>ERZ772957.1755-NODE-1755-length-13408-cov-4.196585_pt1 | contig 13408 bp, 9 predicted proteins | sample MGYA00580682_ERZ772957 | MGnify/ENA primary metagenome ERZ772957 (study PRJEB29015, sample SAMEA2737921) | human oral metagenome | biome: human oral; feature: human-associated habitat; material: dental | place: China | collected 2025 ...
CGTTGTCATCAAGATATTTGAAAGCATCCTCACAGATTGCCTCATGACGTGAATCATTAGGGAAGTTGAGTTCAACATTCTTATTAGTCAACTCGATAGCCTTAGCAGAACTATCCACAGAATGCACCACTTCTGCACCACCACGCATAGCATAAACAGAGAAGCCACCCGTGTAACAGAACATATTTAGTACACTTCTTCCCTTCGCATAATACTCCAAGAGAGAGCGGTTCTCACGCTGATCAATGAAGAAACCAGTTTTCTGCCCCTTCAACCAGTCTATATGGAACTTTAAGCCATTCTCAATTGCAATATTGTTGTCTGTATCTCCATAGATAAAACCATTCTCCTGACCGAGGTCTGCCTTGAAAGGAAGGGTTGTTTCACTCTTATAATAGATACTATCCAACTTATCACCCATCACCTTAACAAGGGCTTTCGCTATCTCCTCACGGCATACATGCATACCTACAGAATGGGCTTGCATAACGGCAGTCTTGCCATATACGTCAATAACCAATCCCGGAAGATTATCGCCCTCACCATGGACAAGACGATAGGTTGTATTTGGAAATTTGCCTGTATCGTTACCCTCTTCACGGATGATGCCAACAGACTGGCGTGCATGAAGGGCTGCGCTCAAGCGGCTTTCCCAAAACATATCATCAATCTTTACGTCGTGGAAAGAGAGAACGCGGATGGCAATAGAGCCTATCTGGAAATGTCCGACAGCTATAAATCTGTCGTCATGTGTCATAACACGCACAATATCGCCTTCTTCAAGTCCCTCTTCAATCTTATTAATAGCACCTGAGAAGATCCATGGATGGTAACGAAGAAGACTTTCTTCTTTGCCCCTTTTCAAATATACTTGCTTATACATAAAGTTCCTTTTTAGCGTTTATTGATTTCCGCTTCTTGCCGATTTGCGAATTATTTTCATGAAGATAAATATTTATTTACGTGAAAAGAAATCTTTTTCTTCATGAAAAAAAATATTTTTCTTCACGATAATAATTTACGTAGAGACATTATTCTGATGTCACTTCTGGTGTATTCTCCACTTCTTCTGATGTAGGTTTCACCTTTGGAGGTACGACGACGAGTTCGTAATTACCACTATGTTTCAATTCATGCAGACGCTCATAGAGTTTGATACACGTCCAAGCATCTGTAGAAGCATATATTTTCTGCTTATCACTTAATATCTCGTTCTCCCAGTTAGATAACTGTTCACGTTTTGTGATACGCTCATGAAAGACATTTGCATAGAGTTTCTGAAGACTCATATCTTCAATACCTAACGACTTAACATAGTCTTGAAGGTCTATAAAATAACCTGGCTTGAAGTCGAGACGCTGATGTAACATCAACATGTCATCGCCCAAAGAGAGTCCCACTTTAGGCACTGTTGTATCTTCAAGAAAACGTTTAATACATTCAGGTACACCTATGAGATTCAATCGAAAGAGGAAACACACTTCATAGTCGCAGGCTTGCAAGAGTGCAACCTTACGACGTTGCCCTTTCTTAAAGACAGGACGTGTTTCCGTATCAATACCGATAATGTCCTTAGAAAGCAAATAATTAACCGCCTTCTCAGCTTCAGCTTCATTTAAGACAACGACAATCTTCCCCGGGAAAGTAACCCTTGGCAACTGTGATATTTTACTCTTATCGAATCTATTGTATAATACTGTACTCATTTCGGATTGCATACTAACTTGCAAAATTAAAAAAAAAGTTTGAAAAACGGCACTTATGTGGCACTTATTTATTACTTTTGCAAGTATAAAAGAATAGCGATAAATGGCAAAGAAGAAAACAGAACATAAAAGAAAGACTTTCACCGAGGCGATCGGACTAAATAACATTATTAATGACAAGACTGGATTTATTGCCGGACTTATCCTTTTATGCGTTGCCATCTATATCTGTGTAGCCTTTTTTAGCTATTTCAGTACAGGTGCAGCAGACCAAAGTTTAGTAACTGACCTTCGTCCTGGAGAGGTGGAAAACACAAGTAGAGTTTTCCAAAATGTCTGCGGTTCACTCGGTGCAATCATCTCATACGGACTTATTTCCCGCTGTTTTGGTATTCCAGCCTTTATCATTCCAGCCTTCATTACACTTTGTGGACTTCGCATGATGGGAGCCTACAAAAAACTGAACCTAACGAAATGGTTCATGGGAATGGCTTTGGTAATGATATGGTCGTCTATTACTTTTGCCAAAGCACTTACCCCACTGATGGGCGACCAAGTCTATAATCCAGGAGGAGACCATGGTGCTTTCTGTGTACAATACATGGAAAACCTTGTTGGTACACCAGGATTAATCGCTATATTGGTGATTATCATGTTGGCTTACCTCACTTATCTTACTTCCGAAACGATTACTGTCGTACGCAAGATGATTAACCCATTTGGGTATATTCGTGACAAAGTGAAGTTTACGGTGGTACATGATAGTAAGGGGGACAACACTGAAAACGTCTATGATGATGAGGTAGTTATTGAGGAAGAACCTGTAGAACCAACAGAATATGTTGATCCTACCCTCGCAGAACCTATCGACTTACCAACAGAGCCTGCAATCGTTCCACAAGAACCAGACTCACTCTATTCACCTAATGGTGGTGACAAGGCTAAGAATACGGCAGAGAAAGAAGGTCCAGGCTTTGAAGTTGAGGAGGAGAAAGTTGAGGAGAAAGCAAATAGCAAGACGCTTGCTAACAACAACCTTCCACTGACTCCTATCAATCCTCGTGAGCCATTTACAAAGTGGAAGTTCCCTTCACTCGACCTATTAAAGGAATATACTTCTGATTCTAAGACCAACTACGTTAGTCAAGAGGAATTAGAAGCAAACAAAGACCGTATTATCAAGGTGCTAAACGACTTTGGTGTACAGATTCGTAGTATTCGCGCAACAGTCGGTCCAACGATTACTCTCTACGAAATTACACCTGCCCAGGGTGTTCGTATCTCTAAGATTAAGAACCTTGAAGATGATATTGCGCTGAGTTTGGCGGCTATCGGTATCCGTATCATTGCTCCAATGCCAGGCAAGGGTACGATTGGTATTGAGGTACCAAATGCTAAGCCAAACATTGTGTCAATGTTCTCTATTCTGAACTCACGCAAGTTCCAAGACTCTACAATGGAGTTACCAATCGCATTGGGTAAGACTATCACCAATGAGGTGTACATGGTCGACCTTGCTAAGATTCCTCACCTACTCGTTGCGGGTGCTACCGGACAGGGTAAGTCAGTCGGTTTGAACGCTATTATCACCTCCCTACTCTACAAGAAACACCCTAACGAGCTAAAGATTGTACTGGTTGACCCAAAGAAGGTAGAGTTCAGTGTTTACTCTCCTATAGCCAAACCTTTCATGGCAGCTGTTGAGGAGAATGAAGATGAACCAATCATCACAGACGTTCAGAAAGTTGTAAAGACACTGAAAGGTCTTTGTGTGTTGATGGATGAGCGTTACGACTTACTGAAGGCGGCTCGTGTTAGAAATATAAAGGAATATAATCAGAAGTTCCTCAGACACGAACTGAACCCAGAAGAAGGTCATGAGTTCATGCCATACATCGTTGTCATCATTGATGAGTTCGGTGACTTGATTCTTACTGCGGGCAAGGAAGTGGAGATGCCTATCACACGTATCGCACAGTTGGCACGTGCTATCGGTATTCACATGATTATTGCAACCCAGCGACCAACAACAACAATTATCACTGGTAACATCAAAGCAAACTTCCCTGGACGTATTGCTTTCCGCGTTGGAGCGATGATGGACTCACGTATCATCCTCGACCGACCAGGCGCACAGCAACTTGTTGGACGTGGTGATATGCTTTATCTCAATGGTGCTGACCCTGTTCGTGTACAGTGTGCCTTTGTTGATACTCCTGAAGTAGAGAACATTACCAAGTTCATTGCTAATCAACCAGGACCGGTTCGCCCATTAGAAATCCCAGAACCATTGTCAGAAGACGAAGCTGGAGGAGGTGGTGCACTGGATACTCACAACCTTGATCCATTGTTTGAGGAGGCTGCACGTGCTATTGTTGTCAGCCAACAAGGTTCAACAAGTATGATTCAACGTCGTCTGTCTATTGGTTACAACCGTGCTGGTCGACTGATGGATCAAATGGAGAAAGCAGGTATCGTTGGTGCAGCAAAGGGTTCAAAACCACGTGAGGTACTGATAAGCGACGAGGTTAGTCTTGATAATATGCTTACTATCCTACGTGGATAACTAAAGAATAAAAGTATAGGAAATCAGAATAAAAACGATAAAACAATGAAACAGATTAAATATTTGCTATTGTTCGTAGCCATCTTTATGGCAAATAGTATTTTCGCACAGAATGCTAATCAGGCTAAGGCTTGTATGGATAAAGCTGCAGCTAACATTTCTAACTTGGGTGGTTTTACGGCTCGCTTTGAACTTTCCAGACCCGGTGCTGTAGGTAGAACTGCAGGTACTATTTCTGTGAAAGGTGTTAAGTTTGTTGCCACAACGCCACAGACAACTGTATGGTTTAATGGAACAACACAATGGTCATACATGAAGTCTACTGACGAAGTGAATGTTTCTACACCTACTGAAGCACAGCGTCTTTCAATGAACCCTTACGCATTGATGACATTGTATCGTCAGGGTTACAACCTTTCTATGACCAACGAAGGTGGTTCTTACGTGGTACACATGAAGGCAACCAATCCAAAACGTAATATTCCTGAGGCTTATGTAACTGTAAGCAAAGCCTATCAGCTACAAAAGATCAAGATTAAGCAGGCTAATAAGTGGACTACAATTACTGTTTCTGGTATTCAGCGCAAGAACCTTTCAGACAATATCTTTACTTTCAACAAGAAGAACTATCCGTCTGCCGAGGTGATAGACTTGAGATAAATGACTTACTGGGAAGCTATACAAACATTGCATAAGCACTTCTGCCTATCGGGTAGAAGAAATAAAATATGGCAAGCCAACAACGTAGCAAAGTACTTTTACTACGTGTTGGCTATTTTTCTTTGTGCTTATTTTGTATGGATAGGATGTGAATTGGCAGACCTCGTTATCGAGGATAATCTTGGCGGCTATCGTTTCATCTATGCCCTAATACCAGTGTTTCTGTTCATTGATTATCTTTTCAGATATACGACAGACCACCGATTACTGATGCATATCCGACCTTACCTACTCTTACCGCTTCCCAAACATAGCTATACAGACTATCTGATTCTGCGACAACTGATAGTTTTCAAGAATGTAAACCTTCTCTTTATCTGTATTCCCTTTGGCATCAAAACGCTCATTCCAGAGTTGGGTGCATCGGCCATGATTGGTTATACAGCAGGACTTTATCTCATTCTACTTATCAATGGCCAGTTCTTCCAACTTACACAAATACTGACAGCACGTGGACTGTGGTATTGGCTCATACCTATTCTTACCTATTTATCTATCGCCATAATAACAATCTTCTTCCCTTCCTCACAGGGTTACCTCCAACGTTGGGCAGAGATTGGTAATGCAATGATAAGAGGAGAGGTGTGGATATATACTGTAATGATATTGCTTCTGATAGGAATGATATTGCTAAACCGCAACGTCCTTGAGCATCGTATTCTCCAAGAGCAATACACAGCAGCACCAACTAAGCATGACAAGAATAGCATAAACCTTACTATCTTCAATCGTTTCAACCAGATTGGTGAGTATCTTAAGATTGAAGTGTGGGGTATTCTACGCAACAAAAGACTCCGTTTGATCTTCTTTCTCAACACCTTTGGTATCTTTATCTTTAGTCTAATCACAGCCTTTGACCCAGAGAGTGACATGGTTAAGATTAACGGCTTTGTCTACTATAGCTTTATCGTCTACGGACTAAGCTCACTCTCAAGAATCATGTGTTATGAAGGAAATTACTATGAATGCCTACTGATGCAGCGTAATAGTATCCAGAACCTTTTGCTTGCAAAGTATTATTTCTATACTGCCCTACTCTTAATACCGCTGCTCGCTTTCCTCCCTGTGGCTATAATTGGGAAGATAAGCTTTTGGACAATACTATCTTATGCCCTCTTTGCGGCTGGTGTCGCCTATCGTATTCTATTTCAAATGGCAATATATAATAAGGTAACATTCTCTATGCAAGCTACCCACACGGGCAAGAATGCGAATACTAACTATATACAACTCATCGTTACAATCATTACCATCATCAGTCCATTCCCAATTACCGCATTAGGTACATGGTGGCTAAACCAACCGATCCTCTCCAATACTATCCTCTCCCTCCTTGGTATCATCTTCATAACCACTCATCGTCGTTGGATTAGTAGTATCAGCCGAAAGATGAAAGACAATCAATACGAACAACTTGAAGGGTTTCAGAAGAGTAGATAAAGAAAACAACTTTCCGTTAAAACCAAAACCAAAAATGAGCAGTTAGACTGGGTAATCACTCACAACTCGCATCTTCTTCACCACCTTTTTACATAGTGCTAAGCATCAGCACCACATGTGTTAAGCATCAGCACCACATGTGCGCAGCGTGAGCACCATATGTGCGCAGCCTCAACCCCACAATAAAAGTACTAAAAATAAAATGAACTTTAGGGTGAATAGAACCGCCAAATAACAATGAATAAGGTGACAAGAGGAATACTTATAAACCAAGCATAGCCAATATAATCTAAGAAACTCTTCTCTTAACAGGAAAATATCTACAATCATTAGAAAAACAACTATAGTTAATTCAACTCTATGCAGAACAAAATAAGTAATATAAATGTTTTTGACTTATAGAAGTTTTTTCGTAACTTTGCTCTCAGAAACAAATTAAAATAAAGATTAGAACGTTATGCTTACATTAAAGCTCATCAGTGAAGAAACTGAACGCGTCATCAAAGGACTGGAGAAGAAACACTTCAAAGGTGCACGTGAGGCAGTTGAGAAAGTATTGGAATATGACCGTTTGCGTCGTGAGACTCAGCAGAAGCTTGACACAAACAAGCAGCAGCAGAATCAGCTCTCGAAGCAGATTGGTGGACTGATGAAAGAAGGAAAGAAAGACGAAGCTGACAAGATAAAGGAAGAGGTAGCACTATTAAAATCTTCTGACAAGGCTCTCCAAGAGATAATGGATATGGCTCAGAAGGATATGACAGACGTGTTACTGACAATTCCTAACATCCCTAACGAGATTGTACCTGAAGGTAAGGATGCTGAGGACAATGTTGTCGTAAAGGAAGGGGGCGAGAAGCCAAACCTACCTGCTGACGCTTTGTGCCACTGGGACTTGCTGAAGAAGTTTAACTTGGTAGATTTCGACCTCGGTGTAAAGATTACTGGTGCTGGTTTCCCACTCTATATCGGTAAGATGGCACGCTTCCAACGTGCCTTAGAGGCATTCTTCCTCGATGAAGCTCGTAAGAGTGGCTACTTGGAAGTACAACCACCATTGGTAGTAAATCAGGAGTCTGGTCAGGCTACTGGTCAGTTGCCAGATAAGGAGGGACAGATGTATCATGCTAATCTTGACGACCTCTATCTCATCCCAACAGCTGAGGTTCCTGTAACAAATATCTTCCGTGACGAGATTCTCAACGAGCAAGACCTGCCTATTAAGCGTTGTGCTTACTCTGCTTGTTTCCGTCGTGAGGCTGGTAGCTATGGTAAGGACGTACGTGGTTTGAACCGCTTACACCAGTTTGATAAGGTTGAGATTGTACGTATCGATAAGCCAGAGCACTCTTATCAGTCATTGGATGAAATGTTAGACCACGTTGAAGGCCTTTTAAAGAAACTTGAATTGCCTTATCACATCCTCCGTCTTTGCGGTGGAGACATTAGCTTTACAGCTGCTCTCTGCTATGACTTTGAGGTGTGGAGTGCTGCACAAGAGCGTTGGTTGGAAGTATCAAGCGTGTCAAACTTCGAAAGCTATCAGGCAAATCGTCTGCATTGTCGTTACCGTCATGCCGAAGATAAGAAGATTGAACTCTGCCATACATTGAATGGTTCAGCCCTTGCTCTGCCACGTATCGTTGCAGCTATCATCGAGAACAACCAGACCCCAGAGGGTATTCGTGTACCAAAGGTACTCGTTCCTTACTGTGGCTTCGAGATGCTCGATGACAAGATGGACTAAAGAATACAGCCCCTCCCCTAACAAGGAGGGGCATCATTACCGCGAACAACTAATAAAACAACAAAAGCTACTTACCCTTATCAATCTTTCATACGACTCTTTACAATAGAAGAACACCCAAAGTATAAAGGACACATAGGGTTAGTACTTTTAATATCTATTACCACTCCATGAACAAGATTATCCGTAAACAACAGTTTTCAGAGAAGGTTTTCTGCTTAGAAGTAGAAGCACCGCTCATTGCACGAAGCTGCCGTCCAGGTAACTTTATCATCGTGCGTGTTGACAACCACAGCGAACGTGTACCTTACACCATTGCGAAATCGGACCCAGTAAAGGGTACGCTCACCATGGTTATCCAAGAGGTAGGACGATCATCAACAAAACTTTGCCAGTTGAATGAAGGCGATGAGATTGTTGATATTGTCGGACCACTCGGCACCCCATCCCACATCGAGAACTACGGTACGATTATCTGTGCGGGTGGTGGTATTGGTATCGCTGCCATTCTCCCTATCCTTACAGCCTTGAAGCAGGCTGGTAACAGAGTAATTTCTGTCCTCGCCGGTCGCACAAAGGAGTTAGTTATCATGGTAGACGACGTAAAGAAATACTCTGATGAGGTTATCATCATGACCGATGATGGTTCCTACGGAGAGAAAGGTGTCATCACCGTGGGCGTAGAAAAGGTGATACAGCGCGAACACGTAGACAAGGTGTTAGCTATCGGACCACCTATCATGATGAAGTTCACCTCTCTTTTAGCTAAGAAATACAGCATTCCTAACGACGTTTCACTCAATACTATCATGGTGGACGGAACAGGAATGTGTGGTGCTTGCCGTCTGACGATTGGTGGTAAGACACGCTTTGTCTGCATTGATGGTCCTGAATTCGATGGCGACCTCGTCGACTGGGACGAGATGTTCAAGCGAATGGGGACGTTTAAGGATATTGAGACCTCCCCCAACCCCTCCGAAGGAGGGGAGTGCCTGGCGGAAAACAAGTCAGGGAATGAGGCTCAAGGGAAGAGTGGAGATTGTTGTGACAGTGAGAAAAACAAGTCTGCAAATAACGACGAAAACACGTCATCACCTACAGCCCACCTATCAGAAGAGTTGGAGGGAGTCGATTGGCGTGCCACATTACGTAAAGCCCTCAAGCCAAAGGAGCGCACAGCTATAGAGCGTGTGAAGATGCCAGAGTTAGATGCCGACTATCGTGCAAAGACCCGTTTAGAGGAGGTAAACATCGGACTAACCCCAGAAATGGCTATGCAAGAGGCTAAACGTTGCCTTGACTGTCCGAAACCTTCTTGCGTAGAGGGCTGTCCTGTAAATATTCACATACCAGACTTCATTAAGAATATAGAGCGTGGCGACTTCCTCGAAGCAGCCAAGATACTCAAGGAAACATCTACCCTACCAGCCGTATGTGGTCGTGTTTGTCCACAAGAGAAACAATGTGAGAGCCGTTGTATCCACCTAAAGATGAACTCACCAGCCGTAGCCATCGGTTATCTTGAGCGTTTCGCAGCCGACTACGAGCGTGAAAGTGGACACATGGCATTGCCAAATGTTGCACCATCCAATGGTATCAAGGTAGCCGTTATCGGTTCTGGTCCTGCAGGCTTAAGCTTTGCTGGCGATATGGCTAAGCGTGGCTTCGAAGTTTATGTATTTGAGGCACTGCACGAGATTGGTGGTGTGTTGAAATATGGTATCCCTGAGTTCCGTCTACCAAACAAGATTGTTGATGTCGAAATAGATAATCTTCGTCGCATAGGCGTACACTTCCAGACCGATACTATCGTCGGTAAGACCATCAGTATAGAAGACTTAAAGGAGAAGGGCTTCAAGGGTATCTTCGTTGGTTCAGGTGCCGGATTGCCTAATTTCATGGGTATTCCAGGTGAGAACGCTATCAATATCCTTTCAAGTAATGAGTATCTGACACGTGTAAACCTCATGGACGCAGCCAATCCAGAGACCGATACACCTATTATTATGGGTAAGAAAGTCTTGGTTATCGGTGGTGGTAACACGGCTATGGACTCTTGTCGTACTGCCAAACGATTAGGCGCAGACGTCACACTTGTCTATCGTCGTTCTGAAGCCGAGATGCCTGCACGTCTTGAAGAGGTGAAACATGCTAAAGAAGAGGGTATTAACTTCCTCACTCTTCATAATCCACAGGAATATAAGGCGGATGAGAAGGGCCGTGTATGTGCCGCTGTCTTAGACGTAATGAAACTCGGAGAACCAGACGCAAGCGGACGCTGTCGACCAGAATTGACTGGCGAGACCGTCACTGTCGAGTGCGATCAGGTCATCGTTGCCGTAGGTGTATCACCTAACCCATTGGTACCTAAGTCTGTAAAGGGACTTGAATTAGGTCGTAAAGACACAATCGTTGTCAACGAACAGATGCAGAGTTCGCAACCAGAAATCTTTGCCGGTGGTGATATTGTACGTGGTGGTGCAACGGTTATCCTTGCCATGGGAGACGGAAGAAGAGCTGCTGCAAACATGGCAGAACAACTATTAGCAGAAAAATAATCACCCTGCTTGTTGCTTGTATTGGTTAGTAGCACATTTTTTTAATAATAGTTACTCCCTTTCCAACAACAACAAACATTGGTGCTAAGCCTTAGCACAAATGGTGTTGTACGTAAGCACCATTCGTGCGAAGCATCAGCACATGTGCAAAGAGGCATAAATAGCTTTACTTTCTGTACACATAATAAAGGGCAATATACTCACAAACAATGTATATGAGAAGCGTGTACAGAATAGTACGAAACCCTATAATCAAAACAGTCGGATTGAGTTCTTCAATCCGACTGTTTTAGTTTTTGTAATTAAGAAACAAAAAGTAATAGAACAATCCTATCAATCCTTGCTATAAATCGTTGGGTCCTTCACCCCTGCAGCTTCAAAGGCTTCCTTACGTTCAACGCATGTTCCACACTTACCACAGTGAATATCAGCACCTTTATAACAGCTCCAAGTCTTAGAATAGTCTATTCCCAACGCAGCACCACGCGCCACAATCTCAGCCTTAGTAATCTCCGTATAAGGAGCCTCCACACGCACCTTCACAAAGGTTCCAGCCTCCGTAGCACCATTCATCGCATGGATAAACTCTGGACGGCAGTCAGGATAAATCGTATGGTCGCCACCATGATTAGCAATATACACACGCTTCAACTCATGACTCTCGGCAATACCCGTTGCAATCGCAAGCATAATGCCATTACGGAAAGGTACAACCGTCGACTTCATATTCTCCTCTTCATAATGTCCCTCTGGAATAGCATCAGCCCCATCAAGCAACGAACTCTTAAAATACTGGTGCATAAAAGACAGTGGAATCGTTATATGAGGAATCCCCAACTTCTCACAATGATACTGAGCATAAGGCAGTTCCTTAGCCCCATGGTTCTGACCATAGTCGAAAGAGATTGCTAAAGCAATCGTCTCCGCCTTATTATAAAGCAACGTGATAGAATCAAGTCCACCACTGACAATAATAACCGAATCTTTCATTACAATCTTATTTTTCTGCAAATTTACAAAAAAGATAGTGTTTGATTTCACCAATCCATCAAAAATTAGTATTTTTGCGGATAGGAATATTATAACGTTACAAATAATAAAGAACAAATGAAAATTAACGATTTTAACTTCGCTGGACATAAGGCTATCGTCCGCGTAGACTTCAATGTGCCTTTGGATGAGAATGGTCATGTAACTGACGAGACACGTATCCGTGGTGCTTTGCCAACACTGAAGAAGGTATTGGCTGACGGTGGTGCTCTTATCATGATGAGCCACATGGGTAAGCCAAAGGGCAAAGTGAAGCCAGAGCTTTCATTGAGCCAGATTGTTAAGAACGTAAGCAATGCTCTCGGCGTTGAGGTTAAGTTCGCTAAGGACGCTGGTAACGCTGAAGCTGAGGCTGCTGCATTGAAACCAGGCGAGGCTCTCTTGCTTGAAAACCTCCGTTACTATCCAGAGGAGGAAGGCAAGCCAGTAGGTGTTGAGAAGGGAACTCCAGAGTTCGACGCTGCAAAGGCTGAGATGAAGGAACGTCAGAAGGACTTCGCTAAGAAGCTCGCTTCATACGCTGACGTATATGTAAACGATGCATTCGGTACAGCTCACCGCAAGCACGCATCTACAGCAGTTATCGCTGACTACTTCGATGCTGACCACAAGATGTTGGGTTACCTCATGGAGAAAGAGGTTACAGCTATCGACAACGTATTGAAGAACGCTCAGCATCCTTTCACCGCTATCATCGGTGGTTCAAAGGTTAGCTCTAAGCTCGCTGTAATCAAGAACCTCCTTGACAAGGTTGACAACCTCATCATCGGTGGTGGTATGGGTTATACCTTCATCAAGGCACAAGGCGGTAAGATTGGTAAGTCACTCCACGAGGACGATTTGATGCCAGAGGCATTGAACGTAATTGCTGCAGCTAAGGAGAAGGGTGTAAACCTTTCACTCTCTGTTGCTACTGTTTGTGGTAAAGATTTCTCTAACGACACAGAGCGTAAGGTATTCCCTATCGACCAGATTCCTGATGAGTGGGAAGGTATGGACGCATCTGATGAGAGCATCGCAGAGTGGAAGAAGATTATCCTCGCTTCTAAGACAATCCTTTGGAACGGTCCTGTAGGCGTATTCGAGTTGGAGAACTTCGCTAAGGGTACTGGTGAGATTGCTAAGGCTGTTGCACAGGCTACTCAGGAGAATGGTGCTTACTCACTCGTTGGTGGTGGTGACTCTGTTGCTGCTGTTAACAAGTTCGGTCTTGCTGACAAGGTTTCTTATGTATCTACTGGTGGTGGTGCTATGCTCGAGGCTATCGAGGGTAAGGTACTCCCAGGTGTAGCTGCTATCGAGAAGTAAGAGATTTATCTATCTCTCAAATATACAAAAGCCGTTGCTTCATCATGAAGTGACGGCTTTCTTTATATAACGAAATAAAAGAAGAAACAAACCATATAAGAAAGTAGTATCTAATAGCTTACAGAAGACAATATTATGATTTACAGCCCAAAAAGAGATTATAAACTTCATCAAGCGACACTCTTTTGTAATAAAAACTTCATACCTACAATTTTAGTAGATGCTAAATCAGAGTTGAATTAACGCCTAATTGGCTTCTAAAAGATGCCCTTTTGAACCCTTACTAACGCCCTTTAAGAAGCCAACTAAGCAC
>ERZ772957.1757-NODE-1757-length-13388-cov-3.408835_pt1 | contig 13388 bp, 13 predicted proteins | sample MGYA00580682_ERZ772957 | MGnify/ENA primary metagenome ERZ772957 (study PRJEB29015, sample SAMEA2737921) | human oral metagenome | biome: human oral; feature: human-associated habitat; material: dental | place: China | collected 2025 ...
AAGCGCTGGAGATTTTTGCCCATAGATGTTTTGCATATTTCTCTTTAGAAAAATATGCGCTTTTGTTTTAATCAGCGCTTCCCTAAAAACACTCCTCAAAAATCTTCAGAATCTCCTCGTGCGTCATCCGGCGATAGCTGCCCGGAGCGATGGCGCACGAATCCGCAATTCGCTCCAGGTCCGTCTCTTCGTTCGCCCCGAGCTGACGGAGCGTCGCGGGCAGGCCGATATCGCCGATGAACTTCGCCAACGCCTCCACTCCGGCGAGGGCCAATTCCTCATCGCTCTTTCCCTCCGACGGGATACCCCACACGTTCACGGCGAAACGACGAAATTTTGGGAGCCCGTCCCTGTAGATATGGCGGTAATAGACGGGGTGCAGGACGGCAAGCCCCTCGCCATGATTGCAGTTCAGGTACGCGCCGAGCTGGTGTTCCATCTGATGGCACTCGAAGTCCATGCGTTTGCCCAACTTGATAATCCGGTTCTCGCCCATCGTGGACGCCCACAGAAGGTTGCTCCGCGCAACGCCGTCTTTGGGGTCCTTCAGCGCGGCGGGAAGGTTGCGGATGACGCTCTTCATCAACGCCTCCGAGATGTCGTCCGACACGTTATCCTCGTTGGGCTCGCTGAAGTAGGTCTCCATAACGTGAGACAGGATGTCGAACCCGCCGGAGGCCGTCTGCTTTGCCGGGACGCTGTAAGTGTAAGCGGGGTCGAGGAGGGCAAATTTTGGGTTGCACGCAGGATAGTCCCGGCCGGTCTTGACCTTCAACCCCTCATTCGTGATGACGGCGCCCCCGTTCATCTCGCTGCCCGTCCCCGCGACGGTCACGACCACGCCAAGCGGCAGAAGCTCGAAGTCGATGACGCCAGGCTTGGCCCAGAACTCGCTCCAGACGTCGCCATCGTAGACCGCCGCCAGGGAGATGGCCTTGCAGCAGTCCATCACCGACCCACCGCCCGCACCGAGGATCAGGCCAACACGTTCGGCCCTCGCCAGGGCCGCGCCCTCCATCACCTTCGCGTAGGTCGGGTTCGCCATGATGCCGGTGAACTCCACGACGTTCCTTCCTGCACCCTTCAGGACCTCCATGATGTCCTCATAGGCGCCGTTCCTCTTGATGGAGCCGCCGCCGTAAGCCAACATCACATCGCCCCTGTACTCCGCGAGCAGGCGGGGCAGATGTTCCTTCACGCACCCCTCCCCAAAATACACCTTTGTCGAATTTTCAAAGACAAATTTGTTCATGGCTCGTTCCTCCGATGCGTCCGACGCCTTTCCCGGATCGTCCGACGCCGCCCACCTCAGTCGTGGATTTTCAGCCCGTGAAGCATCTTCACGAAGGCGGGGTCGCCGTGGTCCACGATCTCGCTGTGCCCCAGGTCCATCTTCGCGATCGCTCCCATCTCGTCGTCCGTCAGGGCAAAATCCCAGATGTCGAAGTTCTCAGCCATGCGATCCCTGTGGACGGACTTGGGGATGACGGAGACCCCGCGCTGGACGTTCCAGCGCAGCGCCACCTGCGCGGGCGACTTGCCGTATCGTTCCCCGATCCCGGCGAGCACCGCATGGGTAAAGATGCCGTGCTTCCCCTCCGCCAGGGGGCCCCACGCCTGGGGATGCACCCCATACGCCCTCATGTTTTCGAGCGCCGCCCCCTGCGCAAAGAACGGGTGCAGCTCCACCTGATTCACCGCCGGGACCGTGCCGGCCGTCTCGCAGAGGTCCGCGAGGACGGCGGGATAGAAGTTCGCCACCCCGATGGCCCGCGTCAACCCCTGCCGGCACATCTCCTCCATCGCGCAGTACGCGCCGTGGTAGTCCCCCATCGGCTGATGAACGAGATAGAGGTCCACATGCTCGAGCCCCAGCTTCTCCAACGAGGATCGCAGGGCCGATTTCGCGCCCTCGTAACTCGCGTCCTGCACCCAGAGCTTCGTCGTCACGAACAGCTCCTCGCGGGGCAGTCCGCTTCTTCGGATCGCCGCACCCACCGCCTCCTCGTTGCCGTACACGGCCGCGGTGTCGATCAGCCGGTAACCGGCTTCGAGGGCTTCGAGCACGACGTGCTCGCACTCGTCCCGATCCGGTATCTGAAAGACCCCGAACCCCTCCAAGGGCATCGTGACCCCGTTGTTCAGCTTCACGTATTCCATAGCCATAGCCATCGCCTCCTCGATAGTTGAAAGTGCCATAGTTGAAAGTGCCTCGGTCTTGCGGACCTCGTCGGCCGAACCGAAACTCGAGTAAATATGACGGCTCCCGAAACTGCGTTTTGTCATAGTATAGATTCTACAAACCGGTTGTCGCTATCGGTCAAGCGCACTTTTCGCGAAAGACGGAGGGGGAAGAGGATGATCTATACGATGATGCAGGCCTGCGAGGAGACGGGAATGACCTATCAGGGCCTGAAATTCTACTGCAACGAGGGCCTCGTGCCCAACGTGAAGCGGGACGGGAGGAACAGGAGGTTTTTCGACGAGCGCGACCTTGCGTGGATCAAGGGCCTGAGCTGCCTCAGGGATTGCGGCATGAGCATCGGGGAGATGAAGAAATATCTGAAACTGTGCCTGGAGGGGATATCCACCATCCCGGAGCGGAAGAACATGCTCGACGAAAAAAGGACGTGGCTTGCGGAGCGCATGGCGGCCCTGGAGAGCTCGATCCAATATATCGACGAAAAACAACGATTCTACGACGACGTCCTCTCCGGGAAAAAAGAGTACGTCAGCAACCTGCGCCCGGCGGGAGAGCCGTAAGGCTTCCGGATCGAACCCAATAAATGATGAGATGAACTGATGCGCCGGCCCGCCCCCCACGGCCTCGTGGGGCATGCCGGACGATAAGGAGGCGCCAAGGTGAAGTACACGAAACTCGGCAACTCGGACCTGAACGTGTCCCGCATCTGCATGGGCTGCATGGGGTTCGGAGACGCGGCAAGAGGGCAGCACAGCTGGACGGTGGACGAGGAACACTCGAGGGAGATCATCAGGAGGGGCCTGGAGCTCGGGGTCAACTTCTACGATACGGCCATCGCCTACCAGAGCGGGACGAGCGAGCAGTATCTGGGACGCGCCCTGCGCGACTTCGCAAAACGGGACGACGTGATCGTAGCGACGAAATTCCTGCCGCGGACGCAGGACGAGATCGAGAACGGCGTCAGCGGGCGCCGGCACATCGAGAACATGATCGACACGAGCCTTCGCAACCTCGGGATGGACCACGTGGACCTCTACATCTATCATATCTGGGACTGGCAGACGCCGATCCACGACATCCTCGACGGATTGAACCGCGTCGTGAAGGCGGGCAAGGCCAGGTACATCGGCATCTCCAACTGCTTTGCATGGCAGGTCGCCAAGGCGAACGCCCTCGCGGAAAGGGAGGGGTTCGCAGGGTTCGTGTCCGTACAGGGGCACTACAACCTGATTTTCCGCGAGGAAGAACGGGAGATGGTCCCGTTCTGCGAGGAGGAGAACATCGCCCTGACGCCGTACAGCGCGCTGGCCAGCGGGCGGCTTTCCCGGAAGCCCGGGGAGGACAGCAAGCGGGCGCAGGAGGACAACTACGCAAAATTCAAATATGATGCAACGTCGGCCCAGGACGGCGTGATCATCGGCCGCGTGGCGGAGGTTGCGGAAAAACACGGCGCAACCATGACGGAGGTTTCGCTCGCGTGGCTTCTGACAAAGGTCACATCCCCGGTGGTCGGTGCGACGAAGCTGCGCCATATCGAGGGTGCGGCGAAGGCCGTGGACCTCGTGCTCACGGATGAGGAGATCGCCTATCTGGAGGCTCCGTACATGCCGCATCCACTCGCCGGGGTCATGGCGCAGAACAAACCCGCAAATGCCAGGAAAAAACAGGTATGGTCCACAGGGGACCAGAAAATCGGCGGATAGCGGGGGCACCGCGCCGCAGTCCCTTCCGACCCGTATCTCCTCATGAAATTACGAGACGCCCCCCTCCCCGCCTTGGGGAGGGGGGCGTCTCGTGCCTCAGCGGTTACAGGCTCTCCTCGAGGATCTTCACGACCTCCCCACGCGAGAGCACCTTGTACCCGCCCTTCAGGATGAACGTGCCGTCGGCGATCCCCTCGATCATGGCCTCGGTGACGCCGAGCTCCCGAAGGCGCATCACGACCCCGAGCTCCTTCATATAGGCCTCCATGCGGGCAAGGCCCTCCCTTGCGACCTCCTCATCGCTGCCCTCGGCCCTCACGTCCCAGACGTTGACCGCATAACGCCGGAACTTCTTCAGGCCGTAGGGCAGGATGTGGCGGTAATACGGCAGGGAGACCGCCGCGAGGGTCATGCCGTGGGTCGCGTCGGTGTAGGCCCCCACGGACTGCCCCAGCATGTGGACCATCCAGTCGGTGGACTTGCCCTGCGCCACGAGGGTATTCAGGGCCCAGGTGGCGGTCCACATGATATTGCTGCGCGCCTCGTAGTCCGTGGGGGCGTTCAGCGCAATCCTGGTGCTGTGGATCAGGGACCTCAGAAGCCCCTCCATGATGTAGTCCGACGTGTTGTCGTCCTCGCCCGAGAAATACTGCTCCAGAATATGGGACATGATGTCGAAGAACCCGGAGACCATCTGATACCTCGGCAGCGTGAAGGTGAACGTGGGGTTCAGAATGGAGAACTTCGGGAACACGTCGTCCCCGAACACGTGCCCGATCTTCCGCTTGCTCTCGGGATTGCTGATCACCGAGCCGCCGTTCATCTCCGAACCGGTGCCGACCATGGTCAGGACGCAGCCCACAGGAATTATTCGGTCCTCCGGCTCCTCCATCCGGACGAAGTACTTTTCCCAGGGATCGTCGCCGCACCAGGCGGAGACGGAGACCGCCTTCGCATAATCGCAGACCGAACCGCCGCCGACCGCCAGTATGAGGTCGGCGTTCCCCTCTCGGGCCCGTCGGCAGCCCTCGTCCAGCTTCGCGACGGTCGGGTTGGGCATCACGCCCGCGTCCTCGACGACCGTCTTGCCGTTGGCCCTCAGGATGTCCACGACCCTGTCGTAGATGCCGTTTTTCCTGATGGAGCCGCCGCCGTAGGCCAACAGCACGTTTTTGCCGAACTTCGGCAGCTCGTCGTTCAGGAAATCAAGGGCATTTTCCCCGAAATGAAGCCGCGTCGGGTTCGAATAGGTGAAGTTTCCGAGCATCTTTTTTCCTCCTCGCCGTTTGGAAAGATGAAGTCCCCCTACGTTCTCGCACGGATACTCTACACGTTCGAGCTGACTTCAGGTCAAGGTGAAAAAGGATGAATGTGCGCCGGGGAAAATGCCGCCCGGGGAGGCAAGAGATGTCGAGGGCATCGCCCTGAGCCGAGCTGCGTCTATCTGGATGGCGCACCGGGGCATCCGTGCTCTCCGCCTCGTCCATTGCGTTCGTCGATCATGTCGTCCGTCCCTCTATTGCCGGCAGCGTCACGGTGAAGCAGCTGCCGACGCCTATCTCGCTCTCAACGCTTATCGTCCCGCCGTGGGCCTCCGCCACCGCCCGGGCGATGGACAGCCCGACGCCCCGGCCCCCCGTCACGCGGGCGCGGGATTCGTCCGCCCGGTAAAAGCGGTCGAAGACATGGGGCAGGTCCTGTGGGGATATTCCGCTTCCCGAGTCCTGCACCTCGATCACCGCCTCGTCCTCCCGACGCAGGAGCCGGACCTCGACCCATCCTCCCTTCGGCGTGTAGCGCAGGGCGTTGGACAACAGGTTGTCCATGACATGACGAAAGCGGTCCTCGTCCACCTCGGCGTACAGGCTCGAGGCGAGGGATTGGCGAAGCGCCACGTCGGACCTCTCGAAAAGCGGACGGAAAGCATCCAGCACGGAGGAAAGAAAAGCGGACAGCTCAACCGGCTCGGGAGTAACGGCGACGGCCTCTCCCTCCATGCGCGTCACGGATTCCACGTCCCGAATCAGGCCGCTGAGCCGCTCCATCTCCGATACGCAAAGCGCCAGCCGCTCCGGACTGGCCTCCCACACCCCGTCCGCGATGGCCTCGATCTGCGTGCGAACCACCGTCAGAGGCGTCCGAAGCTCGTGGACCACATCCGTCATCAGCCGTTGACGAAGCCTTTCCTGCTCCGCCAGGGAGCGCCCCAATTCCTCCACGCCGCGGGTGAGGTCATCCATCTCCCGAATGCCCGAAGGCTTTGCGGGCTCGAGATCGTACTCCCTGCGGCAGATGCGCTTCGTGCGCTCCACCGCCCTGGCGACGGGGCGGCTCAATCGTCCCGCCACGATATAGCCCAGGCCGCAGGCCACCAGGATCATCACCAAGATCCCGGCAAGCGTGTAGAAGGCCAGATGGGAGACGAACGCCCATTCAAACCGGCCTCGAGGGACACGTGCATCGGCGTCCAGGACGCCGATCACCCGTCCTTCCGAGGTGAGCCGAATGACCCTCCTCCCCTTCGAGCCGGAGGCCTCGTCGAGGAGCGACAGCCCCGCAGAGGGATGGCAGCACGCCTGCGCTAGGTCCTCCATCACGTCCCCTGAGCGGTCGGCATCCCGTGCTTCCCGCCGCATCCGCCCCCTTGCCCCGTGGCCTTCGCCCTTGGCGGGCACGATGCCCGGCCCCACAGCGCAGACCATCCGCCCCTCATGGTCCCGCAGCGCAATATTGGCAGCGCCCCACCGCGTCGGCAGGCGCAGGACGTCCATGACACGCGCCCGCTCCCAGGCGCCGGATTCCCGGTACAAATCCTCGAGGGAACGCGCCAGCGAGTCCAGCGCCGCCTGACGTCCCTGCCTCTGGTACTCCTGGAGGCTCGCATGGCCGAGGATCATCCCAAGGAGCGGCACCACGACCCCGCTGAAGATCGCCAGGATCACATAGAGCCACATCAGGTGAGCGCGGAGGGAACGTCCTCTCGTCGAGGTCATGGGCGGGGCTCCTCCGCATCGTCCAGGCGATACCCGAAGCCGTACACCGTGCGAATCCAGCCGTTCTCGTGTCCCGGTTCGGCCAGCTTCTTCCTGATGTTCTTGACGTAGGTGTCCACCGTCCGATCAAAGCCGTCGTAGTCGTCGCCCAACGCCACACGGATGATGTCATCCCGGGACCAGGTGCGAACGGGACGCGAGGCCAGCGTCTGGAAGATGAGAAATTCGCTGCGGGTCATGGGGACGGGCACGCCGTCCTTACGGACCTCCACCCTGTCCGCATCGACCTCGATGCGCCCGCCCGCGCAACGGACCGGCACCGAGGGCCCTGCCGTCCCGACCGCCGCCGGGCGAAGCTGGGCACGAATGCGGGCCATCAGGACCCTTGGGCTGAAGGGTTTCGATACGTAATCGTTCGCTCCCCCATCCAGCCCCGCGACGACGTCGGACTCCGAACTCTTCGCCGTCAGCATGATGATGGGGACAGAGGCCGAGCGAGCCCGAATGTGCCTGCACACTGCCTCGCCGCTCACCCGTGGCAGCATGAGGTCCAGCACCACCAGGTCGGCTCCCTCGCTGTCCCAGAGCTTCAGCGCAGCTTCTCCGTCGGAGGCGCAGCGCGTTTCATACCCCTCGCGCTCTGCGTAGGCAGCGACCACCTCCGCGATCATCGGTTCATCCTCAACGATCAACAGCCTCAACGCGCACACCTCCGTCAGGTTTCGCTAAAAATCACTCACGACTATATGGTAAGACATAAAGGCGAAGAAAATATGAACGTTCCGGATATGAACGTTTCGGAAACGAAGACGGACGATCCCGAAAGGGCTGGCGTCCCGACCAGCTGAACGAGGCGGTCGGAACGCCGGCCCCTTGGCCGCTGCACCGCTACAGGATCATCACGAAGGTCCCCGCCGCGATCAGGGCCGCTCCGACGAGCGTCTTGGCCGCGACCTCCTCGTGCAGCAGGAAGAAGGCCATCGCGATTGTAATAACGATGCTGAATTTATCCACCGGCGCAACCTGCGAGACCCTGCCCAACTGCAGGGCGCGGTAGTAGAACAGCCAGGACGCCCCCGTGGCCAGGCCGGACAGGATCAAAAAGGTCCAGCCCCGACGGCCGATCTCGGACAGGCCGCTCTGCGCGCCGGTGAGCCAGACGATTCCCCAGGACATCGCCAGTACGACGGTCGTCCGTATGGCCGTCGCCAGGTTGGAGTTCACCCCCCTGATCCCGACCTTGGCCAGAATGGACGTCGCCGCGGCGAACGCGGCGGAGAGCATTGCGTACACGAACCACATCGAAGGATTCCTCCAATCTGCGGGCCGCGGCCGTCGAGGCATACGGCCCCGGCCCCCCGGCTCGAACTCCACATTTTCTCCGCAAACGGCTCACATTTTTTCCATATTACAGCGGTATCCTTAAACCGTTCAAGCCCCCGCAGCCCGCACAGGCACGGCGGAGGCTCGAGGAACGCGAAAGCAAGTCAAAAAATCATCAATCATCAAAAAATCATCAATCATCAAATCATCTTTAAGGAGGATGTTGTCATGAAGGCAAAGAAAGCGATCATCACCCTGTTGGTCCTGGGATCCGTCGGCCTGGCCGGCGCGGCGCTGGCCAAAGGACACTGCGGACAGGGACGGGCTGTCGCGCCCTACTGTCCGCAGGTGCAGGAAGGGCGATGGGGACAGGGCCTCGCCGCCGGGCCGGGCTGCGGGTGGCCGGGTATGCGTCCGGACGCCTGTTGGGGCAGGCAGGACGGCCCATGCTTTGGCGCGGCAACAGACGGATGGTGTAGGGGTAGGAACGGCGGCTGGGATGCCCGCAGGGGACGGGTCATGGACCTGCCCCAGGAACTTCAGGAGAAGGCCAAGACGCTGGAGAAGCTGCGCATCGACCTCGATTATGCCCTTGCGTCGACCCCCATCGACCGGACGAAGGCCCTCGAGCTCTACGGCCAGATCCAGAAGCTGAGGGACGAGATCCAGACGGCAGCCTTCACCAAGCGGATGGACCTGCTCGAGGAGGCTGCGGCCCAACGCAGGCCGAACGGCACGGTCAAGCCCGGAACCCCCGCCCAGGGGACGACCGGCGACGCTGCGCCCGCAAAGTAATTCCAGAAAAGCGAACGACAGGCCCCCCAAGTGGGGGCCTGTCGTTCGAGTCCGTTCCGAAAGGCGCTGTAAAAAGCGCTCCACCTCGCCCTTCCGCTCCTCGCTCACCGGTTCATAGTGCTGCGGGGTCCGGCCGAAACAGATGTCTGTCCGTTGTCCATCCCCTCCCCTGCGTTCGGGGGAGAGGGTGTTTCACGTCAAGAAACCGGCAGCTCCTGCGCATCCACCCCAAGAAGCCAAATGCATGTTAATACGGAAGGACCTTACGCGAACGCCGCCGCCGCTTTGGCCAGCTCGTCCCGAATCGCGATGTGCTGCGGGCAGACCTGCTCGCAGCGGCCGCACCGGATGCACTCCGCCGCGCGCTTCCTGCCATGGCCGCCGACCAGCCAGGACTCCTGATGCCTGGCGGCGGTCAGGTCGCCGTAAAGCGTCAGCGCGTTCATCGCCGTGAACGTCCCGGAGATCCCCACCTCCACGGGGCAGACCTTGGCGCAGTAGTTGCAGGTCGTGCAGGGGATCAGCGGGATGCGGGCAAGCTCCCTCCTGGCCTCCTCCAGCGTTCGCCTCTCCGCGTCGGACAGCCCCGTGAAGCCCTTCATGAAGGACAGGTTGTCCTCCATCTGCGCCAGGTCGCTCATGCCGGAGAGGACGGTGAGCACGCCGTCCAGGTCCGCGGCAAAGCGAATGGCCCACGACGCCATGGAGGCGCTGGCATCGGCACGTCTGAGGATCTCCGCCACCGACTCCGGAGGGGTCGCCAGCATCCCTCCCTTCACGGGCTCCATGACGATAACCGGCTTGCCGTACTTCCGCGCCATGTCGTAGCAGGCCCGGGACTGGATGGCCGGGTTCTCCCAGTCGCCATAGTTGATCTGGAGCTGGACGAACTCCATCTCGGGGTGCGCCTTCAAAATCTCCTCCAGCTCCTCCGGCGTGGAGTGGAAGGAGAACCCCACGTGCCGGATGAGCCCCTCCTTTTTCTTCTCCTGGACGAAGCGCCACATATCGAAGTCGTCGAAGAAGTGCGTCCGCCCCTCCCCCAGGTTGTGCAGCAGGTAGAAATCGATGTATCCGGCCCCCGTCTGCCTCAGCGAGGTCTCGAACTGCGCCACGGCGTCCTCGCGGGTCTTGCATTCCAGCCACGCGGCGTTCTTGGTGGCCAGCTGGAACTTCTCCCTGGGATAGCGCTCCACCAGCGCCTCGCGGATCGCGTCCTCGCTGCCCGGGTAGGCCCAGGCGGTGTCGAAGTAGGTAAAGCCCTCGGCCAGAAAGCGATCCACCATCCGCTTCGTCCGCTCGATGTCGATCGCGTCGCCATCCTTGGGCAGACGCATCAGGCCAAACCCCAGCTTCTTGATTCCCTCCCCCAAATGAGTCATCGTATCCCCCTCGTTCCTCGTCCTCATGAAATTCCGACGGCACCGGACACGGGACAAAGACCGCGGACGCCTCTCCCCGCGCCGCGCACCCGCCGGGCCGATACACCGCTACGAAAGCCGGGCGTAGTCCTCCTCGCTCACCGGCTCGCACCACTCGTTTTTGGCGCCCTCCCCCGGCACCTCCACCGCCAGATGCGTGAACCAGCTGTCCCGGGCCGCGCCATGCCAGTGCTTCACCCCGGCGGGAATCCGCACCACGTCGCCGGCATGGAGCTCGCGCGCCGGCTTCCCCCATTCCTGATACCAGCCGCGTCCGGCGGTGCAGAGCAGGATCTGCCCTCCGCCGCTCCTGGCCTTATGGATGTGCCAGTTGTTCCGACACCCCGGCTCGAAGGTCACGTTGCCGATCACGACACCCTCCGTGGAGAGCATGTTCAGATAGCTGTTCCCCACGAAGTACCGCGCGTAGGTGGTGTTCGCCCCGCCGCGGGGAAACGGTCCCCCCATCGCGTCCTTATCCATGAAGACACCCCCTTGACGCTTGTATTGATGATGGATGAGTGGTGACGGCATCAGTCTATAACCTCAAGCAGACTCCAGGTCAAGATGGAAACGGATGAAATATCATGGCGCCGCGACAAACTCAGCCAGGCCATACGGTGCGGAAAACTCAACCTTCCCTTGACACCTTTTCCATATTAGGCGTTCCCTAACCTATCTTTCGTTTTTTTAATTTCTCAAGATGGCTTTCGAGATATAGAATAATGATATGTTTTGCCCGCGTCGGAAAATAATCGGAGTAGTCGGCCCTGTGGAAAACGAAGGAGGCAGCCTATGAAGACATCTTACGAGCTACTGAACGACCCTTTTTTGAACAAGGGAACGGCTTTTACCATGGAGGAACGTGAGGAATACAATCTCACGGGGCTTCTTCCTCCCTTTGTCCAGACAATCGAGGAACAGGCCAGACAGGCATACGGAAATGTGTGCAAAAAAACAAGCGATATCGAGAAGCGCCATTACCTGATGGATATTTTCGGACGCAACCGAACGCTGTTCTATTATTTGTTCAGCCGGCATATCGTGGAGTTTATGCCCATCGTCTACGATCCTGTCGTGGCGGAGGCCATCAAGCAGTACAGCGAGTTCTATATCGAGCCGCAAAACGCGGCGTACCTGTCCATCGATCACCCTCAGGACATCAAAAAAACACTGATCAATGCCGCAAACGGACGCGAGATCAATCTGATCGTCGTGACGGACGCGGAGATGATCCTCGGCATCGGCGACTGGGGGACAAACGGCGTGGAAATCTCCGTCGGGAAGCTTGCCGTCTACACGGCGGCTGCCGGGATAGATCCCAACAAAGTGCTGCCTGTCGTGCTGGATGTAGGCACAAACCGACAGAGCCTTCTGGATGATCCGCTCTATTTCGGAAATCGTCACGAGCGCGTTCGCGGCGACAGGTATTATGAGTTCGTCGATCGGTTCGTCAAGACCGCCGAGGAGATGTTCCCCCGCCTGTACCTGCACTTTGAGGACTTCGGGCGTTCCAACGCCGCCGTCATCCTGAACAGGTACAAGGATACCTATACGGTGTTCAACGACGATATCGAGGGCACCGGCATCATTTCCCTGGCAGGCATCCTCGGTGCGCTGAACATCAGCGGACAAAAGCTGCGGGAGCAGACGTACATGTGCTTCGGCGCGGGAACGGCGGGCTGCGGAATCGCGAACCGCGTGTATCGGGAAATGCTCGATCGGGGCGTCCCGGAGGATGAGGCGCGCAAGAAGTTTTACCTTGTGGACAAACAGGGTCTGCTCTTTGACGATATGGACGACCTTACGCCGGAGCAGAGGCCGTTTGCCAGAAAGAGGAGCGAGTTCGAAAAGGCGGATGAGCTGACGACGCTTGCCGCGGCCGTGAGGGCGGTTCACCCGACGATCCTCGTGGGAACGTCCACGCAGGGCGGCGCCTTTACGGAGGAGATCGTAAAGGAGATTGCATCGCATACGGAGCGTCCGATCCTCTTCCCGCTCTCCAACCCGACGGAGTTGGCAGAGGCGAAGGCGGCGGACCTGATTGCCTGGACGGACGGAAAGGCGCTGGTCGCCACCGGCATCCCTTCGAAGCCCGTGGAGTATAACGGCGTGACCTATGAGATCGGCCAGGCCAACAATGCACTGATCTACCCCGGCCTTGGCCTCGGCGCAATCTCGGTGGGGGCGAAGCGGATGACCGACGGGATGATCTCGAAAGCGGCACATTCCCTTGGCGGCATCATCGACGTGACAAAACCCGGCGCCGCGGTCCTTCCGCCGGTTTCCGAACTGACGAAATTCTCGGAGAGCGTCGCGGTGGCCGTTGCAACGGAAGCGGTCCAAGAGGGATTGAATACCGTCGATGCGGACAATCCCGCGGAGAACGTCAAAGCGAACAAATGGTATCCGGTCTACAAGACGATCTAAGACAGCTTCCTATTCACACAAAGGCTGGCAGTTGACAACTCAATTGCCGGCCTTTGCTCTGCCCTTTTCGGCTGTAATTTGAATGGCCGTTCGGATCGTGAAGAAGGCGTTGAGCAGTGACCACTACAGAGCTCAGCGAACGGTGTGGGATCTCGCCTGACACGCTGAGGCACTGCGAAGGGGTAGGCTGACTCTCCCTGTTGGGAGAAAGGAAGACAGAGGAGGACTACAGCAAGAGCGACAGCCAGTGGTTCGAGTGCATTTTCGGGGCGAACAGCCCAAAAATTAAACGGGGCCTTCCCTGCAGGCCCCGTTCTCACATCCCGGATTCTTGTGCGGGACAGCCCCCGCGTTACGCCTCCGGTCCTCGCCTTATTCGCCGTAAACCTCCTTCGCCACAGGAAACGCTGCCCACGCCTTGGGCCATTCGACATAAAAGCCAAGCTGGGTGTTGATCTTCACCATCTCGTCTGGTGACTTCATCATAAGTGATTTTTCGCTTCCTGTAAAATGTTTATTT
>ERZ772957.1763-NODE-1763-length-13350-cov-34.278977_pt1 | contig 13350 bp, 8 predicted proteins | sample MGYA00580682_ERZ772957 | MGnify/ENA primary metagenome ERZ772957 (study PRJEB29015, sample SAMEA2737921) | human oral metagenome | biome: human oral; feature: human-associated habitat; material: dental | place: China | collected 2025 ...
GACCGGCTCACCCCGAGCGGGCCCGCGCCCCGGGTCTGGAGTCCCCCGCCCGCGCCCACCCACCGGCCGCGCACGGTGTCCGGACGCGTCAGCCTGGCCATCACCGGCCTCATCCTCCTCGTGTTTGCCACCGTCTTCGCGGCGATGTACGCAACCACCGAGGGCTACGTGATTCCCCTGGTGAGCGGCACCGACGAAGCTACGACCTTCTCTCGCATCATCCTGATCGGCGGGGGCACGTGCCTGCTGATCGTCGGCCTTTCCCTGGCGGTCGCAGCCCTGCGAGATCGGGGAGCCGGCTGGCTCACGGCGCTGTCCATCATCGGCATGCTCTTCGCTGTGCCCACGGCTGCCCTCGGCACGGAGAACGTCCAGGGGCGCATCCAGCAGGCGGGACCCGCGATCGTGAATCCGACAGGAAATACGATGTTGGACTGGAAGGCTGACTCCGTGCAGGGCGGGAGCCCCACTGGCATGACGACCCTCGATCTGAGCGGAGCACCCGTGGGAACAACCAAGACGATCACCGTCAGCTGGCGCGCCTGGTCTCACCTGAACATCCTCGTGGCGGAGGGCCAGCCCGTTCAGATCATCTGCCAGTCGGGAATCGACTCCGTTTCCACAAACATCCCGAACGACGGCTGGGCGGCTCCCCTCAAGAGTTGCTCGAGCGACACGAAGGTGACCTCCCCTTCGTGGGGCACGACCGGCCTCGGAGGCATCACCGTCCTGATCGACGACAACGCCAACCTGGAAACACTGCAGCTGACAATGGTGCCCGACACGTCGCACACCTGGAGTTCGGGCGCCGCCACGCCTTTCGCCACGCCAAGCCCCTCCCACTCACCTAGCCCGTCACCCTCCGCCACCCCCTCCGACTCCCAGTCGGGCAACTGAGGAAGGAAAACGATCATGACGACCCCCAACGATGAGGCCACGCCCTCGCCCGACGTGGATGCGACCACGCCTCTTCCCTCCACTCCCGCCCCTCTCGTGGGGGTAGGGCAGGACACGACGAGGCAGATGCCCGTCTCGGATCCGCTCGCATTCTTTAGGGAGGCACCGACCGCGCAGATGCCCACGGATCCCTTTCGCTCAGACGCTGACGCTGCGGGCACGACGCGCGCGCAAGGCGAGGCGGATTCCGCGGCGCAGGCCTCTCCTCACCCCGATTCCGTAGGTGCTTCGCGCACGGCCTTCGATCCGGCTTCCACCGGCGAGACGTCCCCAGTGGGCGGGGACGAGGCGCCGACGTACGGGGACACCCGCGCGCCGACGGGTGCCGACGGCTACGGTAGCGCCTCTCGCACTCAGCAGACGTGGAGCGCCCCGCGCGGCCCCGTCGACGTGCGCACGCTTCCCGAGGCACCCAGCAAGGGCGTGCGGGTCGGGGCCTTCGTGTGGGCGGCCCTGGTGTGCATGACGGGATTCTTCCTGATCGCCGAGGCATTCATCCCCACGTTTAACCTGCCGATCCTCGGGATCACCGGGGTCGCAGCGCTCGGAATCGTCCTGATTCTGACCGCTCTCTTCTCGGGCCGCGGCAAGAATCAGGAACACAAGGCGCAGGCAAACGCCGGCGCGGCGGACTCGATCCGCCAGGGCTGAGGAGCCCTCTCGCCCCTCGGGGCATCTGAAAGCAGGGTGGGCCGGGAACCTGTTGGTTCCCGGCCCACCCTGCTTGGCGTTGCTCGCGGCTGACCTAGAGAAGGTCCAGCATGGCCGGAGCCACGAGCTTCATGACGTTCTCGCGGCCCTCCTTCGCGCTGGGCGCGTCCACCGCGAAGGCGGCCATCTGCTGGCAGGTGGCCAGGTCGTGCATGCGCAGGGCGGCTCGCACGGCATTGACCTTCGTCGGGGCCATCGACAGGGAGGCAACCCCCAGGCCCGTGAGGACCAGGGCAAGCAGCGGGTCGCCGCCGGCCTCGCCGCACACGCCGATGGGCTTTCCCGTCGCGCGCCCGCCGTTGCAGGCGCGACGAATCATCTCCAGGACAGCGGGCTGCCACGTGTCCAGGAGCCGCGCGAGGCTTCCGTCCAGTCGGTCGGCGGCCATCGTGTACTGCGTCAGATCGTTCGTTCCGATCGACGCGAAGTCGACGATCGACAAGAGCTGCTCCGCACGCAGGGCGGCGGCGGGCACCTCGATCATGATACCGACCTTGGGCAGGCCCAGGCTCCGCGCCTTCGACGCAAACCACTGCGCTTCATCGGCCGTGGAGACCATGGGCGCCATGACCCACAGGTCCGCGCCGGTGGCCCGGTAGGCGGCCGCGAGCGCCTGCAGCTGCGTGTCGATCAGATCCTCACGCACCTGGCACAGGCGCAGGCCTCGACGCCCCAGCGCGGGGTTCTCCTCGGCGCCCAGATCCGCGAAGGTGAGAGGCTTGTCCGCCCCGGCGTCCAGGGTGCGCACGACGACGCGACGCGTCCCGAAGGCCCGGAGAACCTTCGTGTACGTCTCGGTCTGTTCCTCCAGCGACGGCGCCTCGGCGCGCTCCAGGAAGAGGAACTCCGTGCGGAACAGCCCCGACCCCTCAAGATCGAAGGACGACGCGTTGAGGGCGTCGTCGACCGTGCCGATGTTGGCCAGCAGCTTGACGCGGTAGCCGTCGTAGGTGGCTCCCTCGCCGGTCGATCCCGCCAGGGCGAGAGCACGCCGACGCGACCGTTCCTTGAGCAGGGCAACCTCGTCGTCGGTGGGGGCGATGATCACCTCGCCGACGCCGCCGTCGATGGCGAGCATCGTCCCCTCCTCGACCTGAAGGATGCCCTCGGCCTTGACGATCGCGGGGATACCCAGCTGGGCCGCCAAGATCGCGGTGTGAGACGTGGGGCCACCGATTTCGGTGATGATTCCCAGCACCGTCTTGGGATCCAGCGTCGCGGTCTCGGCCGGCGCCAGGTCGCGAGCCACGAGGACGACCGGACCGTCGAAGGCGGGAACGCCGGGCTCGGGAAGGCCCCGCAGCTCACAGATGACGCGATCGCGCACGTCATACAGGTCGGTGGCGCGTTCGGCCATGTAGCCGCCGAGGCCGCGCAGCATCTGGGCGTAGTCCTCGACCGCGTCGTGGACCGCCTGGGTGAGCCCGAGGCCCTTCTTCAGCTTCTTGTCGATGGCCTTGGCCAGTCCGCGGTCACCTGCGAGCTGCGCGGTCGCCTTCAGGACAGCCTTTGTCTCCTCGGGGGCGCGCTCAACGCGCTCGCTCAGGCGCTCGGAAACGGCCGCAAGGGTCTCTCGGACGCGCGCCCCGTCGGCCGCCGCATCAACGCTGCCGGGTTCGGAGGCGTCAACGCCGGGGGCCGACTGGACGATCGCGGCAGGGGCGGCAGCGGTTCCGGCGGACACGCCGATCCCGTGCAGGACAAGGTGCGTCGTCATCGCCTCACTCCTGGTCGAGGTCGCGGGACAGGAGCTCTACGAGGGAGTCGAGCACCGCGCCCGCGGAATCGTCCTCGGTGGACAGGGTGACAACGTCGCCGTGCTTGGCGCCCAGCGTCATGATCTCGAGGAGCGACGCGGCGTCCGCCTCCTCCCCGCCAAACGCGATGGTCACGTCAACGCCAGAGTCATCGACGGCCTCGGCGAGGACGGAAGCGGGACGCGCGTGGAGGCCAACGGAGGAACCAATAGCAACGGTGCGAGAAATCATGGTCATTCCTTTCGAATGCGGGTATGTCCATCGTGAGACACAGGTGCCCGTGATCCCCATCGTATGGGGTCTGTAGCGCGTTGGAAACCCAATACCGTTGACGCTCACATGGGATACATCACCTCAATAAATGACGAACAACCATGCGTCGGGTGACCCGCTTGTCCCCGCGGAGGCAAGCGGGCACCGGCGGCGATTCGGGGCCTCGCCGACCAGACGCGCGACTGACCCGATTGCCGCCGACTACAATGGTGCGGTACCGACGAAAGGAAAGCGCGCATGAGTTCCCGCGAACCCACGCTGGCCGATGTTGCGCGACTCGCCGGAGTGAGTCTGACAACCGTCTCGCGGGTCCTCAACAACCGCGGATACCTCTCGGAGAAGACGAAGCGGCGGGTCGCGGACGCGATCGAGACTCTGGGATACCGCCCGAACTCGCTGGCGCGCGCGCTGCACGGAATGCGGACCCAGACGGTGGGCCTCATCGTGCCGACGGTGTCGCTGCCGTTCTTCGGTGAGCTCGCCGTCGAGGTTGAGAACGCCCTGGCCGAGGCGGGCTATCGCATCCTCATCTGCAACTCGATGGGGCGGGCGGAGCGCGAGCGCGAGTACCTGTCCCTGCTGGTGGGCAACCGCGTGGACGGGATCATATCGGGCGCGCACAACGAGGGCCTGCAGGAGTACGACACTATCCGCATGCCGCTGGTGACGATCGACCGAGATCTCAGCCCCTCCATCCCGAACGTGCGGTGCGCGAACGAGGAGGCCGGGGCGGCGGCAACGCGGGCCCTGTTGGAGGCGGGTTCTCGTCATCCGGTGCTGCTCACCTCGCGCTCGGGGCCGCACAACCTGCGCGAGGCCGGCTATCGGGCGGAGGTGGAGGGGGCGGGACTGCACGCACGGGTCCTTACCGTTCCCTTCGATACCCCAACACCCCAGCGCTTCACGATGGTGCGCGACGCGCTGGACGAGGCCCACGCCCTCGAACCCGTTGACGGCGTTTTCGCCACCGATGACCTGGCGGGAGCCGAGGTCCTTGAATGGGCGTACACGCGAGACTTGTCGGTTCCCGGCGACTTGTCCGTCATCGGCTTCGACGGGACGGAAACGATGCGCCGTGCCCTCCCGCACCTGGCGACGATCCGTCAACCCATCGAGGAGATCGCGCGGGCAGCGGTGTCGATCCTGCTCGGACAGATCGATGGAACCCTTCCACGCATCCCCCGTGACGAGGCGGGGGCGGGGGTTGCCCGCACCGTGGAGTTTGCGGGAACGCTGCTGCGGGGGCGCTCGCTAGCCCCATGAGAGGCCTCGCGGCGAATCTTCCAACTATTGCCGCCGACCCGCAGTATTCCTTTCCCCCTGCGAGGGCCAGCGGCAACTCTCCGGCCTCCGCCGACCCGCAGTATTCCTTGCCCCCTGCGAGGGCCAGCGGCAACTCTCCGGCCTCCGCCGACCCGGGAACAGTCCAGACCCTGTGTGGGTGAGGCACAGACGCGTTCGCGGATAGGTTGTCCGCTTGCGGATAGATTATCGGCTTGCGGATAGGCTAGTAACCTATCCGCGTGTTCATAACCTATCCGCGTGATTGTTTCCTATCCGCGAGCGGGTATCAACAAACAAAACGCATGATCACCCACGGTGACCCGCTCGCCCAGGCGTCGGTGCTGTCACCCGCGGTGACCCGCTCGCCCGAGCGTGGGTGCTGTCACCCGCAGCGACCCGCTCGCCCAGGCGTCGGTGCTGTCACCCGCAGCGACCTGCTCGCCCGAGCGTGGGTGCTGTCACCCGCAGCGACCTGCTCACCCGAGCGTCGGTGCTGTCACCCGCGGTGACCCGCTCGCCCGAGCGCCGGCGCTGCCCACGAAGGGAAGAGGTGGAAACGTGCGCAATAGCTGGCGAACGCTCACTCCTCGGGGGCCCAGCTTCGATCACAGGTCAGGCCTGCACGAGGACAGAACAAGGCCGCCAGCTCACAAGGCGAGTGTGCGGTACAGGCACGACGCCCATTCCGCACACTCGCTACTTCGGAGCGCCTCGGTCTTATGATTCCTTGGGCGTAACCTGCAGCAGCGCGTCGCCGCGGCGGACCTCACCACTCGCCACGGGGTCGACCGCTCCGAACTTCTTCTTATTCGTGACCACGACCGGAGTGATGGTCTCGTAGCCCGCGGCTCGGATCACGTCGAGGTCGACCTCGGCAAGCACGTCACCACGACGCACGACGTCTCCCTTGGACACGCGGGGCGTGAAGCCCTTTCCCTCAAGCTTGACCGTGTCCATTCCGACGTGGATGAGCACCTGCACCCCGGACGCGGCCTTGATGCCGTAGGCGTGCCCAGTCGGGAACGCAACCGTGACGGTGCCGTCGAAGGGGGCGACGACCAGGCCGTCGGCGGGTTCGATCCCGATGCCGGGGCCGAGCATTCCCTTGGCGAAGGACTCGTCCTTGACCTGTTCCAACGGGACGACGGTGCCCGCCAGGGGCGAGGTCACCGAGAGATCAGCTGCGGCCTCGTCGCTAAAGGAAGCGGCGGCGGAGGCCGGGGCGGGGGCGCCGACTGCACCCGCGGTCGCCGAAGCGGCGGGAGCCGAGGAGCGACCCCCCATGTCGACCTTGCCTCGCGTGAGGGCATAGCCGAGGGTCGCCCCAAAGGACAGGACGAAGACCAGGACCTCGAGGGCCAGGTAGGCGGGGATCAACTTGGGAATGATCGACACGAAGCCGACGAATCCGGCGGCGCCGAGCGCCTGACCGCGCACGTTCAGCAGGGCGACGCCCGCGGAGCCGATGGCCGAGGCGCCCATGGCGATGAAGAAGGGCCAACGCAGGCGCAGGTTGACACCGAAGATCGCGGGTTCGGTGATGCCGAAGACAGCGGAAACGCCACCGGCTCCGGCCAGGCCCTTGAGTTTGGCATCGCGGGTCTTAAAGAAGACGGCCAGGGCCGCCGCGCCCTGCGCGACGTTCGCCATGGAGGCGATCGGGAAGATAAAGTCGCCGACGCCACCGTTTGCGGGCAGCAGCGGAATCTCGATCGCCGGGAAGGACTGGTGCAGGCCGGTGACGACGATCGCGCTGTAGAAGAAGCCGAAGATCAGGCCGCCGAAGAGGCCGAGCGACGTGTAGAGCCAGTTGATGCCGTAGGTCAGGTAGTTGGACAGCTCGCGGGTGACGGGACCGACGACCACGAATGCCAAGAAGCCGGTGATGAGCAGCGTGATGAGCGGGGTGAGCAGGAAGTCCGCCGTCCCTTTGAGGACCTTGTGCAGGTTCTTCTCGATGAGGCACATGATCCAGGTGACGACCAGGGTGGGGATGACCATCGCCTGGTAGCCGACCTTCGTGACCTCCAGGCCGAACAGGTTCCACACCGAGGACTGGTCGGTGTAGGCCCAGTACTTGGCGGCAGCTGCCGCATCCGTCATCGAGTAGGCGGACAGGAGCGAGGGGGAGACCATGGCGGCACCCATGGCAGCACCCAGGTAGGTGTTTCCGCCGAATCGCTTCGCCGCGGAGAATCCGACGAGGACGGGAAGGGAGGCGAAGGCCGCGGAGGAGACCAGGTTGATGAGCGCGTCGTAGTCACTCAGCCACGAGTACATCTGGACGACGGACTTCTCGCCGAAGAGCCCCTCAGCCGTGAGGACCGAGTGCAGGGCCATGAGGAGACCGCCGGCGATCAGGGCCGGGAGGATGGGGACGAAGATGTCGGCGATCATCTTGATGAAGCGGGAGAAGAGATTGCCTCCCGCTTCTGCTTCTTCCTTCGCCTCGTCCTTGGAGACCTCGCGCACGCCGTGGTCGGCGACCATGTGGGCGTACACCTGGTCAACGTCGCCGGGACCGACAATGATCTGGAACATGCCGCCGGCGGCGAACGTGCCCTTCAGGTCGTCATTGTCGTCGAGGGCCTGCTGGTTGATCTTGGATTCGTCCGCGATCACCAGGCGGAGCCGCGTCGCGCAGTGCGCTGCTGCACTGATGTTTGAGACTCCGCCGACCGCGTCGACGACCTCTCCTGCCACCTTGGCGTGATCCATTGCCGACCACATTCCTTTCTTGTGATCCCACGCGCGACGCCATTGTCACGCAGCGCGCTGGGCGGTGTGTAGCAATCGATTGACATGGTAGGTGCTGTTGCCTCGTTCACGCAAGGCTTGTCGCGCATCTTCTCAGATCAGAGGCTGAGAGTCCGCCCACACGAGCCCGCGAGCCACGGACCCGCACCGCCGCCGCGTCAGTCCGCGCGAGCGGAGCGCAGATTCGCCACGGACGCCCCGCCGACGAGCCTCACACCGACCCCCGCTCCGCGCAGGAACGTCCGGGTCGTGAACACGCGTGACCCGTCACCCAGGTAGATCTCCGTGATGGAGCGGTCGTGGACGACCTCAACGCGGTTGGCCTCCCCCGCCGTCAGGGAGACGACGCGGCGGCCACCGTGGGGGTAGCGCGTCCCCTGTCGATCGACGATGAGGCGTTGCTCCTCCAGGATGATCTCCAGCCCTGAGTCCTCGCCGATGCGCAGCGACAGCCGCTCCGCACCGTAGGCCGCATCGAAGGCCAGGCGCCACGAGCGAGAATCCACCAGCTGCGCGACTACCGCTCCGTCCTCGTCCGCGGGGGTCCCGCGCAGCTGCGCCGGGGCGAGCGGAAGGCCGGGGAGGTACGGACGGGCGATGAGTCGGCCCAAGCGCAGGCTGAGGGCGCGCGGCGCGGTGAAGCAGTGGACCCACCCGCCCGACGCCATCGACGGCTGGTCGTCCTCGCCGGCGTTTCCCGCCCAGCCGAGGAGAATCGTCGGGGTGTCGGAGAGCGACGAGGAGGAACGAGCCATGATTTGGGGCGCGTAGAACTCCGTGCCGCGATCGACTTCCTCGAAGCTGCCGTCGGCTCCGCGAAACTCGGTGCCGACAAGCTCTCCGACGACGGCCACGCACGGGAAGACGTTCTCAAAGCCCTCACGCTCGGGGGCGATGCCCTGCGGACAGAAGATGAGGACGTCGCGGGAGCACCCGCTCTCCTCGTCTCTCAGGCGCACAAGGTTCGGGCATTCCCACATGTATCCGAAGCTATCGAATGCACCCGAGGCGTCGGGGAAGGTCATCTCCCCGACGCATTCCCACGCGCGCAAGTCGGTCGATCGGTAGAGCAGTGCGGCGCCGGTGAGGTTCTCACGCTGGACGCCGAGCAGCATCCGGTAGGAGCCGTCGGCGTCTCGCCACACCTGGGGGTCGCGGAAGTGAGCGGTGTAGCCGCGCGGCTGACGGCCAATGATCGGCGGCACGTGCTTGTCAAAGTGGACCATGTCGCGGGTCGTGACGACGCACTGGGTGGCCTCGCGCTCGCCCGTCTCAGCGTCCTTATAGTTGCCGGTGTACCACAGTTCCACGTGATCGCCGACCTCGATCGCGGTGCCCGAATAGGCGCCGTTGCGATCCTGTCGAGTGTCGGGAAGGATTGCCGGGGCGTGGTAGTCCCAATGGGTCAGATCCGTGGACGTGGCGTGCCCCCAGTAGACGAGCTTGCGCGGATGCTGGGGCGTGTACTGGAAGAACGCGTGGTAGGTGCCCCCCACCTCGATGAGCCCGTTGGGGTCGTTGAGTCGCCCCACGGGAGGGGCGACGTGGAAGAGGGGGTAGTCGGGGTCTTGGCGGGCGCGCGAGCCGGCCTCGGCTTCGAGGGCGGACGCGAGAAAGTCTTCGACCATGCACCCAACTTAACATCGGGAGCATGCGGGGCGCGGGGCGGGACCCTGGCGTCCCACCCCGCGAACACTCCTCGGGCAAGCGAGGAGCCGTGCCGGTTGTCTACGCGCCGGTCACGTCGTCGGGGTGCGCGTTCGCGTAGCGCGCCAGCTCTTCGTCCACGATTGCCTCGTCGAGTTTGACGAAGACGGGGGTGGGCTTGGCAATCGGGGTACCCACGGCGATCGGGTGACGCTCCCAGGTCGGAACCTGCGTGTAGTCGCCCGTGATGATCGGGTAGGAGGAGCGACCATCGAAGTCCGAGGGCAACACCTGCGGGTCCAGCTCCGCCACCTCCTCGATGCGCGGCATGGGGGCGATCCTCCCCTCCCCGCCCATGACGCGGTCGACGTCGTTGGCCGCGTGGGGCAGGAACGGAGAGAGCATGAGATTCAGGTCCGCGACCACCTGGGCGAGGGTCCACAGGACGGTCGCGAGGCGCTCGCGCTGTTCGGGGGCCTTGAGCTTGAAGGGTTCGGTGTCGGTGACGTACTTGTTCGCCTCCCCAACGAGCCGCATCGCCTCGGACAGGGCGGCCTTCTGGCGGTGGTGGCGGATGAGGTTGCCAACCGTAGCGAATCCGGCCTCAACGGCGTCCAGGAGGGCGCGGTCGATCTCCTCCAGTTCGCCCGGGGTCGGGATCTGCCCGAACTTCTTAGCGATCATGGAGGCCGTGCGGTTGACCAGGTTCCCCCAGCCGGCGACCAGCTCGCCGTTGGTACGGCGAACGAACTCGGCCCACGTAAAGTCCGAGTCGGATGTTTCCGGGCCGGCGGCGCTGATGAAGTAGCGCAGCGCGTCGGCCTGGTAACGCTCCAGGAAGTCGCGCACGTAGATGACGATGCCGTGGGAGGAGGAGAACTTCTTTCCTTCCATGGTGAGGAACTCCGAGGAGACGACCTCTGTTGGCAGGTTGAGGACGCCCAGGTCACCAGGCTGTCCGCCCTTGGCTCCCTGGCCGTTGTATCCCAGCAGCTCGGCCGGCCAAATCTGGGAGTGGAAGACGATGTTGTCCTTGCCCATGAAGTAGTAGGACAGGGCTTCGGGATCGTTCCACCACCTGCGCCACGCCTCCGGGTCCCCGCTGCGGCGCGCCCACTCGATGGAGGCACTCAGGTAGCCGATGACAGCATCGAACCACACGTACAGGCGCTTGGTGGGCTGGTCCTCCCAGCCGGGGACCGGGATGCCCCAGTCGATGTCGCGTGTCATCGCGCGCGGGCGGATGTCGCCCAGGAAGTTCTTGGAGAACTTGATGACGTTGGGGCGCCAGGTGCCGGACTTCTCGCGCTCGTCGAGCCAGTCCGACAGGGCCTGCGCCAGGGCAGGCAGGTCGAGGAAGTAGTGGGTGGACTCCACGAACTGCGGGGTCTCGCCGTTGATCCGCGAGTGCGGGTTGATAAGCTCGGTGGGGTCCATCTGGTTGCCGCAGTTGTCGCACTGGTCGCCGCGCGCCCCCTCGGCCCCGCAGATCGGGCAGGTGCCCTCGATGTAGCGGTCGGGCAGGGTGCGGCCGGTCGAGGGGGAGATGGCAGCGCGGGTGACCTGCTCGATCATGTAGCCGTTGTCGCGCACGGTCGCGAACATGTCCTGGACGACACGGTAGTGGTTGCCGGCGGTCGTGCGGGTGAAGAGGTCGTAGGACAGCCCGAGGGCCACCAGATCCTCGACGATGAGCCGGTTGTTCTGGTCGGCCAGCTCGCGAGCGCTCACGCCGGCGGAGTCTGCTGCGACCAGGATCGGCGTGCCGTGCTCGTCGGTGCCGGACACCATGAGAACGTCGTGCCCGGCCATGCGCATGTACCGGGAGAAGACATCGGAGGGGACACCGAATCCCGCGACGTGGCCAATATGACGGGGGCCGTTGGCGTAAGGCCACGCGACGGCGGACAGAATACGACTCATAGCCCCTAAGAATACTGTGTACGCGCCCCAAAGGGGCAACCGACGTCATGGCTGCCCACTGTTCCAACGATCAAGGGCTGTGACCGAGGTGATATCCTGAGGAAAACGTCGCTTCTTCCGGGAGACAACATGTCACGCGCGCTCATTATCGTCGATGTCCAGCCCACGTTCTGCGAGGGGGGTGCTCTTGCCGTCCAGGGCGGAAACGCCATCGCCGAGGCCGTGGCTCGATTCGTGGATGAGCACCGGGGCGACTACGCCCTGATCGCGACCACCCAGGACTGGCATATTGATCCGGGAACGCACTTCTCGGATTCCCCCGACTTCGTGGACACGTGGCCCCCGCATGGTGTGGCGGGCACGCCGGAGGCGGAGCTGCATCCGGCGCTCGCGCGTGTCAACGCGCAGGTGAGCGTGAAGAAGGGACAGTACGAGGCCGCCTACTCGGGTTTCGAGGGCACGACCGAGGATGGGAAGACGCTGGAGCAGGCGCTGCGCGATGCCGGCATCACGGACGTGGACGTCGTCGGCCTGGCAGAGTCGCACTGCGTGGCGAGCACGGCTATCGACGCTGCGCACGCGGGCTTTGCCACGCGGGTGCTGAGCGATCTGACGGTTCCGGTGAGCGAGGAGCTGGGGAAGGCTGCTCGGGAGAAGATGCGGACGGAGGGCGTGACGCTCGTCTGAGGCTCAGGTACGGCGCGATGGCGCCAGGCTTGTGACTCGCTTGCGCACTGCTGGGCAGACGGCACTTGTCGGGAGCACGTCATGAGCCTGTCCGGAACGCCATAAGCCATCCGGATCGTCGTTTTCTCTTCAAGCATGTAGGGCACCGCGTGTTGCTGGCAGGGGCGTCGTGCGCTTTTCGCGCCGCGGGTCAGTTGGGGCTTTAGCCGGTGCGGCGCTGGCTACGGCGACACCGGCGCTCACGTGCAGACGCGCAGCAGTACACCCGTTAGGGAGCAGCCCACCCGTTAGGGAGCAGAACACCCGTTAGGGAGCAGAACACCCGACAGGAAAGGGTGTACTGCATACCGATCGGGTGTAGCGCACGCTCCAACAAGGAAAACCACGCGGAAGTGGCCCCGCCGTCGCCCGCCAAGAACAAGCCCTCGGCAGCGCGAACGACCCCCAGTACACGCGCCCGCCATCCCCGACCCGCACGTTGCCCCACTGGACACCACCTCTTCGGGCCCACCGGACGCAGCGACACCAGCAGTAACAGCACGGACCGACGTGCCCCGCGCGCGTGCGGGTCGTGGTTGGGCGGACCGCCAGGCAGTCCCCACCGTCACACGTTCCCTACCCCTCCCCCGCCCCGCAGGCCCACGCCTCGTCACTTCGCGGCGAGCGCCGCCTTGTAGAGCTCGTTCTTACGCGCGCCGGTCGCGGCGGCGACCTCGGCCGCGGCGTCCTTGAGGCGCATCCCCTCGGCGGCCAGCGCCAAGACGGCGCCGACGTGGTCTTCGGCGCGGGTGCTGCGCTCGTACCCGGCCACGACGATCGTGACTTCGCCAAGGATGTCCGCGGCTCCCGAGGCGAGCTCCCCGAGCGTTCCTCGGCGGACCTCCTCGTGCTCCTTGGTGAGTTCTCGGCACACGGTGGCGCGGCGCTCGGCTCCAAAGACACGGGCCATGCGCGCCAGGGTCGACGCGGCCCGCCGGGGGGACTCGAAGAAGATGAGGGTGTGGGGGTCGGTCGCCAGGTCCTGCAGGTAGCGCGTCGCTTCACCGTCCTTGCGCGGCAGGAAGCCTTCGAAGGCGAAGCGGTCGGAGGGCAGGCCGGACAGGGCGAGCGCAACGAGGGGGGCGGAGGGCCCGGGCAGGACGGACAGAGGGACGTCGGCTTCGATGGCGGCGCGCGCGAGGCGGAATCCGGGGTCGGACACGGTGGGCATGCCTGCGTCGGAGACGAAGACGACCCGCGCCCCTCCCCTGGCCGCCTCGACGATGCCGGCGGCTTTGGCGGCCTCGTTGTGGTCATGCAGGGCAACCAGGCGGCCGCCCAGCTTGATGCCCAGGCGCGAGGCCAGGGCGAGCGC
>ERZ772957.1765-NODE-1765-length-13344-cov-5.318308_pt1 | contig 13344 bp, 9 predicted proteins | sample MGYA00580682_ERZ772957 | MGnify/ENA primary metagenome ERZ772957 (study PRJEB29015, sample SAMEA2737921) | human oral metagenome | biome: human oral; feature: human-associated habitat; material: dental | place: China | collected 2025 ...
CCCCTGCCTTGAGGCATAGGAAATTGTCAACCCCTTAGGGTTGGTCATTAAAAACCAGCTAATGTTCGCCGGCAGATAGTGTCAAAGACCAACTCTAAAGGGTTGTTTACGTATGTTTTATCCCTCATAATCTTACATTATTGCAACGAGTATCCCTCATCTCCCTCTTAGTAAATTTAATTCGCGTATAGTTACCTCAACACACAACCGGCCATCTCCGTTAAACATAATAAGTAGGCATATACATACGCCTAACTTTCTTAGCTTAATTTGTAATTACACATTTGCTCTTTTTTCCTGCTTTTCTGACCATCGTTCTGATTGAACTCTACAATTCAGATGATAACAGATTGAAATAGGAGAAATTAAATCACATAAATGGGTATATAAGAAATACGATTGATTTTATGCTTTTATGTGTATTTCGATTATCTTTGCATTATAATTCAGTTAAACTATTGTAATAACGCCTTTCATAAGAGATTCAACAATTAAATGTCACTATGAAAAAAGATAAAGATATCCTGAATCAAGATTCTAAGATTGACCTGGCCATTTTATCTTTCCAGCAAAATGCTTTGAAAGATACTTTAGTTGTTTTAGAGCGTGGACTCTATTTTTACATATTAATGATCTCTTTGGTTTTTGCATATGTGATTTCAAATGATAATTTAAATAGAGAATGGCTTCCTTACCTTTTTGTCCTTCTTTGTGTTATCACAATATCTGTATTAATTATTACAATTTTCTTGTGTTACGGTTTAGATAAAGGTCTATCTGAAATCAAACTTACTATAAATCACCTACCGTTAAATCAAGAGGTATCTGAACATTTAAACCATTTTTTATACAGAGGAACAATAGCCTTACGTGTTACTTGGGGTTTTGTGTGCTTTTCTATAATATGCATCTTTATCTTTCTGATTTTTTTGTACAATAAAGGATATTTTTCTTAGGGCTGAATCAATTGCATGGTTGTTAGCTTGACAATTATCACGAACTATTGAGGCACAGGAAAGATAATTTATTAAAGTAGTTTCTTTGAAAAGATACATACAACAATGGCCGGCATTTCAATTGAAATGCCGGCCATTATCTTGGTTGCCCTGTATGGGACTATTAACCTACGCTACCTTCGAGGGAAAGACTGAGAAGCTTTTGCGCTTCTACGGCAAACTCCATTGGGAGTTTGTTGATTACTTCTTTGGCATAGCCGTTGACAATCAGATCTACGGCTGCCTCGGGAGGAATGCCGCGTTGGTTGCAATAGAACAACTGGTCTTCGCTGATCTTTGAAGTCGTGGCTTCGTGCTCTACGATGGCGTTGTTGTTGTTGACATCAATATAAGGGAAAGTATGTGCGCCGCACTCGCTGCCTAAGAGGAGCGAATCGCAGGAAGAGTAGTTGCGCGCTCCATCAGTGCGGGAAGAGCATTTTACTAAGCCGCGATAAGAATTTTGACTCTTGCCGGCGGATATGCCTTTGGAAACAATCGTACTGCGCGTATTCTTGCCTAAATGGATCATCTTAGTGCCCGTATCAGCCTCTTGGTGATGATTGGTAACGGCAACACTGTAAAATTCGGCTTGCGAATTGTCACCCATCAATACGCAGGAGGGGTATTTCCACGTAATGGCCGAGCCTGTCTCCACTTGCGTCCAAGAGAGTTTGCTGTTGGCGCCGCGCAATTGTCCTCGTTTAGTCACGAGATTATATACGCCGCCGCGGCCTTCGCTATCGCCGGGATACCAATTCTGTACCGTACTGTATTTTACTTCTGCATCTTTCTCCACGATGATTTCTACAATGGCGGCGTGCAACTGGTTCTCGTCGCGCTGTGGTGCAGTGCAACCTTCCAAATAAGAGACGTAGCCGCCGTCTTCGCAGACGATCAACGTGCGCTCAAACTGTCCGGTGTTGCGTGCATTGATGCGGAAATAAGAAGATAATTCCATCGGGCAACGGATGCCTTTAGGAATGTAGACAAACGAACCATCAGAAAAGACGGCACTATTGAGCGCTGCAAAATAATTGTCGCGATAAGGCACTACGCTGCCTAAGTATTTGCGCACCAAGTCGGGGTTTTCGCGGACGGCCTCTGACATACTGCAAAAGATGATTCCTTTCTCCTGCAACTTGTCTTTGAAAGTCGTCTTCACCGATACAGAGTCCATCACGGCATCGACAGCCACGCCACTTAAGGCCAAGCGCTCTTCAAGCGGGATGCCCAGTTTGTCGAAGGTCTTCATCAACTCCGGATCAATCTCTTTCTTGCCCGACTTTTTCTTTAAGGGGTCGGCATAATAAGATATTCCCTGATAGTCGATAGCCGGCAGGTTCACGTGGCCCCATTCAGGTTGCGCAAGCGTTTGCCAATATTGAAAGGCCCGCAAGCGGAACTCTAAAAGCCACTCGGGTTCTTCCTTTTTATGAGAGATAAGACGAATGACATCTTCATTCAGTCCGGTAGGGATGATTTCTGTTTCGACGTCGGTCGTAAAGCCGTATTCGTACTTTTTATCAAAGGTCTCTCGTATAATATCTTTCTCGTCTGCCATAGTCTTAATGCTTTTTGGAAGATTGCTTTGCAGCATCGGCTGCGGGCTGCATATCTACCCATGTTGTATCAGCAGTTTGGCCTTGCTTATCATCGCTTTGCGTAATGCCGTGCTCAAAAATAAAAGAGACGATGCTCGTCGTCGGTTTGTAAAGGTGCGACCCCGCGATCTTCTCTTGGCTGAGGAGTCCGAGTGCGTTCATAGCGCTTAGTAAGCAACTGAGCAACAAACCATATTTGAGTACGCTAACGAGCAAGCCTAAGATCGAGTTGGGCGTGCCGAGCTTCATTCCTTTCAAAGTCTTGGTAAGCATAGTTGCCACAAAGCCTAAAGCGATGGGGACGATGATCCACAAGATTAAGAAAGCGACGATGCTGGTCAGCATATTTACTTGCGAACCATTGACCGTCAAGTATTCTCCTAAGGTAGAATAGCAGGTGGCTGCAATTAAGAGGCCAAGCAGAAAGCCGCCCATCGAAATAAGTTCCTTAAGCAAACCTTTCTTCCAGCCGTTGAAGCCTGCCCAAAGCAGAATAGCAATTATAAATATGTCTAATGTCATAGCTGTTTGTATTTGGTGGGCACGGAAGTGCCCCGAATAAAAACAAAGGCAGACTGCATAACATCTCAATGGATGCAACTGCGCGTCTGCCTCTTTTTCTGTTTATAGCTGGTGGAGCTGCGAAGTCAATCGAATATCAGGCCTCATACACATTATATATATATAGTGGCGCGCACTTCAACCGACGATGGCAGCTGCAAGCAGTTTATAGCTTCTGTTTAACTTCTACTTCTTGGTAAGTCTCGATGATGTCGCCTTCCTTGATGTCGTTGCAGTTTACAAGACTTATACCACACTCAAAGTTTGTTCCGATTTCTTTTACATCGTCTTTGAAGCGCTTCAAGGCGTTAATGCCGCCGGAGAAGATAACGATACCATCGCGGATAAGGCGAGCCTTGTCAGTGCGGTGCACTTTACCATCTGAGACATAAGCGCCGGCCACGTAGCCCACTTTGGAGATATGGTAAACTTGGCGAACGTCGAGCGTTGCGGTGACTTCTTCTTTGAGGATCGGCTGTAACATACCCTCCATTGCCTTCTTCACGTCGTCGATCGCATCGTAGATGATAGAGTATTGACGAATCTCTACGCCGTCGCGATCTGCGATCTTGCGTGCTGCTTGACTGGGACGCACTTGGAAGCCAACAATCACGGCTTGTGACGCTGCTGCGAGTGTGACGTCGTTCTCGCTAATCTGACCTACGCCTTTATGGATTACATTGACGGCGATTTCCGGTGTAGATAGTTTGATGAAAGAATCGGAAAGCGCTTCGACAGAACCGTCCACGTCACCTTTGACGATGATGTTCAGTTCTTGGTAATTGCCCTGCTTGATTCTTCGACCCAGTTCGTCGAGCGTCAGCATCTTGTGCGTACGCAAGTCTTGTTCGCGCTGCAATTGTTCGCGCTTGGCGGTAATTTCGCGTGCTTCTTGTTCGGTATCCATTACGTGGAACTGATCGCCGGCTTGCGGCGCGCCGTTGAAGCCCAATAGCGTAGCTGCCATTGAAGGCCCTACATTATCTATACGCTGGCTGCGCTCATTAAAGAGGGCTTTGACGCGGCCAAAGTTGGTGCCGGCCAATACAACATCGCCTTGATGCAATGTGCCGTTGCTTACCAAAATCGTAGCCACGTATCCACGCCCTTTATCAAGCGCTGATTCGATAATCGTACCCGTAGCTTTGCGGTTAGGATTAGCCTTCAAATCAAGCATATCTGCTTCGAGCAATACCTTTTCAAGCAGCTCTTTTATGCCGAGACCTTTTTTGGCAGAAATATCCTGACTTTGGTATTTTCCACCCCATTCTTCTACAAGGAAGTTCATAGCCGCCAAACTCTCCTTGATCTTATCCGGGTTGGCCGTAGGTTTATCTACTTTGTTTATAGCAAAGACGATGGGCACGTTAGCCGCTACTGCGTGGTTGATTGCCTCTTTCGTTTGCGGCATAATGTCGTCATCGGCCGCAATGATAATAATGGCGATGTCGGTTACTTGTGCACCGCGTGCGCGCATTGCCGTAAAGGCTTCGTGACCCGGCGTGTCGAGGAACGTAATGTGGCGTCCGCTCTCCAACTGTACATTATAAGCACCGATATGTTGAGTGATGCCGCCGGCCTCACCAGCGATAACGTTGGCTTTACGGATATAGTCGAGCAATGAAGTCTTACCGTGGTCAACGTGACCCATTACGGTAACGATCGGAGCGCGTGGCTCGAGGTTTTCTTCATCATCCTCTTCCTCTTGAACGGCATCTTGCACTTCGGCACTCACAAATTCGGTCTTGAAACCAAACTCGTCGGCAACAATGTCAATGGTTTCTGCGTCCAAGCGTTGGTTGATGCTGACCATCACGCCGATACTCATACACGTACCAATGACTTTCGTCACAGGCACATCCATCATCGTTGCCAATTCGTTTGCCGTAACAAATTCCGTTAGTTTCAGAATCTTGCTCTCGGCACGCTCTTCGCGGCGGAGTTCTTCTTCGCGTTCGCGTACTTGTTCGCGCTTTTCCTTACGGTATTTAGCGCCCTTCGTGTTCTTGTTTGACTTATTCGTCAGGCGTGCGAGTGTTTCTTTTACTTGCTTTGCTACATCTTCCTCGCTGATCTCTGCTTTTACCACTTCTTTCACCTTGCGGTTACGTCTGCGGTTGTTGCTTTGTGATGCCTGCTGATTGTTGCCGCTGTTGCTGTTGTTGCCGGGCTTGCGACGCTCATTGTTTTGCAGTTGATTCGCTGTAGCGTTGATGTCGACACGCTGTGCGCCGATGCGGCTGCGTTTCTTTTTCTCGCGCTCTTTGCGGCGCTCATCTTTGCCTTTCTTCTTCGGGCGCGTCGATTGATTAAGCGTTGAAAGGTCAATCTGTCCGACAACTTTTGGCGCACTCAATTCCGGTGTTGAGCGCAATTCAAATACACCGTTTTTCGTCTCGCCAATCTGCTGCTCACGTTCTTCCTTTGTCGGTTTAGTAGGTTTTTTCTGCTTCTCAGTCGCAGTACCGGCTTCGTTCGCTGCGCTTTTTGGCTCTGAAACAGCTTCCTTTACGGGCTTATTGACTGTTGGCTCTTCCGGCGTTGTTGCTGCTTTTGCCGGCTCTGCCGGTTTCGCTGTCGTCTCTTTTACTGGCGCACTAACAGCTTCTTTCGGCGATTCAGTAGCTACGGGTTTTGCCGCTGCAGGAGTCTCAATCGGTTTCTCTTCCTTTCTTTCCGCCTCAGGAGCCGCCTCTACATTAGCAGGCGCGTCAAGATCTACTTGCCCTTTTATCTTGATTTGTGGACGCAAGTCCTCCGGAACGACAGTTTTTACCTCTTCTGTCGCCCGTCGTTCTGATTTCTGAGCCTTTTTCTCTTTCTTTTCTTGCTGACGGCCTTGGCTCAGCTCCGTAGCCTTGCGGCGCACCTCTTCATCTTTCTTAAATTCGCGACGCAACAAATCGTATTGCTCGTCTGACAATTTAGTGTTGGGGTTCGACTCTATTTCATGGCCTTTTTTTGCCAAGAATTCTACAGCCGTATCCTTGCCTATGTTAAACTCTTTGAGGGCTTTATTTAATCTTATGCTCATGCTTCGGTGGTGAAAGGGGAAAACGGATTATTAGTATTTATTGCTCAAACTCTGCGTTCAATATACGGAGTACTTCATCTACGGTACTCTCTTCGAGGTCGGCTTTTTCAATCAGCATTTGGCGCGGAGCGTTCAATACATCCTTTGCCGTTTGCAGGCCGATTGACTTAATCGCGTCGATGACCCATTGATCGATTTCATCAGCAAACTCATCGAGGAAGATGTCGTCTTCCTGATCGTCGCCCTCTACTTCGCGGAAGACGTCGATCGTATATTCCGTCAGCATAGAAGCCAATTTGATGTTCTGACCTCCCTTACCGATGGCCAGCGATACTTCTTCAGGGCGCAGATATACTTGAGCTTTGCGATTTTCTTCATCCAATTGGATGCTGGAAACTTGTGCCGGATTGAGCGCACGTTGAATAAACAGTGCAGGGTTAGACGTGTAATTGATTACGTCAATGTTTTCGTTGTGCAATTCTCTTACAATTCCATGAATACGGCTGCCTTTCACGCCTACGCAAGCACCTACGGGATCTATGCGGTCATCGTAGCTTTCTACGGCAATCTTTGCGCGTTCTCCGGGTATGCGTGCAATGCGCTTGAGTGAAATTAACCCGTCGCCGATCTCCGGAATTTCTTGTTCGAGCAAGCGACGCAAAAACTCGGGGCTTGTGCGACTCAAGAAGATCTTGGGCGTGCCGTTTAAGTTGTCGACGCGGTCGATTACTGCACGGACATTATCTCCTTTGTGGAAGAAATCGCGCGGTATTTGTTGATTCTTGGGCAAATAAAGTTCATTGCCCTCATCGTCCATCAGGAGCGTTTCCTGCTTCCACGTCTGATATACTTCAGCCGCAATGATTTCGCCCACACGATCTTTATACTTATTGAAAAGCGCATCGTGATCCAGCTCAAGCAGTTTGCTTGCTAATGTTTGGCGAAGCGTCAGGATAGCACGGCGGCCAAATTTTGCGAAGTTAATGGGCTCGCTCACTTCCTCGCCCTCTTCGTAGTCAGAGTCGATCTCGCGTGCTTCAGTCAGACTGATTTGCGATTTGTGGTCTTCGACAGCATTGTCGGCCACGACAACACGATTGCGATAGATTTCGCAGTCGCCTTTGTCCGGATTGACAATCACGTCGAAGTTTTCATCTGAACCGAAGAGTTTTGTAATAACGCTGCGAAAACTCTCTTCAAGCACACTGACCAAGGTCGTGCGATCTATGTTTTTGTTCTCTTTAAACTCAGCAAAGGTATCGGTGAGGCTGATCACCTCGGCTTTCTTTCTGGGCATTGTATGTTGTTTTTATTATTTACGTGAACTAAGTTACGTCTGCCTATGATCGATGTGCCATAGCTGTCCGTACGTTTATTTTGCGTCTAAGTCGTACTTCGTATATTTAACGTCCTCGAAGCGGAAGGTGAGGTCCTTGTCTACCCATTGCGGGCGCTTTGCCCCTTCGGGTCGCACTTTTTCCTTAATCGTCAGGACAAAGTAGTCGGGCTCGACGGCCGTTAATATGCCGCGCAACTTCTTACCTTCACCAGTTAGCACTACGACCGGTGAGTCTACGTGAATCTCATATTGACGATGCACTTTAAATGGTTGGCCGATGCCTGCACTGCCCACTTCCAACTCGTAGTCTTCTTCGTCGCGATTCAAACGTTCTTCGATATAACGGCTTAGGTCTACACAGTCTTCAATCCAAACCCCCTCTACGTGATCCATCTCTACGACGATGCGATCGTCCGGGGAAACGGTCAGGTCCGTCAGAAAATAATCTTTTCCATCGAGCCATTCCTCTACCAGTTGTTTTACGACGTTTTTATCTATCATACATTATATAAAGATATGAGAATGCGCCCCATCTGCTCTTGTTTTTTTTGACGAGATGGCGCTTCCCCTTGCGGCTACCGTTCGCAATCTGTAAAGAAGCGTGATGCAAACAGACGTAAACGGTTAAAAACAAATGAGGAACTTCAAAAAGTCCCTCACCCTTTTATGTCCGCAAAGATACGAGTTTTGTAAGTAATTACCAAGAGATTAAAAAGTTTTTTCGCTTTGTCAGCATCAAATTTTGCTTGTTGGCCTTTAATGCCTATTTTTGCACTCGAAAAATGTAGGCCCCGTAGCTCAGTTGAATAGAGCATCAGATTCCGGTTCTGAGTGTCGCGGGTTTGAGTCCCACCGGGGTCACATTGAGAGAAAGGCAGTTTTGTCTTTCTCTTTTTTTATATCCTTATGTGTCGCGCAAGGTTTAGCATTGTTCAGTGCCGGTTTGCCCTCTCTCGATTTTGATGCAAACTGGTTCAAGGCGTAAGGGCTTAATCTTCTTCTTTGTCTCGCCTTTTGCGGGTAATACGAGAAACAGTGGGGTATTCTGGTTTCTTTTGAATTTATTTCCGCCGGTTTTGTGACTATTTTTGTCCGAGGTGTTTATTGTTTGCCGGCACCAAACGATTGTTGGGTGGGAGCAAACTATGGTTTGGTGGGGTCAAACGATTGTTTGGCGGGAGCAAACAATGGGCGTTTGAGCTTAGGGCGGGATTTCTTGACTTGTTGGCGGCTTTTCGTGCGTGTTTTTTGTAGTGAGATTATGAGTTGATGATGGTGATTCTGATGGGGCGTTTATTTGCTTGCGGGCGGTCGTGTCCTTTGCTGAAATTGATGCGCAAGGAAGTGGAGTCGGGAATGTGGAAACAGGATGAGAATAAACTTTCAAAGGGGTAAAATGAGCGCACCCCCGTCCCGATTGGAGCGAGGGTGGATATAAGGAAGCGGAAAGGCCGCTAAAGGATGCAATATCGCGGCGTTGCGAGCTTGTCAGACGGCTAGGAAGGCCAGGACGATAAACTGGGCGCACAGGACGCGGAGGAAGGTGATGAGCGGATAGACTGTAGAGTAGGCCACGAGCGCCGCGTCGTTGCTGCCTTCGCTATCGGCATAGGCCAAAGCGGGAGCATCGGTGTAAGCTCCGCAGATGAAGCCGAGAATGGTAAAGTAGTTGATCTTATATTTTATGCGCGCGAATGTGGCTACTACGACTAAGGGAATGGTCGTAATGAGGAAGCCCCAGAAAACCCATTGTGCGCCGTTGGTGCTAAAGACAGACTCGACAAACTTCGGGCCGGCGGCGAAACCTACTGAGGCTAAGAAAATGCACATACCAAATTCGCGAATCATCAATGCGGCCGAGGTGGAAGTATAGGAAACCAACTTGAGTTTGTAGCCATAGCGGCTGATTAAGATTGCAATGATCAGTGGGCCGCCGGAGAGTCCCAGGCGCAGCGGCATGGTCATTCCCGGAAAGGCAATGGGTACGCTGCCGAGCAAAATGCCGAGGAGTATGCCGAAGAAGAAGGTAAACATATTGGGTTGTCGCAGGTGTTTCTGGGAATTTCCCAAGCGGCCGGCCAAATGATCAACGTCAGCTTCGCGACCTACGACCGTCAGTTTGTCGCCGACCTGCAAAGTGAGATGGCGAGAAGCCAAAAGCGAGACGCCGGCACGCGTTACGCGTGTAGCATTCAGTCCGTAACCGTTGCGTATGCGCAGTGCGCCCAGCTGTTTCCCGTTAATCTTCGGATTGGATATGAGAATGTTGCGCGAAACGACCTTTCCCGGCTCCTTATCCCAGTTGCGTTCCACCGTAGGCCCCACAATCTGCCGGAAAGCCTCGACATCTTCGGGCGACATTACGACTAAGAGCAGGTCATTGACGCCGATTTGCGTATCGTAACCGGGTATTAAGATTTGCCCGTCCGGCTTTAGTATGCGCGAAACAACATAATCGTGATCGTAAACACTGTGCAACTTAGAGACTGTTATGCCATCAATCAGCGTATTGGTTAACTTAAATGTGCCGATAAATGGTTCTACGTGAGCGTCGGCCTCTTCTTTTTCTACGGCTGCTTGCTCTGCTGCAGGATTGATATGAAATATGAGTTTGATAAACGCCATCACGAGAACCGAAGCGATGATCGTGACAGGATAAGATGCGGCATAGCCCATCGTCATCTGAGAGATTGTCTGCGCATAGTCGCCCGGTGCTTCCTGCAAAACCTGCTGCGCGGCACCCAATCCGGGCGTACACGTCACGGCGCCCGACATAATGCCGACCAATTGGTAGATGCTCGTCTTATCGCTATTGAAAAAATAGATCGTAAACAAGACGATGAGGTTCAGCAGTACGACAAAGATGGCCAAGACGTTGAGGCGAATACCTGATTGCCGGAAAGAGGAGAAGAAGCTCGAACCCATCTGTAAGCCTACCGTGTAGACAAAAATCAGAAGTCCGAAGTCGCGCATAAAGAGCAAGACCTGCTGATTGATGCGAAAGTCTAAGTGGCCCATCAATATGGCAATGAAAAGCACGATCGTCATCCCAAAAGAAAAACCTCGGATCTTGATCTTACCCAGCAAGATGCCTAAAGAAATGACAACTGCATAAAGACCGATAGTATGCGCCACCGAATCTTGGTTATAAAGTATGTCGTTAATCCATCCCATTGTAGAATAGTGATAGTCTTGAGTGTGTTAAATAATAAATCAACTATAGATTGCTGTGCAAAAGTACGCCCTTCTCCGTATACAAACAATTAAAAAGGAGAGAATCAGCTATTCTAAATCATAAAATAGCCAAAGATGCAAAGTGGAGTAGAGAAAAGCCAAGATAGAATAGCTTCGCCTAATTTTCTTTAATTTCATGATGTAAGCCAAATAGATTGTGTATTTTTGCGCCGTGGAGTAATAATGCTCCGCATAATTCAAACTAGATAAAGATAACAATGAAAAAGACATTTATCTTGGCTGCAGCGCTCGTAATCGGTTTGGGCTTTACGGCTTGCAAGCAACAGACGAAAGAAGCTACACCTGCAACAAACGATTCTACGCAGGTAGCTAATGATTCAACTGCAGCGGACGGCGTGAAGGCGCTCTTTACTACCAATGAAGGTAAAACGCCGACAGAAATCAACCTCTTAGACAATGCAGACCTCAAGGCTCGTATGCAGAAGCTTGTGGGCGGCGAATATGATAACTTGGTGAAGAATTTCAATACGGTTACGCCGATCGTTTCTGAAAATGGTATTTATAAGACAACGGGTGGTAAAGCGCACGAAGTGCCGGCTTATCAGACAACAATCTATTATGATGCTAACAACGACAACTTGAATGTCATTATATCTCAAAACGATAAGGATAATACTTACGTTGAGAAGGATACAATCAAGGTGACGGACGCGCTGAAGTCAAAATAAGCAAGTCGTTCGTCTAACGCAATAAATGCTCCGGAAGTTATTATGCTTCTGGAGCATTTTCTTGTTGTAATAATCAGAGATTTGGGTGATGCCATTACAACTCCTGCAGCGCGATGCGAAGAATACTATTTCTTCTGCTGCGTACTAACAAGGAAACGCCCCATTATCGCTGAACGATAACGGGGCGTTGTTTATGAATCGGACAATGTCCGGATATTTTTAGAAGTTATAGACGAAACCGAATTGGAGCGTAGAAGCGTCCAGACGGAAGCCGAAGCCGTTTTCACCCAATACGTTCTCAAGGCCGGGAATACCGCCGTTCTTAATATCAGAATCACGATAGCCTAAGAAACCGAAGTGCGTGATAAAAGAAACACGTCTGTTCAGATCCACAGAAAGACCCGGCGTGATGCCAACTTGCCAAGTAGAATATTTAGGATCGCGGCCTCCCGATTTGTCTAAAGTTGTAGTATAGTAGCCAAATCCGCCGTCAGCAAAGAACTTGACGGGACCAAACTTTGCGAAAGTGTAACGTGCATAAGGAGCAACGTTAATCGTGTGAACATCGTTGCCGCCTACGTAGTCGTATTGGTAGCCTACTTGCATACCAAGCGACCAGTCGCTATCAAGCTTGTAGCCAATTTCCGGCGCTAAAGAAAATTGAGTGTGGTTGCCATCAGGGTTACGCCAAAAGCCACCTTCACCACCAAGATAAACTTGTGCACTAGCTGCGATAGCTACTACTGCGAATGCAAATGTTAGGAATAACTTTTTCATTGTCTAAATAATTTAGTTAAACATACGGAGACTTACGCCTGCCGATTTCCTTTATGTAAATAATTTGTTTTCCCTTGTTTGATTTATCGTCTTTTATGATTGCGTCTTCAATCCTTTTATCGTCAAAGCGTAGAGGCGAAAGGCTGAGGCGAGCAATGGAAGTGTAGCTTTTCTCACGCCGTTACTTTAATGACGGGGCAAAGATACGGATGTTACAGCCGGTACCGATTATTTTCTGCACAAAAAAGCTAAAAGTAAGCTTCAGTCCCTTTAAAACCGTGTATTGTAACAGTGTTTTCACCGATATAGAACAATAAATTCTCGAAGAAAGCCCACTTTTAGGCCAAAATAAGCGGGCTTAAAATTCGCAGAAGAGGTGGCTGGCAAAACTCAATCTTTGCTTTTTACGTGTGATGTTGCAAGAATTTATCCTTATATCCCATCTGACATCTATTTATAATTTAATGTGCGTTCAATATAAGGAAGATTCATCTAAGAACTGTAGGAGTGAACTCTTTTTGCAAATTTATGATGGACCATAAAGCAATTGTCCGATGCATATTTGCGCCTAACATAGTTGCGTGAATAGTGGAAAGTTGCCACATATTCGATGGGTTTCGCAAGTGTTTTACATCAGCATAGAAAGCACACTCTTTGTAAGTTTTCGATAACGGATAACGTAATACATTCCTCTCGTTGCACGGCTGAAATTGCCTTACCTCAACGGGCAAAGTAAAATGAGATAATAACTTATTCAATTAAAAAAAACACACAACAAGCCCTTAGACTTGCTCTTTCAAGGTTTCCGCAGGCGGGCGTTGGCTTGTTTTTGAAAGACCAACCCTATGGGGTTGACATTACTGCTACTTGCTGATGCAGCGTTGACGCTTTGCGTCAACACTGCCCTACCAAAAGACTAACCCCGATGGGGTTATTGGTGAGCGAGAGTACGCGGTGAGTGGGTGATTTTGGGTCAAAGCTTTTACCATCAAATAGGCCAATGATCGCAAAACAATTACCAACTCAATCCACCAAAGTTCACCCCTGCAACACAAACCCTTAGGCTTGGTCTTTTGGCAGGGCAGGCGTTGGAGCGAAGCGACAACCCTGC
>ERZ772957.1767-NODE-1767-length-13336-cov-9.379414_pt1 | contig 13336 bp, 7 predicted proteins | sample MGYA00580682_ERZ772957 | MGnify/ENA primary metagenome ERZ772957 (study PRJEB29015, sample SAMEA2737921) | human oral metagenome | biome: human oral; feature: human-associated habitat; material: dental | place: China | collected 2025 ...
TACCTAAAATGCTGTCGTTGGAGCGAGAAAGCCGCAATGCCATTGGCTTAACTCCTTAACTCCTTAACTCCTTTAACTCCTCAGAAGTTATGAAAGAGAAAAACATCATATTCGGCGCGCGGATGATGAGCATGCTCTTCACCCCGTTTTATCTGCCCATTGTTGGGTTGATAGCGTTGTTCACTTTTAGTTACATGTCTCAATTACCTTGGGACTACAAACTAGAAGTGTTGCTCTTGGTGTATATCGCCACCATATTTATCCCCACGATACTGATACATCTGTATCGCCGTTATCAGGGATGGACCCTCATTGAGCTAGGACATAAGGAGCGGCGCATGGTGCCTTACGTCATCTCCATATTGTGTTACTTCGGCTGTTACTATCTCATGTCGGTGTTACAGATACCCCGTTTCATGGCTCGCATATTGGTTGCCGCCCTCGTTGTGCAAGTGGTATGCGCGCTTATCAACGTTTGGTGGAAGATTTCCACGCACACAGCAGCCATTGGCGGTGTGGCAGGTGGACTGATGGCCTTTGCTTTTCTCTTCATGTTCAACCCCGTTTGGTGGCTCTGCTTGGTGTTTATCGTGGGCGGACTGGTTGGAACCAGTCGCATGATACTTCGCCAACACTCGCTTTGGCAGGTGGTAGCAGGGTTTCTTGTGGGGATGGTCTGCGCGTTTGTGGTGATATAGTGAGCCGCTATAAGCGGGCACAACCCACCCACAACTGGCCATAGCCGACCCCACAACTGGCCATAACCAACCCCACAACTGGCCTCACCCCCAGCCCCTCTCCAAGGGGAGAGGGGAGTGATTAGCATAGTTTCTTTGAAGTATTATGATCAAAATATACAATGTATGGCAATACATCAACCCACAAAACAGCCAAACATACCACTTTCCTTTCCCCTTGGAGAGGGGCTGGGGGTGAGGTCGGTTGTGGGTTTGGCGTGGTCCATTTGTGGCGATGCCTAGTTGCCCTCTTTTAATTTAGAAATAATAGTATTAATAACAACAAGTCTTACCCGCTAGTTCCCTGCAAAAGGGGATAGGTAACGAGCAACTGTGTTGTCTCTCACACTTACAAAAACAATGTATAACAAGACAACAACCCACAAAACAGCAAGGCATATCACGCCCCTCTCCCCTTGGAGAGGGGACGGGGGTGAGGCCTGTTGTAGATTAGTTGGGTAAGGCCTATTACTTTTCATTATGACCCCATCAGTAAGCATTATCATGGGCAGTACCAGCGACTTGCCCGTTATGGAGAAAGCATGTAAGTTGCTTAACGACCTGAAAGTGCCTTTCGAGGTGAACGCCCTCAGTGCTCATCGCACGCCCGATGCCGTAGAAACCTTTGCCAAAGGCGCCAAGGCGCGTGGCGTAAAGGTTATTATTGCGGCCGCTGGTATGGCTGCTGCCCTGCCTGGTGTTGTGGCCGCATCCACCACTTTGCCCGTTATCGGCGTACCCATCAAAGGCATGCTCGACGGATTAGACGCCCTATTGTCTATCGTACAGATGCCCCCAGGCATTCCCGTTGCCACTGTTGGCGTTAATGCAGCCATGAATGCGGCCATACTTGCGGTGCAAATGCTGGCCCTGACAGACGAAAACGTGGCACAGCGACTGGCCGAATATAAGGCTACATTGGGACAAAAGATTACCAAAGCCAATGAAGAATTGGCCGAAGTGAAGTACGAGTTTAAGACAAACTAGGGCGAAAGATAGTGAGTGGACAAATGGACAAGCTGACGAGTTGATTAGTTAACGAGAGGACAAGTGGACAAGTTAACTGGTTGACAAGTTGGTAGGCGAAGCATCTTTTCACCTTTTTACTCTTTCACCTTTAAGGAGTCAAGGAGTTAAGGAGTTAAGGAGTTAAGCCAAATGCCTAAGTGGCGCAGCCATCTTTTCACCTTTTCACTCTTTCACCCTTTCACCTTTAAACGCCTTTTCACCTTTTCACCCTTTCACTTTTTCACCTTTAAAAGAATGATGAACGAACAAGATAACAACCATACTTCGCGCCCTCTTTCCCTACAAGAAGATGGCGAATGGAGTGACATCGGCATCGACCTCTTTAACCTGCAACGCCGAAACGCATCGGTAACAACCGTTGGCAGCGTGACGATGGGTGGAAACAACCCCGTGCGCGTGCAGTCGATGACAACCACCGACACCAACGATACCGAGGCTAGCGCAGCCCAAGCCGAGCGAATTATACAGGCAGGCGGCGAGTTGGTGCGACTTACCACGCAAGGAAAGCGCGAGGCCGAGAACCTGCGCAACATCCATGCGGCACTTAGGCAGAAAGGTTACGACACGCCACTTGTGGCCGATGTGCATTTCAACGCCAACGTAGCCGACGTGGCCGCGCTGTATGCAGAGAAGGTACGCATAAATCCCGGCAACTATGTAGACCCAGGACGAACCTTCAAACAGCTGGAATATACCGACGAGGAATACGCCGAAGAGATAAAGAAGATTGATGCACGCTTTGTGCCTTTCCTCAATATCTGCCGCGAAAACAACACGGCCGTACGCATCGGTGTGAACCACGGTTCGCTCTCCGACCGCATTATGAGTCGCTATGGCGACACGCCTGCGGGCATCGTTGAGAGCTGCATGGAGTTCTTACGCATCTGCAAACGCGAGCAATTCAGCAATGTGGTTATCTCCATCAAGGCATCCAACACGGTGGTGATGGTGCAATCGGTGCGCCTTTTGGTGCAACAGATGCGCCTCGAAGACATGAATTACCCCCTACATCTTGGCGTTACTGAGGCTGGCGAGGGCGAAGATGGCCGCATTAAGAGTGCTGTGGGCATCGGTACGCTGCTGTCCGACGGCATCGGCGACACCATCCGCGTATCGCTTAGCGAAGACCCAGAGGCCGAAATACCCGTGGCGCGCGCGCTTGTAGACTACATCGAGGCACGTTCGGGCCACCTACCTATACCTGCCCAGGTGGCAAAAGGGTTCAACTACACCGCTCCCGAACGCCGTCCTACCAGGCCTGTGGCCAACATCGGAGGCGAAAACCCGCCCGTAGTGATAAGCAACCGCACGGATAAAGACAAGGTTCACGTGGTGGCCAACGCCGACCAAGCGCCCGATTACATATATATAGGTAGACATCTGCCCGAAAACCTCTCGGCAAAGCGCCGTTACATCATGGACTACGATGCCTACATGCAGCTGGCCAGCACCAATCCGCAGGCCTGCGAGCAGGTTTATCCCATCTTTCCACATAACGCCGTGCCCTTTATCTCGCTTGTTGAGGCAGATGTTAAGTTTCTTGTGCTGCAATATGGAGCCAATAGCGACGAATACTTGGCTTGTCTTAAACATCACCCCGAGGTAGTGGTGGTGTGCATGAGCACACACAAGAACAAGGTGGGCGACCAGCGTGCGCTGGTTCACGAGTTGTGGTCGGCAGGCATCAACAACCCCGTGGTGTTCGCGCAGATGTACCGTCACGCAGCCGAAGAGAAAGAAACATTCCAGCTAAAAGCCGCTGCCGACATGGGTGCGCTGATGATTGACGGGCTTACGGATGGCATTTGGCTGATGAACGACGGCGACTTGCCCGACGAAGAGGTAGATGCCACGGCCTTCGGCATACTGCAAGCCGCCCGTTTGCGCACCACCAAGACCGAATACATTAGCTGTCCGGGCTGCGGTCGCACGCTTTACGACCTGCGTACAACCATCGCCCGCATTCGCGAAGCCACCAAACACATGAAGGGTTTGAAGATTGGCATCATGGGCTGCATCGTAAACGGACCGGGCGAAATGGCCGATGCCGACTTCGGATACGTTGGTGCTGGGCCTGGAAAGGTGTCGCTCTACCGCAAAAAAGAATGCGTTGAAAGGAACATCGACGAGAAAGATGCAGTGGAACACCTACTAAGGTTGATTGAAACCAGCCTCACCCCCAACTCCTCTCCAAGGGGAGAGGGGCGTGATTAGCCTTGTAACGTTGTGGTAGTTCTAATAATTGTGGCACTTGATGGCACACGGTAGTACTATCTATACGATAAACCTTGTGAGGTAATGGCCTAATAAAATCATAGTTAATAACGAGTAATCACTTACCTTCACTCGCCCAAACAACATAGCATACAACGCCCTCTACAAGGGGAGATGGGCGTGATTAGTTTTGTAGTGCCAGGTAAACGTAAGTAATCAACATTCGTTACTTTACTACTTACTCCATACTACTCACGTAGTTCACAACAAAATATAAATCATCAACAACCCAATAATAGCAATAACGAGTCGTCACTCGCCCAAACAACAAAGCATATCACTCCCCTCTCCCCTTGGAGAGGGGCTGGGGGTGAGGCCGGTTGGGGGTTAAGGGTGAGGCAGAAACAAAATAACAAATATGAACGAACAAAATAAACCCGCTGACAACTCAGCGCAAATTCAAAGCAACTCGGCGCAAACAACCGAATCAACACAGCATACCACGCCCCTCTCCCCTTGGAGAGGGGACGGGGGTGAGGCCGCTTCTCCCCTATTAATCTACAACACCCTCACTCGCAAAAAAGAGCGTTTCGAGCCCCTACACGCCCCCAACGTGGGCATGTACGTATGCGGACCCACTGTATATGGCGACCCGCACCTAGGTCATGCGCGGCCCGCCATCACCTTCGACGTCGTTTTTCGCTACCTGCAACACCTGGGTTACAAGGTGCGCTACGTGCGAAACATCACAGATGTGGGGCATCTTGAACACGATGCCGACGATGGCGACGACAAGATAGCAAAGAAAGCGCGACTAGAACAGCTTGAACCGATGGAGATTGCACAGCATTATACCAACACCTATCATGCTGCCATGCAACTGCTCAACGTGCTTCCGCCCAGCATCGAGCCACAAGCATCGGGGCACATCATCGAGCAAGAAGAGTTGGTGAAGAAAATCCTAGCCAATGGTTTTGCCTACGAAAGCAATGGCTCCATCTACTTCGACATCGCCAAGTACAACCAAACCCACCGCTACGGCATACTCTCTGGACGCAACCTCGAAGACGTTTTAGATGCCTCGCGACAACTCGACGGCGTGGGCGAAAAACGCAATCAGGCCGACTTCGCCCTGTGGAAACGCGCCCAACCCGAACACATCATGCGCTGGCCAAGTCCGTGGGGCGATGGTTTCCCTGGTTGGCACTGCGAGTGTACGGCAATGGGGCGCAAGTATTTGGGCGAACATTTCGACATTCACGGTGGTGGAATGGACCTCATCTTCCCTCATCACGAGTGCGAAATTGCCCAAGCTGTGGCCGCAGAAGGCGAACAGATGGTGCGTTATTGGATGCACAACAACATGATAACCATCAACGGACAGAAGATGGGAAAGAGTTTGGGCAACTTCATCACGCTCGAACAGTTCTTCAACGGCGCACATCCCGCGCTCGAAAAGGCCTACTCGCCCATGACCATTCGTTTCTTCATCCTCTCTGCCCACTATCGCGGAACGGTGGATTTCTCTAACGAGGCCCTGCAAGCCAGCGAGAAAGGACTCGAAAGATTGCTCAACGGCATCGCCGACTTACAACGCATTCAGCCCGCCAAGGCTAGCGACGAGGCCACGGCAACCATCGTGAACGAACTGCCCCGTAAATGCTACGAGGCCATGAACGACGACTTCCAAACGCCCGTGGTGCTAAGTCATCTCTTCGAGGCATGCCGACTTATCAACACCCTTATCGACCACAAGGCGCAGATTTCGGCCGAACATTTGGAGCAATTAGCCGCCACCATGCGCCTCTTTGCCTTCCAACTGCTGGGTCTGAAAGCCGAAAACGGCAACAACAACGATGCCCGCGAAGAGGCCTTCGGCCATGTTGTAGACATGGTTCTCGACCTGCGCGCCAAGGCAAAGGCCGACAAAGACTGGGCCACCAGCGACCGCATACGCGACGAACTGGCCTCCGCCGGCTTTGAAGTGAAAGACACCAAGGACGGCGCAACGTGGAAACTGAATAAATGATGCGGCCAAAACATTGCGCCGCCCACATGCTGTAGCCCCACTACAAAGCACCTTGTAGTGGCGCTACAAGCATCTTGTACACACGCTACAAGCATCTTGTACGCCCACTACAAGCATCTTGTACTCGCGCTACAAAGCACCTTGTACTCCCCAAACAGCCAATAAGTGGTATGCAAAGGCCTGTAAATGGTTGTGCAAACACCCGCAAGCGCCTATACATTAAAACCGAAAACAGCTCGTAATGAACCCAAGCCAATACAACACCCTCTTTACATTTATATGGAATATAGCCAACGACGTGCTGGTACAAGCCTTCAACAAGGGCGACTATAAGAAGATTATCCTGCCCATGATGGTGCTTAGAAGGCTCGACATCTTGCTCGAACCAACCCATCAGCAGGTGTTACAGCTCAAGCAACAGCTTACCGAACAGGGCATGGACGAAACGCTGCAAGAAAGCTTGCTCATACGCTGCACGGGGCTTGCTTATTGCAACACGTCGCGCTTTACCATGAAGACCTTGCGCGGAGAAACCAGCCCTACGCGCCTAAAACAAAACTTCTTGGAGTACCTCGACGGCTTTTCGCAGGATGTGCAAGACATTATCGAGAAGTTTAAACTGAAACAACAGGTGGACAACCTTAGCGATACAGGCCGCTTGGGCGCCATTATTGAGAAGTTTACCGATGCCGAAATAAACCTTGGAAAAGACCCCGTACTAGATGCTGAGGGCAACGAAAGGCTGCCAGGAGTGGACAATCACACCATGGGAACGCTTTTCGAGCAGCTGTTGCGCAAGTTTAACGAGGAGAATAGCGTAACCGAAGCCGGAGAACACTTCACTCCGCGCGACTACGTTGCGCTGTTGGCCGACATCGCCGTGCTGCCCGTGGCCAACAAGTTGCGTAACGGAACCTACACCATTTACGATGGCGCGTGCGGCACGGGCGGCATTCTTTCTATCACCGAGCAACGCATTGCCGACATTGCCAAAGAGCAACGCAAGCGTATAAAGATTAGTCTCTTCGGACAAGAGATGCAACCCGAGACGTACGCCACATGCAAAGCCGACCTCATGCTCTCGTCTACCACCAACTCGTTTACCTATCGCAATGCCGGTGTCGAACGCGAACGGTTCTTTTGCGGTTCAACCATCAGCAACGACGGACACCCAGGAATGAAGTTCGACTTTTGCATTTCTAACCCGCCTTTCGGCACACCTTGGAAAACAGACTTACAGGCTTGGGGACTGAAAGACAACGAAAAGCAACACATAACCGACCCGCGCTTTGTGCTGCCGCAGGGCTACGACCCCCGCAACGGCCTGCGCTTTGTGCCCGATGTGGGCGACCCGCAGATGCTTTTCCTGGCCAACAACATCTCGCGAATGAAACACGACACCGAGCTGGGCACGCGTATCGTAGAGGTTCACAACGGTTCGAGCCTCTTTACAGGCAACGCCGGCGGTGGCGAAAGCAACCTGCGGCGACACATTATTGAGAACGATTGGTTGGAAACCATCATCGCTATGCCCGAGAAAGACTTCTACAACACCGGCATTGGCACCTTTATATGGGTGATAACCAACCGTAAAGAGCCACGCAGGGCTGGCAAGGTGCAGCTGATAGACGCAACCGACATCAAGACACCGCTAAGAAAGAACCTGGGCGAAAAGAACTGCGAGACCAACGAAACCGACCGCCAGCAAATCATGCAGTTGCTAAACCGCTTTGAAGAAACGCCACAAAGCAAGATATTTGCCAACGAAGAGTTTGGCTATTGGGAAATAAAGGTAGACCGCCCGCTGCGTTTGCGCGTGCTGCCAGAAAGCGACATCACCGCAGGTAAGCTCACATCCAAGGAGCAAGAGGCCTGTAAGGCGGCCATGCAAGCCGTTCCCAACGATACGCCGCTAAACAATTGGGATGCCTACGCCGCCGCTTTGGGCAAGCTAACCAAAACGGTTAAGAACAAGCTGCGTGCACTTATCACCGTGCCCGACCCCTCTTGCGAGCCCGTAGCAGGCGAAGCCGACCGCGCTTTGCGCGATACCGAGCAGGTGCCGCTAACCTATCCGGGCGGCATCGAGGCCTTTATGCGTAACGAAGTGTTGCCCTACGCCCCCGATGCCTATGTGGCCGAGGGCGAAACAAAGGTGGGTTACGAGCTTTCTTTCACCAAATACTTCTACAAACCCGTAGAACTGAGACCTCTTGCCAACATCAAAGCCGACATTCAAGCCATTGAAAGGGAAACAGATGGACTGCTGGCAGAGATTCTTAACGCATAAACCTGTTGCACAAAATGGAAAAATATAGCAAGTATAAGGATAGCGGAGTGAAGTGGATTGGGGATGTTCCTGCGCATTGGGAGGTGAAGAAACTGAGAAACCTAATAAGCATAATTTCAGTCAAAAACCATCCCAATGAAACTCTCTTGTCTGTGGTGCGTGAGCAAGGTGTTATTGTTCGTGACTTAGATGCTGACGATAATCACAATTATATCCCAGAAGACCTAAGCGGATATAAACTAATTAAAGAGGGACAATTTGTTATTAATAAAATGAAAGCCTGGCAAGGATCTTATGCTGTGTCTTCTTATAGGGGTATCGTGAGCCCTGCTTATTATACTTGTGATTTGCGTCTTGCATACAAAAGTTACTTTAATCTAGCGATAAGAAGCTCTGCTTATGTCCCATTCTTTACACAATACTCAAAAGGAATACGTGTTGGGCAATGGGATCTATCACCCATTGGGTTGAAAGAAATCCCATTTTTTCTCCCTCCCCTCGCCGAACAGCGTGCCATTGTTTCGTATTTAGATGGCAAAGTGGGGCAGATTGATACGTATATTGCCAAACAAACGCAACAAATTGAACTGCTGAAAGAACTAAAACAAGCAGTTATCGCAAATGCTGTGACAAAGGGAATAGGTACAAATCCGAACACTAAACGAAAACAATCAGGAGTTAATTGGCTTGGAGAAATACCTGAACATTGGGAAGTTTCAAAGTTAAGAAAACACTTTATTCCACGAATCCAAAAAGTTTCTGATAAAGATTTCGCACCGTTGTCTGTTACAAAAGATGGGATATTACCACAACTAGATACCGCATGTAAAACTGATAATGGAGAAAATCGTAAGCTAGTGCGTAAAGGCGACTATGTTGTTAATTCGCGAAGTGATAGAAAAGGTTCAGGGGGAATTTCTCCTTTTGATGGTTCTGTTTCGCTTATCAATATCGTTATTTACCCAATTGACGGCGAACAAGAATACTATCATTACCTATTTCGCTGCAACAACTTTGTTGAAGAGTTTTATAGGAATGGGAGAGGGATCGTTGCAGACCTTTGGACCACACGCTACCAAGAGATGAAGAACATTGAAATCCCCATCCCTCCTCTCTCCGAACAGCGCGCCATCGTCAGCTATATCGAGGCCCAAACGGCCAATATAAACAAACTTATCGATGCTTACCAACAGCAGGTGGAACGCATAAAGGAATACAAACAGCGGCTGATTAGCGATGCCGTAACGGGAAAAATAAATGTAACGGACGAACAAACCCAAACAAACTGAACGCTATGCCTACAACAATGAACGAAAAAGCGTTGGAAGACCTGATTGTTAACTGGCTTACCAACCATAACCAATACGAACTGGGCAGCACCAACCAATACGACACTCACTATGCCCTAGACACTGGCCGACTTGAAACTTTCCTCAAGCTAACCCAGCCCGCAGAGGTGGAAAAGTCGGGTATCTTCCATTCGCTAGTAAGCAAACGCAAGTTTCTAGAACGCTTGCGCGACGAGATTACAAAGCGCGGGGTGGTGGATGTGTTGCGAAAGGGACTGAAACACCAAAGCAACACCTTTGTGCTTTACAACCCCCTGCCCTCGGCTCTTAGCGCCGATGGGCAGGAACGATATGCACTTAACAAGTTCTCCGTTGTGCGGCAGTTGCGCTACGATGCACAAAACCCTGCGCTGGCATTGGATGTGGCCATCTTTATTAACGGTTTGCCGGTGATTACGATGGAGCTGAAAAACCAGATAACAGGCCAAAACACGGCACACGCCATTGCCCAATACCGCACCGACCGCTCGCCCAGCAACCTGCTGTTTATGCCCAAACGCTGTGCCGTACACTTTGCCGCCGACGATGATACGGTGCAGATGTGCACCAAACTATGCGGGGCCAACAGTTGGTTTTTGCCTTTTAACAAAGGATTTAACGACGGAGCGGGCAATCCCATCAACCCCAACGGGCTGAAAACGGCCTACCTGTGGGAAGAAATTCTTACCAAACACAGCCTGAGCAACATTGTTGAGCACTACGCGCAGGTGGTTACCGAGCGCAATCCCGATACCCGGCGTAACATCGAAAAGAACATTTGGCCACGCTGGCACCAGCTGCAACTGGTGCGCGCACTGCTACACGAAACGGCCAAGGGCAACATCGGGCAACGCTTTTTGGTGCAACATTCGGCCGGTTCGGGCAAAAGCAACAGCATCACATGGTTGGCCTATCAGCTTGTAGAGATGTTGAAGGACGACCAACCGCTGTTTGACAGCGTAATTATCGTTACCGACCGCGTTAACCTCGACAAGCAGTTGCGCAACAACATGCGGGCTTTTAGTCGCAATGAAAACATTGTCGATGCCGCCAACAGTAGCGAAACCCTGCGGCAACACCTTGTAAACGGCAAGAAAATCATTCTTTCCACCGTGCATAAGTTCTCGTTTATTCTCGACACCATCGGCAACGAACTGGCCAGTCACCGCTTTGCCGTGATTATAGACGAGGCACATTCCAGCCAAAGCGGCAAGATGGCGGCCAGCACAAACCAAGTGTTGGCAGGTTCGGCAGTGGCAGACGACACGGAGCTAAGCGTTGAAGACGCCGTTAACGAGGCCATTGCCCAATACATGTGCGGGCGGCGCATGGCACCCAACGCCAACTTCTACGCTTTCACCGCAACGCCGAAGAACAAGACTCTCGAAACGTTCGGCACGCCATTTACCAAACCCGACGGCGAAACGGGGCATCGCCCCTTCCACGTTTACTCGATGAAACAGGCCATTGAAGAAGGATTTATCCTCGATGTGCTGGGCAATTACACCACTTACGAAAGCTATTACCACATTCGCCGACGGGTGGAAGACGACCCCGAGTTCGACCGCAAGCAGGCTTTAAAAAAGATACGCCACTTTGTTGAGCGGCAACCCGAAACCATTGAAAAGAAAGCCGAGGTGATGGTGGAGCACTTCCATACGGCCGTGGCGCATAAAATTGGCGGCCAAGCGCGCTGCATGGTATGCACCACCGGCATCGAGCGCGCCATCGATTACTTCTTTGCCATCAACCGCTTACTGAAACAACGCGGTTCGCAATACAAAGCCATCGTGGCTTTTAGCGGCGATTTTGAGTACAACGGAAAGACCGTTAACGAGGCCAGCCTTAACGGATTTCCCTCGGCGGCGATAGAAAAGACGTTCCGCACGGGCAACTATCGTTTCCTCATCGTGGCCGACAAGTTTCAAACGGGCTACGACGAACCGCTGCTGCACACCATGTATGTAGACAAGCCGCTGCATGGATTGCAAACCGTTCAGACGCTTTCGCGACTTAACCGCACGTGCCCTAAGAAGGAAGATACCTTTGTGCTCGACTTCGTTAACACCTGCGACGACGTTGAACAGAGTTTCCAAACCTTCTACAAAACCACCATCCTGAGCCGAGAAACCGACCCCAACCGCCTGAACGACTTGCTGGCCGAGATAGAACAGCACCAGATTTACACACAAGAAGAACTGGAAACACTGAATGCGCGCTATTGGAACAACGAGCCGCGAGCAACCATCGACCCCTTGCTCGACACCATGTGCCAGCGTTTTTGCACCCTATCGGAAGAAGAACAGGTGGAATGCAAAAGCACCATCAAGGCCTTTATACGCACCTACGAGTTTCTTTCTACCATCATGCAACACTGCTCGGTGGACTGGGAAAAGGCCGAAACGCTGCTCAAACTGCTTGTGCGTAAGCTGCCTTCGCTGGGCACCGACGACCTGACACGCGGATTGATAGAGGCTATCGACTTTGACAGATACCGGCTTGAAAAGAAAGAAGAACGAAAGATACAACTGCAAAACGCCGATGCCGAGATAGAACCTGTGCCCACAACAACGGCTGTGGGCGTGACTGAACCCGACATGCAGCGTCTTAGCGTTATCGAAACGCAGTTTAACGAGCTGTTCGGTTCTACCGAATGGGACGACATCGAGGTGGTGAAAAGGCAGGTGGAAGACGTTACACAACGCGTTACCAACGACGACAGCGTGCGCGATGCCATGCTGAACAACGATGAACAGACGGCCGCACAAGAGTGCGACGAGGCCACCAACGTGAAGATGGCCGACATGGCAGGTACCTATACCCAGCTGATTAGCAAGTATATGTCGGAGCCCGACTTCCAAGAGCGGTTTAATCAGCTGATACGCGAACGCGTAAAGGCGGCCATCAATCCCGAATACGATGAGCAAGACTTGACCTTTAAGTTGCGCGAGGCATTTAAAGAAGACTTTGCCGACTTCTGCGATGGGGTTCACAACGTGGAGTTCGACGAGGTGTTGCGGCTGTTCTTCTGCCTGGTGAATGCCGAAACGATACCTGCCTTGCAAGGGCTTCGCAAGATATTGCGCAACACGCTGAATTGTCTTTATCGGGCACAGCACCGCGAAGAGGATTTCCGCACATGGTATGCCGACCTTGTTAGCCGTTTCGAGGCCTTCCTAAAAAAGATTTATTGGCTTCAACATGGTGTGCCCATGCCGCCAAATAGCGAAGGACGAGATCCCGCCTTGCTCGATGCCGTGCGCCATTTCCCACGCATAGCCAGCCTTTATCATACGCGTAACCCCATGCACGAACGCTTTAAGGAGTACTATAACGTGGTGTTTACATGGCGCAATAAGGAGAACCACAGTGCCGAAGACCTGCCCGCCAACTTGCTTCCTGCGGCTCTTCACGCGGCCGTGGCCATGTATCTGTACACCACAATGGTAAGCGCACCCGATTTGAAAGGTAAGCTATGAGCGAGAGAAAGCCTCAACTGGCCTCACCCCCTACCCCTACCAGCCTCACCCCCAACCCCTCTCCAAGGGGAGAGGGGAGTGGTATGCCTTGTGGGGTGTTTGCTTGTTAACTTGTAAACTCATCAACTCATCAACTTATTAACGCATCAACTCACAAACTTACAAACTTACAAGCTCACCAACTCATTAGCTCATAAACTTACAAAATCATCAACTCATCAACTTATAAG
>ERZ772957.1769-NODE-1769-length-13331-cov-4.261976_pt1 | contig 13331 bp, 11 predicted proteins | sample MGYA00580682_ERZ772957 | MGnify/ENA primary metagenome ERZ772957 (study PRJEB29015, sample SAMEA2737921) | human oral metagenome | biome: human oral; feature: human-associated habitat; material: dental | place: China | collected 2025 ...
ATAGTCGTCAGTAAAGCTATGAAGTGGATATTCTTATTTATTATTAGGAATTACAGAACTGCCGGTAAATTGCCCTGTCTTGTCCGAATGCGCAAAGCCGTTGGCATCCTCTTTATCGCGCGTCAGGCGCACGATATCGTGCGTAAGGCGTACCATCTCAAAAATCGTAGCCGTTGCAGGCTTCCCGTCGAGCACCCGCGCATCCTGTCCGCCCCTACCGGCAGGAAGTAATGCAAGGTGATTTACATCTTTAATTTCCTGCATGACAATATCGTAGTCTTCCCCGTGCGGGCTTTTTCCTTTTTGCCAGACGAACCGCGCTACATAGCCGGGGCTCAGTTGTATTTCTCCGCGCTCATAAGAGTTCAACGCTTCTTCGTCATAAAGTAGTACCGTACTGCGAATGCCGACTTCGTCCTTGTTTCCGATGTAGTCGATAAAAGGATTTTCACCGGTATAGCCTATAACAAGGTCACGGAAATTTGCGCTGTCTACCGCTACCGGCGGGCGATGATGGGTAAGGGGGCAAGAGTTTAAACTTGTCGCACGCTGCCGCTAAAACGCTTGCCGATCGGTAGACTTTGTAAATGTCTTTCGGCTACGTCTTTATGACGTACAGTGCCGTGGTCGCCAGAGGGCTTTTTATACAAAAGTTCACCGGCTTTTTTATGATTTGTCCTTCACGTTTTTCATGAGTGGATATAGAAATATGCAAATTATCCCTATCAATAATTACCGATACGATATTTCTTTGCTCATTGTTTTTTATAAAGGACTTTACATACATTCTTGTACCGTTTGTTGCTTTTAATACTACGGACGGATCCGATAAAGTTGCCAACATAGGTGCAAGAAGTCCTTGACGATTTTTTACTTTTATTCTTCTACCGCCGCCTCCAAGTTTTCCTTAAGAGAAAAACTTGGATAAAGAATTTTTCAGAACGGTTCTGAACTATGTTTCAGGAGTGTCCTGCATTATGCATCAGGATAGTCCTGAACTATACATCAGCTCACTATTGCATTATGCATCAGGGCACTACTGCATTATCTTGAAAGACACATCTTGCGAGTTTGCCAGCGGCAAAGTTGCACAAGTCTCATCTTGCACGAATCGGACTTGTCCGATTCGTGAGAGGGGCATCGTATCAGCTATCAAATGAACGAGTCCTTTAATATGCCCGTTCGTCTACCAACCGCTCCGAAGGTGACTTTCGTGTAGTGCTGAAACATGTCACATGATCTAGCCGTAATAGGTCATCGATTGTAGCCGTAATAGGCGGCATGTTGTAGCCGTAATAGGTCACCTATTGTAGCTGTAATAGGTCGCATATTACTGCACCGGGCAGGACGGCTTGTAAAAAGGTTCTACATAACACAATCCGTACTCATTGATAACCGTTCGATTCTTCTGTTTGCTTAAAAAGGCTTTTTTAAGAAGCTGCTTTGTTCAACTGTTGCGTTTTAGAGGAGGTGTAGCTTCGGCAATCAAATAAGACAGCCTTGCAAATTGTCAAGTTTTTGTAGCGAAAAGTTGATGGTTTTTATGCCGTTTCCCGCGCTCTATAAGCGTCAGTAATTCAGCGCTCCTCGATTACTGCTACAATTTGCGCTTTCCGCATTTTAATGAACTTTTATGATCCGCGATAAGTTTTTCTTCCGTGTTTTTAAGAGGCTTTATTGCACGGAACTCAAATTATCCGCCGTTTTTATCTTATTGCTCCTTGTTTCGTCAATCGTTAATATCATCCGCATGAGACTTGCGGAAAAACTTAGGATACTCAAAACCCTTTACCTTACTTTTGCCAAAATAGGCGGCGTAACGTTCGGCGGGGGGCTTTCGATGATGGCGATGTTCAGAACGGAACTTATCGAAAAGCGGAACTGGATTACGGACGAGGAACTTTTGGATTATTATGCCATAGGGCAGTCCACGCCCGGAATAATAGCGATAAATGTTTCAACGTTCATAGGATACAAGCAGCTTGGAGTGCTCGGCGGAATTGTTTCTACGCTCGGAATGATTACTCCGTCGCTTGTGATAATAATGATTCTTGCAAAACTTATAGATTCTGTTGACAGTTTTCCGTTGGTTAAAAAGGCTTTGAACGGAGTGAACGTAGCCGTTGCAGTTCTTCTTACAAAAATAAGCGTTGACTTTGGAAAAAAATCCATCACGAATGTGTTTTCCGCCCTTGTTGCACTGCTGTCTTTTGCTTTTGTTTATTTTCTAAAAATAAAGTCTTTCTATATAATACTTTTTGCAGTTGCGCTTGGAATATCGCTTTATTTTATAAAAAAACTAATCCGCTCAAAAAAGGAAGAAAGCGATGCCTAGCGTTTCTGTTTTTGAACTTTTCGGGATATTTTTTTACGTAGGACTTTTTACGATAGGCGGCGGTCTTGTAGCTATAACTCTTATGCAGGAACAGCTTGTTCAAAGGGGGCTTATATCGCCTGAGGATTTTTTCAACATGATTGCCGTATCCGAAAGCACTCCGGGCCCTGTCGGCGTGAACATGGCTACATTCATCGGCTTTGAATTTTACGGAATTCCGGGCGCGGTAATTACTACCGCGGCGGAAATTCTTCCTTCGGTTATATGCATTCTTGTTATAGCTAAATTCCTTGTTGCGTTCAGAGAAAAGGAAGGGGTGAAGTCCGTTTTTTCAGTTCTTAGGCCTGCAACTACAGGACTTATATTTGTTGCCGCCCTGAACGTATTTGTGCTTTCAATGATGAACATCGCCTGTCTTTCCGGAAGACTGTTTGACATCGAGGCATGGAAAATGCTTTTCAAGCTGAAAAACGTTATTTTTTACGTTCCTATGCTGCTTATTGTCCTTAAAACAAAGATTCATCCTGTATTTGTTGTTGTTGTGGGAGCCGTCTTCGGAATAATATTCCTTTAGAACATTTATGCTTTTTAAATTTTTCCTCACTTTTGCGGAATGTATGATATAATTATTCAGTCAATATATATTCAGACTTGGGGTTTCTATGTATAAAACAAAAAAGAGGGCGTTTTCTGTTGCGGTATATGCGACTTCAGCCGTGCTTTACATAATTTTAACGCTTTTTTTGCTCATGCAGAGCAGGAACAGATCTTCCCTTACGATAAATCTTGGACTTCCAGCTGTTATGTTCATCGCTTTTCTTGTCATATCAACGTCTTTGGAAAGATTTTTTGAAAGGCATCTTTACCGAAAATGCATAGTAAAAAGCGACACAAAATATTTGCTTGAGTTTATAGACAGGCTTCGTTTCTGCTATTCGTTTGACGACCTTTTTCAGGCGATTTCTGATGTGCTTGAATTGAAGGCGGACTGCTCCGTGCTCTTTATTGAAAGGGAAAAAACATACGTTCTTTACAACAGCCCGGACAGAATCTCGTCATACTACACTACAAGGGATAAGCTTATAAGAAATTTTCCATTGTCGTGGAAGGACGGATTTTATTACATAGGCGATTCATATGATGTTGTATCGTCGCACAATAACGCCCGCGGCTTTCTTATGAACTACGAGCATTATCAGTTTTATGTGTTCAACCGTTATACAAAACTTTTTGATATTGAAATATATCCGCGGCTTTTTGAAGAATACAGCAGGTTTCTTTCAAGGTGCAAAACAATCGAAAATCTTGCAGAAATTTCTTCTCTTACAAAGGAATGGGAACAGCTTGCAGAAACTCAGGTTTCATTCCTTCCAAGAAAAATGCCCGACATTCCCAAACTTAAACTTGCCGCATATTACAGACCTTTGGTAAACGTGTCCGGGGACTACTATACCGTTCTTCCCATCGACAGTTCAAAAACTCTTCTTATGCTTGGCGATGTTTCCGGAAAAGGACTGCCCGCCGCTCTTATCATGGGTCTTGTAATGAACACCGTAAAAATAATCGAGGATAAAGAAGACCTTATCGCTATGGTAAGACGTGTAGACAAGGCGATAAAAGATATGCACCTTCAGGATAAATACACCGTTCTTTTTCTTGGAATCGTTGATACTGAGCGTATGCGCATGACTTACGTAAATGCTTCCATGTCGGATCCTAAAGTTCTTTCTAGGGCTCCGGACGGCTACCGCATAAAGGAACTTCCTTCTACGGCAAGCCTTGTAGGAATCATAGATATTGACGATGTCAGAGTTGCGGAAATGAGGCTTTTTAGAGGCGATATGATTCTTCTTGCTACGGACGGAGTTTCCGAGGTTATGGACGACAACGGCATTGAACTTGGAGACACTGAGATTTTTAAGGAAACGCTTCAAACGAGCGCATCCAAATATCCGCAGCTTTTTATCGATGACATTGTGAATCTTATTATGAAATACAACGGTGATAAACGTCTTCACGATGACGTTACGATGCTTGTGGCTAAGGTGGGTTGACATGATTTTAATTCTACTGAACTTTATTTTGACCGCATGTCTTATAGGCGAAACCATATATGTCGATAGAGTTGAAGGTAAAAAATTTGAAGGAACGAATCCTGCCATATCCAACGTGCTTCTTCTTGCGATAACGGTAGGAATGTTTTCTTTGTTCTGTCTTGCGAGCGGAAAAGTTACGCCTTCGCTTTTTACGCTTCTTATGCGGATTTGCCTTATGCTTGAAGGATGTATGCTTGTAAACATAGCATTCTGTTTTCCGTATTATGCATGGAACTATTCTTCGGGGCTTTTGTACGTTGTAAAATTTTTGCTTTATGTCCTTGTGGGATTTTTTGTGTTCGGAAAATTCAAGGCGGTAACGATAACTTCTGAAGACGGATTTGTAATAGAAAGTGCTTATCTTTTTTCAGGTTCCGCACGGGATTTTTTTAAGCTGACATGGGAAGACCTTTTCAGGGCTCTTTTCAGATATGTGTTCCCGCTGATTGGCGTTCTTTCAATGCTTATAAAAAACGAAGCGAAATCTACAAAACTTGACAGGCACAAGGGCTACGTGTATGCGATAGGGCTTTTTACGATGTGGATTCTTGCGCTGGGACTAAGCGTTGTTTCAAGGATAAGCCCTTCGTACTCATTGCTGCACTATTTTATCTATGTTCCGCTTCTTTTGATTTTGCCTTATGCTTCGTGGCTTAGGCAGGCACCGAGCGGACGCGGCTTTCTTTCGTTCATAATAAAATCGTTCTTTTTTTATTTTATTCCGTCGGTTTTGGCAAGTTTTGCGTTCATGTGGATTTTCCACCTGGGTACCGACTACGGAATCTCGCTTGCCGTTGTCGGAATTATCGTGATGATTGTCGTGGTGTTTATCGGACGGCTTCTTGTAAAACCTCTTATTAAAATCGGAAAAAAATTCATGCGTTCATCGGATTATGCTCCGTTTTTTGAACGTGAACTTGCATCCGTGGATTACAGCGACGACATGGATGTAATCGCCGATAATATGTACCGTATTTTCAACAGGAACGTAGAGGCTTCGTCAATGGCTGTTTACATAAACGGCGGAAACAGCACTTTTGAGTGCGCTTACAGTTCAAATCAGAAAAAGGTAAAGATTGACGAATTTGAGCCGCTGTTCGAGTCTCTTCTTAATGTCGGAAAAAATGTTCTTATATACAACGAGGTTGATTCCATGCATGTGCTTTCGGGAATGAAAAAAAGCCTTGAAAAATTTTTTAAGGCAACAGCCTGCGATGCCATGTTCATACTGAACGAAGGCCGTGATGTACATGGAATCATAATACTCGGGGCTAAGGCTGGAAACGACCATTACAAGGATTATGACCTGAACATATTCACAAAACTTTATTCGTATTTCTTTGTGTTCGGCTATTATATGCGCAACATTTCTAACAGAGAAATAATCGGAACTGTAAACCGTGAATTGAAGATGTCCAGTCAGATAATTACCTCGATTCAGGAGAATATGGATTTTGTAAAAAATCCAAAGATGGACGCAGGATGCATTATGGTTCCCGCCCACAACATAGGCGGCGAATTTGTTGATATGATTCGCCTTACGGACACAAGGCATCTTTTTGTTATGGGAGACCTTAGCGGAAAAGGAATTGCGGCTTCCATGAGTATGGTTATTTTAAAGGCGATAATCCGCGCGTTCCTTGCCGAAACCCACGATTTTAAGCAGCTTGTTGTAAAAATAAATCAGTTTGTAAGGAATAACCTTCAGAAAGGCACGATTTTTACCGGAATGTTTGCAATCGTGAATTTTGAAAACGATACCATGTATTACATAAACTGCGGAATTCCTGCAATATTTTTGTACACGGAAATATACAATAATGTAATCGAGATTCAGGGTAGCGGATACATTCTCGGCTTTGTAAAGGATATTTCTCCGTACATTTCCGTAAAGCAGATAAAACTTCACAAAAACGACATCGTTTTCACTTGCACGAACGGACTTATCGACTCGCATTCGCTTCGCGGCGAGCAGTTCGGAAAGGACAGGATTCAGCGGAACATGGTTGCAAACGTTACGTATCCCGCTTCAAGAATGGCACGCTTTGCATTCGATGAACTTGTTCGGTTCATGTCGCACGAAATGGAAGACGATGTTTCTGTCCTCATAATGAAATATTTAAAGGATAACGATTCTGATAAAATCGGAACTGAAAATTCTTCGGCTGATAAAACCGAAACTGAAAAACTTGAGCCGGAACCGCAGAACGTTCAGGCTGCTTTTTCCCAAAAAGAAAATGAGAAGGTTTTGGAACCTTCCGTCGGAGAAGAAGCCGTCGGAGCGGAAAACAGAATTGTGGACTCTGATACGGAGGTTTCCGTTCAGAAAGAGGAGCTTATTGAAGAGGAAGTTCCGTCTTTCAGCTTGCAGGACGAATCTTCCGGAGACAGCGATTTTGATGTGGACAGTCTGCTTGACGGTCTTGAAGATTTTTAGATTGATTCAAGGGAGCAAAAATTATGGAACAGCTTACTGTTACTAAAAAAGAAGGCATGAATTACATTTTATTTGAACTTACAGGTGCTTTTAATGCGTATACAGCTCAGTCCGTGCAGGGAAAAATCTACGACGAAATTCAGCGGCACAATGTTGTGATTGATTTGGACAAGGTTATTCAGGTGGATTCTGCGGCTCTTGGAGTTATGATGGCGGCGCACAATGATGCCGAAGAAAATCACACAAAACTTTACCTTATGAAACTTTCCAACGAGGCGGAAAAAGCGATTCAGTCTACAGGATTCAGGGGTTTATTCAGAATAATAAATGCCGTAACAGAGGTCGCTTAGCGGATTTTCCGTCTTTGCCTTTTTGAAAGCGAAAATCATTTTGTTCCGTTTTTCAATTTTATTTACAATATAGTAAAGTAAAGTTTTTCAGAGATTTGTCTTTTACTTATGTTTTATAAAAAATTTTCGCCCCTTTAAGTTTGCTTTTAAAACTGAAAAAGGGCGGATTTTTATCGGAAATTTTAATTCGGTTCAAAGCAAAGGCACTGCTTTTTTGCAGTAACCTTTGCTTTTTATTTTACGACAAAGTTCACGAGCCTGTCTTTTACAACAATGCATTTTACGATTTCTTTTCCGTCGGTGAACTTTTTTACGCTTTCTTCTTTCAGTGCGCTTTCTTTTAGGGCGTCATCCGCCGTTCCTGCAGCCGCTTTGAATTTTCCGCGGAGTTTTCCGTTCACCATTACGACAATCGTTTTTTCATCGTCCGAGGCAAACTCTTCGTTTACTGTAGGCCAAGCCTCGTATGCGATGGAATTTTTGTTTCCGAGTTTTTGCCAGAGTTCTTCTCCGATGTGCGGGGCGTACGGCGAAAGCACTTTTACAAAATCTGACCACATCGCTTTTGGAATTGAGGGCAGTTTTGAGATTTCGTTCATGAAAATCATCATCTGACTTATTGCCGTGTTGAAGTTCAGTGTTGCCGTGTCTTTTGAAACCTTTTTTATCGTTTGAACAAATGTTTTTCTGGCTGAGATAAGTTTTTCATCGTCAAGCTTTCCGGCTATGTCCGTATCGTCCATCGGTTTTTCGCTTGCCGCCCAGACTTTTTCAAGGAATCGGTGTATTCCGACAATTCCTTGCGTTGACCACGGCTTACTCATTGTCAGCGGCCCCATGAACATTTCGTACATACGCACGGAATCCGCTCCGTAGGATTTTATCTCGTCGTCTGGATTTACAACATTTTTAAGAGATTTTGACATTTTTGCGACTATCTGCTCAAGTTTTTCACCCGTGGATTTTTCGTAGTAATTTCCGTCGTCGCGCTGTTCGGCTTCGTCCACGGGAACCAGCGTTTTGTTTGCCCGTTGGAATGCGAACGAGGTTATCATCCCCTGGTTTACAAGACGGCTGAAAGGCTCTTTTGTTGAAACAATTCCCGCGTCAAACAGTACTTTGTGCCAAAACCTTGCGTAAAGAAGATGCAGAACGGCGTGTTCCGCTCCGCCGATATAAAGGTTTACGGGCATCCAATATTTTTCTTTTTCGGGCGAACAGAACGCATTTTTGTTTTGCGGGTCAAGGTAGCGAAGGTAGTACCAGCACGAGCCTCCCCATTGAGGCATTGTGTTTGTCTCACGTTTTGCATCTTTTTTGCACTTGGGGCATTTGCAGTTCACCCATGATTCTATAGCGGCAAGAGGAGATTCTCCCGTTCCTGTGGGCTGGTAGGATTTTACGTCCGGAAGCTCAAGCGGAAGTTCATTTTCAGGAATGGGAACGATTCCGCAGTCTTTGCAGTGAACAAGAGGAATCGGTTCTCCCCAGTAGCGTTGACGGCTGAAAACCCAGTCCCTGAGCTTATAGTTTACGGCTTTTCGTCCGATTTTGTTTTCCTCAAGGAAAGAAAGCATTTTTTCGATTGCCGACTTTTTATCAAGACCGTCAAGGAATCCTGAGTTTACGTGAATTCCGTCTTCCGTCCATGCCTTTTCCTGCACGTTTCCGTTTCCTTTGAGAACTTCGATTATCGGAAGATTGAATTTTTTTGCAAATTCCCAGTCCCGCGTATCGTGGGCGGGAACCGCCATTATAGCTCCCGTTCCGTATGAAATAAGAACATAGTCCGCTATCCATATGGGAACAAGGCTTTTATTCACCGGATTTATTGCATAACTTCCGGAAAAAACGCCCGTCTTGTCTTTGTTAAGGTCGGTTCTTTCAAGATCCGATTTTTTTGCCGCCGCTTGAACGTATTCATTTACAGCATCTTTTTGTTCCGCCGTAGTTATTAAAGGAACGATTTTGTGTTCAGGACTTACGACCATGTATGTCGCTCCGAACAGAGTATCACACCTTGTTGTGTATACGGTAAGCGAATTTTCTGTAGGAAGCCCTTCTTTTGACGCTACCGAGAATGTTACTTCTGCGCCCGTGGATTTTCCTATCCAGTTGTGCTGCATGAGTTTTACGCTTTCAGGCCAGTCAAGAGCGTCCAGGTCTTCGTCAAGCCTGTCCGCATAATCGGTTATTTTAAGTATCCATTGACGGATTGTCTTTCTTGTAACTTCTGAACCGCACCTTTCGCATTTTCCGTCTTTGACTTCTTCGTTTGCAAGACCTGTAAGGCACGTTGGGCACCAATTTATAGGGGTTTTTGCTTCATATGCAAGACCTTTTTTGTAAAGCTGCAAGAAAATCCATTGCGTCCATCTGTAATAATCAGGTTCGCAGGTTGATACGCAGCGATCCCAGTCGTAGCTGAACCCGAGCGATTTTATCTGCTTTGTAAAATGTTCGATATTTTCGTTTGTGGTGATTTTAGGATGCGTTCCTGTTTTTATGGCGTAGTTTTCCGCAGGAAGACCGAACGCGTCAAAGCCCATCGGATGAAGCACGTTGTAGCCGTTCATTCTAAGGTATCGGCAATAGATGTCGGTGGCTGTGTAGCCTTCCGGATGACCTACGTGAAGTCCGGCTGCCGAAGGATATGGGAACATATCAAGAACGTACATTCTTTTTTCTTTAGGGAAGTTTTCATCTTCCGTTGTCTTGAACGTTTTATGCTCATCCCAAAATTTCTGCCATTTAGGTTCGATTGTTTCAAAAGGATACTTTGACATTTTGCTTCTCCGTAAAATTCATATTCCCGCCGGAACGGAATTCTTAATGATTTTGAGTGTGTTTACTTCCGATTATTTCCAGATTTTTTCTCTGTTGAAAGTTTGATTTCTCTCCGGCCCTACGGATACGATTCCGATTTTTGTGCCCGTATAGTCTTCGATAAAACTTACGTAGGCTTTTGCTTCTTTTGGAAGTTCCTTGTATTTTTTGAGTTCTTTAATGGAAGTTTTCCAGCCCATGAACTTCTGAAGCACGGGTTTTGCCCTTTCAAGAAGCGGAATTGATGTAGGAAAGTCCGTTACGATTTTTCCGTCTATGTCATATGCAACGCAGGCTTCTATTTCGCCGATTTCATCGTAAACGTCAAGATGAGTAAGTACAAGCGAATCTATGGAATTTACTCGGCAGGCGTAGCGCAAAGCCACAAGGTCAAGGTATCCGCAGCGGCGGGCTCTTCCCGTTGTTACGCCGAATTCGTTTCCGGTTTTTCTGATGTAATCGCAGAGTTCGCCTTGGGAATCCGAGTTGAACTCGGTGGGCATAGGCCCGTTTCCGACGCGGGTTTCGTATGCTTTGAAGACTCCGTAGATTTTGTCCAATGCCCTTGGCCCGATTCCCGAACCGCTTGAAGCTCCGTACGAACCTGAAGCTCCAGATGAGACGTAGGGATATGTGCCTGAATCAATGTCAAGCATTGCGCCCTGCGCTCCTTCAAACAGAATATTTTCTTTTCTTATTTCGTGCATTTTTGCAGCGATGTCTATACGCATTTCAAGAAGACGGGCTTTGTATGTTTCAAGAAAGTTCTTGTCCTCGTCTTCAAGGTCGTTCCATTTTTCAGCCCAGTCAAGGTCGGAAAGCCTTATTCCGTCCCGTTCCGCTTTCTGAGAGTAGGTGGTGCCGATTCCTCTTCCCGTAGTTCCTATGGGTCTTTTTCGAGCCGCATCCCGTTCCTTGTCGATTTTTCTGTAGCCCGGAAGAGTTAGATGAGCTCTGTCCGATATGAACACTCGACCTTCCCAGTTTATGCCGTTTTCGCTAAGCATATTAAGTTCGTTAAAAAGAGATTCAGGCTCTATAACCATGCCCGAACCGAGAATCACCGTTTTGTCGGAATAAAGGATTCCCGAAGGAATTTGGTGAAGAGCATATTTTTTCTTGTCCACAACAATTGTGTGTCCGGCGTTCGCTCCTCCTGCAAAACGGCAGACATATTTTGCATCCTGAGCAAGATAGTCCACTATTTTTCCTTTGCCTTCATCGCCCCACTGGGCACCCATTACAACAACGTTCATCGCCAAGTCCTTAGAAATAGATACTGTAAAAATGAACGCGACAAGTGCGTTGCGCCTTTTTACCTGACGAATATACCATAAAGGCGGAATACATTCAATTGAGGATAAGTGTATGGGGGAGGGGGAACAGAAACGGGGGAGCTGTTCCGTGATAGTACTGTAATAATGGGAAGACGTGCTTGAAGTGCTTGGGACGGAACGAGAATACTACGGGTATTTTTGCAGAATAAAAGACGCCGTTATCATCGTAATTTTAGGGAGCTTTTGTGATTTGCAAAGCGTAAATAAAATTCACGAGTGGGAGACAAGTGAATGTATAGAAAAAATCTTATCGGGAACATTAAGCATGGAAAAAACGTGCTTGTGTGCATGACGACGGGTTTAGAGCTAAAATCATGTTTTCATGCTGATGACCTGCTTTATTTGCTTTGTCTTATGGACTTTTAGGGAAAACTTCAGAATCTGTATTTTTCAAATGCTTTTATTCAAAGCCCATGGATCCAAATTTAATGTTGTTTTGTATAAATTACGTCAAATTTATGTTATCGAGCTTTAGTTTTATTTCTGTTTATTTAATTTTCTTTGCAAGCATATTGCAAGCACATAAAATACTTCTCTCTAGTATCTCATTCTTTATACCATTGGGATTTTATTAAGACGAGAAACCTAATTATCTTTTTTATGAGCAACAAATATATCATTACTTATATAATAGCCTTTTAACTTTTCTTTATGCCTTAACATTTCTCTAGAAATATTAGTTATTACAATCTCTTTATTGGCATCTCTATATATAATATATCCAAACATAGCCCACAAAGGATTTAAATATATCAAATTTAATCTTAAATAAATATATCCAATCAAAACAAATAAAAGGATATTAACTATATAAACTTCTTTTGAGTTATCTCCATTAGTAATGAGTGGAATTATATATGTCATAATATAGCTTAATACTGTATCATCAGGATTTTCAAGATTGCTAATACCTTTTTCTCGAGTTCCTTTTCCTAGTTTCAATAAAGTCACGCTTATAACTGAAATAAATATTAAGATTAGCGTTAATGTAGCAAAGCCTATTATTAATATATTTTTTTCCAAGAACCCTTTTGTTATTTTAGAAAAGTACAAAATTATAATCATAATGTAAAGTGGGAAATAGGATGATATAAACATAATAGTTCTTGTCATTATGTTATAAAATTTATCCATTCTGCTATTCATAAAACACCACCTTTTTATTTATCATCTACCCCTATTTGCTCATTAATTATACTTCTATAATATGAATCTCTCAATATTCTTAAAATATCCATTATCTGACTTTTATCTTCATACACTATTGAAAATGAAGGCTCTTCGTTATAATTTATCTCTAAATTAAACATATCTATGGTTTTCTTTATGTTTTCATGATTTTCATAAGTTTTAGAAACATTTATATTTTCACTTGTCATTTTTGTAAGAGTTTTTCTATAATGTCCATCATTTAAACAGTCTTCATAAAAACTTTCAAAGTTAGTAATGCCGTCACTCAATCCATCCTGATTTAAGAATTTTGATGCAGTATCTCTAAATTGATCGTCTAAATTAAATATTCTCTCTAAAGAATAGTGAGATAGTATAAATATATCATTATCAACAACTATAAAATCCACCTCTCCGTCTATTCCAATTAGTTTACTTTCAATCTTATTCAAGGTATTTCCATTAAATCTTGCAATAAACCCTTTAGAATGTAATTTCTTGAATTTAGTTACTCTTCTGAAAATTTTTATGTTGGGAAATTGATTATCGCCTTTGGTTATCTCAAAAGTATAAAAATTGTAATCGTCCGGATCAATTTCTGTTTCTACATGGTCTGAATTACTAAAACTTTCTATAATTTTGACATAATCATTTATATACGATGTATTACATTTTTCAACAGTTCCGTCTCTATATCCTGTTGGATTATAGTCTACAATTGATTTGTCTTCAAATTTGTCAATATACTCCATAATCAAACTAAGTAAATCATCAAGAATT
>ERZ772957.1772-NODE-1772-length-13316-cov-5.009954_pt1 | contig 13316 bp, 13 predicted proteins | sample MGYA00580682_ERZ772957 | MGnify/ENA primary metagenome ERZ772957 (study PRJEB29015, sample SAMEA2737921) | human oral metagenome | biome: human oral; feature: human-associated habitat; material: dental | place: China | collected 2025 ...
CAAAAACTTGCTTAAAGGTTTTAAGAAACCGAAAGGGCTTTCTTTTGAGCATATTGAGACTAATCCGAATTATGGGAAATTTGTGGCAAGCCCATTTGAGACGGGATTCGGCACGACTGTAGGAAATACGTTGCGCCGTGTTCTGCTTTCATCTATTCAGGGGTATGCCATCACATCGATTCGCATTACTTCGTATGATGCTGATCATGTCCCGCATGTAATTTCCAGTGAATTTGATGCTATTCCGAATGTTTCTGAAGACACGCTGGAAATTATAAACACTCTGAAACAGATTCGTCTTCGACTTCCTGACGACATGGAGCAGGATACGATTCTTTACGAATTCAAAGGACCTGGACTTGTGAAGAGCGATGACCTTGCCAAGGAAAATCAAGTTGAAGTCATGACCAAGGATATGCTCGTTTTCACTATGATGGAAGGAGCGGATCTTGAGATTGAAATGCAGATTGATTTGGGTAGAGGTTATGTTCCTGCCGAGGTAAATGAGCATTATATCGAGATAATGGGAACTATCCCTATCGATGCGATTTTTACTCCTGTTCCGAAGGTCAAATATTCTATAGAGCCTTGCCGAGTCGGTCAGCGAAATGACTATGACAAGCTCGTGCTTGAGATTTGGACGGACGGAACTGTGTCGCCGGAGGATGCGCTGGGTGAAGCCGCAAAGATTGCCAAGGATCATTTTTCAATCTTTGTGAATTTCAATGATAGCGATGTCATTGGTAGTGATGAAAGCGATGAAGAGGATGCTAGGATTAAGGAGACTCTTAATACGCCAGTAGAGGAACTTGAGCTTTCCGTGCGTTCTTCAAACTGCTTGAAGAATGCGAACATACGCACTATCGGTGAATTAACAAAAAAGACAGAGGACGATCTTGCCAAGACAAGAAACTTCGGCAAGAAAAGTCTTGGGGAAATCAAGGAAAAACTTCAGGAATGGGGCTTGACCCTAGGAATGACCGATTACAGCCACTTGAAGAACGCTGTCAATATCAAGAAGCAGAAGGAAGAATCAGATGAATCATAGAAATGGTTTTAATCCGCTTTCACGGACATCGGCTCATCGCCGTGCGATGTCCCGCAACATGGTAACTTCACTTTTCAGATTTGAAAGAATCACAACAACAAAGTCAAAGGCTTTGGAAGTTAGGAAGGCTGCCGAAAAACTGATTACAAGGGGAAAGGTTGATTCCGTGCATAATCGTCGAGAGGCGGCTAAATTTATTCAGGACGCTAGGGTTCTGAACAAGTTGTTCACGGAAATCGGACCTCGCATGAAGGAAAGGAACGGTGGTTATACCCGTGTTCTTAAACTTGGCTATCGTCAGGGAGATGCCGCCGACATGGTTATCCTTGAACTGGTTGACTACAAACTTGACACCGGCGATTCTGAAGATAAGGACGCTGAGAAAAAAGCCAAAGTTGCGCCTAAAACTGCAAGCGAAAAAAAAGCGGCTAAAAAGCCTGCCGCTAAAAAAACTGCCGCCAAAAAAGAAGCCCCTGCTTCTGCGGAGAAGGAGTAGTCTATGTCTAAGAACCATCGCGGTACGGGAATCCGTTCATTGCCGGATCATGGTCGTGGAACGTGCGCAATCTGCAAGAAAGAAAGCATAAAAGTTCTTTATGAAACTACAATCGACGAGCAGACCGTAAAAATCTGTAAGTTTTGCAATGCCAATCTGAAGAACAAGGAAAGGGCTGCGAAGAAGGCGGAAGCCGCTTCTGCGCCTGAAACTCCGGCAGAAGCATCAGCAGAGTAGTTTTTGTTTGGATTTGTAGACCGTCCTGCGTTGGTGGGACGGTTTTTTTGTTTTAACAAAGATCTTTATGCGTTTTCTTGCGTTTGGATTTCTGCGCTTTGGGTGGAGCGATTGAAATTTCTTGAAAAAATGCAGGCGCGAGCGTGGAGCAGAACCGTAGGTTGTGCGCTTGGAAAATGCGTTTTTATTTAAAAATGAGTTATCCGTTTTTTGGATTTTTTGGCGGTTTTTGAAAAACAAAAACCGCATTTTAGGATTGGCTTGTTGAAGCACCGAGCCTTTGGCGGGCTGCGGAAGGCGAGTGGGAAAAGAGATTCGCCCCCAAAAAGAAAAATCACTGTGATTTACTATTTTTTTGATTTTAATTATATTAATGACATTGAATTTTATTAAACATGCTTTTGGAGGTGTGTATGAAAAAGTTTATCGGTTTTGCTTGCGCTTCGGCGGTCTTGCTTTTTGCAAGTTGCTCGAAGGGCGAGGGCGACATTGTGAAAATCGGCGGAATTGCGCCTCTTTCCGGTGCGGTTGCGGTTTACGGCGTTGAATGCAAGAACGGCATTGACCTTGCGATTGAAGAAATCAATGCAGCCGGCGGCATTAATGGAAAGCAGGTTAAGTTTATTTGCGAGGACGACGAGGGCTCTCCGGACAAGACGGTAAATGCTTTTAAAAAACTGACGACAAAGGATAGGGTGAAAATTATAATCGGTTCGTTGACTTCCGGTTGCGCCCAGTCTATTTCAACTTTGTCTCAGGCGGGGAAGATCCTTCAGATTGCGCCTGCGGCTACGGCTCCGGCAATCACGGAAGTCGGAAATTATGTTTTCAGAGCTTGCTTTATCGACCCATTACAGGGAACGGTGGGCGGTAAGTTTGTCGCGGAAAATCTTGGAAAAAAGGATGCGGCTGTTCTTTATGACGTGGGAAACGATTATTCGGTGGGACTTGCCGACAATTTTAAGACTTCGTTTGCCATGAACGGCGGACGGGTTGTGAGCATCGAGTCGTATGCTACGGGCGACAAGGATTTTAATGCACAGCTTACAAAAATCAAGAACGCTAATCCCGACGTTGTGTATGTTCCTGATTATTATGGAACTGTCGCTTTGATTGCAAAGCAGCTTAGGGCGCAGGGAATAAATGTTCCTATCGTAGGTGGAGACGGCTGGGACGGACTTACGGAAAATGCGGGCGATGAGGTGCTGAACGGATTTTATTCGAATCATTATGCCGTAGATTCTACAGAGCCTGCGGTGCAGAAATACGTGAATGCGTTCAGGAAAAAATACAACAAAGACCCGAATTCTTTTTCGGCTCTTGGGTATGACAGCGTGTATATGCTCCGTGATGCGATGGTGAAAGCCGATTCTACCAGCAACATTGCCGCAATCCGGGATGCCTTTGAAGCCACCGACGGGGATTATGTTACGGGTCATCTGACATTTGACAAGAACAGGAATCCTGTAAAGTCTGCGGTAATGCTGGAATTGGTAAACGGAGCGGACGGAAAACTTACGACACGCTATAAGGCAACCGTAGAGCCGTAACCTAATTTTCCAATCTGGAATTTTTCGGCTCGACATTGGTGTGTGCCGTAAAAAAACGAGAAGCCGTCCTTTAGGAAAACGAAAATCCTGAAGGGCGGCTTTTTTGTGCGAAAATGCTTGTGGAAACGCAGGATTTTTTAGGCTTCTGTTTTTCATAGTCAGATTCCGGTTGGCTGCGGTGAACGGCAGAACCGTTGTCGCAAGTGCAGCCGATTTTTTTACGATAACGGTTATTTTGAGGGAATATAGATTCTCGTGCATGAGCCTTGTTCCGGCAAGTGCACCATATTGACCAAAGACGATGTTTTCTGATATATAACATTCTATAAATATTACGGTCAATCTACTTTTGGGGAGATATTTTATGAATACGAAAAAAGCGTTTGCGCTTGTTTTGGTTGTTTTTGGTTTGAGCGCGTCTGCGTTTGCGTTTGACTCGAACACTTTTTGGAAAAATTACGGTGGTGGCTTGAAACACGGCGACGGACTTTTGAGCATCGGCTCTTCTTTTGGAATTGAATCCATCTTGTATCTTTCTACATATCCCGGATCTATATATATTCCGCCTATCGATATAAGTTATGAAAGAATGGTTTTGGTGAATCAGAAACTTCCGTTCAGTTTTGGGGGATATATAAATACCAGCATGAGTTTCTTGCGTCCCGATGTATATAATAAATCGAGTTTTTGGCTGTGGCCGACCATCGGAGTTCTTGCGAAATACCATTTCGACTTTGGCGTAAAAAATTTGGACGTGTATGCAGGTGTTAGGCTTGGCTTGGGCTATAACCTTTATATTTATGGAGGCGAATTTTCCCCTGTAATTATACCGGTTCGTTTTGATGCAGCTGCTATTTTGGGGCTGTCCTATTTTTTCACGGATAACTTTGCCATTTCCGTGGAAACAGGAGCGCCTTATTTGGTTACCCTAAGGCTTGCTTTCAAAATCTAGGGATTTTCTATAAATAATTCCAATCTGAATCGAACTGAACTTGTCCGTCTATGTTTTTAGGCGGACGATTTCTATTTGAAATGAAAGTTGCGGGTGCAGAAATGATGTCCGCGTCTTTTAGCTGAAAAAGGCGAAAACGGAGAGATTTTTTGTATACGGGTATAAATTTATGATGACCGAAATGTTTGCATTTCCGGCATTATATTTTAGGAGAAAAAAATGAAAATAACATTCAGATTTTTTGGAATTATTTCTGCTATGCTGACGGTATTCTTATTGTCGTCATGCACCCCGCAGGTAAATGCTGAGGTTACAATTGAATCGGTCACGTTGACTGAAGAGACCAAAGCCAAACTGAGCAAAATCGTTGTCGGGAGCAAGGTTGAACTTGTATCCATGATAAAATATTCCGACGGACAAACAAAAACCATCGCAAAGTTGGACAAAAAGCTCAAATATAAAATTTTGGGAAACAGCTGCAAAATGGCACTGGACGACAGAACGCTATGTGCAGACTTTTCCGGTCATGAGACTGTGATACCGATTTATGAGGGAGTCGGTGAAAACCGTTTTGAAAAGTTTGAATTTGATGTATCGCAGAAAGAACCGCTCCGTCTTGATGGAATAGAGGCTTCGCCAAAGTTTATTGCGCTGCAAGTCAATTCTTCGAAAACTCTTTCTGAAACTGTTACCGCAAAATATAGCAACGGCACGACAAAGGCTGTAAAGCCAATCTATAAAAGCAATGATACGCAGGAAAATTTCATTAAGCTGGCGGGATTGAGCCTGCAAGGTGTTGCTGCCGGAAAAACAACAATCACGGTTACATTTGAAGGAAAAACCGATACTATCAATGTGACTGTAAGTTCGGTGCTTGGCGCAGATGATGTTCTTAAAGACTTTACTGTAACTCCTTCCGATATTGAGCTGAATGAAGGAAATGAAATTGACCTTTCCACTACCCTTACTGCAAAGGCGGTTTACAAAAATGCAGGCACTATGCCCGTAACGCCCTCATATGTTTCCGGCGATAACGATACGGCAATGGTTACAGGAACAATGCTGAAAGCGATAAAGAGCGGTTCTGCAACTTTGACAGCCGCATATACGGATTCCAACGGTAACAGCAAGACGGCTACTGTGAACGTAAAAGTTAATCCGCCTGTTCTGGATAGAATAGAACTTGGCGCTACGGCAAAAAATGTGTCTGTTACGGTCGGAAGAACCGTTGAGCTTCAAAGAGAGGCGATTGCGCATTATTCCAACGGAAATACAAAGTCCGTTACGGTTACTTACACAATGGCAGAGAACGATTATGCGTCGTTAAAGGATTATACTGTAACGGGAAAATCTGTAGGAAATGCTACTGCCGCAGCACATTTTGAAGGTAAGACGGATACTGTAAACGTAACTGTGGGCCGGGCAACAGATTCTGATGCAGCGGAAATGCAGGGTTCCAGTTCTAAATCTTTTGAAGAATCGTTTATAGGAGTGCGTTTATTTTGCTGTAATTGCGCTCCTATTTGCAGTTTTGAAAAAATTGCATTCTTTTAAGTGCAGTTTTTGTTTGTAGAATATTTTTGTGCATCTTTTGTTGTTTTCATAGGCGAACAAAAATTAAGCAGAGATTTTTTAAGATTGAAAAATAAATATTCTTCAAAAATTTAGATTGTAATTTCTGTTTTTGTTTCAGCGGCTATGTCCGCTTTGCAGAGGGAACTTTAACTTAACATATTCTTGTTCCGGAGAAAAAAAGAAAGGCACCTGTAAAGTTATATTTTAAAATCCATGTTCCTTAATAAGGGCTTGCAAGAAAACAGGCTTTTTGTTTTTCCCAAAATTTTTTGTGCGTCAGATTGATTTTAATTTAGTATTTTACGCAGCAAAAATAAAACTCCCCGGAATATTTTGGTTCCGGGGAGTTTTATTTGTTGCCATAGATTTCTTATGGATATAAAAATATTTTATCCGCCAAGATATGCGTTCTTTACGGAATCGTCGTTTATCAAATCGGCGGCATTTCCTTCTTTTATGATATTTCCTGTTTCCAAAACGTATGCTCTGTCGGCAATCGAAAGTGCCTTGAATGCGTTTTGTTCCACCAAAAGAATCGTGGTTCCGTCAGCATTTATCCTTTTTATTATTTCGAAAATTTCGTCGACAAGTATCGGGGCCAGCCCCATCGACGGTTCATCCAAAACTAGAAGTTTCGGCTTGGACATCAATGCTCGTCCCATTGCGAGCATTTGCTGTTCTCCGCCGCTTAAAGTTCCTGCGTTTTGTTTTAGGCGTTCTTTCAGTCGGGGAAAAAGAACAAACACTTTTTCCATGTCTTTTTTGATTTCTGATTTATCGTCCCGTATGAACGCGCCTAACTCAAGATTTTCTTTTACCGAAAGATTTGCGAAAATCCGGCGGCCTTCCGGAACTTGAATAAGGTGTTGTTTTACTATTTTGTCCGCCGGAAGACTTGTTATGTCGGTTCCTTCAAAAAAAATTGTTCCCGACTGTTTTTTTATCAGGTTTGAAATTGAATGCAATGTCGTGGTTTTTCCTGCGCCGTTCGAACCTATCAGGGTGATTATTTCGCCTTCGTCAACATTGAAACTGATTCCTTTTAAAGCTTTTATTGCTCCGTAAGAAACGTTGAGCGACTTTACTTCAAGCATCATGATTTCCTCCCAATCTAACTGTTTCCAAGGTAAGCTTTTATGACTTGCGGGTCGGATTTTATTTCCGCCGGACTTCCCATTGCGATAATCCGTCCGTAGTTCAGAACCATGAGCCGCTCGCAGATTCCCATTACAAGTTTCATGTCGTGTTCAATCAAAAGGATTGTAAGGTTGAACTCGTGCCTTATGAACGCAATCATTTCCATGAGTTCTTTTGTTTCCTGCGGATTCATTCCGGCTGCCGGCTCGTCAAGGAGCAGAAGTTGCGGCTTTGAGGCGAGCGCACGGACAATTTCGAGTTTGCGCTGTTCTCCATACGGAAGATTTTTTGCCTGCTCTTCCGCTTTGCCGTCGATTTTAAAAAGCTGAAGCAGATTCATTACGTTTTCGGTCATCAGTTCCTCGTCCCTTCTGAACACGGGAGTTCGGAAAAGCACGTCAAACGGATTCGATATTCGTGAGCCGTGGAGCGCAATTTTTACGTTGTCCATAACCGAAAGATTTCCAAAAAGACGGATGTTTTGGAATGTGCGCGCGATTCCGAGTTTGTTGAGCCTTGCAGCGCCCGCCTTGTTTATTATGTGAACTTTGTCGTCTTTGTCCCAGAACGAAAGCTGCCCGGAAGTGGGCGTGTAGATTCCGCTTACCATATTGAACATTGTTGTTTTTCCGGCGCCGTTCGGGCCTATAAGACCCACAAGTTCGCCTTTCCTAAGTTCAAAGCTGGCATCTCCAACGGCACACAGCCCTCCAAAAACGATGGAAATATCGGAAGCCTGAAGAATCAGTTTTTTCTCTTCGCTCATTATTCCGCCTCCTTTGCACTTTTTTTCAGGGATTTTTCGGCTTTATGCGCCGCAATTCGTGCCCGTAAATTTGGAATTACAGTTTTCAGTCCGCCTGAACACAGCCATTCGAATGATTTTACAAAAGAAAATTCTTTTGTTCCCAAAAGCCCTTGCGGTCTAAAAAGCATTACGATTATAAGCACGACAGGATAAAGCAAAAGTCTGTAATTTTGCAGGAATCTGAGCCATTCCTGAACAAATGTCAGCACGTAGGATGCAAGAACGCTTCCGGTCATTGAGCCCATTCCGCCAAGAACGACAAAAATTAAGTAGTCCACCGACTTTGCGAACGAGGCTTGGTCAGGTTTGATAAATCCGACGTACATGACGTAAAGTGAGCCGCCGAGCCCCGCAACAAACGAGGCGATTACAAAGCCTGTCATTTTGTACCTGAAAACATGGATTCCGGACGAACGGGCGGCGATTTCGTCTTCGCGCACGGCAAGAACCGCCCTTCCGTAGGTTGAGCGGATAAAGTTCTGTATCAGAACGATTGTTGCTACAAGAATCACTGAAATTGAAAGAACCGCCGCAGTCGGATTTAATGTCAGCAGCGTGGGGAACGTATAGCCGTTCGGGCCCCCGGTTATTGATTTAAGGTTTACAAGAACAACGCGGATTATTTCGCCGAACGCCAATGTTACGATTGCAAGGTAGTCGCCTTCCAGTTTGAGCGTCGGAAAACCTATAAGGAATCCGAAAAGTGCCGTTACCAAAGCCGCGAATATCATTGAAATCGGAAGGGGAATATGGCACACATTTGTAAAAATGATTGTCGCATAGCCGCCGAGTGCCATGAATCCTGCCTGCCCAAGTGAAAGCTGCCCCGTTATGCCGGAAATTATGTTCACGCTGATTGCCATTATTGCGTTTATTCCGGCAAGTGAAAGCACGCCTGCCGTATATGCGCTCAACGCTCCGAGTGCCGAAAGAAGTGTCGGAAGTCCCACAAAAAGAACGGACACGGAAAAAAGGAGCAGAAAATTCCGCAGATTTTTGTTTTTCATTTTTGCCATTTTTATACCCTATACCTTTACAGTTTTTTTTCTGCCGAAAATTCCTGTAGGCTTTACAAGAAGAATTATTATCAAAAGGGCGTAGGAAATCGCATCCGCATACTGGGAACTTAAATATCCTTTTGTCAGCGTTTCTACAATTCCAAGAAGCACGCCGCCTACCATTGCGCCGGGAATTGAACCGATTCCGCCGAGAACTGCAGCCACGAACGCTTTAAGTCCCGGAATATATCCCAGCATCGGGTCTACTTGCGGATATGCGGTGGCGTAAAGAATTCCGCCTGCGCCGGCAAGCACCGAACCTATTAAAAAAGTTACGGCTATGATTTTGTTCACGTTTATTCCCATCAAAGCGGAAGCGCCAAGGTCGTACGAGACAGCCTGCATAGCTTTGCCGGTTTTGGTTTTGTTCACGATGAAATTCAGAATCGCCATCAATATTATGCTTGCGACTACAACTATGAGCTGCAGGTTTGATATTGAAAGAAGGGCGTTTTCCGCATTTTTAAGAATGCTGAAATTAACGATTTTCATTGTCGGAAATTGCCTCGGGTTCGGGCCTACGAACGGAAGAACACGCATCATGTTCTGCAGAATCAGTTCCACGGCGATTGCCGTAATCAGCGAGTTTAGGCGGGGAGCGTTCCTAAGCGGACGGTAGGCAAGCCGTTCGATAAAAAGTGCAAGAAGTCCGCAAAGAAGCATCGCGGACGCAAATGCTCCAAGAAGCCCCGGAATGCTCGGCGAAAGTGCCATAAGCACAAAGTAACCGGCGTATGCTCCCATCATCATTATGTCGCCGTGTGCAAAATTTATAAGCTTTACGATTCCGTAGACCATCGTGTAGCCAAGGGCAATCAATGCGTAAATGCTTCCCAACGTAAGCCCGTTTATGAGCTGCTGCAATAGCATGGTGCTGGCGTTCATCTATCCTCCGAAAAAGAATATTTATTAAAATTCAAACGGTCAATTCCGAGTCTTAAGCCTGAATAGAATTGTGCGTAGGCAAGTTTCGGCTTTGTTCCGTTTTCGAGATTTTCGTGCGGAATCCGGCTTCAAAACAAAACGCAGCTGATAAGCGGAATCCCGCCGAATCATACGTCGTTTTGCACTTGCTTCCAAAATCGAATGTTTGACCTGAATATCGATATTCTACTTTACATGGAAATCTTGTACAAGAATAGATTTATTATATGTCAAGATTTCTGCGTTCCTGTTTTGGAAAAAGAACTGCATTCTGCGCCCGTGTTTTCAGACTGAAATTCCGATTCCTGATTATACACGGACATTTTACATCTTCTAAAAATCAAAATCTCTTCCTTCCGATATAAAAATTCTTTGAAGTTTTGTATACTTTTTTTCATGGATTTGAACAAAATTTACATTGTGCTTGATCATCCGTCCGAATCAAGGAATATCGGTTCCACCTGTAGGGCGATGGCAAACAACGACATAACGCATTTACGAATCGTCGGAAAAAAAAGCGACTACGATATGGAAAAAATCCATGTGCTTGCGATACACGCTTCTTACATTTACGACAAGGCGGAATTTTTCGATTCAATAAAGGATGCCACAAAAGATTGCGCGCTTGCAGCGGGCACTACAAGAAGGCGGGGGCAAAAACGAAAAGGAAAGCTTTATTTTCCTGAGGAATTTTCAGATATTGCGGATTCTGTTTCCGGTTCAGATTCGGGCGGCGGACAGAAAATTGCGGTGGTTTTCGGGAACGAGCGCACCGGACTTACGGACGAACAGCTTTCCCAATGCACATCGGGAATCACAATTCCGTCTTCGGAAGAATTCGGTTCGCTGAATCTTTCGCATGCCGTTCAGATAATTTCGTATCATCTTTTCAGGCGGAAAAACGAGCATCTTACAGGATATACGCCTTTGACTTTGGAAAGAATCGACGGAACTGTAGAATCCGTTTCAAACAGTCTTCAGAAAATCGGATTTTTTAAAGTTACAGGAAAATCCGCTATGGAAGAATTTTGGCGAAGCCTTCTTTCCAGGGCGGCGATTTCGGAAAGCGAAGCAAAATATATCGAAAAAATTTTTTCAAAGGCGGCAGGGCTTGTATCAAAAAAGAGCGGCGAATAAAACGCTATTCCTTCTTGAAGAATCTGTACACCAGCAAAAGAAAATTGTACCAAAGATAAGGCAGCAAAAGAAAAAGTTTCAGCGGATTTCTTACGACTTCGTGAAAGATTTCGTGTCCGCGGCGGAATGTTTTTTCGTCGATGCGCTTAATCCTTTTTGAAAAAATCCCCATGGATTCTTTGTAGTAAAGAAATATGCTTGTCTTAAAATGTTCCCTGCGCTTGTACGCCCACAGGTTTTTGTCTTTTATTCCTTCGCTCAAAAGCACCAACGAAGGGGATGATTTGTATATCGACTTGATTATTCCTTCTTCCATGGATTTTGAATAGAACCCGTGATATCTTCCGACTATTTTGAGCGTCGGAAAAGTGTCCCGAACATTCTGCTCTGCGATTTTAAGCGTTTGACTTCTTGAGCCCAAAAGATAAATCGACTTAAGATGGGAATCAAGCACGCTCATTATCGAAATTACGGCTTCAAACGGATTGTACCGCACCGGCACATCTTTTTTGAGAAATGCCGCTCCGCGAAGTATGCTTTTTGAAACGGGAATTATAAGGTCTGCATTTTCTATACAGTTCCTGAATTCTCCTCGGCGGCGGGCTTTTAACAAATCCCAAATCGAAAGAAAGACGATTTGCGACGGTTCGTCTTTTTCCAAAAGGCTGAGGATTTCCTGCTCAAGGTTTTCGGGGCGCAGGACATCTACCGGAACACCCGTTACGCTTATTCTTTGTTTATTCATTTTCGTTCCTTATCGTTGTTTGGAGCGCTGCAATTCCAAAAAGGCTTGCGGTTTCACATCTCAGTATGTTTCCTTCAAAATGAACCGAAGAAAACCCTTGCGAAGCCAAAAAATCTATTTCTCGGGGACTTATTCCGCCTTCGCTTCCGACTGCTATAGCCGCATTCTTGATTTTTCGTCCGCTTACAAGTTTCTTAAGCGATTTTGAATTCTCGTTGCGCTCCCAAAAGACCACGGAGACGCTTTCGTCGGCATTTACAAAATCCTCTTTCAGGAGTTTTACCGCATCTTCAAGCGGCATAGGATTTTCCACACCGGTTTCGATTGGCGAGCCGCTTTGCTGCCGGGCTTCTTTTATGATTTTTAAGATTCGCTCCCGCTTTGCGCTGTTTTCCAATGCCTGCACGGAAGTCTTTTGACTGTATTCGCCTTTAACCGGAATGATTCTTTTTACGCCGCATTCCGCAGCCTGACGGATTATCTGTTCCATTTTTGCGGGCTTAGGAATGAACTGAATCAGCGTGTAGTCAACGCTTTTGTTTGCGTTTGTTTCCGCATTCCGCAGTTCATTTTGTATTTCTATTGCCTGAATACCGTTTGTTACGGAGGACTTTATATTTTCTGAAAAAGGAATTGCCGAGTCTTCGTCGGAAAGAGAACAGATTTGTGCCGTCATTATTTTGTTCGCTCCGTCGATTTTGCATACGGTCGCATTGGTCAATTTACCGCCGGGAAGCCGCACATAAAGCATATCGCCCGCTTTTACCCTTATGACTTGGCACAAATAGCGGTAGTCCTTTCCGGCAATTTGCAAAAGCCCGTTTCTGTCGGGCTCCTTATCCAAAATGAACTGACGCATTTATTTGTCGGACTTTTCTTCTTTGTTTGCGTTTTCCGCCTCAACCTGAAGTTCTTTTAATGTCTTGGTTGACGCGACCAGCTTTCTGAAATCTTTGTTTTCCCTAAGAATATCCAGCGCTCCGTTCAGCTGAATGTCATAATCAAGGTCGTAAAGCGGAGTGGGGCGGGTTCGCCATGCTTTTATGCGGATAAGACGGCGCAGAAGTTTTTCGTCCAGATTGTATTTTCTTTTCAGCTGACCTGCATACGCTAAAATATCGATTGGCGTCATATTCGGATGGTCTTCTACGTATCTGTCGATTGTTTCGTTCTGCATAATGGCGGAATACGCTTTCTGCTGTTCTTCCGTAAGTTCAGGGTAAAGAATCTCATAATCGGGCGGGATTCCTATTTTGTCGATATTGGTGTCGCTGGGCGTGTAGTATCGGGCTACAGTTATTTTTATTTATCCAATCTCCTCATTTATGAGCTGGATGAGATTTCTTTTCGCTCTTGGCGTTTTGTCAGTTTTATTGTCTTACAACCGATGATTTTAACTGGAGTCTATATGGTTGGTCAAGTTAGTCCCTGGCAGCTACTCTTTTTCTTGGTGACCTTTGTTTTTTCTGATGCCTTGACATTTGGTCTTTATCGAATTCAGGTTACAGAACAGATAAAAGAAGAAAAGATGAAACAAAATGCCAAGCTCAATCTTTTTTTGGCTGAAAATGAACGCAGTCGAATCGGTCAGGATCTCCATGACAGCCTGGGTCATACCTTTGCCATGCTGAGTGTGAAGACGGACCTTG
>ERZ772957.1773-NODE-1773-length-13314-cov-2.436835_pt1 | contig 13314 bp, 12 predicted proteins | sample MGYA00580682_ERZ772957 | MGnify/ENA primary metagenome ERZ772957 (study PRJEB29015, sample SAMEA2737921) | human oral metagenome | biome: human oral; feature: human-associated habitat; material: dental | place: China | collected 2025 ...
GTCCCGAGTAAACCCTTGCCAGTTGGGTTTACTGTGCAATAAACCCGGTGGAGGATTGTGCAATACTCCCAGGTAGAGAACTTTGGCTCTACTACCCATGCACAGCCCAATGCCAACCCCAACGCCTCGTACTACGACATTCGTGTGTGTTTTTAAGGACGCAACGATAAAGGCAAAATGAATGCCAAAAGCGAGGACAAGGAATACATGCGCTTCTTAGCCAATCTTAAAGAAGCTATGGAAACTCTCCGTCTAAAAATTGTACCGAAGGTGTATGCGTATAAGTTCTTGATGTGGCGTGAACTCTTGCTGGGGGATGAACAGACGACTTGTAATGCGGGTTTGTGGGGAAGATTTCTTTGGATACAAAAAAAGGTCACCATGCACAAAGTGACCCCGTAAGGAATAGTAAATATAAACGCGCTCCCCATCTAGGACTTGAACCTAGGACCCCCTGATTAACAGTCAGGTGCTCTAACCAACTGAGCTAATGAGGAATTAGCAAAACAGCGCTCGCTCTCGAAATCGAAAGCACCGCAAAGGTAGTGCGTCTTTTTGAAACCACCAAATTTTGTTGTAAGATTTTCTGTCGCAATTATTTGGAGAGTTTCGTTGCACGTATATCTTTCAAAATTAGTAGCTATTATCTTTGTGGTGTAAAGCAGTTCAGGAGATACTGATATGGAAATTTTGGATGGAAAAAAAGTAGCCGCTTTGCTATCTGCTGAGTTAAAAGCAGAGGTAGAGGCTTTTGTAAAACGTGGTGAACGGGTACCACATCTTGTTGCTATTCTGGTGGGCAATAATCCTGCAAGCGAGACCTATGTACGTAACAAAGAAAAAAAATGTGCGGAGTTAGGTTTTCGCTCGAGTATTTGGCGCTATCCGTCGGAAGTTACCGAGGCAGAGCTTTTGGGTGCTATAGATAAGATTAATCAAGATCCTGATATTGACGGAGTTATTGTTCAGTTGCCACTTCCGGCTCACATTAACGAGGAGCGAGTAACACAGTACATTGCGCCAGAGAAGGATGTAGATGGCTTCCACCCGGTAAATCTAGGGCATTTACTGTTGGGGCAACCCTGCTATTTTCCTGCCACGCCTTATGGTATTGTAAAGTTATTGGCTTATTACAAAATTCCTACTCGTGGGAAGCATGTTGTGGTACTGGGGCGCAGTCATATTGTCGGGTTGCCTATTGCGAATATGTTGCTACAGAAAGGCGAACCTGGCGACTGTACGGTAACTGTCTGCCATAGTAAAACACAAAACTTAGCGGACGTGCTTCGTACGGGCGATATCCTTATAGTGGCTATGGGGAAAGCCGATTTTGTGAAAGCGGAGATGGTGAAAGAGGGTGCGGTAGTAATAGATGTTGGTATCAATCGAGTAGAAACCTCAAAAAATGCACGGGGCTGGGAGTTACGTGGCGATGTAGATTTTGAGTCTGTTGCGCCTAAGTGTAGTTATATAACCCCTGTACCCGGTGGTGTGGGACCGATGACGATTCTTGCATTGATGCTTAATACGATGCAAGCTAGAAAGCTGAAAAAAGTTTAGTTGCTCGTTTCGTAAAGAGAAGGTTGTATACGCCCTATCAATATCGTTTGGATGTTGATGGGGCGTTTTTTTTTATATTTTTAGGGGGAGGCGCTGCGAATGCGATGTATAGTTGAAAAGTATAGCGCTATTATAATGGTTTTACTGCCCACTCACCAATATTTCTTGTTTCGGGGTCAAAGGTTACGCCGATGCAAACAATCTTCTTTTTAGCGTCGAGATAACGATTGGCATAACCTCGTTCCTCGATTTGCGCAAGAGCTTCTTCCGGCGTGCTCGATTTCTCTATCTTAAACTCGAAGATATAGATGGCATCTACGGTATGTACCACGGCATCTGCACGTCCGCCCGGACAATGTACCTCGGTTTGCGAGAATTGCCCCATGAGCGAAAAGACTAGGTAGACCGCTACCTCTCCATCCCGTTCGTGGTACGTTTCGTTCTCCTTTATGGTATTGTATGGGATGCCGCCGATGATCGCTTTCAGATGCGTTATGAATACATCGACATCGCCGGCACGTATCGCCTCTAAGAATTTTGCAATTGCTACCCCAGAGTTGCGTACATTCTCAGAATAGCCTTGCAACAAATTTTTCAAAAAACCATAACGGACTTCCTCGTTCGGGAATCCGAGGCGATAGACTCCAAGGTCTGACTGGTACTCGCGAATGGTAAGGTAACCCGTTTGGAATAGTATCGGGATCGGATCTTTAGTAGTCAACGGACTGGTTTTCAACCCTGCAGCATCAAGCCTTACCTCGCCCTCTAGGTCTGGAAGAAAGAAGTTTTGCTCTCGCATATACCTAACCAAGAAAGTAGGCGTTCCGGTAGCATACCAATAGTCGCCTAATTCTTTACTATCCAGAACATTAAGAATGCTAAACGGATTGTAGACATGTTCGCCCTTCCCCGTAAACAAGTAGCCATCGTAGCGCTTTTTAAGCTCGGCAAGTGTATCTTCGTAGGAGAGTTCCAATTCAGCAGCAAGTGCTTTCAACTCGGGCGCAAAATTCGACACAAGCTCGGTTTCCGTAATACCACAAATACCCGAGTATTGTTTTTCCATACTTAGGTCTTTGAGGTTGTTAAGTCCGCTAAAAATGGTCAGTTTACCGAAACGCGAGACTCCCGTCAGGAAGACAAAACGAATGTATTGGTCGTTAGTCTTAATGTTTGAATAAAATGCATAGAGTAACGAACGGAACTGCTCGTACAAATCGGGGTTATTCACAGATTGCAGAAGGGGTTTGTCGTACTCGTCTACCAAAAACACCACTTGTTGCCCCGTCTGTTCGTAGGCTCTGCGGAGAATTCCTGCGAAACGAAGCGTTAGAGTATCTTCGCTTGTTTCTTTACCATACAATTCTTCCCATTGATGCAGGTGATAGACTAGTACACTCTTTAGTTCTTCGGCATTTTTGTACTCTCCTGTATTCAAATCTAAGTGCAGTACCGGATACCTCTGCCATGCTTCGCGTCCTTGAGCCGCGGCAAGTTCGGGTTCACCGCGTTCGAGAAACAAGCCCTTAAACAGCTCTTTTTTTCCTTCGAAATAAGCTTTTAGAGTGGATAGCAAGAGGCTTTTCCCAAAACGACGTGGACGGCTTAGGAAGTATACCTGTCCCTGCAGCAAATCTCTGATATATTGTGTTTTATCTACATACACATAGCCTCGATTGCGAATATTATCGAAACTCTGTACACCAATGGGTAAATTTCGTTGTGGATCCATCTTTTCGATCTCGCTTTTGTACTACGAAGATACGAAAAAGCCCGTTGCGCTTAGCATACGAGCACTGCGTCATTCTGCGACCGAACTCATACTCAAAGCGTCAGCGATGCGACAATCGCTACCGCAGCTGCAATGTTAAGCGACTCACCGTGTCCATCGCGCCCACGTGGGATAGTTAGGAGTTGATGTGCTTGCTTTTTCAAAGCGTTGCTGAGTCCGTGTCCTTCATTGCCAAACAGAAAAAGAGTAGGGGGAGATACTTTTATTTCTCGTAGTGTGACGCCATTAAGATCGGTTGCAACGATATTGATATTCACTGGCAAAAGAGCTTTCAACTCTTGGAAACTAGCATACACTACAGGGATATGCGCAACGGCCCCCATCGTCGCCTGCAGAACTTTGGTATTGTAGATACTTACAGAATCGGGCGAACAGACAATTTGCTCAAAACCAAACCAAGCTGCTGTACGAATAATGGTTCCTAGATTTCCGGGATTCTGTATCGATTCCAAAAAAAGGGTATACCCCGTACGCGGTGGTTGTAGTTGTGCATACCGTCTGGGGAAAATAGCTAGCACTGGTGTTGGCGATTCGCGTTCTGAGAGCCTTTCCATCTCTTGTGCTGTAACTATCGTAGGGGTGATAGGTAGTTGGTAGGTTGGCTCTGTATCTTTACACACAAAAAGCAGTTCGGGCAAGAAGCCGGCGTCCAACAACTCGATCACCATTCGCACACCTTCTGCTAAAAACTTCCCTTCGCGCTTAGCGATATGTGCCGAATGCAACGAGCGAACATACTTAAGAGTGGCTTGCGTCAACATTTTTTTGCCCAATCTACACGGTTCGAAAGTAGTAACTTTGTTTCAGAGAAAGCCGAGCAAGTGAGTGAATGTCCGTAAGAAGAGAGTTAGACTGCCTACCGACAATAGTAGTTTTCGGCTTAACTCTGGTAAGTTGTCTTCTGGTGGGCTGTAACACATTAAAAAATGTACCACAGGAGGAAAAACTCCTCGATAAGGTTACCTTTAAGGTGGTAGATCCGCCGAGCGATATCAGCGACGAAGAACTCAGTATCTACGTCCGTCAGCAGCCCAATACAAAGCTTTTAGGACTATTCCGTTTCAACCTCTGGCTCTATAATTTGGGGAAAGTAGGCAAAGAAACCGGCATGAGTGGTTGGTTTCGTCGCATCGGCGATCCGCCAGTTATTTTCGATGAAGGGCAAGCATTACGCTCGGTACAAAACATCCGCTCCTATCTCAACAGTCGGGGGTTCTACCATGCCGAGGTTCGCTACGAAAGCAAACCGCACGGTAAGCGTCGACAAGCAGTCGAATACCTTGTAACATACAATCGTCCTACCCTTATTGATACCTTTCGTACGCTTCTTTACGATAGCGTTCTTACACCCCTTTATATGCGTTACCAAAACGAATCGCTGATATCGCCGCGACATCGTTTGGATAGCAAGGTATTAGAACGCGAACGTCAACGTTGGGAACAAATCTTTCGCGACAATGGCTTTTATAATTTTACTGCCGACCAAATCGGTTTCCTAGTAGATACTATCGGATCGCCCTACCGTGCACGACTTACACTCCGCTTACCGAACGATACGCTGCAGGCTCGACAACGCTCTGCAATGCAACGCTATATCCTCGATTCGCTACAGATCTATACCCGATACGACCCACTTTTCCCTACCACCGGAAATAAAGATTCGTTACAAGTCCGTCCACACGATGGCCTTTATTATTACTTCCCAAAGTCGCCCGGAATTCGATTAAGTACCCTTTCACCACTCTTACTTGTACGTCGCGACTCCTTACTCCGAGTCTCGCAGATTAACAAATCGCAACAAAATCTCCTCAACTTAGGTCTCTTTCAGAATGCCTCTTTTCAGTTGCGTCCTTCCAACAGTTCCCCCCGCCCGTACGGGACAGATACTGCAGCACACTACTATCCCGTTAACTGCGATGTACGGCTTACACGCTTCAAACTTCACGATTACCAATTAGGAGGATTCCTAACAACCTCCGGATCTCTAGGCACAGAAGGGAGTCTGACCTACCGGCATCGTAATCTATTTTTAGGAGCCGAGCAACTCGAAATTCAGTTCCGTGCACAAGCAGAAGCCATACTTAAGAAAACTGCCATCGGTTTCAAAACTGCATTAGATCTCGGATTGCGAGTCTCAATCGCTTTCCCGCGCTTCTTATTACCCTTCCGGAGTAAGGAATTTGTCCGACGATACGCTCCCATAACCCGTTTTCTCGCCTCATACAACTTTCAACGCCGACCTTACTATCGCCGAACTGTTGTTACAACCTACCTATCCTATAACTGGAACGGAAGCTCACAGACCTCTCATTCGATAATCCCCCTTGAGGTCGACTTTATAAAGATCTTTGCCATCGATCCTGTATTTTCCGAACGAATCCGACAAACATACCTTGCCAACTCCTATATCAGTCAAATCATTCCACTAACAAGTTATAGCTTCTCTTATGCGAGTGCTGACAAACGCGCTATTTTTTCTACCACACTCCTCTGATGCAATATAGAATTTGCAGGAAATGGACTTAATTTGCTTGGTAGACCGCTAAAATTCCAAAAAAAAGATGGGGTCTATCAAATCTTTGGGCTACCCTTTGCGCAATATGTCAAAGGCGAAATCAACTATTCGGTACTCTATCGCCCCAACCGTTACCACTCGCTGGCAAATCGTTTCTTCCTAGGGATAGGTTATCCGTATGGCAACTCGCGCGCACTCCCTTTCGAGAAACGTTTTTACGAAGGCGGTGCTAATGGCGTAAGAGCTTGGCATGCTCGTGACTTGGGGCCCGGCTCTTACAAGGATACGCATTTCGCTTTCCCGAATCAGACGGGTGACTTGAAATTTGAGCTAAACTTCGAGTATCGGAGTTGGTTCTTTTGGAAATTTGAGTCGGCACTCTTCCTAGACATGGGTAATATTTGGGCGATTCACCAAGCCGACGAACGTCCCGGTGCTGTTTTTGCTTGGGATCGCTTCTACAAAGAGATTGCCATCGGCTACGGTGTTGGCTTGCGTCTTAACTTGGGTTTCTTTCTGATTCGTCTGGACATGGGCGTTAAACTCTACGATCCGAGTATTGTGGAAGGTAGTGCTAATGCGCATTGGATCCCCATAGAACGCGATTATGAGTCGAGCGATATGACCCTACACTTCGGCGTAGGATATCCGTTTTAGTAATCCATTTCGTATCCGACGAAGTAAGACAAGTGCAATAAAGGCTATTTATTTTCCGTTTTTTGCTTAGTTTGTGGTCTTTTTCAAAAAGGGACGATAGTGCTGCGTAGGATCATATACTGGGGAGGGCGCTCCCTCTTATTGTTTTTTTTGTATCTGCTGGTCGCTCTTAGCCAACTTTGGGCACAAAGCAAGACGGTTCTGAATCGTCCTCGCAATGAGGAACGTTTTATTCGTTTCGGGATCGGAATCGGACTCAATGTGATGGATTTCCGTATCTACAACTCTGGGCACCTATCGCAGCCGCCACTGTACGATTCTACGCAATTTTGGGCAACTACCGAACGGATACATCCGGGTTTTAATGTGAATGCCCTGATGCGTTTTCGCATCAACAACAATATGCATGTCCGTATCTTACCTGGTATCTGTTTCGGACAGCGCGACCTAACCTTCTATAACGTAGGGCGTACTGCAGATCGCGATTCCGAAGACATCCGAATGCCTATCGAGTCCTCGTATATCGAAATGCCTATCCTCTTTTGCTACTCAGTACCGCGCCATTCGAATGTGCGACCGTATGTATGTGCCGGTGCTAATATTCGTGCCGATATGGCTGCTTTCAAAAAGCTTAAGCTCGAAAATAAACAGTACCTCCGTCTCCAGAAATTTGATGTCGCCTACGAGATCGGTTTTGGGATCGAATTCTATTTCTATTACTTCAAGATGGCTCCCGAACTGAAATGGTCTGGCGGCTTCCTAAACGCCCTCGCGCCAGAAATGGCAGACGGTAAGGAGCATTACTACAAAGCCCTCAAAAACCTAACCTCGCAAATCTTTATCCTCTCGCTTATTTTTGAGTAGGTTGTTCGTATTATGACGAAGGCTTACGATATCTGCAATCTTTTCCCGTTTCACCTTACACCGCGCATTCAGAGTGAGGTCTTTACCGAAGAGATCGCACAGCTTTTCAGTCGCGATGAACACATCCGCCTCTACCAGCTCACGGATCTTGCCACACAGATAGCCGAAATCCAAGCAAGCCAAACACCACAATTCCGAGTCCCCTATCACCTGATACTAAGTGCCGACCATGGCTTTGTACAATCACGAAGTCACGGCAAAGCTTCCGCCTCGCTTCTCTGGGCAACAAAAGTAGCTCGGGGTCAATACTTTGTAAACTATCTGTGCCATACTCATGGCTTTGCACTCCGAATAGCCAATGCTGGGTTAGCGACTCCTCCCAATCCGGCACTTGGGCTAGTAAATGTAAGTGCAGGTTATGGCACAGCTGATTTCTTTTCGGGTGATGCCATTACCATAGACCAACTCCAGCGCTGTGTGGATAACGGACGACAGTTGGTGACAAACATAGCAGCACAGGGTTGTAATATTCTATCGTTAGGGTTTCTTTCGCACGGGACACGTATTGTCGCGGCACTCTGGGCAGAACATCTACTCGGCATCCCCCTTTATGCATCGCTTACAGAAGCACGCATGCAGGAATGGACACCGATGGGGATTACCTATACCTCGCTCTACGAACATCTGGTACAGGTGCGAGAACGCCTCACGTCGCTAACCGACATTCTACTCCACTACGGCGGCTTCGAACTTCTGGTAGCCATAGCTGTTATTCTACAGGGTGCAGAGCTTAAAATGACGTTGCTCGTAGACTCCTACCCGATCCTTGTCGCACTCTACGTAGCTTATCTTATAGCGCCGGAAGTTCTGGATTATACCATCCTCACCCATATGGACCTTTTGGAGGGAATGGAAGTCCTCGCTGCACGACTCGGGATCCTACCCGTCCTACGTTTAGGGCTTTCTGCTTCGGAAGGCATCGGAGCTCTTGAGGCCTATGGCATTATCAACAGCGCCCTACACCTATTAAGCAAGCAAACCGAAGGAATTTTACGTTAGAATGAAAGTCTATATTGTACGACATACTTCGGTAGATGTCCCCTACGAGATCTGCTACGGACAGACCGACGTCCCGGTTCGTGAAGCAAGTTTCGAAGCGGAAGCATCGCAAGTTAAAGAGCGATTAGTGGGCGCGACTTTTGATATTGTGTTCACCAGTCCACTTACGCGTTGTGTGCGTTTAGCCACTTACTGCGGTTATGCCGATGCGGTGCGCGATCCGCGTCTTATGGAGCTCGACTTTGGCGACTGGGAATGGACTTTCATCTACGACAACCATTCCGCGGAGGTTCGTCATTGGTTCGAGCATCAACTTACCCAACGTACGCCCAACGGCGAGTCTTTTGTGGATATGCAAGCTCGATTAAAGCATTTCCTCGACGAGCAACGTGCTCGCGGATTTTCCAAAATCTGCCTCTTCGCGCACGGAGGTATACATCTATGTGCACAAATGCTACAAGGCACTACTTTCAATAACGATATCTTTATGCACTTGCCACCCTATGGCAGTATTGTAGAATATGATTTCTAAAAAACGGTTCCTCTTTTTAACTCTTGTTGCTCTGTGTTTCGGTTTACCGGTTCATGCGCAGTTACACGTCTTTCCCGAATCTTATCATCGCGCTATAGCGTGGCAAACGCGAGGTTGGCACAAAGCTGCTGTACAAGTCTTTGACTCCTTGCTCGATAAAAAACAAGACCCCGAATACCTCCGCAATAGCGTACAAAGCTATTTAGCGCTTCAGCTCTCTGACAGTGCACAAAAGCGTATGGAACAGTATCCGCTGCATAAATATCCGGCGTATGCATTGCTAAAAGCAGAAATAGCTTGCTCTACAGGGCAACCCCAAGACGGCATAACTTTACTAGGCACTTACTTACAAAATCGGTACAAGCTCTCCGAACAAGAACTGATGCGCGATACGTTGCTCCGCCCGTGTCAGGAGATCCCTGCTTGGGATTCTCTTTGGCGGCAGCAATACTATACCGCCGAGCAACAAAGTCTGAATTATTTAGAATACCTAGCCTACAAGGGCGACTGGCAACTTCTGCTCGAGGAATTGGACGGTCAGTATGCACGAAATGCTAAACGCCACGAATACGCCTACCTACGCGCTCTTGCCCTACGCGGCATTGGTGATCTAAAAAGCGCACTCCTTGCTGCGGAAGTAGCTACCGATCAGCGTTCGCACGACGTTCGGTATGGTATGCTCCGCGCACAACTTATGCTCACCCTAGGGTATAAACGACAGGCAGAGGCTCTGATTCTCGACCTACAAAAACGCGATAAATTCAACCCCGCCTTTTTACCGCTTCTAGCGCAGACACAGTATGCAATCGGTCGTACGGACGCCGCCTATGCCACGGCACAGCGCTACCTCGACTACTATCCACAAGATACCGCCGCGCTCTACTGTGCTGCATGGTCAGCTGCCTCGAGCAAACGCATTACACAAAGCTTAAACCTCATTGCGAGGCTTTATCCCCTAGCTGACATGCCCATGCAAATCTCACTGCAACGCTTACGAGCCGACCTCTTGGTGTGGCAAGGAGACTACCGCCAAGCTCTGGTCGACTACAAAGAAGCCCTTACACACACACCGCAGGATACCCTCTTACTCCGGCATGCTGCCGAAACCTGCTTTGCACTCCGCGATACGGTAGAAGGCTGTCGGTTAGCCCAACGTGCACAAGAAGTCGGTCATCTGCAAATAGATCGTTTGTTGCGACGCTATTGCACAAAATAACTCTGGCAGCACGCACTCTGTACTACACCAAAGACAAGAGTTAACCTTACGCATAAATCTTCTAAACAATAAGCCCCCTACCTATGCGTTTTTAGAACAGAAATCTAAAGAGACATGAGTATTCGGCACCTAAAATATATCCCCGTGCTGTGTCTGACGGGTATTTTGCTCCCGTTGTGGAGCGCTGCACAAAAAGGCGAGACCTCTATCCACGAAATCGACGGAAAACGGAGCAATATCAACGGAAGTAAACGCAATATTCTACACCCGGCAGTCCCCCTACTTTCTATTGCTCCAGATTCGCGTTCCTCCTCTTTGGGCGATGCAGGTTCTGCCTCCGAACCCGACGTATACAGCCAGCACTGGAACTCGGCAAAGTATGCCTTGATCCCCAAGCAGTGGGGGATTGCTGTATCGTACATCCCGTGGCTGCGCAAACTTACCAACGAAATTAATTTAGCCTATCTGGTAGGTTACTACCGAATTGATAAGATGCAATCGCTCTCAGCATCTTTACGCTATTTCTCTATGGGGCAAATGACCTTTACCGACGAAAGAGGAAACAAGCTCTCCACGCACAACCCTAACGAGTTCGCGATTGATGTAGCTTACTCACGTCTCTTTATCGAAAATTTCAGCGGGGCGGTTGCTTTCCGTGTCATACGCTCTGATCTCACGGGGGGCTTCTCACAACAGAATAGTATCGGATCTGCAAAAGCCGGTATGTCCTACGCTGCCGATATTGCACTCTACTACCAAAATTCGTTGAAGCTAAAAGTTTTCCCTGCTGAGTATGCTGTCGGTTTCTCCATTACCAATATCGGCTCCAAGCTCTCCTACAACGATGTGTACAAGAACTTTATCCCGATTACCTTACGCCTCGGTGGGCGTTTCTCTGCTGACGTTGACTCCTACAACCGCATCTCTGCTATTCTCGATGCATCCAAACTCCTCATTCCGACACCGCCTATTTACGATCGCGATCGCAATATCCTGAAAGGGAAAGACCCTGACGTAGCGGTCGTATCCGGCATGCTACAATCCTTCTACGATGCGCCGGGGGGGGCTCGCGAAGAATTCCAAGAAATCTACTGGGGTGGCGGCGTAGAATATTCTTATGCTAAACAATTTGCCCTTCGGTTGGGTTATTTCTTCGAACATGAAGAAAAAGGCGGACGGCAATACTTTACCTTAGGTGCGGGCGTTACTTACAATATTTTCGGCTTGGATGCCTCGTACATCATACCCAGTGCCGGCTTCAATAGCCCACTTGCTAATACTATGCGTTTCTCCCTTGCCATAAACTTCGATAAGCAAAAGGGCGCTAAGAAACGGAGTAGAAAATAATCTCTTGTCGTAGGGATCGGTCGTGTTCTCTTTTCGGATCGGGAGTGGTTACGATGTACACCGCCTAGCGGTCGGGCGCCCTCTCGTATTGTGTGGCGTACATATCCCCGCCGAATATGGCGAGGAGGCGCACTCGGATGGAGATGTTGCTCTACATGCCCTCTGCGATGCCATGCTTGGAGCTTTAGCCCTCGGCGATATCGGTCACTTCTTTCCCGACACAGATCCCCGTTACAAAAATATAGATAGCCGTATCCTTTTGCGCGAAACATATAGCCGAGTTGTAGAGCTGGGGTGGCAAATCGCAAATACCGATCTCACCATCCTGCTACAAGCACCTAAATTAGCACCCTATATCAATGCTATGCGCAACACACTCGCAACAGATCTTAATCTGGACATTGCACAAGTTAGCATCAAAGCAACAACTACCGAGCGCTTAGGATTTGTAGGACGAGGTGATGGAATTGCAGCAGAAGCGGTAGTACTCCTGCAAAATACCCAATAAACACAACGCAAGGACTACATTCCTCAACACACAAACCTCCGACACCAAAAGCTGCAATCTATTCTGCGCATCCCTCAGCCCCCCTAGTGTTTAAATAACCGTAAATTTTGTACATTTGATCTACATAAGCTCTTAGATCATAAACTATCATGGCATCGTCCTATCGAGTAATCACCCTCAACCAGTTTATCATAGATCGCCAAGCGGATTTCCCATACGCTTCGGGCGAGTTTTCGCGTCTGCTTTACCACTTAGCAGTAGCTGCTAAAATCGTAAACAAGAAGGTAAATAAAGCCGGACTCGTAGATATCCTTGGCGACGCTGGATCGGAAAATGTACAAGGCGAAGAACAAAAAAAGCTAGACGTCCTTGCCAACGAACAGTTTATTCTGGCATGCCGAAATAGCGGCGAGTGCTGTGGTGTAGTTTCGGAAGAAAACCAAGAGTCGATTATCTTCGATACAGATCTTGCTAAAAATGGCAACTATATAGTCTGTATGGATCCCTTAGACGGATCGTCCAATATCGATGTTAATGTCTCGATTGGGACTATTTTTAGCATCTATCGTCGTACCTCCCCACGTGGCGAAGTAGCCCGCGCAGAAGATTTTCTACAACCCGGACGTATGCAATGTGCCGCTGGTTATGTGATTTACGGAAGTTCGACCATGTTGGTCTATACTACCGGAAGCGGTGTGTACGGTTTTACATTAGACCCCAGTATTGGCGAGTTTTGTCTCTCGCACGGAAATATAACAACCCCAGAAAACGGTACCATCTATAGCACAAATGAGGGCTATCTCCAGCAATTCTCCAAAGGACTACAAACCTACATAGCCGATTGCCAAAAACACGATCCTGCACAGAAGAAACCCTACAAAGGACGTTATATAGGGTCGCTCGTGGCCGATTTTCACCGCAATCTCCTCAAGGGGGGGATCTATATCTATCCTGCCACAGAAAGTGCCCCTAAAGGCAAGCTACGCCTCCTGTACGAATGCAACCCTATGGCACTACTTGCCGAACAAGCTGGAGGTATGGCAACTAACGGCAGAATAAACATCTTAGATATTCAACCCACCTCGGTACACGAACGTACTCCTCTTTTCATTGGTTCTAAAGCTATGGTACAAGAGGCGATGCAGTGTATTGCAAAACACGATCCACAAGAATAGGATTATTGCAAAATACGAATGGCGAAACGTACCAAAATCTGCTAAATACTGTTTCACAAAACTTCTCCTTATCATTTTAAATCTTGTTT
>ERZ772957.1775-NODE-1775-length-13310-cov-5.462693_pt1 | contig 13310 bp, 15 predicted proteins | sample MGYA00580682_ERZ772957 | MGnify/ENA primary metagenome ERZ772957 (study PRJEB29015, sample SAMEA2737921) | human oral metagenome | biome: human oral; feature: human-associated habitat; material: dental | place: China | collected 2025 ...
GCCTCGGAAAGGCCGAAACAAGTTGTTTGAAGGTTTCCGAGGCCTCGGAAAGGCCAAAACAAGTTGCTTGAAGGTTTCCGAGGCCTCGGAAAGGCCGAAACAAGTTGCTTGAAGGTTTCCGAGGCCTCGGAAAGGCCGAAACAAGTTGTTTGAAGGTTTCCGAGGCCTCGGAAAGGCCAAAACAAGTTGCTTGAAGGTTTCCGAGGCCTCGGAAAGGCCGAAACAAGTTGCTTGAAGGTTTCCGAGGCCTCGGAAAGGCCGAAACAAGTTGTTTGAAGGTTTCCGAGGCCTCGGAAAGGCCGAAACAAGTTGTTTGAAGATTTCCGACGCATCGGAAAGGCCAAAACAAGTTGTTTGAAGGTTTCCGAGGGTGTTAGGGACATCTGCCAAGATTGCTGGGTACATCAAACGTGCATACCGGGCCCACTTCGCCGGCAGCCAAAGCCGCCCCAACCGACTTAATTTGACCAGGCACTTATCTTCGCGCCCCGATATTTTAGGTATAAACAAGATGAAAAGGATGAAGAAAGCAGTGATAACTGCCATGTTGGCGGTATGCATGTTGGCGACGGCGTCGGCACAGACGGGCGGATACCGCGCGGCAAGCGAGGCACAACGCAAGGAGATCGTAGCTAAGATCACGCAGACGGCCGCCAGCGTACGCACGATGAAGTGCGACTTTACGCAGGTCAAGCAGCTGTCGTTTATGAATGACAAAGTGACATCCGAGGGACGGATGTATTATAAGAAGGCAAACAAAATCCGCTGGGAATACACGCGGCCGTACGCCTACGTCTTCTCGACCGACGGCACGACGGTGCACATGACCTCGGGCAAGGGCGGCGCATCGAACCGTGTGCCGGTGAAGTCGAGCAAGCTCTTCAGCGAGATCAGTCGCGTGATGGTCGGCGGTGTGAGCGGGGCAGGTCTGGTGGATTCGCCCGACTTCTCGTCCACCTTCTCCGTCGGGCAGAGCGATTGGCAGATCACGCTCACGCCCCGCAAGAAGGAGGTGCGCGACCTCTTCGCCTCCGTGCGGCTCTACGTGGGCAAGTCCGACGGGCGCGTGCGGCGCGTGGAGCTCGAGGAGAAGAGCGGCGACCGGACGACGATCACGCTCAAGAATGTGCAGGCTAATGTGGCGGTGGACGATGCACTATTCACTCGTTGAGGGGCTTCGCAGAGCAGCGCATCTGCGCTACGCTGCAAAGCCTCTCGCCTTTATGCTGTGCCTCCTGCTGCTGACGGGCTGCGCTGCGACGCGCAATGTCCAGCAGCGTGAAGCGTCGACGGCGCGCGTATGGACGCCGGCCATGCGATCGGCGGAGGCGAAGAACACGTATCGCGTGCGCCTCCGGGCGGCGGGCCGTGACCTGACGGGTATCTGCGTCACGAAACGCGTGGGCGACGAGTGGCGCGGCTCGCTCGTGAACGAGTTCGGGAGCAAAGCGTTCGACTTCGTCACCACGGCGCGGCGGGGCACGTTGCTTAACGTCTTTCCGATGATGGACCGGTGGTACATCCGGCGGACCGTCGCGGCCGACCTGCACTTCCTGTTCGAGGTCGACAATGTCGAGGCCACGTTCGCCCGTCGGGTGGAGCGCAGCGAGCGGGGCGACACGATCGTAGCCGTCTCAGGCCGGTGGCGCATAACCGCGACGCCGCACGACAGCACCGTGACGCTCGTCAATACCCGCCGCAACATCGTCTACGAACTGCGCCGAATGGCCGAGACGGACGACGGCAGCGATGAATAACGGGGCGGCTACCCTCTGACTACCCTGTAACTGCCCCTTGACTTCCCTCGGACTACCCGGGGCGCAGCCCCGTAACTACCGCGGCCGCAGGCCGCATAACTACCCTTTGACTACCCCCTATCGTATGTTGATTGATTCCCTATTCACAATCCGCAGCCGCGAGGAGACGCCTGCGGGATGCACCTATGTGCTGGCGCCCGACGCCGGTCACGCGATCTATGCCGCGCACTTTCCCGGAACCCCCGTGACGCCCGGCGTGTGCATCATTCAAACGGTGAAGGAACTTGCGGAGCGGTCCATCGGTCGGCCGCTCTTCCTGCGCACCGTTCGCAACGCCAAGTTCCTCCGCGTCATCGACCCGCGTCAGGCCACCGAGGTGACCTTCCCGCTCGCCATCTCCCGACCGGACGAGGGCGGGGTCGCCGTCTCGTGCGTCGTGACCGACGCCGTCGGCACACTCTTCGCCAAGATCAGCCTGCTGCTCGAGGAGGTGGAGGGATGACGCAGCCCTTCTGTGTTATCGTTCCTACCTATAATAACGTGCGCACCGTCGGCGGTGTGATCGACGAGGTGCTGGCAACGGGTGCTCGCGTGATCGTCGTCAACGACGGCTCGACGGATGGCACGGCCGACGTACTGCGAGGCTATGCCAAGCGTGGCGTGGAGGTGGTGGCCTACGCGAAGAATCGCGGCAAGGGGTACGCCCTGTCGCGCGGCTTCGATCGGGCGGAGGCGATGGGTTTCGATCGAGTGATTACAATGGATGCCGATGGGCAACATAGCGTAGCCGACTTGCCACGCTTCGTTGAAGCCACGGCCGTGCACCCGAACGCGCTGCTGATGGGCCGTCGGACGGTGGAGGGCGAGATGCCGCAGGGCAACACGTTCGCCAACCGGCTGTCGAACTTCTGGTTCGCCGTGCAGACGGTCCGTCGCCTGCGTGACACGCAGAACGGGTTCCGCCTCTATCCGCTATCGGCCATGCGTGGCATGCGTCCGCTGACGTCGCGCTACGAGGCCGAGTTAGAGTTGGCCGTGCGTTGTGCGTGGCGCGGGCTGCCCATCGTGGCTATCCCCGTGACCGTCAACTATGCCCCCCCGGGCGGTCGCGTGACGCACTTCCGACCGGGCCGCGACTTCCTCCGCATTAGTCTGCTCAACACGGCACTCACCCTGCTGGCGCTTGTGTATGGTTACCCGTCGATGCTCGTTCGGCGAATCGTGCGACATCATCCTAATGATCAATGATTATCTCCAATCGGTCATTAGAGATGATCGTCTCCTCCAGCCGGCAGGGTAGGGGCGTATTGCATACGCCCTACTCAACGCCCCAATAGGGGCGAATAATCCAGTGGCCAGGTACATGTGGGGCGTATGCAATACGCCCCTACCCTACCGGCTGATTCATCTCATTTTTCCCTTTTCCCCTTTCATTTTTCATTTCCTCTATGACTTTCCTCTATTTATTGATTGGCCTGGCGGTGGGCTTCACCGCGGCCTGGTTCTATTTGCAAGCGCGCAGTCGTAATGAGGTCTTGCAGGCTGAGCAGACGGTGCGCCAAGAGTTGTCGCAGCTGGAACAGTCTGCGCGGCAGGAGCTGCAGCGTCAGCTACAGACGGCTGAGCAAGCGCGGCTACTGGCCGAACAAGCGGCAGCGCGTGAGTCTCTGCTCCGCCAACGTGCCGAGTCCGACGCAGCCGAGCTGAAGCAGGAACGTGATCGGCTGGCACGCGAGCATGCGACGTTGCAGGCTGAGCGCGCTGCACTCATGGCGTCGATGGACGCCCTCAGGCAGCAAGCGAAAGCCGACGCTGCACACCATCAACAACGCTTCGACGAACAGATGGCCACACTCAAGGAGCAGTTCCAAAGCGTCGCACGACAAGTGCTCGACCATACCTCCGAGCGCCTCAAGAGCGAGAACACGGAGCACATGGAGCGCTTCACCCTGCCCCTCCGCGAGAATCTGACGCAACTGCGCACAGCCATCGAGCAAACGAACGACGCCACGACGCGCAACACAGCCTCGCTGGCCGAACAGCTCCGCCAGATGGTCGCCCAGACGGAGCGCATGGATCGCACGGCCACGAACCTGACGAACGCCCTCCGCGGCGACAACAAACAGGTCGGCGATTGGGGCGAGTTGGTGCTCAGCGAGCTGCTCGACGCCCAAGGCTTCGTGCGCGGACTGAACTACGATGTGCAGGACACGCTGACCGACGATCGCGGACAGGCCGTGGTGCACGATGAGACCGGCCAACGCATGCGCCCGGACGTCATCCTGCATTACCCCGACAACGAGGACGTGGTGATCGACGCCAAGGTCTCCATCAAGGCCTACTCCGACTATGTCGCCGCCACGGACGACTTCACCCGCCGTCGTCATTTGGAGCGACACATGCAGAGCGTCCGCTCGCACGTCACGGAACTGGCTCGGAAGGACTACAGTCGCTACATCACGGCCCCACGCCGCGCTGTGGAGTTCGTCATCATGTTCGTCCCCAACGATGCGGCCCTGCAACTGGCCCTCGCGAACGATCCCAAGCTGTGGCAGTCGGCCTTCGAGCAGAAGGTGTTCATCACCGGCACACAAAACCTCTACGCCATCCTCCGCATGATCAGTATTGCCTGGCGCCAACATACGCAGACTGAAAACCAAAAGCACATCTTCCAAATGGCCGAAGAGCTGCTCAAACGCGTAGGTGATTTCGTCAAGCGTTTCGATCGGGTGGGCGAAAGCATCCGCGCACTCACCAAGGATTACGATAGCGCTTACAACAAGGCCTACAGCGGCAAGCAGAGCATCGTGCAGAAAGCCAACGAGCTGAAGGCCCTCGGCGTGAAAGAGTCGCAGACGTACCCACTGCCCGCCGCCGTGTTCGCTTTCGACGATGACGCGGACGCTACGAACGCCACCGCCAACGAGTTACCGCATCCCCAACCCTAACCCAAGCAACGCATGGATTCTCTTCCTCTTACCCTCCGCGAAGCGATCGAATACATCGGCACGATTGTCTTTGCCATCAGCGGTATCCGCCTCGCTGCCGCCAAAGGTTTCGATTGGTTCGGGGCCTTCGTCGTCGGATTCGTCACGGCCATCGGTGGCGGAACGGTGCGCGATCTGCTCCTCGACGTGACGCCCTTCTGGATGCTCAGTCCGGCCTATCTCTGGTGCACACTCCTCGGTATGATTGTCGTTTTCATCTTCAATCGCCAGCTTGTTCGGCTTGACCTGCCCTTTTTCATCTTCGACGCCATCGGATTGGCGCTTTTCGTGGTGATTGGCATCGAAAAAACGCTCGATCTCAAGTATCCCTTTTGGGTAGCGATCACGATGGGCACCATTACGGGCATTGTGGGCGGTGTGATGCGTGATAATTTCATCAATGAAACGCCGCTCGTCTTCCGTAAGGAGATCTACGCCTTGGCTTGCGTGATGGGCGGAACGGTTTTCGCCGCCTGCTACTACCTCCATTTCAATCACGAGGTGTGCGAGCTTTCCGCCGCTGCCACGGTGCTCATCATCCGCATTTTAGCGATCAAATTCCACTGGCATTTGCCCAAAATGAAGTTGCGGTAAAGCGCTCTCTCGATGGGAATCGGATACGCTGAATACGTACGAAGCCCAAAAGCGCTCGGGATACCGTAAGCAGAAAAAAGGAGAAGGAAATGGCAGCCCATTCCCCTCTCCTTTTTCTATCTCGGATAGGCGCCCACGGCCTATTTCGTCACGTATTTGTTATAACTATCGAGCAACTCGTCGGGGAATCCCCAACCGACATCGTCGTAGACTGAATCGACGATCTTTTTTGCGCGATTCCGATAGACACTCATCAGATTATTGGCGCGGATATACTTCATTGTCTTGTCGAAATAGCGTGCAAAGGAGGCGTAGAAGGGCTCGTCTATGTCGCCATAGGCTAACGTGAATCGGCATCCTATCTCCACGTAAAACAGCATCAAATCCGCTACGTCGACCGAATCAGCCTTCATTTTCTCAAAGTCGGAAAAGATCTTCTTACACTTTACGACCGAATAGTCACTAGGCATCTGGCCCTCTCCGCGAGGAAAAAACTCCTTGTGAAGCCATTTCTTACGCTTCTCGATCTCGCCTTGGCTATCGGCATGAAGAAAATACTCCAAATATTCCTTCGCTTCCTTTCGGGCATCGTATAACCCGAGGATGACTTCGATCAGCTCCTCTTTGGGCATCGATTTGAAGCACTTTTTCAGTTGAGCTTTCGACACGCTGTCCTCTTTTTACGCGATAAACGTCTCCAACAGCTTGACGCCATCGCTGTCGGGGGTGAGTGTGACCTGCCGAGTCGTGGCGGGAAGGAGAACCGTCTGGCCGCGGCGGATCGTCCGCACATGGCCAAGGTCGTCCGTGAGGCGAACGCCACCCGCCATGCAGAGGTAGATGACGAACGAGTCGAGGCGAGCGAAGTCGCGCGTCATGGGTAGCGTCGTGAGGTCGAGTAGGTGGGTCGTGAAGTAGGGGCAGTGGATGAGCTTGACGACGGCGTCGTAGCGGGGCGTGTAGGGCTGGCGATGATCGGCGTAAAAGGTGTAATCGATCGCTTCGAGTGCCTCAGCCACATGCAGTTCGCGCCTCCGACCGTCGGTGCCCACCCGATCATAGTCGTAGATGCGATACGTCACGTCGCTCGTTTGCTGAATCTCGGCCACGAAGCACCCCGCGCCGATGGCGTGCACGCGACCCGGGGGCAGGAAGAAGACGTCGCCCGGACGGACCTCGTAACGCTTGAGCACTTCCATGATCGTCCGCTCTTCCACACGACGGCGGAACTCGTCGGCGTCGATCGGGCGCGAAAAACCACTGTAAAGCGCGGCGCCGGGGGCGGCTTGGACGACGTACCACATCTCCGTCTTGCCGAGGGCACCATGACGCGCATGTGCCAGATTGTCATCCGGGTGCACTTGCACGGAGAGGTCGTCTCGGGCATCAATAAACTTGACCAGAAGTGGGAAGCGCGACCCAAAACGTTCCAAAACGCGGCCCCCGACGAGATCGGCGCCGTGTCGACGAACCAATTCACCGAGCGTGACGCCCTCCTCCGGCCCATCGGCTACGATCGACGGCCGACCGTCTACGTCAGACACTTCCCAGCTTTCGCCAATCTTGCGCGGATCGGGGGGCAGGGACTTAAAAGGACAGATGGCCGCGCCGCCCCAAAGGACTTCTTTCAGTATCGGCCGAAAAACATAGGGATTCATTTCGTTGTTACGCTCACTCACAAGCTAAAAATGAGTGGCGATGAGCTTACAGAAGTACTTGATATGTTGAACTTTAATCAGATTTCTATTGCTTGCCCTCTCGGGCATCTTTTACCGCTTCGGTTTTCGCTTCTTGGGCGTTACGCGACGCAAAACCATGGCCGTGCGGGCGGGCAGGTAGAGCTTGAGCCAGCCTTTCCCGTCGGGGGCGTAAAGCGGATCGGGTTGGGTGAAGTGTTCTACGCTGTCGTCCGTGAGCCCATTGCCTCCGTAGAGCGGATCGTCGGTGTTGAGCACCACCCGATAGCTTCCTTCGGGCGTAAGCAGACCGTAGTCGGTGAAGGAATGCGTTGGGCTGAAGTTAAACGCGAACACAAAATCGCCGCGCATGTAAGCCAGCACCTGATCCCCGTCGTTGTCCCACACCTTTTGCAGCGGGAGCGCCTGAAACGCGGGCACGCTGTGGATCAGTGCCAACATGGCATGGTCAAAATCGCCGAGAAAATGATACTTCAAGTCCGGATTATCCACAAGCCCCCACTGTCTGCGGGCGTATTTGTATGACCAACCGTTGCCCTCGCGCGGAAAGTCTATCCACTCCGGATGGCCAAACTCGTTGCCCATAAAGTTCAGATAACCACCGTTCATGGTGGTCGCCGTCACGAGGCGGATCATCTTATGAAGGGCCAGGCCACGCTCTACGGTGAGGTTTCTGTCGTTCGTCTGCATGTGCCAATACATATCCGCGTCGATGAGCCAGAAGATAATCGTCTTGTCACCCACAAGCGCCTGGTCGTGGCTCTCCGCATAGCTGATCGTCTTCTCATCCGCGCGCCGATTCGTGGTCTCCCACCAAATGGCCGACGGATGCCAGTCCTCGTCCTTCTTCTCCTTGAGTGTTTTGATCCAAAAATCGGGGATATTCATGGCCATTCGGTAGTCGAAATCGTAGCCCCCGTCCTCGAATCGGGCAGCCAAGCCTGGCATACCGCTCACCTCCTCGGCGATCGTCACCGCGTGCGGGTTGACCTCGTGAATCAGCCTGTTGGCGAGGGTCAGGTAGACGATCGCATCGCCATCCTGATGGCCGTTGTAATAGTCGCCGTAGTTGCTAAAGGCTTCCCCGAGGCCGTGGCTATAGTAAAGCATGGAGGTAACGCCATCGAAGCGGAATCCGTCGAAACGATACTCGTCGAGCCAGAATTTGCAGTTAGAAAGCAGAAAATGAAGCACCTCGTTACGCCCGTAATCGAAGCAAAGCGAATCCCAGGCGCGGTGCTCACGCCGTTCTCCGGTGTGAAAATATTGGTGGTACGATCCGTCAAAGCGTCCCAAGCCTTCCGCCTCATTCTTGACCGCGTGGCTATGCACAATGTCCATAATCACGGCTAAGCCGAGCGCATGCGCATCGTCGATCAGCCGTTTCAGCTCTTCCGGGGTGCCAAAGCGAGACGAGGCCGCGAAGAAATTGCTCACATGATAGCCAAAGGAGCCGTAATACGGGTGCTCTTGGATGGCCATGATCTGGATGGCGTTATACCCGTCGCGGGCCACGCGCGGCAGCACGTTGAGACGAAATTCCTCGTAGGTTCCGGTCTTCTCTTCCTCCGTGGCCATGCCAATATGGCACTCGTAGATGAGCAGAGGCGAAGTGTCAGGCTGAAAATCGTTGACGCGGAACTTGTATTTCTCCGCCGGATCCCAAACCTGAGCCGAAAAGATCTTCGTCGTCTCGTCTTGCACCACACGCCGACACCAAGCCGGAATGCGTTCGCCAGCGCCTCCCTCCCACTCCATGCGGAGCTTATACAGGTCGCCGTGGTGAAGCGCGTCCGCAGGCAGCACGATTTCCCAGTTGCCCGCCGCACCTTCCAAGCGCCGCAGACGGTAATCCTCGCGTTTTTCCCAACCGTTAAAGTCGCCCACGAGGTATATCGCGGTGGCATTCGGAGCCCATTCCCGGAACACCCACCCTCCGTCGGCCATCCGCTGAAGGCCGAAATAGAGGTATCCTGATGCAAAGTCAGAGAGGCTAAGCCGTCCATTCTGCGTCAAGTCTTGTTCCTTCTTAATCACATCATTATGTCGCCCTTCGATGGCTTCTGCGTAGGGTTCCAGCCAAGGGTCTTTCTGAATCAGCATCAGTTTGTTCATCATCTTATGCTACATAGTTAGGGATTATGAATGCGTGAGCGGAAGCGATGATTGGTCCCATCCTGCGACGCGCCCGCAAAGGTAACAGTCGCCGTATAATTATGGAAGTGCGCCTACCCCACTTTTCGCACAACCCACGTCCCGCCCCCTTTTCCGCCACCCCTCGAAATACGAACCCTATTCCCGGTCGGTTTTTCTTCCGCTAGACCGCCTGTGTGATCATCTGTGGGGCGTATGCCTTTGCACCCTACCTGAATGGTAAAAACCTCGTCCTTTTTTTCGTTTACTCGACCACTGCCGTGATCGTCTGTGGGGCGTATGCTGTTGCGCCCTACACGAATACCCGAAAAAATGGCAATTTTCTTCTGCATCGGATAAAAATGAACCTCAACCCCGATGAATTTTCATCCGTCAGGGTAGGGGCGTATTGCATACGCCCCACAAGCGGCCACGCCAGAGGCCGAATGAATCCCATCCCCACCCAAAAATCCATTCCCCGAACAAAACGCGGCCCTATCCTCACCCGGTTTCCCATTCCCCGACCGAAAACAAACCTCAACCCCGCCGGGTTTTCCAATCCCCGACCGAAAAACATCCTCAACCTTGGCGCATAAGGCATATTCCCAGCATAAAAGAACGCTATATGCGTTGCATATTGGCACCTCCCACTGCAAAAGAGCAGCATATGCAGCGCGGATTCATTTCTATTGCACGGAACGAATACCATTTGCGACGCAGATCGCATCTTCTAAGGCTAAAAGAAGACCTTTTGCAACGCAGATTATATCCTCCCGATCCATTAGGATCCTATCCGCGGCGCAGATAGACTTCTTTTAATCCATAAAGATGCCATATGCAATGCATACGCGCTTCTTTCTGATCAATAGATCACAACATGCAATGCAGAAACGCTTCTTTCAGTGTGAAAGATTCGCATATGCAACGCATATCGTATCCTTTCATATCGGGAACATGCCTTATGCGCCGGGTTTGCAGATATTTTTCGGTCGAGGATTGAAAAACCCGATGGATTTGAGATTCGTTTTCGGTCCGGGATTGGAAAACCTGATAAGAATAAGGTTACGTTTCGTTCGGGGAATGGAAAACCCGGCGGGTTTGAGGTTCATTTTTATTCGGGGAATCAAAAATCGAATCGGAATTAGATTTATCCGGCCCCTGGCGTGGTCGTTTGTAGGGCGTATGCTGTTGCTCCCTACACAGGTACCCGAAAAAATGGTGATTTTTCTATCCATTCGACCACTGCCGTGGTCGTTTGTAGGGCGTATGCAATACGCCCCTACACGGGCGACCTGAAAAATGGCGATTTTTCTATCCATTCGACTACCGGCGTGGCCGTCTGTGGGGCGTATGCAATACGCCCCTACACGGACAGACGAAAACCGGGCAGGGTTTCGGTTCGTTTTTATCCGGGGAATCAAAAATCGAATCGGAATTGGATTCATTCGGCCCCTGATGTGGCCGTCTGTGGGGAGTATGCAATACGCCCCTACCCTGCCGGCAGAAAATTTATCAGGGTTTCGATTCGTTTTTATCCGATGAATGAAAAATCGGATCGGGATTGGATTCATCCGGCCTCTGGCGTGGTCGTCTGTAGGGCGTATGCTGTTGCGCCCTACACGGGTACCTGAAAAAATGGCGATTTTTCTATCCATTCGGCCTCTGGCGTGGCCGTTTGTGGGGCGTATGCTGTTGCGCCCTACACGGGCGACCTAAAAAATGGCAATTTTTCTATCCATTCGACCACTGCCGTGGTCGTTTGTAGGGCGTATGCTGTTGCGCCCTACACGGGCGACCTGAAAAATGGCGTTTTTTCTATCTGTTCGGCCTCTGCCGTGGTCGTCTGTAGGGCGTATGCAATACGCCCCTACACGGACAGACGAAAACCGGGCTGGTTTTTGGTTCATTTTTACCCGATGAATCAAAAATCGGATCGGAATTGGATTCATCCGGCCCCTGGCGTGGCCGTTTGTGGGGCGTATGCAATACGCCCCTACACGGGCGACCTAAAAAATGGCGATTTTTCTTTCCGTTCGACCACTGCCCTGGTCGTTTGTAGGGCGTATGCTGTTGCGTCCTACACGGGCGACCTGAAAAATGGCGATTTTTCTATCTGTTCGACCACCGGCGTGGCCGTTTGTAGGGCGTATGCTGTTGCGCCCTACACGGGCGACCTGAAAAATGGCGATTTTTCTATCCATTCGACCACCGGTGTGGCCGTCTATGGGGCGTATGCAATACGCCCCTACCCTACCGGACAAAAATTCATCGGGGTTTTGGTTTGTTTTTATACGGGGAAGGGGAAAATGGCCGGGGATAGCATGAATAGTCATCCCCGGAAGGGCGTTTTGGGTTGTTCGATTGTAGTCGTTCGTTTTTTAGATCACATGCCGGGCTTTCATTTCGAGGTAACGGTTGATTACATCGACGGATAGACGTTCGGGGGCGGTCAAAAGGGCGTAGATGCCGTGGCGCTGGAGCAGGTTGACCACGTGTTGCTTCTCGGCAATGAATTTATCGGCAAGGGTTTGATCAAAATAGTCCGAGAGATGGCGCGGCTTACGCTCGGCAAAGGCCGTTAGGGATGCGTTTTCGAAAAAAACGGCGAGGACGACGTGCCTGCTGGACAGGTATTTGAGCGCCTCGAGCTGGCGCTCCATGCCGACAACGCTGTCGAAGTTGGTATAGAGGATGAGCAGGCTGCGCTTGGTGATGTGCTTGTTGAGATGGACCGAGAGCGCGCTATAATCACTCTCGCCGAAGTCGGTGGCCTGTCGGTAAAGGCTTTCGAGGAGCTGCTGCATTTGCCCGGCCTGTTGGGAGGCGGGCAGGAAGGTCTCGAAATGGTTGGAAAAGGTGGCAAGGCCGACCTTATCCTCGCGGCGAAGGGCCACGTAGGAGAGGACGAGGCTGGCGTTGATGGCGTAATCGAGAAGCGTCATGCCGCGGAAGGCCGATTGCATGATGCGACCCTTGTCAATGACGCTGTAAACCTGCTGGGAGCGCTCGTCTTGGTAGGTGTTGACCATGATTTGGTGGCGGCGGGCACTGGCTTTCCAATTGATGGTGCGATAGTCGTCACCGCGGACGTACTCTTTGATGTGCTCGAACTCGGTGTGGTGCCCCAGGCGACGGACACGCTTGATCCCGAGCTCGGTGAGGTTGTGATGGGCGGCGAGCAGCTCGTACTGGTTGAGCATGAGGTAGGACGGGTAGACCTTTACCTCTTGCGGCTGGCCGTCGGTGACGCGAGTTGTCACGAGACCAAGAGGAGAGGTAACAAAGAGTCGGATGCGGCCAAAGTGATAGACGCCGCGGCGGACGGGGCGTAGTCGGTAGACGATTTCCCGTTTTTCGCCGCGTTTCAGCTCCACGGGGAAGCGGACATCGCGGCGCTGGAAGATGTCGGGCAACTCGTCGATGATGTCTACGTGAACGGGGATGGATAGGCGGTTCTCCACCGTGATGCGCACCTCATTCTCATCGCCGTTGGAGAAGCGGTCTGAGCAGCTACGGCGCGCCGTGATCGTTTCGGATCGCTTTATAGAGGGCCACAAGAGAATCCACCCAATCAGGGTCCCTATAATAAGCACGATGGCGATTGGCAGTGTGGCTAAGCGATACTCCAGATAGCCAAGCGAAAGGATGTAGAGGACGAAAAGAACAAGGACTCCGAGACGCCCTTCCCGAAATCGAAATCCAAACCAATACGAGCCGTCGATGGCTGATAGGTAAAGGAGGATGCAGATCAACCACCGGGCAGCCTCGTAACAGACGGGGAAGGCATAGCTCGCGAGGTAGAGCACGAAAACGACGGCGAGGACGACGAAGAAGCGCCGAGTGAAAAACATAACGCGGGCTTATTTGGGGACTTCAACTTGCTCGACCAGTCGACCGATGATCTTCACCGGGTTGTGCCCCTCCATTTCAGCCTCGGCCGTGAGGGTGATGCGGTGCTGAAGGACGGGGATGGCTACGGACTTGACGTCTTCGGGGGTGATAAAGTCGCGGCCATGGAGCAAGGCTAAGGATTTGGCTACCTGCATCATGGCGACAGAGGCGCGCGGGGAGGCGCCGAGGTAGACAGTGCGGGCGGTACGGGTGCGAGCGACGATGAGGGCGATGTAACGCAGTATGGCGGG
>ERZ772957.1777-NODE-1777-length-13303-cov-4.728638_pt1 | contig 13303 bp, 11 predicted proteins | sample MGYA00580682_ERZ772957 | MGnify/ENA primary metagenome ERZ772957 (study PRJEB29015, sample SAMEA2737921) | human oral metagenome | biome: human oral; feature: human-associated habitat; material: dental | place: China | collected 2025 ...
AAACTTGCACCATTTACCCCAAATCTCTTATAGAGCTTTGGGGTAAATGCTTTTTTATTTCCCCTCTATTTTTCGAAATAAAATGATACTATGCCCGTATTATTCTCACCTTTTCCCTAACTTTGCCGACAAAAAACTTAAAACACTGTCTATATGGCATTAAATCAAACCAACAAATTGGCCTGGATTGTCCAAACCATCTACAAAGCGAAAAGAATTTCGTTTGAAGATTTGAATGAAAAGTGGATGGAGAACGAAGACCTTAGCGCTGGGCAAGAGTTGTTAAAACGTACGTTCCATAAATGGCGCGTGAATATTCTTGATACTTTCGGGCTCAATATTGAATGTGAGAAAGGAGGTACCTATCGTTACTACATCAGCAATGCAAACGACCTTCACAATGGAAGCATTGAGGATTGGCTGCTTAAAACCTATACCGTAAGCAACACGCTTATCGGCTGTAAATCCATCAAAGATAGAATTCTTTTAGAAGAGGTTCCATCGGCTGCGGATTATTTAGAAGCCATTATGGATGCGATGAAACAAAATAGACTCATTCATATCACCTATTATAATTATTGGCAAGATAGTGAGCGCCAACATTTCGTTATGCCTCTGTGTCTGAAACTATTCCGACAGCGTTGGTATTTGGTCGGAAAGAATAAGTTCAACCACATGATTACAATCTTTTGCCTCGATCGAATTACGGATTTTCGACTGTCTTCGCAGTCATTTAACTATGCGCAAGAAGCCTTCAATCCACATACATTCTTCGATGGATGCATCGGGGTAATAGCCAATGCCGATGTTAATATAGAACATGTCGTTCTGAAAGTGTCGGCTACTCAAGCTAATTATTTACGCGATCTCCCTATACATGAGAGTCAGATGGAAAAAGAATGTCACCCTGATTATAGCATTTTTACAATGGATGTTCGCCCTACTTTCGACTTCCTGCAAGAACTTCTGTGGAATGGCGAATGCATTGAAGTAATGCAACCTCTGTGGCTCCGAAAAGAAATTGCTGAACGTTTAATCTTGCCCGAATCGGACATTTTCTCTGATTCGGTGCGTGTGGTGGGGTGGACTGATTACTAAATTATGCCCGCGTAAAAACATCCGCCCGCCGTACTATCCTCGCCGCTAAAAATAACACCTCTACATTTTTGACTTATTCATTTTACATCGTTATATTTACCATATGGTTGATAACGACAACGTTGAAAACGACGGCAATGTGAACGATTCGGATTTTGTTGAAAAAGTCGTTTCTGAATCGGACGACAAAAAATCTCTTAATAAGGGCAAAGAGCGGAAATCAAAAGAAAAGCTTTCCGCTGAAAAAAAAGCGAATGCAAGCGAGATTATTCCCGCCGATCAAATGCTTCCAAATAAACTTTCGATAGTTCCGCTTCAGGGACGGCCGATTTTCCCCGGAATTTTTACTCCGCTTATGATTTCGAGCCCGGACGACATTAAAGTTGTGGAGCAGGCGTACGGAATCGACGGATATATAGGCATTCTTATGCTTAAAAACGAGGCTGAAAATCCTGACATAAAAGATTTGTGCCAGATTGGAACCGTTGCAAGAATCATAAAGAAAATCAATCTTCCCGACGGCGGCGTAAACGTATTCATCTCTACGATAAAGCGTTTCAAGATTCGAAAGGCAATCCATTCCACAGTTCCTATCTGCGTTGCGGTTGAATATCTTGATGACGAAGAAGACGATACTTTTGAGGTCAAGGCTCTTACCCGCGCCCTTATAAGCGAGATGAAGGAAGTCAGCGAGAACAACCCTCTTTTTTCCGAGGAGATGCGCCTGAACATGGTGAACATTGACCATCCGGGGAAAATCGCCGACTTTATCGCCTCCATTCTTAACGTGGACAGGGACGACCAGCAGAAAGTCCTTGAGATTCTGAATGTCCGCCAGCGGATGGAACAGGTGCTTGTCTACATAAAGAAGGAGCAGGAACTTCTTAGGGTTCAAAAAAAGATTCAGAATGAATTGAACGAGCGGGTTGAAAAAAATCAAAGAGAATATTTTCTTAGGGAAGAGATGAAATCCATCCAGGAGGAACTTGGAACCGATTCCGAAGGAAACGCTACGGATCTTCACAGATTTAAGAAAAAAATTGCTTCGTTCAATTTTCAGGGAGAAATTAAGGAAACTGTAGAAAGCGAATTAGAAAAATTTCAGATGACCGAGCCTAATTCTCCCGAATACATGGTAAGCCGGAATTTTCTTGAACTTGTGTGCGCTCTTCCGTGGAATGAGGAAATCAAGGAAGACTACGATTTATCCGGCTCAAAAAAAATCCTTGAGAACGACCATTACGGACTTGACGACGTGAAAAAGCGTATCCTTGAGTATCTTGCCGTAAGAAAACTAAAGCGTGATTCCAAAGGTTCGATAGTTCTTTTGGTCGGACCGCCGGGTGTAGGAAAAACAAGCGTAGGAAAATCGATTGCCGCTGCGATGAACAAGCCTTTCTACAGATTTTCTGTTGGCGGAATGCGTGACGAAGCCGAGATTAAAGGACATCGAAGGACGTATATCGGCTCGATGTGCGGAAAAATAATTCAGGGAATACGCATAACTCACACAAAGTCTCCCGTGTTCATGATTGACGAAATCGACAAAATGTCTGTAGGTCCACAGGGAGATCCGGCAAGCGCATTGCTTGAAGTTCTTGACCCGGAACAAAACGTAAGTTTCAGGGACGACTACCTTGACCTTCCGTTCGATGTGTCTAATGTATTTTTCATTTTGACTGCAAATTCCTTGGATTCTGTTCCCGAGCCTCTTCTTGACAGGGCGGAGATAATCCAGCTTTCAGGTTACATTGATCAGGAAAAACTTGAGATTGCAAAAAAATATCTTATCCCCAAAAATTCCAAGAAAAATGGACTTAAAAAAGGTCAGGTAAGGTATACGAAAAAGGCTTTGGTCAGAATCGTTCAGGAATACGCAAGGGAAGCGGGCGTAAGAAATCTTGAAAAATGCTTTGACAAGGTAAACAGAAAAATCGTCACGGAACTTCTTACCGACGCTGAACTGAAGGCAGGTGAGGTAAGGGACAAGATGAAAAGCGAAGGCGCTTCCGCCGATGACATAAAAGCTGTGAATGTTCTTGATTTCATGGATTCTGAAAAAAAGATTGAAATAGATGCGCCTGATTTGGAAAAGTATCTTGGAAAGCCTGTGTTTGACGAAAGCGAGATAAAAACTGCCTCCGTTCCCGGAACAGCCATAGGTCTTGCTTGGACGAGCATGGGCGGAGACACCCTCATGCTTGAATCCACAAGTTTTGCAGGAAAAGGCGGACTTGTACTTACAGGACGTATGGGGGATGTGATGAAAGAGTCCAGCCAAATTGCGTTCAGTTGGGCAAGAAAACATTCAATCGAAAAGAAAATAAAGAAATCCGACTGGTTTGAAAAGAACGTAGTGCATCTTCATATTCCTGAAGGCGCTACTCCAAAAGACGGTCCCAGCGCGGGAATTACAATGGCTGTTGCATTTGTGTCGCTTTTTTCAGGAAAGCGGATAAAACCGCACCTTGCGATGACGGGGGAACTTTCGCTTACCGGAAAAGTGCTTCCGATAGGCGGACTTCGTGAAAAAACTGTTGCGGCAAAACGAAATCGAATAAAGACGATAATAATTCCTGCGGCAAATAAGCGCGACCTTGACGATATCCCTGAACACGTAAAGGAAGGAATTAAATTTGTTCCGGTAACAAATGTTGCGGAAGTTCTTGAAGAAGCTTTCAACTGATTTTGAATTTTTCTGCGGAAAAGCCGGCGTTTTATACGTGAAAAATTCGTTTGCGGAAAAACGGCGGCGTAATCCGCAAATTGCAAAATCAGTTTTATAAAGAAAGCCAAAAATTAACCGACTTTTAGAAGCGTTTTTTAATCCGATGGGCGGGCTTTCTTTTCGGAATTTTTAGAGCGGATTTTAGTTCGGCGGAAAGATTTTCCGCAGGCACCGATTTTTCATCGTTTTGAATTTTTATATTTTTCATATTATACTTTTAATCATGAGCAATATGCTTGATTATATAGCTTGGCGCGGAGATTTGCCGATTTCCGCTTCTCCTTTGAACGAGGTGGATGTGCTTGTCTTTTGTCAAATTACATATCTCAATTTTGACGGAATTCTTGAAAACGGAAATTTCAAGGCGGGGCTTTCCCTTTCGGAGTTGGCGGAACGGTTTAAAAACTCGCCCGATTTTAAAAAGCGTTCCGATGTGGGAGTTCTTATAAATAAAGGAACAATCGATGTTCTTTTTGCAGCCGCCCGGACGGAACGCTACAAGGACGTAAAAGTAACCGCCCTTGTGAACATAACGGATCTTGAAAAGGAAGAGCAGTTTGCCGCCTTGACATACGTATTTGCACCTAAAAAAAATTGCGTTGTTTTTCGGGGCACGGACGACACGATTGTGGGTTTTAAAGAGGATTTTAATCTTGCAATAATGGACGAAGTTCCTGCGCAAAAAGATTCAGTTTTGTATGTTGAAAATGTCGCAAAGAATTTAAAGGGCGATATTTTTCTTGTGGGGCATTCAAAAGGCGGAAATCTTTCCGTTTTTGCGGCAGCCATGTGCAAAAATGAAATAAAACGGCGGATAAAAAATGTCTACAACATGGACGGACCGGGTTTCCCTGAAAAAAAGATTCAGTCTAATGAATTTTACGAAGTTATTCCCAAACTGATTTCGTATTATCCGCATTTTTCAATTGTAGGAATGCTTTTTAGCCATGCCGGAAAATATTCCGTCGTTGACAGCGACCAGACGGGAATCCTTCAGCATGACCCTTTGAGCTGGCACGTTACGGGAAACCGTTTTGTCTTGAGGGAAAATTTTGACGATGCGTCGATTTTTTTTACCGATACGCTGAACAAATGGATTTTGAGTTTGACAAGGGAACAGCAGGTTCAGTTCATCGAAACTTTGTATAAAATCCTTCAAAGCACGGACGCAAAAACCAATTCCGATATAGAAAGCAACCTTTTCAAAAACTACCTTACGATTTGGAAAGCATGGAAAAATACGGATACCGAAATTCGGAAAAATGTCGAAGAAACGGTTAGGCAACTTTTTAAGATTGCGCACAAGCAGATGCCGTCGTTGACGGAACTGTTTGCGAAAAAAAATATATTCAAAAAAGATAAAAATTAATTTTAGGAGATTTTTATGTTCGGGAAAAATGAGGAAACAAAAGAGATTCTTGAAGTCAGAGTAAGGAATCGTTTTCTTTCGAAGGTTTACCTTTGGATGACGGCAGCGTTGGCTATCAGCGGGGTAACGGCGTTAGCTGTTTCGATGAACGACCAACTGACGGGAATCATTTTTGGGAATAGGGGCATAGGATTTATGATTTTGTGCCTTGCGGAAGTATTTTTGGTCTACAGGCTTTCCGCTTCTATCAGAAAACTGAGTGCAACGGCGGCGACTGCGGCGTTTCTTGTATATTCGGTGCTGAACGGCGCAACATTGTCCGCGATATTCAGGATTTACCATATTGATTCGATTGTCCTGATTTTTATGATTTCCGCCGCGCTTTTTGCGGTGATGGCGTTTTACGGTTCGTTTACAAGTTCAAATCTGACTTCCGCCGGACGTTATCTTGGAATGGCGTTATTCGGAATTATAATAGCTTCGCTTGTTAACTTTTTGCTTAAATCGTCAAAGCTGGATTGGCTTCTTTCCGTTGCTACCGTCCTTGTTTTTACGGGGCTTACAGCATACGATGCCCAAAAACTTATGCGGGCGTCTTCGATGGCTGAAAGTCAGGACGAGGATGTTTTCCAAAAAGCAAGCATAATCGGAGCGTTGGAGCTATATCTTGATTTTATAAATATATTCCTAGCTCTTCTGCGCCTTTTTGGAAAAGGCAGAGGCAGCCGCTAAAAAGTTTTTCGCTTTGCAGAAATTTTCGCAATTTTTAAAGGCTAATCGCCTTTTTGATTGCGGAAAGCAGTTCCGGGTATTCCGTGAATGCGGGGTACTCAGGATAGTCGTTCTTTATTTTTTCAGTTGTGCGGAACAAAAATCCTTCTTTTGAAGCTTTTATCATTTCCAGGTCGTTGAACGAATCTCCGGAAGCTATTGTCTGAAATCCGCATGACTGAAGAGCTTTTACGGTCGTGAGTTTGGATTTTGGGCACCTCATTTTGAATCCGGTGATTTCGCCGCCATTACCCACTTCAAGCGTATTGCAAAATATTGTTGGAAGTCCGAGTTTTTTCATTAAGGGCGAGGCGAACTGCTCGAATGTATCGCTTATGATTACGACTTGAGTAATGCTTCTCAGTTCGTCAAGGAATTCTTTTGCGCCCGGAAGAGGTTCGATTTTTGCAATTGTTTCCTGAATTTCTTTTAATCCGAGTCCGTGTTCTTTAAGGATATTCAGCCTGAAGTCCATGAGTTTTCCGTAATCGGGCTCGTCGCGGGTAGTGCGTTTCAGTTCCGGAATCCCGGTTTCCTCTGCGAACGAAATCCATATTTCCGGCACAAGAACGCCTTCTAAATCCAAGCAGACAACATACATAATATTTTCCTTGAAAATTAATTTTAGCCGATTATATCAAAAAATCTTCCGAGTGGACATAGGAACGGTTCGTCGCTAAACTGTCGGAATGGAAAGGCGGAAAAGGGCTTCTGTTTCCCGAAGCAAAAACGGGTCGGCTAAAAGAAAAGTTTCCGGAAAACGAAAGGTTCAGAGAAGGCGGACTTCAAAAAATTCGTTTTTCGGGAGAGAAAATACCGTTCTTTTTTTTGGCTGCGTTGCCCTTGTTTGCGCCATTTTTTTTGTGCTTTTTACGGGCTTGGATTTTAAAAAAGGCAAAAACGGGAACGGCGATTTTGATGAAAGCCGAATCCAATTGTCCGAAAAACTGAACGAAAAAGCTTCTTTAGAAAAAAGAGAAAAAAGCAGTTCCGCTTCGGAGCGTAAAAAAGACGAAGAAAAACCGAATCGTCCGTCAATTTCTTCTGGAAAATCCAAGGAAAGGCCGGATTTTGCGGAAGAGCAGAACTCAAAACGAAAAAACTCTTCTGCGGAAAATATTTCTGCGCGGCCTTCCGTTCCGGCTGCGAAAAAAAATATTCCTGCGCCTTCGGAAAACAAAAATACGGAAAATAAAAACCGTTCTTCAAAGGAAACAAGCCGGCTGCCTTCGGAAAATAAAAATGCGGGTGCAAAAAATCCGAGTTCCGCGGTGATGAACCGTCCTTCCGCTGAAAATCCGCCTTCAAAAAACGAAATTTCGTCCAAGAAAAAAAATGGCCGCGAAAAAAATGAGTTTTCCGCACTTCCGCACGCAAAAGGCAATGCGGTTCTGGTTTTTCTTTTTGACGATGCGGGGCAGAATATTAATCAGCTTGAAAAATTTTTGCGTCTTCCTTTTCCTTTTACGGTGGCTGTTCTTCCCGGGCTTGCACATTCAAAGGCGGCGGCTGACCTCATCCGTCAAAGCGGAAACGAAGTTATGCTGCACCAGCCTATGCAGGCGATGAATCTTCGAGTAAATCCCGGTCCCGGCGCGATAACTCCCAATATGGGCGAAAGCGAGATTCGTTCCGTTTTGTTCAGCAATATATTCGAGATAGGCCCCGTTGCAGGCGTGAACAATCATGAAGGCTCGCTTATAACTGCGGATGCTCAAAAAATGAGTTACGTGATGAAATTTCTTTCGGAAGAAGGGCTTTATTTTCTGGATTCAAGGACAAGCGTCGAAACAAAAGTTCCGTATGTCGCAAAAGAGATGGGCTATTCCTACTATCAGCGGAACGTTTTTTTGGACAATTCCGGAAAAAGGGACGACATGATTGCGGAAATCAAAAAGGGACTTGAATATGCGAACAGAACGGGCTGCGCAATAATGATAGGGCATATTTGGTCAAGCGAAGTTCTTTCGGGGCTTCTTTCGGAACTTTATCCGCTGCTTTTGGAAAAAGGCTACAGCTTTTCAAAAGTTTCCGAATGTCCTGCAAAAATCGGAATCTAAGGGACTTTTAAAAATCTTTGCCTGATTGCTGACAAATTTTTCTCAAGTCATTAATATTTAGTCCATGTCTTTATTGAAAGGTACAAAATGAAAGTTTTAGGTATTGAGTCAAGCTGCGACGAAACTGCCGTGGCGGTTGTCGAAGACGGGAAAAAAATTCTCAGCAATGTTGTTGCAACCCAAATCCCTTTTCACGAAATTTACAAAGGCGTTGTCCCTGAAATAGCAAGCAGAAAACATGCGGAATGGATTTTGCCCGTGGTAAAAGAGGCTCTTTCGGAAGCGGAACTTTCGCTTTCGGACATTGACGCTGTGGCTGCGACAAACCGTCCCGGGCTCATGGGCTCTTTGCTGGTAGGGCTTTCGTTCGGAAAAACGCTTGCGTGGTCTATAGGAAAACCGTTCATCGCTGTGAACCATATGCTCGGTCATCTGTATGCCGCTCATCTTGTAGAGGACATAAGTTATCCGTACATCGGACTTTTGGTTTCAGGCGGGCATACGGTAATTTGCAGGGTTCACAATTTTGACAAAATTGATGTACTCGGAACGACCGTTGACGATTCCGTGGGAGAAGCGTTTGACAAGGTTGCAAAATTCTACGGGCTCGGATATCCCGGCGGAGTGATAATCGACAAACTTTCAAAAAAAGGCGACCCCAAGTCGGCAAGTTTTCCCGTTCCTCGGCTTGACGGAGACGAGCGCCGCTATGACATGAGTTTCAGCGGACTTAAAACGGCGGTAATTCACCAAAGAGATATGTTTTGGAATCCGGGATATGAACATTCCGACGAAAATCTGTGCGCGGCTTTTCAGGAAACTGCCTGCACCACGCTTACGAGCAGACTTTTTAGGGCGGTGGAAGACACGGGGCTTACGACTGTTGTAGCCGGCGGCGGAGTTGCCGCAAATTCAAGGCTAAGGGAAATTCTTTCTGAAAAAAAGGATTTAAAATGCATTTTCCCGCCGTTAAAACTTTGCGGCGATAACGGAGCGATGATTGCGGGAATCGCCTATCATTTTCTTATGCGCGGTGAACGTTCTCCGTGGAATACAGTTGCGTGCGCAAGAATGCTTGAGTTCAAGCGCGGACTCAAGGGGGCTTCATGCGTCTGAACGAACTTACCTACGGAATCGTAGGGCTTGGAATAATGGGCGGCTCGATTGCAAAGTCCATCAGGGAAAATATTCTTTGTGAGGCGGAATCAAATGGCCGCATCCTCGGCTGCAACAGAAGCCTTGCAAGCCTGAAATCCGCCGTTGCCGAAGGCGTGATTGACCAAGCTTTTGCCGGCGACGAAGCGGATTCGATGCTTGAAAAAAGCGACGTCGTGTTTATTTGCCTTTATCCGCAGGCTACGCTCGATTTTTTAGCGGAACACAAAGGGCATTTCAAAAGCGGCTCGTTTGTAACGGATATTTCTGGCGTAAAAGGAATATTCGAAAAATCGCTTCCCGGACTTCTTAGAGCCGACGTGGATTTTATAATCGGGCACCCGATGGCAGGCGGCGAAAAGGAAGGATACGCCGCATCTTCTGCGAAATTTTTTGTTGACCATAACTATATTCTTGTTCCGCAGGATTTTAATAAAGCCGAAAACATCGAAACGATGAAACGGCTAATCTCCGCAATGGGCTTTAGCCGAATCGTTGAAACAACATCTCAAATCCATGATTACAGAATCGGATTTACAAGCCAACTTTGCCACGTTATAGCAAGTGCGCTTGTTCAAAGTTCCCCGGACACTCAGATGACGTCTTTCGGCGGCGGAAGTTTTGAAGATCTTACGAGAATTGCAATGATAAATGCCCCGCTTTGGGCTGAACTTTTTACTTTGAACGGCGAAAAACTTGTCCGCCACATCGATAATTTTGTAAGCCAAATGGAAACCATGAAAACCCTAATCCAAAACGGTTCCCGCACGGAACTTATCTCTTATCTTGAGCAGGTTCGTGACAAGCGGATATCCATGGGTTCCATACAGCTTACAGGTTCAAAATGAAGCTTTTATGCTTCGAAGAGTTTTAGAATCTCTTCTTTTGGACGTGCGCCTGCCGTTTGGTTTACAACTTTTCCGTTCTTGAACACAACAAGGTTCGGAATGCTCATGATGTTGAAGCGGCTTGCCAACGCTGTCTCTTCGTCAACATTGACTTTGCAGAACTTGTATTCCGTGTGTTCTTCAGCCAGCTGATCTACCACCGGAGATACCATTCTGCAAGGTCCGCACCATGTTGCCCAAAAGTCAACAAGAACCGGTTTGTCGCTCTTTAGGACTTCTTCGTCAAAATTTTTGTCGGTTACTATAGTTACCATAATTTTTCCTCCTGATATATTTAAAGATAAATTCATTTTTAAAAATAATCAAATTAATCTGAAAATTTGTGCTATAATCGCAGTCGACATGGATTCAACGATGAAAAATCAGGAAAAGCGCCGCGTGCAACGAAAAATTGCGCTGTTCTGTATTTTTGTTGAGTTTTTACTTTTAGTTGCATTTCTATTTTTCTATCTTCCCAAAATAAAGATTTCGTCAGCCGATTCGCATAATATTGCCGACGACCGAAAAAATTGCTTAATGTTTGTGGGATTTTCCGAGGACACATCGTTTTTGAAAAGGGCGTACGACGGGGCAATCCGTGCGGCGGAAAAATACGATTCCGTTGTAGCTCTGCATATTCAGGATTCAAGGACGGAACCTGAGAATTTTCAGAATCTTATGGATTTTGCATACGATTCGGGCGCGGACGGAATAATAGCCTACGTTCCCGAAAGAATGCAGTTTTCGCGGGCGGCAAAAACCGGCGGCGGAACCCATGTTCCTTTGGTTTTTATAGGAAATCGTTTTGACGGAACGGAGCAGGTTTCAAGCATAGGCGGAAATTATTCTGAAATGGGAAAAAAACTTGCCGACGAAGTTCTTGAGCTGTGGGAAGACAAAATGACGCTGATAATTTTTGATTCATTCAGTGCGCACAACTCAAATTCGCTTTCTATAAGGAACGCTTTTATTTCCGGCATTAATTCAAAAGGAATAAAGAATTTTCTTAGCCTTGACCATTCCGTGAATTCTTACAAGACGATGCTTGTAACTCATCTGAACAGGCTTAATCGGCTTGAAAAAAAAGTTATGCTGGTTTCTCTTTCGGAGCCGGATTCGCTTTATGCGGTGCAGAAAATCAGTATGCTTTCGTATGTAAGGAACACAAAAGTGCTCGGAATCGGCGAAAACGAAATCCTTAAAAAATACCTTGACACCGGAATCGTTTCGGTGCTGGTATCAATGGACTATGAAAAAATGGGCGAAGATGCCGTTGCCGAAATATTTGAGCACAAAGAGGATGCCCGTTCTGTAGGGACAATTCCTGCCGGCATAAAAATCATAAAGGCGGGCGGCAAATGACAGATTTTTTTTCTTTTATCGTGAATAAAATTCCTTTTGTCGGAAAAATAGTCGGAAGCTTTAAAAATCTTGACCTGCGGGGAAAAATAATGGCTGTAATCCTATGTTCCCTTGTCTGCATGGGATTTACAATTGTTCTTGTGGAACGGGTAGAACATTACGCCATCACAATTCTCGGCGATTCGTACAAGTCGAATGTAAGGATAAGCGATTTTTCCGACTGTCTTACAAGCACCAAGGATTCGATGGAGCACTTCATAAAATACTACACTTTTGAAAGTATAGAATCTTTTTACAGGAACAGAAACGAACTTGAACGGCGGATTTCGGATATGCACGATAAACCTTCCGCCGACGAAACTGAAAACAAGGAGTATTTGCTTAAAAGGCTTTCGGAAAGTTTTATCGGCTATGCGAACCGGGTCGTTTCAGCAAAAAGGGCAAATTCCGAAGACGAAGAAACGTTTTATTACGGAAAAGCGATAAAATGCTACACTTTTTTGAATAATGAACTTATGGCTTTTGACCTTTTTATGCACAGAATTAACAGCAGAATTTACGAGGAAAATCGGTTCAGGGTTTTTGTGCTTTCAAATACAATATATGCATTTATATTTGTGCATTTTGTTTTTGTGTCCGTTTATATATATCTTCTGCTGACTGAAATTCTTGCGCCGCTCCATCACATTTCCGAAGTGGCAACACGAGTTTCTCTAAGGGAGTTTGATATTCCGCTTTTTAACAACAAGGCGAACGACGAGGTGGGGAACATTTGCCGCGCGTTCGATAATATGCTAATAAGCATAAACGAATATATCGGAACGATTTTGGAAAAAGCGCATACGGAGAACGAACTCAAAGAAAAACAAACCCGAATGAGCGTGCTTTACACAAAGGCAAGACTTGACGCTCTTCAGGCGCACATAAATCCGCATTTTCTTTTCAACACTTTGAACACGGGCGTGCAGCTTGCAATGCTCGAAGGCGCACACAAGACAAGCGATTTTATTGAGCAGGTGGCGGCGTTTTTCAGGTATAACATTCACGAACGGAATTCTTCGTCCGTAGACGAGGAACTTCTGCTTATTGACCATTTTGTTTACATAATGAAGGTAAGGTTCGGAACAAGGCTGAACTTTGTAAAAAACGTTCCTTCGACGCAGTTTCCGCAAAAACTTCCGGCAATGATTCTTCAGCCTTTGTGCGAAAACTGCATAAAGCACGGACTTGAAAATTCCAGATGCACGGTAACGCTTTCGATTCAGGAACTTCCGGATTTTGTTGAGATTTCAATCTCGGATGACGGAAAAGGTTTTGACCCCGAAGTAAGGCTTAGAATTTTGGATGAGGTAAAGAAGGAACGGCAGACTTCCGATTCTATGGAATATCTGAAAGGTTCGGACAAGCCGGGAAACGGAATCGGAATTATGAACGTTTTTTCCAGATTGAAAATTTATTTCCGCATGAACGATATTTTTGACATTCAGAGCGGAGAAGGCGGAATCGGAAGCAGATTCATAGTGAGGGTGCCTAAAAATGTATAATATTCTTGTTGTTGACGACGAGCAGATTGTTGTGGAAGCCCTATTTTCGATAATAGGCAAAAATTTTGAAGGTCAGGTAAAACTGCATTCCGCATACAGCGGCCCGGAGGCGATAGGCATATGCACACGGAATCAAATCGACATAATTTTTATGGACATTCATATGCCCGGGATGACCGGACTTGAAGCGATAAAATGCATTTTGGACTTAAAGCCCGACGCCGTGATAATAATACTTAGCGCATACGACTGTTTTCAGTACGCACAGGAAGCGTTGAATCTTGGTGCGTTCAAGTACATTACAAAACCGGTGAACAGAAATCTTGTTG
>ERZ772957.1778-NODE-1778-length-13291-cov-5.169160_pt1 | contig 13291 bp, 10 predicted proteins | sample MGYA00580682_ERZ772957 | MGnify/ENA primary metagenome ERZ772957 (study PRJEB29015, sample SAMEA2737921) | human oral metagenome | biome: human oral; feature: human-associated habitat; material: dental | place: China | collected 2025 ...
TTTTTCAGACGACTTGCGGGTATCTGCAATCGGCTGCCGTAGCGTGGGCTTCGCCCGCGAGAATATATAAGAGACCCGCCGCAACCGATATTTCTGCAAACCATATTCGTGGGCAAAGCCCACGCTACGTCCATCGTTGAATATTTCTGAAAGCCGTAGGTCTGGATTCCCGCCTTCGCGGGAATGACGGCACGGTTGGCAGGGATGTGGGAACTGTTTTTTTCAGACGACTCGCGGGTGTCTGAAAGCGGCTGACGTAGCGTGGGCTTTGCCCGCGAGAATATATAGAGACCGGCAGCACCGATATTTTCGCGGGAATGACGGCACGGTTGGCAGGGATGTGGGAACTGTTTTTTCAGACGACTTGCGGGTGTCTGCAATCGGCTGCCGTAGCGTGGGCTTTGCCCGCGAGAATATATAGAGACCAGCAGCACCGATATTGTCGTAAACCATATCCGTGGATAAAGCCTACGCTAATGTAATCGTTGAATTTTTCTGAAAATCAGGGGTCTGGATTCCCGCCTGCGCGGGAATGACGGTGTAGCAGGCAGGAATGTGGGGACTGTTTTCATAGGTAAAAATAGTGGGATTGGATTTTCAGACAACCTCACACGCCCAAATACCCTTCCCTGCTGGCAAGCCACCTTGCCAGATGCGCTTCGACGATTTCGGGGTTTTGTTCAATCAGCAAGGGGGCGATTTCGCGCGCCTGTTCCAAGAGATGCAGGTCTTCTTCGAGGTTGGCGAAGCGCAGCATGGGGACGCCGCTTTGGCGCGCACCGAGAAATTCGCCGGGGCCGCGGATGTTGAGGTCTTGGCGGGCGATTTCGAAGCCGTCGGTGTGTTCGTAGATGACTTTCAGCCGCGCTTTGGCGAGTTCGCTCAAGGGTTCGGCAAACAGGAGGACGCACACGCTTTCTGCCGCGCCGCGCCCTACCCGCCCGCGTAATTGGTGCAGCTGCGCCAAGCCCATGCGCTCGGCGTGTTCGATCACCATCAGGGCGGCATTGGGCACATCTACGCCGACTTCGATAACGGTGGTGGCAACCAAGACGTTCAGGCGGCCTGAGGCAAACTGAGCCATGACTTCGGCTTTTTCGGCGGCCTTCATGCGCCCGTGTACCAAGCCGATGTTGAGTTCGGGCAATGCCGCCTGAAGCTGCTCGAGGGTTTCGGTGGCGGTTTGCAGTTGCAGGGTTTCGCTTTCTTCAATCAGTGGGCAGACCCAGTATGCCTGCTGCCCTTTGCGGCAGATGTTGAGGACGAAGCCTTCGACTTCGGCGCGGCGGACGTTGTTGACGAGGCGGGTTTTAATCGGGGTGCGCCCGGGCGGCAATTCGTCGATGACGGACACGTCCAAGTCGGCGAAGAAACTCATGGCGAGCGTGCGCGGGATGGGGGTGGCGGACATCATCAGCTGGTGGACGTCGCGCCCTTTGTTTTTGAGGGCGAGGCGTTGGGCGACGCCGAAGCGGTGTTGTTCGTCCACAATCACCAAGCCCAGATTTTGGAACTCGACGTCGTCTGAAAACAAGGCGTGTGTGCCGACGGCGATTTTGACGGTACCGTCGGCGAGTTTGGCTTTGGCTTCGTCTTTGGCTTTTTTGCGCTGGCTGCCGGAAAGCCAGACGACTTCGAGACCCAACGGCTCAAGCCATTGTTTGAACTTGATGAAATGCTGTTCGGCAAGGATTTCGGTCGGCGCCATCACGGCCGCCTGCGCGCCGGATTCGATGGCGGTCAGCGCGGACAAGGCGGCGACGATGGTTTTGCCGCTGCCGACATCGCCTTGCAGCAGGCGGTGCATCGGGTGGGTTTGCGCCATATCGCGGCGGATTTCGGACACGACTCTTTCTTGGGCATCGGTCAGGGCAAACGGCAAAGCGTGGCGCAGGGCTTGGGTCAGCGTACCGTCGCCACCCAATGCCGCCGCCGTGCCGCTGACACGCTTCTGCCGCGCCAGCCGCATGGAAAGCTGTTGCGCCAAAAGTTCGTCGAATTTGAGCCGCTGCCATGCGGGCAGCGCGCCGTCGGAAAGCTGGTGGATGGTGAAACTCGGCGGCGGCGAATGCAAAAGGCGCAGGCTTTCGGCGAGGTGCGGCAGTTTCAGACGACCCAATAAGGCATCGGGCAGCGTGTCGTGCAGCGGCGTAACGTCCAACGCCGTCTGAATGATGCGGCGCAAAGTAGGCTGGTTCAAGCCGTTTACAGTCGGATAGACGGGCGTGAGACTTTCCGCCAAACCGCTGCTCTCGGCATCGCGGATTTTGGGATGAATCATCTCGTCGCCGTAAAACCCGTGTTTGATTTCGCCCACGGCGCGGATGCGTTTGCCGACCGCCATCTGCTTCTGATGGCTGGCGTAAAAGTGGATGAAGCGCAGAAAAAGGACGCTGCCGGAATCGTCGGCGATTTGGACAATCAGCTGCTTGCGCGGTTTGAACGTTACTTCCTGATGGATGACCTCGCCCTCAACCTGACACGGCACGCCGAGCGGCGCGTCCTTAATCGGCATGATGTGCGTCTCGTCCTCGTAACGCAGCGGCAGATGCAAAACCAAATCCCATGCAGTGTTGAGGTTGAGTTTGTCGAGCTTCTTGGCGGAAACGTCGGTAATTTTGAGCTGTTTCTGAGTTTCGGGCGTCATCATGGCTTTGTCCTTTAATGACGCGTATTTTAGCTGAAAATGTAGGAAGGGGTCGTCTGAAAGGACGTTCAGACGACCTTGGAGGTATTGCACAAGCGAAGTTTGAAAATTTGCCCATGCCGTCATTCCCACGCGGGAGGGAATCTAGATTTCGGAGCTTCAGAAAGATTTACAAAGTTGCCATGATGTCAAATCTCTAGATTCCCGCCTGCACGGAAATGACGGCATAAGGTTTCTATGTAAATCACTATAAACCGTCAAATTCAAAAATCCGTCCACCCTGCTACTTTCAGACGACCTTGATAAAAAAGCAACGGATAAACCGTTGCTTTTTTGTTTGACCTGCAAATCTTACAGACTGCCCAACACGATGCGCAACACGCGGCGCAGGGGTTCGGCCGCGCCCCACAAGAGCTGGTCGCCGACGGTGAACGCGCTGATGTATTCGCCGCCCATGCCCAGTTTGCGGATGCGTCCGACGGGGACGGACAGCGTGCCGGTAACTTTGGCGGGCGTCAGCTCGTGGATGCTGGCTTCTTTTTCGTTGGGGATGACTTTCACCCAGTCGTTCGCGCCTGCCAAAATCGCTTCGATTTCGGAAACGGGCAGGTCTTTTTTCAGCTTCAGGGTGATGGCTTGGCTGTGGCAGCGCATAGAGCCGATGCGGACGCACAAGCCGTCGATTACGGTCGGATTGTCGCTGCGGCCGAGGATTTTGTTGGTTTCCACGCCGCCTTTCCATTCTTCTTTGGACTGGCCGTTGCCCAAATCCACGTCAATCCACGGAATCAGGCTACCGGCGAGCGGTACGCCGAAGTTGGCTTTCGGATAGTCTTCGCTGCGCAGGAAATCGGACACTTTGCGGTCGATGTCGAGAATCGCGCTGGAAGGATCGGCAAGCTCGTCCGCTACTTGGGCGTGAATCGCGCCCATGCCGCTGATGAGTTCGCGCATATTTTTCGCGCCCGCGCCGGATGCGGCTTGGTAGGTCATGCTGGTTGCCCATTCGACCAAATCGTTTTGGAACAGGCCGCCCAGCGCCATCAGCATCAGGGAGACGGTGCAGTTGCCGCCGATGTAGTTTTTCACGCCGTTTTTGAGGCCGTTGTCGATGACGTTGCGGTTGACTGGGTCGAGGACGATAATCGCGTCGTCTTTCATGCGCAGGGATGACGCCGCGTCAATCCAGTAGCCGTTCCAGCCGCTGTCGCGCAGGGGTTGGAACACGGATTTGGTGTAATCGCCGCCTTGGCAGGTTACGATGATGTCCATTTTCGCCAGTTCGGCAACGTCGTTCGCGTCCAATAATGTTTTCGCCGCCTGACCGAAATCAGGTGCCGTGCCGCCGACGTTGGATGTGGTGAAAAAGAACGCTTCGGGAATATGGGCGAAGTCGTTTTCTTCTTTCATACGCTGCATCAAAACCGAACCGACCATGCCGCGCCAGCCGACGAAACCTACTTTCATGTTGAGCTCCTTAGGGGGAAATTGTTAACAAATTTCTGAATAGGGGAAAAGGAAGAGTTTTAAACCTGTTTGAGGTAAATGTAAAGTTTTTTATAGCATCTCTAGAAAGAAATAAAAGGTCGTCTGAAATACACTTTCAGACGACCTTTCCGTATCAAGCTCAATCAAGATTCCCCCACCTCATCACGGCTCCGCCATTTCCAACGCCTGCTTGATGTCTACGGCAACGACGCGCGAGACGCCTTTTTCCTGCATGGTTACGCCGACCAGCTGCTCTGCCATTTCCATGGTCAGGCGGTTGTGGGAGATGTAGAGGAACTGGGTTTGCGCCGACATTTCTTTGACTAGGTTGCAGAAACGCGAGGTGTTGGCATCGTCCAGCGGGGCGTCGACTTCGTCCAGAAGGCAGAAGGGGGCGGGGTTGAGGCTGAACAGGGCGAACACGAGGCTCATGGCGGTGAGGGCTTTTTCGCCGCCTGAGAGGAGGTGGATGGTGCTGTTTTTCTTGCCGGGCGGGCGCGCCATAATGGACACGCCGGCGGTCAGGAGGTCGTCGCCTATCATTTTGAGGGTGGCCTCGCCGCCGCCGAACAAGGTCGGGAAGAAGGTTTGGACTTTGCCGTTGACGGCGTCGAAGGTTTCTTTGAAACGCTCTTTGGTTTTGTCGTCGATTTGGGCGATGGCTTCTTCCAAAAGGGTGATGGCGGCCTGTACGTCTTCACTCTGGCTGCGGTAGTAGCCGTCGCGTTCGCGCGCTTCTTCGAGTTCTTGCAGGGCGGCGAGGTTGACGGCGCCGAGGGCTTCGATTTGCTGGGTGAGGCTGCCGATGCTGCTGTTCAACACTTTCGGCGATTCTTTCGCCAACGCTTCGAGCGCGTCCAAATCGGCGGCGCGTTCGGTCAGGTTTTGATGGTAGCGTTTGGCGTTGATCAGGGCTTCCTGCTGCTGCAACAGGGCGGTTTGGGTGGCAGCCTGAAGCTGCGGCAGCTTGGTTTGCAGGGTTTGTACGCGGGCGTATTGCTCCCTGCCCTGCTCCTGAATCTGCGCGAGTTTTTCCTGCACGGCGATGTATTCTTCGTCCAGCGTGTGCACGGCTTCGGTCAGCTCGTCGAGCTTGATGTGCTGCTCGTCGTTTTGGAACTCGGTTTCATAGGCAAGGGCAAGCTCTTGCTGGCGTTCCTGCCAGTCTAGGGTTTGCTGTTCGAGCCGGGCGATTTGCTGTTGGTAGTTTTGTTTTTGCTGGTTGAGCTTGTGGACGGCGACTTCGGCCAGCCCGTATTGGCGGTTGGCTTCCAACAGGGCAAGCTGTGCTTGTTTCAGACGGCCTTGCTGCTCTTGGCGGCTGTGCGCGGTGGTTTGCTGTTGGTGTTCGAGTTCGGCGGCGGCTTCCTGCAAAGTAGCGATGTCGTCTGAAAGCCCGTCGGACGTGTGTTGCAACACGGTCTGTTCTTCCGCCAACTGGGCCAGTTCGCGCTCGATGTGTTCGCGGCGGATTTGCCCTTGGTTGGTGCGCGCCAAGAGTTCGGCGGCGCGTTGCTGCGCCTGGCTGTATTGGCGCGTGTGCTGCTGTTGCTGCTGCATCAGGTTTTTGTGTTGCACTTCGGACGAGCGCACGGCGGCCTCCGCCTGTTTGAACGCGGCTTCGGCGGCGGAGAGTTCGGGGGCGAGGTTTTCCAGTTCGGAAGCGATGCCGTCGAGGCGCGCTTTTTGGGCAATCAGGCTTTCCTGCGCGGGTTTGGCATAGAGCAGGACGCTGACTTTATCGACCTGATGGCCTTCGGGCGTGAGCCAGATTTGGTGTGCGCCCAAATCGCTTTGATGCACGAGGGCGTAGCTCAAATCGGGCGCGCACAATACGCCGTCGAGCCAGTGGTGCAATGCCGTCTGAAACGGCGGCTGTGCTTGGATTTGGTTCAACAATGCCTGTACGGGCAGGGATTTTTTGAGGCCGCCGGAGAGGTCGTCTGAAAGCCATGCCGCCTGCCCCTGCGGCAACGGCGCGGGCGGCACGAAACCGTGCGGCACGGCGCGGGCGTGCAGGCGTTCGGCAAGGATGACGGACAAGGCGTGCCGCCACTCGGCGGGCGCGGTGATGTGTTGCCACAGTTGCGGCGCGGCGGCGTGGTCGGTTGCCTGCCAGAAGTCGGCGGCTTCCTGCTGTTGCGACAGGATTTGCGACAACGCCTGCTGCTGCGCCTGCAAGGTGATGTGTTGCTGCTTCAGGTTTTGGAAGCGGTTTGAGGCCGTCTGAAACGCCTCGCGGGCGGCGTGTAAGGCTTCTTCGGCGGCAATGATTTGTTCTTCGTAATGCTCTTGCTGGCTTTGCAACAAGGCGGCAGCTTCCTGCGCGGCGGCGGTTTCCGCTTCGTCGGGCAGGTTCAGGGCTTGGTTTTCCTGTTTCAGACGACCTTTGCGCTCTTCGTGCTTGGCAACGGTTTGTTCGGCATGAGCAAGCTGCTGCTGCTTCAACGCCAGTTCGCGGCGGATGCGGTTTGCCTCGTCCTGCTGGGTTTGGAAGGCGGCGTTGAGCGTGGCTTGGGCTTCTTCCAATTCGGGCAGGCGCTCTTCGTGTTCGGCAACCTGCATCGCCCATTCAGCCAATTCGGTTTGTTTTTCTTCGGCCTGCAACTCGTTTTCTTCAAGCTGCACGCGGATTTGCTGCTGCTCCTGATGGATGCGCTGCATCTGCGTCTGCGCCGCCTGTTTGTCACGTTCGATGCGTTGGTGCAGGTTTTGTTGATGGCGGATTTGTTCTTCCAAACGGGCAATCTGCTCGCGCAACACGCCGCGTTTGTTGCTCAGTTCGTGTACTGCCTGCTGTTGCGACTGTTCGGCGGTCTGCAAGGCGTGTACTTCGTCGTTTAACGCCTGAACCTGCGCGGCGGTTTCGTCCTGCTGCGCCTGCAAAGACTGATGCTGCGCGGTCGCCTTGTCGGCGGCGGCAAGCGATTGCTGCCATTGGGCGTAATCGAGCAAATCCTGTTGTTGGTTCAACTGCGCGGTCAGGGATTTGTAACGTTCGGCGGTTTCGGCTTGTTTCTCCAGCTTTTCCACCTGACGCGCCAACTCGTTCTGCAAATCGCCCAAACGCTGCAAATGCTCGCGCGTATCTTTCAGACGACCTTCCGTCTCCTTGCGGCGTTCCTTATATTTGGACACGCCCGCCGCCTCTTCGATATAGGCGCGCAACTCCTCCGGCCGCGCTTCGATGATGCGCGAAATCATCCCCTGCTCGATAACGGCATAACCGCGCGCGCCCACGCCCGTCCCCAGAAACAAATCGGTAATGTCGCGGCGGCGCACGGTCTGATTGTTGATGAAATAAGTCGATTCGCCCTGACGCGTCAGCTGCCGCTTGATGCTCACCTCGGCATACTGCCCCCACGCCCCCTGCAAACTGTGGTCGCTGTTGTCAAACACCAACTCCACCGAAGCCCTCGGCGCAGGACGGCGCGTCGCCGCACCGTTAAAAATCACGTCCTGCATACTCTCGCCGCGAAGCTGCTTCGCCGAGGCCTCTCCCAACACCCAGCGCACCGCGTCAATCACATTCGACTTGCCGCAGCCGTTCGGCCCGATAACCGCAACAAGCTGCCCCGGAACATGAATCGTGGTCGGGTCGGTAAAAGATTTGAAGCCGGAGAGTTTGATGTGGGTCAGGCGCATGGGATAAGGACGGGGAGAAAAAATAAAGTGGGATTTTATACTAAAACATCTGACAAAAGGTCGTCTGAAACCCTGTTTCGAGGTTTCAGACGACCTTTGCTTTCAGACCTTCTTAACGGCGCGGCTTATTCTTTGCCGATACCTTTATCCAGTCCTTGCGTCAGACCGTTGATGTCGCCGCCGTTCAGGCCCAATTCTTTCAAGAGACCGTCAACCAGCGGGGCTTGGCTGCGGTAGCGCAGGGCGCTGTTGACCATTTGGTCGGCGAGGCTGGCTTGTGTGGTTTGACCGTCCGACACGCCTTCGGAGCAGTTGGCAGCGCCGCTGAATCCGCCCAAGCCGTTGACTTGCAGAATCTTGATGTCGTCGATGTTTTCCATCGGGCGCACGGATTCGCGGATGATGTCGGGCAGGTGTTTCAACAGGGCGAGGCGCACTTGCATTTCGACTTGCTCGACGCTCAGGACGTTGGCGGCTTCGTTCACGGCGCGGGTACCTTCGGCATCGACTTTGTATTGCTGCTCTTGCGCTTGTGCCAGCAGGACTTTGGCATCGGCTTCACCTTTGGCTTGCAGGCGTTGTTTCTCGGCTTCGGCTTCGGCGGCGATGCGCACGGCTTCGGCGCGGTCTTGCGCGGCCTGTTTCTCGGCTTCTGCGGCGACGGTGAGCGAAATCGCGTCTTTTTGCGCGGCTTCTTCGGCGGCAATCAGTTCGACGGCTTTGGCACGTTCGGCGCGTTCGGTTTCGCGCACGGTAATCACGCTCTCTTCTTCACGTACGGCGGCGGCGCGGGCTTTGTCGGCCTCGGCTTTGGCTTCGGATTCGGCACGCGATTTCTCGGCAACGGCGATGGCGCGGTCTTGCTCGGCAAGCTCGATGGCTTTGCGGCGCTCAACCTCCGCTTGCTCGACGGCTTGGGCTTTGCGGATGTCTTCGTTTTTAATGTCGCGTTCGGCGGCGATGCGTTTCAAATCCACTTCGCGTTCGGCGGCGATTTTGGCTTCTTCCGCCTCGCGTTTTTTCTGCGCTTCCTGCTCGGCGATGCTGGCTTCCTGTTCGGCGCGGCGTACGGCGATTTCGCGTTCTTGTTCGAGTTTGGCGTATTCTTCTTCGCGCGAGATTTTCAGGCGTTGCTGCTCGGCTTCGAGGTTTTTGGTTTTAATCGCCAAATCGGTGTCTTGTTCGATTTCGTTGCGTTTTTTGCGGCGGCCTTCGATGGTTTCGGTCAGTTTGGTCAGACCTTCCGCGTCAAACGCATTTTGCGGGTTGAAAAACTCAAAGCTGGTTTGGTCGAGGCCGGTCAGGGAAACGGTTTCGAGTTCGAGGCCGTTTTTAAACAAATCTTCGCTCACGACTTGTTGCACTTTCTGAACGAAATCAACACGTTTTTCGTGTAACTCTTCCATCGCCATTTCGGCGGCGACAGCGCGCAGGGCATCGACGAATTTACCTTCGACGAGGTCTTTCAATTCGTCGGGCGACATGGTTTTCATACCCAGCGTTTGCGCGGCGGTGGCGATGCTCTCGGCGCTGGGTTTGACGCGGACGTAAAATTCCGCCATCACATCGACGCGCATCCGGTCGCGGGTGATCAACGCCTGCTGCGCCGCGCGGCGCACTTCGAGGCGCAATGTGTTCATGTTGACGGGGATGATTTCGTGCAGCACGGGCAGCACCATCGCGCCGCCGTTCATGATGACTTTTTCGCCGCCGAAGCCGGTACGGACGAAGGAGACTTCTTTGCTGGCGCGGCGGTACAGGCGGGTGAGGATGAGGCCAAGTACGAACAGCGCAACGAGTATGACGCCGGCGATGATGCCGATGGAAACTAAGTTCATGGGTTTTCCTTTCTTGTTGTCGATATACCCTTGAGGGGCGTGGGTTCAGACGGTTTTTTTAGGGTTTGGGGTCGTCTGAAAAGGTTAAAAATAGCGGTTTTAAAGGTAGGTCGGATTCTTGAATCCGACAATTTCGGTTAGGTGCAATACGGCTGAAGCGGAGCGGTTCGTCGGATTCAAGAATCCGACCTACCATTTCTGTTTTTTTGCAAACCGTAGCGTGGGCTTTGCCCGCGACCTACTGTCGTTTGAATCAAACGATCATCCGAGATGTTTGCTTCGTGGGCGAAGCCCACGCTACGGACTACTTGAGAGGTGTCGGTTCAGACGGTTTTTTGGAATTTGAGGTCGTCTGAAAGGTTAAAAATCTGGGGTTTTAAAGATAGGTCGGATTCTTGCAATACGATAATTTCGGTTATGTGCAATACTGATGAAACGGGGCAATTTGTCGGATTCAAGAATCCGACTTACCGAGCTTATACCTTGAATATCACTGCCAACCTGTTAATTCAATCAATGCGTTTCGGGAAGCTGTTGTGCAGATATTGTGTCTTCCTAAGCCCAGCAGCCCGCCGATGACTGTTGTTCCCCTGCGTTCGGTAATCAGACTGACTCCGACGATGTCACTCATATGTATACGGTCAAACTTCCTGTAAGCCCCGTCATGTCCGCCTTGATAACGGATGCGTCCGAATGCGCCGTAAATAATCAATTTTTCGCGATCAATATAAATCGATTTTCGGGTCGTCAGCCCGCACCACCAACGTTCCACGCGCCACAGCCACAATAGCGTGAGCATAATAGCCAGCAGCCAAGTCATATTGCTTGAAAACGATGGATCCATCCATTTCACCATCTTCAACCAGAGACCGCCTACGCCGATGAGGCCGAACAAGAAAGCAACCAAGGGTTGAAACAACAAACCTCTGAATAATGAATGTTTAAACAGCAGCCCGTCGCCGACAACGATGACTCCTCGCGGCAGCTTGTTTTTCAACGCTTCGATGCGGGATTGCATATCGCGCTCGGACTGCGCCAAATAATCCATATCTATCCCCGTTTTGTTTTTCTAATTAATTGATAAATGGTGATTCATTGCAAACCGGCGTTTATCTTTTCAGACGACCTCAATCCACCAAGCTCCCGCTCGGGTTCAAAATCGCCTTAAACGTATTTCCCTCCAGCGACACCAGCAACACCGCGTCGCCCTGTTTTAACACTTCGTCGGAATCCGGTTCCGCCATCACATAATGCTGTTGCCCGTACACATCCTTCACCCGCACCTGCGCCGCGCTGCCTGCCCGTGCTTCGCCCAGCACCACTGTGCCTATGCGTCCGATTAGGCTTTCCTGCGAAACGGCGGTGGTTTCGTCTTTGGGCATGATTTTGTACAGTCCACCTGCCGTCAGGCGCACCAGCGGCAGCGAAAGGAACCACACGGCTACTGCCGCCAGCCATCCGTTCAGATAGCTGCCGAACACGGCGACAAAGGTCGTCTGAAAGAGATAGCCCGTCAGTCCGTACACGGCAAGGAACACCACCATCAGCATCAACACCGGCACGCGACCGACATACAGCCAGCTCAGAAACCTGACGAACACGCCCGCGTCCGCTGCGTCCAGCCCGACTTCGGCGTGCGCGGTTTCGGTCAGGCTGTCGGGCAGCAGGTTGTCCAGCCAGTCACTGATGCCGCCCGCCAGCATGGAGATGACTTCCAACACGCCGAGCAAAACCATCAGCGCGATGGCGATGCCGAAGATTTCCGTTTCGGGGGCGTTGATTAGATTCCACATTCTCGTGTTCCTTTTTATTCTTGCATTTCAAACAGGTATTGGGTTTTCAGACGACCTCTTCACTCTCAATCTCAGCGCGGCATTCAATTGGAAAGTTGACCGAGTTGGCGATGAAACACAGGCGGTGCGCTTCGTGATGCAGTTCCAAAGCTTTGGCGCGGTCGCTTCCTGCGGCGATGGTAACGCGCGGCTTCAACACGGCGGAGACGAAACGCCCCGCGTTCCCATTCCCGCCTTCGTCCATCACCGCTTCGGCATGATCGGTGTAGGCGGTAACGCAGATGCCCGCGTCGGCACACAGGTGCAGGTACCATAGTTTGTGGCAGGCAGAAACGGCGGCCAACAGCATTTCTTCGGGATTCCAGCGGCCCGCATCGCCGCGGAAGGCGGGGTCGGCGGAACCGTGCAGGTCGGGCTTGCCCTCGGCGGAAACGGTAAAGTTGCGCAAATAAGCGGTGTAGGACGAAGTGCCTTCGCCGAGATTGCCCGTCCATGTTGTCGCGGTGCGGTAAGTGTGTTTTTTGCTCATTTTGACATTCCTTTCAATTATTTACTGTTCGCGGCAATAAAGACATTATCCGCCTTGAAACGCCGACTCTAGTTGAGCCAGGCATAAGCCGATGCGCCCGCCGCCAAACTGATGCCCAGCCACAGCAGGATTTTGGTTTCCGCCCATACGTCATCCCAATACCGCCCCCGCAGCGCGCTGATGATGTCGGGGGTGCAATAGAATTCGACGCATTCGACAAATTCGTCCCAATCCTTAAACATCACAAAGTAAAGCAAGACGGCGGTTAGCAAGCCGATCAAGATGGCAAAAATCATCAAATTCCCCTATTTTTCAGACGACCTGTGCGTATCGTAAAGAAAGGTCGTCTGAAACCGCTCCTAACTTTTCCCTAAGTCCTGCGTGTTTAAATGTCTATACCGACAACAGACGCAAAGGGAACGAAATGAAACATTCTCAGTCGCAATATACAAAGCCGTCCAAACCGCTTTTGAAAAAACTGCTGCTTCCTGTCGCCGCTGTTTGCGCCATTTTTCTTGCAGCAGAAGGTTTCGACCTTTACGAAGACTACGCCCAATACCGCATGGAGACAGACCCCGCGTTCGCGCAACACCACGACCGCGCTTTGTCCATCCTGCACAGCAGGGGCTACGAAGTCCACGATTCCGACACCGACCTCTATTGGGCAAGACCCGTTTTGGAATTTGAGGCCTACAAAGGCAGCTTGGAATACAAAATCGTGATGTCTTATCCCGATTTAAACATTCTCGTAGAACGCGTCGATTTATAATCCGCTTCCGAATATTCTTGATTTGACTTACCCCACGTCCCGAAAGGATACGACATGAAAAAACTCTTACCGGTATTACTCTTAGGCAGCATCGCACTGACCGCTTGTGCCGCCCCCTATCCTTACGACTATTACGATGACGACTATCGTACCGACCGCTACGAGCAGCGTTATGACCGTTACGATGACCGTTATGAGCGCAATTACGACCATTATGACGACTACCGTTACCGCGACGGCAAGTATTACGATGATGACTACATCGAATACCAAATTTACAGCGATCCGTCTTTCGAGCAAAAACGCGCACAAGTGATGCGGATTCTCGAACGACGCGGCTACCAAGTTCACGAAATCGAAGCCGACGACCGCCGCGGCCGCCCCGTATTGAAAGCCGAAGCCTTCAAAAACGGACGCGAATACGACATCGTCTTCTCATGGCCGGATTTAAGGATTATCAGCGAACGCATCGACTACTGATTTGTTCCGCCACACGCCGCAAGGACAAGCTCCGCGCGGCGTTTTTCGTTTTCAGACGACCTTGGATTCGGATTTCAAGTGCAACACTATGGTACCAGTGGT
>ERZ772957.1779-NODE-1779-length-13277-cov-16.070715_pt1 | contig 13277 bp, 9 predicted proteins | sample MGYA00580682_ERZ772957 | MGnify/ENA primary metagenome ERZ772957 (study PRJEB29015, sample SAMEA2737921) | human oral metagenome | biome: human oral; feature: human-associated habitat; material: dental | place: China | collected 2025 ...
GCGCTTGATTGTAAGCACATTGCTTTCGTTGTCGTGGATAGAGTCGCTGAAATAGAGGCTCAGAGCCATTGCTATTGCTACCACTTCATTAGGCATATTATTACTCATATTCTTTTCCTTTTTTTATTTGGTTTTTGGAATGATGAATTATAAAGGTATGTTATCGTGCTTTTTCAACGGATTGGTAACCTTCTTGTTCTGCAACGATTGGAATGCACGAATAATACGGAAACGAGTATTGCGTGGCTCGATAACGTCGTCGATATAACCGCGTGAAGCAGCCTGATACGGATTAGCAAATTTTTCTTTGTATTCCGACTCTTTGTCGAAGATATATTTTGCTTTTTCGTCTGCATCTTCGATAGCGGCTATATTCTTGCCTTCGAGCACTTCCACGGCACCGCTTGCTCCCATAACGGCTATTTCGGCGTTAGGCCAAGCGTAGTTGATATCGCCTCTGAGTTGTTTACAGCTCATCACGATGTGTGCTCCGCCGTACGACTTACGTATGGTAACGGTAACCTTTGGTACGGTGGCTTCGCCGTAAGCAAACATAAGTTTTGCTCCGTGGACGATGATACCGCTGTACTCTTGTCCCGTGCCTGGTAAGAAACCGGGTACGTCTACCAAAGTGAGAATAGGAATATTGAATGCATCGCAGAAACGAACAAAGCGTGCAGCCTTGCGTGAGCTGTCGCAGTCGAGTACACCTGCAAGGAATTTTGGCTGGTTGGCTATGATACCTGTCGAAACGCCGTTGAAGCGGGCGAAACAGCAGATGATATTTTGTGCGTAAAGCGGCTGAACTTCCAGAAACTCACCGTTGTCGACGATAGAACGGATAATATCCTTCATATCGTAAGGTTTGTTCGGATTGTCGGGTACTATTTCGTTGAGTACGTCGTCTGCACGGTTGATGGGGTCGTTGCAGGTTACGGTAGGCACCGACTCCATGTTATTCTGTGGAATATAAGATATTAGCTGACGTGTGAGCTGCAGACACTCTTCTTCGGAAGCCGATTTGAAGTGAGCCACACCCGATTTGCGTGAGTGCATACCGGCACCGCCCAAAGCCTCTGTGGTAACGTCTTCGCCGGTAACCGATTTTACTACTTTCGGTCCGGTGATAAACATATACGAGTTTTGTTCGGTCATCATAATAAAGTCGGTCAGAGCAGGCGAATATACGGCACCACCGGCACAAGGTCCGAATATAAGTGAAATCTGAGGTACTACACCCGAGGCAAGGATATTGCGTTCGAATATTTCTGCGTAGCCTGCCAGAGCGTTAGAACCCTCTTGGATACGTGCTCCACCCGAGTCGTTGATACCGATGATGGGGCAACCTATCTTCATAGCATAGTCCATCACTTTGCATATTTTTTCGGACATTGTCTCCGACAGCGAACCGCCGATAACGGTAAAGTCTTGTGCAAAAACACATACCATACGTCCTTCGATGGTACCGAAGCCTACTGCAACGCCGTCGCCGAGGTATACCTCTTTTTCCATACCGAAGTTTACACAGCGGTGGGTCTTGAACATATCCATCTCTTCGAACGACCCCGGGTCGAGTAACATCTCTATACGCTCGCGAGCAGTATATTTACCTTTTGCGTGTTGAGAGTCGATTCTCTTTTGTCCGCCGCCGAGGCGGGCTTTGGCACGCATATCAACAAGTTTTTTGATCTTTTTTTGATTTTCGAATGTCATCATAACAATCTGTATTTTTTTGTCAATTATTTTTTTTCGATTTATTTTTTTGAAAAATTTTTGGAAGATGTTTGCATTTTCTATTATATGTGATAAAATCATGCCGGTCTATTTTTTGTTTTCTCCGCTTCTTATTTTTGTTCTGAATCAAGCAGAACTGATTCTTTGCGAATTGGAATCTTCTGAGTCGTGTTTTTTATTGCGTAATGTAGCAAAAATGAAAAACATTCAAGTTTTTCTTGAAATTTCGGAAAAAAGTGGTATGCTAGGCATAGAAGGAAAATGTCATTTACGGGGTGTGGTTATTTGTTTCACAGGGCTGTGCGGACGGCCTGAGAAAGAGGGGGATTCAGATGATTTCATTACTGGGGAAGACACGACAGATCAATCGCCTGCTCCAGCGCTCAGAGAGCGTTGAGTATGACGGCATTTCGCGGGTGCTGAGCAATGTCCTTGAGGCGAATGTCTACATTACCGACGAGAGAGGAAAGATCTGCGGATACGCGTTCTTCGATGATGATGATCTCATGGTGAATGAAGCAATCGAGCTGGGGCAGTTCCCGCGCAAGTATGTTGATTGGCTCAATCGGCTTGAGGAGACGCACGCCAACATCCGCATGGATGCAGAGGGCGCTTCCTATGAGCAGGAGATGGTGGAGCTCTTTCGCGGGCAGAATATTGTCATCACACCGATCTACGGCCCGCGGCGCAGACTGGGGACACTCGTCGTGGCAAGCAGCAAGAAGGAGTTCGGAGACCCTGATCTCCTGCTCTGCGAGTATGGCGCGACAGTTGTCGGCATGGAGATGCTGCGCGACGCATCGCAGCGCAATGAGATTGAGGCGCGTCAGCGCGAGGCCGTACGCATCGCCGTTGAGACGCTCTCCTACTCCGAGCGCAAGGCGGCACATGCCATCCTGCAGGAGCTTGCGAGCCAGGGGAAATTCGAAGGACGGCTGATCGCTTCCCGCATCGCGGACGAGGCGAAGATCACGCGCTCGGTGATCGTCAACGCGCTCCGCAAGTTCGAGTCGGCGGGGGTCATCGAGTCGAAATCGCTCGGCATGAAGGGGACGTTTGTGCGCGTGACGAACGCGTACCTCATGGAGAAACTGCCAGAGCTCGAGGAGTATGCCTCCGACGTCCAGTGGGCGAATCTCGGCAGCGGCGTCAACATCTAATGCCGTATTATAGCGCAAAGAAAAGATGTTGACAAGCCGTTAAAAATCTCATATAATTGCGTTCGTGAGTGTGCGGCGGATGCCATGCAGGCTGTCTGCCGCACATTATAATGCTCGGCGCGTTGGTCAAGTGGTTAAGACACCGCCCTTTCACGGCGGCTTCACGGGTTCGAATCCCGTACGCGTCACCAGATACGGCCCGGTAGTTTAGTTGGTTAGAATGCCGCCCTGTCACGGCGGAGGTCAGGGGTTCAAGTCCCCTTCGGGTCGCCATTTTTATGCCTCGGTAGCTCAGTTGGTAGAGCAGGGGACTGAAAATCCCCGTGTCAGTGGTTCGATTCCGCTCTGAGGCACCACTTGGATTTGAATCTCCAGTACAGATGTGCACTGGGGATTTTTTTGTAGAACGCATATGGACCGAAACCCTCCAAAGGAGATCTCGACGTGGAATATTTCTCTCAGATTTTTCTCTCGTTCATCGCATCCTGGGGCTATTTCGCCGTTGCCATCCTCATGGCGGCGGAGAACGCCTGCATCCCCATTCCGAGCGAACTCATCCTCGGGTTTGCGGGCTATCTCGTCTTTGCCGGGCACATGTCATTCGAGAGGGTGCTCCTCGCGGGAATGATCGGCGGCATCCTCGGCTCGGCGTTTGCCTATGAGGTCGGTGCGCGCGGCGGACGTCCCTTCGTCGAGAAATACGGGAAATACTTTCTCATCAAGAAATCTCATGTCGATACCGCGCAGGACTGGTTCGACCGCTACGGGCTCAAGGCCGTCTTCTTCAGCCGCATGCTGCCCGTGATCCGTACCTTCATCTCGCTCCCGGCGGGATTTGCGCGCGTCGATACAAAGCGGTTCTTCCTCTACACGATCGCGGGCTCGCTTCCGTGGACGGCGGCCATCATCTACGCCGGCATGATGCTCGGCGAGAACTGGACCGATCTCATGGAGTACGGGCACGAGGCGAGCATTGTCTTCGTCATCATCTCCGTCATCGTCATCATCTATTTCTACCTCCAGTGGAAGAAGAAAAAGAAGCGCCACCTGCGCTGACCCAGACATCCAAAAAGAACGCTGCCGCACGAAGATTTTCATGCAGCAGCGTTCTTTTCATTTCTGTTATGTTTCTTCTGCAGGCACCGGAGCCGTCTGGAACAGCGAGACGGCAAGACCGATGAGGGCGCCGACAGCGGCAGGGCATACCCAGCCCATCATAATGCCATAGAAGGGAATGTAGGCGACGAGCAGCTCATGAATTGGCGCAGAACTCAGTCCCGCCGCATGCAGGCCGTCAATCAGGGAGAAGATGAGCGTGAGCGCCATTGCCCCCTGATAGATGCTCGTTCTCCAGCCGATGAAGCGGTCGAATAGCGAGAGAATGACGAAGACGATAACGAGCGGATAGATTGTAACGAGGAACGGGATTGCCAGCGCGATGATCTGTGTCAGCCCCACATTCGAGGCGGCAAAACTGAACAGGATCGAAAAGAGCAGCAGGCGTTCATAGGAGACGCGCCCCTTGAGGAGCTTGTTGAAGAACATCGCCGCACTTGAAGTGATGCCGCAGCAGGTCGTCAGGCATGCGAGCCCGATAATGACTGCGAGCAGAAGATTGCCGGCAGCACCGAAGAAGATGCCAACCGCTCCCGAGAGAATCTGTCCGCCGTTTTCCGAGTGGCCGAGCACAGAAATGCTCGTTGCCCCAATGTACGCGAGAGAGCCATAGACCACCGCCATCAGCGTGACCGTAATGAGACCGGAGACCAGACACGCGGCGCCGATCGCGCGGCTGTCCGTAATCCCGCGCATGCGCACGGCATTTGCAACGAGCGCGCCGATGGCAATCGAGGCCAGCAGATCCATCGTTTGATAGCCGTCCTGGAACCCCTGTGCAAACGGCGCATCAATATAACTCCCCGTTGCAGGCAGAATCTCACCAAGCGGCGCATGAAACGCCTGTGCAAAGAGGATGAACAGTACAATGAGAAGCGCAGGCGTCAGCATCCTGCCCACGCGGTCGATGATCTTATTCGGATTCAGCGCGAGGTAGTATGATGCGGCAAAGAAGATCGCCGTGTAGATCAACTGACCGAGCGCGATGTCATCGTTCGCGAGAAAGGGGCGTATGCCGATCTCGAATGAGACGGCGCCCGTGCGCGGCATCGCAAAGAGCGGGCCGATGATGAGATAGAGGATGACGAGCAGTACCGTCGCAAAGCGCGGCCATGTTTTTGCCCGCAGGAGCGGCACATACTCGCCGCCCGCGAGCGCGATCGCCGTAATGCCGAGGAGCGGGAGTCCGATCCCCGTCGTCATAAAGCCCAGCATTGCCTGCAGTGTATGATCGCCCGCCGCCTGCCCGAGTGCGGGCGGGAAAATGAGATTTCCTGCGCCGAAGTAGATGGAGAACATCATAAAGCCGAGCGTCAGCAAATCCTTCTTTTTCAACGAATTTATGGCAAGTACCTCCAGTACACAGATGCTGCTAGAAAAAAGGTTAAACTTCATTATCGCAGAATCGGTGCCGCCTGTCAAATGCCGGAGGAACTCGCTCCAAGAGCATTGCCGAGGAATGGGTTATCTCCCCAAATCACAGCAGTTCAATGTCAGGATCATAGCGGGTGATGATATCAATTACTTCATCTGCTGTGAGAAGAGTAAATTGCTTTACTTGGAGATCATCACCTATACATGATTCTTCTTGTACCCATTTGATCAGAGCAGAATCCTGCACTTCAAACAGCGTCCATTTTGCATAAAAATCTTTTCCATATTTTTCATGTAAAAAACCTAGTGTTTTATATCGGTTCCCTTCGTCCGTACACTGATAAGAAATGATGGCGCCGGCACCGAAGATTATTTTGATACCTTGACTATCATCAGAAGTCGTTAACGTGATCTCCAATCCCTCGCCCCATGATCCAGTTAAGTTCTCCATATACATCTTTCCTGGAAGATCCGAGATCGGTTTCCATTGACTCCATTTTCCATACATTTTTTCCATTGCAATATTTTCCTTTTCTAAATCCAATATTTACAAATGATAGACCTCACTCATTAGATTAAGAATAAAGATGTGTTGTTTTAGTAATTGGATGCGTGAGGAATGCCTGCAGACAGTTCCGTTCCAAGCGTCTGTCATGGGATGCCCGAAGGTTGGCCTACTGATGCCGCAGGTTCGTGCATGTTGGGGATTTTAGGGTTGACAGAAGATGGTCTTGCCGATATAATGTTCAAGTATCGCATATTTGCGGTGCAGGAAGATTTTATGCGGAAGTAGCTCAGTGGTAGAGCACCACCTTGCCAAGGTGGGGGTCGCGAGTTCGAGCCTCGTTTTCCGCTCCATCTTTCGGCGACATAGCCAAGTGGTAAGGCCGAGGTCTGCAAAACCTTTATCCCCAGTTCGATTCTGGGTGTCGCCTCCAATATGAAATGCGGTCTGGAAGGATTTCTTCCAGACTTTTTTACTATCTGTTCTTGTATCTGTGTAAGGGTGAGAGGAAACGAATGGCCAGCGGACTTTATAAGATACTCGTCTACGGCTGCCAGATGAACATTGCCGATGCCGAGCGCATGGAGGGGCAGCTGCAGGGCGCGGGCTACGCGCGGACGGAGGAGACGGCGGATGCCGATATCATTCTCATCAATACCTGCTGCGTGCGCGAGACAGCGGAGGACAAAGTCTACGGAAAGATCGGCGAGATCAAGAAGGTCAAGGAAAAGAATCCGAAACTGATCTTCGGAATTGCGGGCTGCATGGCGCAGAAGGAGGGGGACAACCTCATGCGCCGCGCGCCGCACATCGACTTCGTGCTCGGTACGGGCAAGGTACAGGAACTGACGCGCATCATCGCCGAGATTCGTGCGGAGCATTCGCCCGTGGTGGATGTGGCGCTCTCGGACAGCGAGATCGCAGAGAATTTGCCCGTTGCGCGCGGAGGGAAGTTCTCGGCGTGGGTGCCGATCATGTACGGCTGCAACAATTACTGCACCTACTGTATTGTGCCCTATGTGCGGGGACGCGAGCGCAGCCGCGCACCGGAGGAGATCGTTGCGGAGGTGCGCCGTGCGGTGGCGGAGGGCTACCGCGAGGTGACGCTTCTCGGGCAGAATGTGAACTCGTATGGAAAGGATCACAAGGCTGCGGATTTCGCCGATCTCCTCCGCATGGTGGACGAGGTGGAGGGCATCCGACGCGTGCGTTTCATGACCTCACATCCGAAGGACATCGGCGACAAGCTGATCGATACGATCAAGAGCGGCGCACATATCTGCGAGCACATCCATCTCCCCGTGCAGTACGGCAGCAGCCGACTCCTGAAGGCAATGAACCGCGGCTATACGGTGGAAAAATATCGCGAGCGTGCGCTGCGTGTGCGCGAGGCGCTGCCGGAGGCGAGCCTGACGACCGATCTCATTGTGGGATTTCCCGGCGAGACGGAGGAGGATTTTGCTCAGATGCTCGCGTTCCTGCGCGAGATGCGCTATGACTCGGCATATACCTTCCTCTACTCGAAACGTTCGGGTACGCCCGCTGCAACGATGGCGAACCAAGTGGCGGACGATGTAAAGCATGCGCGCCTGAACCGACTGATGGAAGAGCAGAACGCGATCAGCCGCGCGATCAACGAGCGGCTCATGGGTGCGGAGCTCGAGATCATGGTCGAGGGAGCGAGCAAGAATGATCCGCGCGTCTGGAGCGGGCGCACGCGCACGAACAAGATTGTGCTCTTTCCGCATGGTGCAGAACGTGAGGGCGACTTTGTGCGGGTGAAAATCAACCAGCCGCAGACGTGGCTGCTCAAAGGGGAAGTTGTTTCGTAGTTTATCACGATGTGAGTCCGCGCGAGTGCCTCGTTACACAAGTGGCCGCATGTTTATTCGCCTAAATACCTGAACTCGCTTCGCTTGGACGAAAGAAACCCGTCGGGGGCGAAACGCACGCTGTCATCTTACTTTATCAACAATCACTTAATCTAGGAGGTTCGTTATGGACGCGCAGAACGTCACGCCGATGATGCAGCAATATCTGAGCGCGAAGCAGGCGCATCCCGGCGAACTGCTCTTCTTTCGCCTCGGGGACTTCTACGAGATGTTCTTCGAGGATGCAAAGATTGCTGCCAAGGAGCTCGGACTGACCCTCACGAGCCGCAGCGGTGACCTCGACAAGAGTCCTATGTGCGGCGTACCTTACCATGCAGCAGACAGCTATATCGCGCGCCTCGTTGCCAAGGGGTTCAAAGTCGCGATTGCCGAACAGATCGGCGACCCGAAGGCAAAGGGGCTGACGCATCGCGAGGTGGTCAAGGTCATCACCCCCGGCACGACGCTCTCGGACGAGGTGCTGCAGGACGCGTCCAATATTTACATCGCGCTCCTTCATGAGAGTGCGCCCGGGAAATTCGTTCTGGCAGGTGCGGACATCTCGACGGGCGAGGCGTTCTATGCCGCCTATGCGGGGGAAAATGCCGCACAGCAGATTTTCGACGAGCTCTATCGCCGCATGACGGCGGAGCTGCTCATGACCGGGGGATTCTCTCTTGCGGACGATGTGCGCGAGTTCGCCGCGCAGCGCCTGCCGCACTGTGCCATTTCGTCCGTGGAGGCGACGGCGGATACGGAGCTGCTCGCACAGCATTTCCCGGCGGAGGAGATTCCCGCAGACGGGGGAGCGCAGACGGCGATCGCCGCACTTTTGCGCTATCTGCACGATACGGTGATGGCGGATCTCTCGCAGATCAACCGCCTCGCGTTCCTCGATGCGGCAGGTACGATGCAGCTGGATACCTACACGCTGCGCAATCTCGAGATTACCCGCAGCCTGCGCGACGGCAGCAAGAAAAACACTCTTTTTGATGTGCTGGACTTTACGCGTACGCCGATGGGCACACGCCTCCTGAAGTCCTGGCTGGAGCATCCGCTGCTCGCACCGCACCGCATCGACGCGCGCCTGGATGCGGTCGCGGAGCTGGCGGAGAAACCATCGCTGCGAAGCGGCCTGCGGGAGGCTCTGCGCTCGATCTACGATTTCGAGCGTCTTTTGACCCGCATCGAAACTTTGGCGGCAAATGCGCGCGATCTCGTCGCTCTGCGCGTTTCTCTTGCCGCGCTTCCCATGGTGCGTACGGCGTTGGGTACGGCGGAGAGCCGCCTGCTTACGCATTTTGCTGGGGCGATCCTGACTTTTGATGAGCTGCGCGATGTGCTGGAGCGTGCGATTGTGGACGAGCCGGGGATCTCCGTACGCGAGGGCGGCATTATCCGGGAAGGATACGATGCGGCGCTCGATGATCTGCATCGCTTCTCGCATGACAGCAAAGCCCTGCTGCAGGAGATGGAGGAGCGCGAGCGCGAGCGTACGGGCATCAAGACCCTCAAGATCGGCTACAACAAGGTGTTCGGCTACTATATCGAGGTGCGCCACAGCGGCCGGGATCAGGTGCCTGCGGACTATATCCGCAAGCAGACGCTCGCGAATACGGAGCGCTTCATCACGGAGGAGCTCAAGGACTTCGAGGCGAAGATCCTCGGCGCGCAGGAGAAGATCACCGCACTCGAGTACCACCTCTTCACGGAGCTGCGTGAGCGGGTAAGAGAGCAGCTCGTCCCCATCCAGAATGTTGCGCGCGCGATTGCGCGGGTCGATGCGCTGCAGAGCCTCGCCGAGGCTGCGGCGGCATACCGCTATGTGCGCCCGAAAATCTGTACGGCGGCGGACGGTGAGATCATCATTCGGGACGGGCGGCACCCTCTCGTCGAGCGCATCCTGCAGCGCGAGATCTTCGTGCCGAACGACACGCATCTCAGTCACGGCGGTGCGGAGACCATGCTCATCACAGGACCGAATATGGCGGGCAAATCTACCTACATGCGCCAGGTTGCCCTTCTTACGCTGATGGCACAGGTCGGCAGCTTCGTCCCCGCGCGGTCCGCACAAATCGCGCCTGTGGACCGCATCTTTACGCGTATCGGCGCAAGCGACGATCTCGTAAGCGGACAGAGCACATTCATGGTGGAGATGAACGAGGTCGCGCAGATCCTGCGCGAGGCGACGCGCGACAGCCTCGTCATCCTCGACGAGATCGGGCGCGGGACGAGTACGTTTGACGGCATGAGCATCGCGCGCGCAGTCGTGGAGTTCATCGATACGCGCATCCACGCCAAGACGCTCTTTGCAACGCATTACCATGAGCTGACAGAGATGGCCGGCGAGCGCATCCGCAACTACTGCATTGCCGTCCGTGAAAAGGGAAAGAGGGTCGCGTTCCTGCGGCGCATCATTCCGGGAGCCGCGGATAAGTCTTACGGCATTCACGTCGCGCGCCTCGCGGGACTGCCGCCGCGGGTGACGGAGCGTGCGGAGGAGATCCTGCACGCGCTCGAGCAAAAAGCGGCCGCGACAGCTGCGGCGGAGGAGGAGACTGCAGCGCGGCAGGAACCGGAGCAAACGGAGGGGATGGCATCCCTCTTTGCCGACGGGACACTGGACGAGCTGCGTGCGCTTGATATCATGACAATGACGCCGCTCGAGGCACTGAATACTCTCTATCGTCTGCAGGAGCAGGCACGAAAGGAGGCAGGAGAGGCATGACGCGGATTCATGTGCTGGACGATACAACTATCAATAAGATCGCGGCGGGCGAGGTCGTCGAGCGTCCCGCCTCCGTAGTCAAGGAGCTCGTTGAGAATGCGATCGACGCAGGTGCGGCGGCCGTCGAGGTGGAGATTATGGGCGGAGGCACGAGCTTCATCCGTGTGACCGACAATGGTCACGGCATGGCGCGCGCGGATGCCCAGACGGCGATCCTGCGCCATGCGACAAGCAAGATCGCCTCTGTTTCCGATCTGCAGACGGTCGCAACGCTCGGCTTTCGCGGTGAGGCCCTGCCGACGATCGCATCCGTCTCGCGCTTTTCCCTCCTCACGCGGCAGCCGGCGGACAATCTCGGTACGCGTGTGGACATTCTCGGCGGCAAGACACCCGAGATCGAGGATGCCGGCTGCGAGATCGGCACCACTGTACGCGTGGAGGACCTCTTCTTCAACACGCCCGCGCGCAAGAAATTTCTCAAGACAAACGCAACTGAGGCAGGCAGGATCAGCGATTTTGTCATTCGCCTCGCCCTCTCGCGCCCGGATATTGCTTTCCGCTTCATCAACAACAACCGTCTGACGCTTATGACGGCGGGCGACGGCAGCCTGCGCCATGCGATTGAGAGCATCTACGGCGGCGACGCGGCGGCGGCGCTGATCCCGCTGGACTTCCATGACGCGGAGGCGGACATCCGCATCACCGGCTATATCTCAAAGCCGTCGATGATACGGAGCAGCCGCGCATGGCAGACCTACATCGTCAACGGGCGCACAATCCAGAACCGCGCCATTGCCAAGGCGATCGACAACGTCTACCGTACGCTCGTGCCGAAGATGGGCTTCCCGCTTGCGGTTCTCTGCATTGAGGTGCCGCAGCGGACGATCGATGTGAACGTGCACCCGCAGAAGACGGAGTTGAAATTCGAGGACGAGGGGCGCATCTTCAAGGCGGTCTATAAGAGCGTGCTCGATGCGATCCGCGGCGCTGCGGGCGAGACGGCGGCGATTGCTGCGGCAGTGGAGCGCCCCAAATTCCACTATGAGGCTGCTCCGCTCAACCTCGCAGCGCCCGCGCATCCCGCGGGGAGTTCTGCATCATCTTACTCCACGCCGCCCATGCGTCCGCAGACTGTGCACGAGGCGGTGCAGTGGGCGGGGCAGCGCGTCGATCTGCGGACGGCGCAGGATGCGGTCGGTACGGAGCGCGCTGAGGAACGATCTGCTTTTGCCGCCGCGCTGTCTCCGTCCGTCGGGCAGGACGCGGACAGGACGATCGAGGGCAGCCTCCTGCCGATCGGTCAGGTTGACCTCACCTATATCATTGCCCAGAGCGCGCAGACGCTCTACATTATCGACCAGCATGCGGCGCACGAGCGCATTCTCTTTGATCGTTTCTCTGCGCATGCCGATGGAATCCCGTCCCAACAGATGCTCGTGCATGCGATCCTCTCGTTTGATGCGCATGAGGCACAGTATATTGAAGAAAATGCGGAGCTGTTCGATCGCCTGGGCTTCCATCTCGAACCTGCAGGCGAACGGGAATACCGATTGACAGAGGCACCCGCCGATATTCCTCTCGATGAGGCGGAGGCGACGATCCGAGAGATCCTCATCTCGCTCGGTGATCTGCATGCGGCAACTCCCGCGCATCTCCGGCAGGCGGGGATTGCAACGATGGCATGCCGCGCGGCGATCAAGGCGGGAGAGGAGCTGAGCATTCGGCAGATGGAGATCCTGCTCGCAGAACTCTGCGCGACGCCGTTCCCGTTTACCTGTCCGCACGGACGCCCGACCATCCTCAAATTCGATACGCACGATCTCGCCAAGATGTTCAAGCGCACGGGGTTCAATCTCTGATGGCGGACCGCGTGAATGCCATCGTCACTACCGTGCGGCGCGGACAGCGCTATACAGAGGCGAACCGTGTGCTTGCAGCACGGACGGCGGAGATGCTGGGCATCCCGAACGTCCCGCGCGGGAATGCCTCGCTCGAGGAGCTGCGCACGCAGTACGGTGCGGATGCTGTCCTCGTTGCGCGGCGCGGGCTCCTAACACTCGTGACGGCAGAGGGGGAACTCTTCTTTCATCCGGGCATGGCGCATCTGCGCATCAAGAACCTTCTCCGCGGGCACGGTGATCATCTCGCCGCGGCGCTTTCCCTTGCGGAGGGGATGCGTGTACTTGACTGCACACTCGGCACAGGAGCGGATGCGATCGTCGAGAGTTTTGCGGTCGGGGCGACGGGAACGGTGACGGCGCTCGAGTCCAATCCTCTCATTGCAGCGGTGATCGGCGGCGGCCTTGCCCGCGCGACCGGGGATAACTACGAGATGCACGCGGCCATGCGCCGCATCACAGTCCACTGTACGGATGCCCTCGATTACCTGCGCGTGCAGCCGGAGGGCAGCTATGACGCCGTGTACTTTGATCCGATGTTCCGCCGTCCGCTGCATGAGAGTGCAGGCATGAACGCACTGCGTTCACTTGCCGATATGCGCGCGCTCACGGACGAGACCGTGGCCGAGGCGCGGCGGGTCGCGCGTCAGCGTGTCGTGATGAAGGAACGGCGGGAGAGCGGAGAATTTGCGCGGCTCGGATTCTCTGAGATCATGGGCGGGAAGTACAGCCGCATTGCCTACGGCGTGATAAAAATTTAATATTTTTATTTCTGTTTAAGTTTATCTTTCATTCCACCGATATACTCGGTGGAATGTTTTATTCTAAAATAGAATAAGGAGGTGATGCGATGAGAATTGCAGACGATTCGATAGCGCTGGTCGGGCAGGG
>ERZ772957.1780-NODE-1780-length-13275-cov-3.582602_pt1 | contig 13275 bp, 6 predicted proteins | sample MGYA00580682_ERZ772957 | MGnify/ENA primary metagenome ERZ772957 (study PRJEB29015, sample SAMEA2737921) | human oral metagenome | biome: human oral; feature: human-associated habitat; material: dental | place: China | collected 2025 ...
GAGGCTCCTCAATAACTTCTGATTCTACCTTGGATAGATAATCCTCAAGCTCAAGATCTATATTCTCAATTATTTTTTTTACATTGTCCCAGCTATCTAGATTGAGGTTCTTTTTAGCCACTTCAAAGTCAACCCTAATATCCCTAGACAACTGCCTTTTGACCATGTCAATTATTTCCTTGTCTACTTCCTTATCTATTAACCTGGCATGTATATATTCCTCTGGCAACTTAATCTTTAAGCAGTCTCCACTAGTCATATGCTCTAGGTCATCATGAACGTATAGGATAGGTACATTAGTGTATAATATTTTTTTTATATTTGGCCAATAATGCTTCATTATATCTTTTAAGGCTCTCTTTTCCAGCCCTGTAAACCTACATTCCAGTTTTATAGACTCAAGTGGTGGACATAGCTTTCTTTTAATCTTATCTTCTAGCCTGGTAAGTCTTTCCATCATTATAATTTCATCTGAAAGCAAATGGATAGTGCATACCTGTGTATTTTTGTCCAAGACAGATTTCTCTATAGTAATCTTTTCAAACTCTTCTAAAAGATTTTTATTGTCCAAGCCAATTTTTAATAAAAAATCACAAAGCTTCATGAAAACTCCTCTCCTATTTATAATGGTACTTAATTTATATTAAAGTTGATACTTAGGAATATACCTGACCATTTTTCTTAATCTAATTCAATACCCTGAGCCGGTATTTTATGAGTATCAACTAGGTTTATGTCACCAAGCAGGTCCCTGTGCTTATTTCTAAACTTATCTATTACCGTAAACTTATTCCAACAATGCATTGGTACCAGGTGTCTCGGTTTTGTTTTTTCTATAAAGTACTTCATACCCCAATCAAATCTTTCTGCCTGTCTTGGATCCAGGGGTACCATGGCAAGGTCTATTTCTTTACCCTCCATCTTATCTATTTCATTCTTGAAATTCTTAGTTAGTTCTTCAAACTCTTCCTCAGTCTCAAATCCTACCCAAGTCCACCAGTTAAGGTCACCTGCATGGTAGATAGTTTTGCCCTTATAAGATATCATAAAGGCTAAACCAAGGTCTGTACTCAAATATGTCTCTACTCCTAATTCACCAAAATAATATTCTTTATTTGGCTCCAAAGAATATGACTTGTCAGCATACTCTTGTCTTTTAGGCACTACGTCATTAGAAAGTATATACTCAACATCCTTATGGTCCCTAAAAAGGTCAAAAACATCTTCATTGAAGTGGTCACAATGGCCATGACTAATAAAGACATACAATTTCTTGTCCTTATCTAGACGTGGTATGTCCCCCTTATAGTAGTCAAATAACATGTAGGCAGTGTCTAATTCTAATAAAAATCCACTGTGGTATATATATTTTAAATTCATATTTTATCCTCCTTGATTATTTAAACACAATTATACCATATAGGCCCATTTATATCTATACTCGTCAGGATAAGAATCAACGTCTAACTTGTAAATACAATATCCTGGTCTAGATATTTTTCTTGAGTATAAAAAGGGTGACAGCCTAATAAGGGTCTGTCACCACTAGTTAATCCTTTAGATTTTTATGTTTAATTAAAAGTTCTTAATACCTAATTTTTATGATAGTGATCATGATCGTGGTGGTGACCACAAGAACAAGCCACATGTCCATGACTATGATCATGGCTCAAGCCCTCATGATTTGCGTGCCCCTTCTTTAATTCCATCAAGGCATCATACCTACGCTCTTCTTTTTCATCTACATGATTATGCTTTTTAGATTTTTCTAATAGGTCTTCTAACATTTCGCTACTAATCTGGGATAGCTTGTCTATGTCACTAGCCAAGATTTCTGTAAAGTCCATGTTAAGGCTTCTCTTTTTCCTATAAACATAACCAGCCATACTTAAAATTCCTGATAAACCTTCTATATATTCAAGAGTTTTCTTAAACTGGTTGAGTTCACTTAAACCCTTAGCCCTAGACTTCATATCTATATCTGAATTTAGGGCAAAAGAATCCAATAGGGAGTCTTTTACAAACTCAAGTATGACTATTAAAACACTAACCATATCTATCCCACTTATATTTTTATTGTAGGCAACTTCATAAATTTCCTGGTCACCAGTCATAAAGGTATTAGGCTGGTAGGTTTCTATCTTTAGGTTGACCCTACCTAAATCTGTAACCCTATCAAGAACCTTGTCAAAATCCCCCGCCAAAACATCTACGGCTTCAATATCATCTGTATCATTCATTAGCATCAAGTTGTATTCACCTATTATCATGGAAAGTATCTTTATTAGGTCTATAGGGCCAGTCTCATGCTTTTCATCCACTTCAAATATATTATGCTTAATATCAATAGCAATTTCTATGGTATTTACCTTCTTCATCTTATCCTCCTAATTTGTGACTTATATAAGTATATAGTCACTTTTACCCTCTTATTCTAAAAGCTTGCTTTCACCATGTTTGTGTCCTTATACACTCTTATTTATGGACTATAACTGGTGTACCTACATGAATCCTTGAATACAAGAATGACATATTTGATAGTGGTGTATTTACACATCCGTGAGATCCTGCATATAGATATCTATTTCCTCCAAAAAATGGTTGCCAATATGCATCATGAATACCTATACTTCCATTAAATGGTACCCAGTATTTAACTGGTGAGGCATAACCTGGTCCCCTCAAAACTGCATTTGTCATCATTTTCCTTACCTTGAATATGCCTGGAGGGGTAGCCATACCCTTATTAGGATTGCCTGTTACTACTGGAGTAACCATTTTTTCATAACCATACTCCATAAGCCGCATTTTTTGTTGACTAATATCTATCTCTATATACTTGTGACCAAGATTTACTGCATTGGCAGGTATATCACCATAATTAGTAACTATATATTTAGGATTTATATTATAAGTTGATACGCCAGACTTTAGTATGCCTGATAGCCTATTTACCTCATAATCTAGGTCCATTTTTGTCACTTGCTTCATCTTAGATATAATAACGTCACCGTTTTTCCAGTAGGCATATGAGTCACTTAACTGTTTAGGTACAGCCTTATTATCCATATTTTTTAATAAGGACTCCATCCTTGCCCTATCATATATAAAGTTGAAAGAGCTATCCATTTTAAGTGTAGATAAAAACTGGCTTCCTTCTATCTGCTTCTTTGTCCCATATACATTATATTCAGTTGTCAGGTATTCCAACTTCATAAGTCTATCAAAAGCCTGGTCAGCCTTGGCATTCCCCTTATTTTGCATTAGGTTTGACAGGATACCCATACTATTAGTAAGTGCATCTCCACCACTCACCTGTGTAAGACCTGTAAGGCTGGACATATTGTAAAGGGTCTTGTACTGGTTAAAGGAAAGACCATTGTTTGAATTAACTAAAAGCACTGCTCCTTCGGCTAGATTTGAAGACTTAGGGCTCTTAGTTGGTCCAACTTGTTCAACCCCCTTATCACTAGCACTAGCCTGGGCATTACTTGCAATGATTCCGGAATTTATAAGAACTGCGTCGATAAGCCTGTTGGCCCTTACCCCACCATCATCTGTTAGGTAAACTACAGCAGGGTTAGGGTTAAACTTGTTCATCATCTTTAAACTTGTCTCCTGCCTATTTGAGCCTGCAATTCTCTCTACACTAGTAGCTATCCTGTCAAATTCACCTACTAGACTTAGGTTACCACCTATTACATAGACATTGTCAATTCCTAACTGGCCTAGGTCAGACCTAGTAGCTTCTAGCCTACTATTAGAAGTAAATAGTATAGGTGCCCCCTTCTTGGCAGCTATAGCACCAATACCTGCAGCATCTGCAAGCCCCTTATGGCCATTAACTAAAAATGCAGCCTGGAACTTTTCACTAGTAAGTTCTTTAAGTTTTTTAGCTATATTTAGAGAAGTCTCTTCCCTACTTGCCCCCTCTATTCTTTCTACATCAAGCGAAGAGGTTTTTAAATTATCTTCCAGGCCCATTGATATAGAATCTTGACCTCCAATTATTAGAACCTTCTTAGTCCCTAGCCTTGATAGTTCAGCCATAGTTGCCTCATTAAGGCTATCGCTCTGTGTCAATAATACCGGCACCCTTAGCTTGCTGGCAAGAGGGGCAACTGACAAGGAATCTGCTACTGCATTTGCATTTGTTAATATTACTGTATCAGACTGACTCCATCCAGACTGTGATATTTTAACAGCTGTGGAATACCTGTCGCTACCACTGATGTTTTGACTGGTAACGTTCTGGGCATAAACTGATGGTCCTATACTTGCCACCATTGCTCCTACAGCTACAAATATAGCTGTTTTTTTCATTAATTTTTTCATATTTACGCACCTCACACAATTAAATAAACTCAGATATTCATTAACCAATGAATAATTAATAATTTCCTAATTCTAGTATATAAATATATCAAATAATTTTCAAGTAACATTACAATTACAATTCTAATTCTTTTTGTGTATTTCTTCTGTTTATGAAAAAAATGTAACATAAATGACACTTTTATATATTTTATGGTTAATATATGGTAAAATACTACTATATATTTTTATGTAATATATTAACAATACGTGTATATAAAGGTGTTCATAGGAGGTAAAGATGACAATAGCAGATAATAATTTAAAATCACTTTGTAATGATATTTTAAATAGTGGAAACAATACCCTTGGAGAAAAGGTCAGACCAAAATATGCAGATGGTACGCCATCTCATACAATGTTTGTAAACCAGGTATTTGAAAGATACGACCTATCAAAGGGAGAACTTCCAATAGTTACTCTAAGACAGGTAGCCTGGAAGTCTGGTATTAAGGAAATCTTATGGATATACCAGGACCAGAGCAATAATCTAGACCTATTAAGAGACAAGTATGGTATTACTTGGTGGGACGAATGGGACCTAGGTGATAGGACTATAGGCCAAAGATACGGGGCTACAGTCAAGAGATACAAGCTAATGGATAAACTATTGGAAAACTTAAAGAACCAGCCATATGGAAGAAGGCATATAATCAACCTATACCAGGAGGCTGACCTTGAAGAAACTGCGGGTCTATACCCATGTGCAATGGAGACACAGTGGTCTGTAAGGGATGGTTACCTTGATTTGACTCTTATACAGAGGTCATCTGACGTAGCTGTAGCCAATGCAATAAATAAGATCCAGTATGTTGCCCTACAGATGATGGTTGCTAGACACGTAGGCTTACAAGCAGGTGTATTCTGCCACTATGTAAACAACGCCCACATTTATGACAGGCATATAGACCAGATAAAAGAAATGATGGCTAGAGACCCTCAAGAAGGCCATGAATCTGTTAGGTTGGTTTTAAATCCAGACAAGACTAACTTTTATAATTTTACTCTAGATGACTTTACAATGGAAAACTATGACCCTGTAAAGCCTAACTTCCAGTTTGAATTGGCCATATAGTAATTTGATAGATAAAATATACAAGACTGTAAAGACTTAGGATATGCTAGTCCAACCATAGCCTATCTTAGTATAAAATAGGAGAAGATATATGATAGACAATATATATATGATAGTTGCCATGACTAAAAATACTAGGGCAATAGGTATTGACGGAGACATGCTCTACCACCTAAAAGATGACCTCAGGTATTTTAAGGAAACTACTTTAAATCACACTATAGTTTGTGGTAGGAAAACCTACTTTAGTTTTCCAAAAAGACCCCTTCCAAATAGGAAGAATATCATACTTACTAGGAGGAATAACCATTACGACCAGGCCTATACTCTTCACTCTAAGGAAGATGTTGTCCAATATGCCCTTGACCACCCAGATGAAAAGATATTTATATGTGGTGGTGACAATGTCTATAAACAGTTTATGGATATTGCCAGTAGGCTCTATATAACTGAAATTGAGGAAGATGAACCGGTCAATGCAGATAGTTTTTTTCCATATGTAGATTCAAGCATATGGTCCAAAGCATCTGAATCTGATTATATTATTCCTGAAAAGGCCCCTTGCTATAAATTCATAGTTTATGATAGAAAAAATAAATAATATAGTTCATATATATATTGTACAATTTTTTATCCTTGAACTTATTTATTAATATAGGTAATTGATTCTGTGTTTTTTGAGAGTATATAAATTAATCTATACTCTTGTCCTTAGTACTACACTTGTAATGATACTATTCTTTATAAAAAATTAGCGTTGGGGGAGAATTTATTCTCTCACCAACGCTAAATATTATACAACCATTTATATGGCTAATATTATATAATCTCTTTTAATAACCCTATAGATATCTAATCAACAAAATGATTATAGATTACAAAATTAGAAATCGTTTTACGCTCTCGTTTCTATTTTTTATTTATAAAAAAATCAACAATATGTTCGGGAACACTTCTTTCTCCACCTAAAACTGTAATCTCTTCTAGATTTTCTTTACTAGTATAATCTATATAATTATCTGAATTATTTCTAGGATTTAATAACTGTATAGGAGCATTTTCCATAGCCGCCAAACCTGATGACACTAATGCATCTGCAAAAGACTCACCTGTCGTCAAGAATATACTTTTTGAATTTTTGTATGCATATCTACTAACAAGTTTGGCCGTTTCATACCTATTTTTACCTGCTATTCTATATTCTGCCCTTAGTTTAGTCTCTATATTATTCCCTATTGAATTATTACCACCAACTAGTATTGTTTTCTTTATTCCCATATCCTTCATCGCCTTATCAATGTAGTCAGGGACACTATCTGATTTTACCAACAATACTGGAATATCATCCTTAGCAGCAATTGATGATGCAGTCAGTGCGTCCGGAAAATTTTCACCTGATGCAACAATTGCCCTGTCAAAATGACCAGTAAGTTTGACCAATTCCTTAGCAACTCTAGCAGATGTATCATACCTGTCTTTTCCAGCTATCCTGCTTAATTTTAGATTCATCTTCTTTAAATCTCTTTCAAGATCTATTCTTAAAGAATTATTACCTCCTACCAATATGACTTTCTTCACTCCCAATCTCTTAATTTCATTTTTAACTTGAGTATCAAGTCCATTAGGATCATTTAACAAAACAGGTGCCTTCCTTGCCTTTGCCAATGGAGCAGCTGTAAGTGAGTCTGGGTATTCTTTAGAATTTACCAATACAATGGTATCAGAATGGTTAAAGTAATGTCTTGATAAGTTTATAGAGGTGGATATCCTATCATTTCCGCTAATTCTTTTGATATTCTGTGATTTTATTTTATTTTCTTTAACCTTATCATCTTCTTTCTTTTTATTTAATTCTTGTTTTTTCTTCATTTCCTCAATAGCTTTTTTTACATCATTTTCGTAGCTATTATCTGAGTTATTATCTTTTTCAGTTTCTTTACCCTTTTCAGGTTCTTTACCCTTTTCAGGTTCTTTACCCTTTTCAGGTTCTTTACCCTTTTCAGGCTCTTTGCCTTTTTCAGGCTCTTTACCTTTTTCAGGCTCTTTGCCTTTTTCAGGCTCTTTGCCTTTTTCAGGCTCTTTGCCTTTTTCAGGTTCTTTGTCTTTTTCAGGTTCTTTGTCTTTTTCAGGCTTTTTGTGCTTCTGATCATCACCATTGCTACCATAATCTATATCACTGGCTCCCTCTTCGTATGATATTATTGATCTTATCATAAGAGCCCCTTTCTTATTATCTAGACTATCATAAGACCTGAAATAGCCTCTGTCAACTTGATATGAATATTTCTTCATCTTGCTAGCCGTTCTGTCAAGAGCAACCACAATAGATTTATTCGTATCCTTGTCCGGTTCTATAACAACATAGTACTCTCCGTCTACTTGTATATTATACTTTTCCAAATCAATTTCCGTATCACCAAATACATTCAAATGTCTGACTTTTAATGGCATTAATAATGTTTTAATACGATTATTTTTATCAAATTTCACAACAGAAATCATAGCAGAAGTTCCCGTATTCTCTATATCGCTAGCAAACCTAACCTTAACTTTACTCAAGGTAGCCTTTTTCTTTGGTTTGAATGAAACTGCTACTCCTAAATCACCATTTATGCCAACAACCTGATTTTTTCCATTTTCGTTTTCCTTACCATTATCATAATAAAGTTCAACTTCATCTAAATCATTCTTGTCTTCCAAGTTTATATCAAAATCGCTTGAATTTTCATCAAGTGTTACCTTTTTTTCATAGAATTTGTATCCGTGCTTAAAGGCTCTGAGTGTATATTCACCTACTGGAACATCTTTGATGCTAAACCTTCCATCATTTCCTGTTAGTTCAATCTCAGTTGTAGCATCTTCTACTAAATATACATTTACATCAGATAATTTTGTGCCTGATTTGTCACTAACACTCCCCTCCAAATTTTTTGTAGGTTTCTTAACCATATCAAAGTCTACATGAGTAGTATTTTCTTTGTTAATTTTAATTGTTTTGTCTATAGAATTATATCCAAATGCCTTGCAAGATATTTTTATATCCCCCTCTGACGGATATACAAGGAAAAATTCACCACTCGAAGAACTACTCTTAACCTTAATATCTGTACCTTCTACACTTATCTCAGCTTCTACTGGTTTTCCATCAGAGGTTACTTTTCCCCTAATAGTTCCTATTTCTTTATCCATTGCCTTTACGACTGCAGCATAAGCATTGACAATTCCATGCCCGTATCCATTATTAGGTGCTGTCTTGTAGTAGGAATCTGTCTTTGGAGTTGCAGTTTCTTCTAAAATTTTTTGTATCTCTCTATCATTTAGATTTTGTTTTGCAGATTTTACCAAGGCTGCAACACCAGCTACATGTGGGGCTGCCATTGAAGTACCGCTCATATAAGCATAAGTATCTTTGATACTGGACCTTACATTAACCCCAGGTGCAGAGATTTCTGGCTTTGTAAGGCTTGTATCAAATAGGGATGGCCCTCTTTTTGAAAACGAAGCCAAGTTACCCATTATATCAACTGCTCCTACTGCAAAAGACTCAGGGTATGACGCAGGTATAACTATACTACTATCACCAGGTAATGATTCACCAGGCATCTGATTACCAGCTGCAAATACTGGTAAGATGTGGGCCTGTCTCCACCTATCTACAGTGGATTTAAACCAGGTATCTGTCAAATACTGTGAACCACCCCATGAATTGTTGATGATTTGAGGTGCCTTAGAGGGGTCATTTCCAGGAGCCAACATCCATTCAGCTGCCCTTATAAAACTTGATTGTTCTACATTCTTGTAATTACTATCAAATATTCTGGCATTAATCCATTGAGCATCAGGTGCTACACCTATTCTATTAAATTCCTCACCACTTGAATTTAATTCAGAACCCAGTACTATACCAGTACAATGGCTTCCATGAGCCATATCAAGAACACCACTAGTATCCTGCTTACCTTGAATAGCATCAAAATAATTACTATTGTCAAAATTAACTCTATTAGTTGATTGGTCATAACCTTTAAATTTTCTCTTTAAGGCAGGATGGTTAGCGTCTACTGCTGAATCCATTATACCGACCGTCACACCTTGACCTCTAACTCCCTGATTCCAAGCCAAGTCTGCACCGATATTTTTCAAATTCCACTCAATCTCATCTCTGTTAGATTCTAAATTACTTGGTTGCTTGTCAATTGGATTATCAGCTTGAATTTTTTGATTTATATCTATTTTACGTATATTAGGATGAGACGCTAATTTCTCTATTAGATTCGCTTTGGATTTCAAATGTATGGCATTTATGATATAAAAACTTTCATAACTTTTTACATTCCCAGATTCTTTTTCTTGCTCTAACCAATCCAATACGCCATCTTGACTTTCCATAGCAGTCTGAGATAGCTGAGCTATAACAGCCTTCCTGTCTTTATCGTCTTTACTCTCTTCTGTTTTTATGGTCTTACTAAGTTTTTGAATATCCTCATTTGATGTATCATCCTTAAAATATACCATGCTATCTATATAGCCATCAGTTTTATTCAACTTTGCCTTTAACGCATCAGTGATCACATCATCAGACGACATTCCTCTAACCTGAACAATATTTTCTGACGATTTATGAGCTATAATACTACCACTGTAATTTGTTATAATCATACAAGTAGCCAGAATAAGAGTCAGACAAGATTTTTTAATTTTTTTTTGCACTTGTAATGCCTCCTAACTTTACCATAGGATACAAAATTGTATCCTATGATAAAATATTTTTTGATTATAATATCAATTTTTCTAATTTTTTACTATTAATGACTTTATAGATTCTCTTACTGACCTACCAATAGAGTTTATTCCACCAAGAATAGTCGCATTACTTATTTTATTATCTTCAATATATTTTCTCTGTCTTGAAGTCATATAATTTGAAACTAACTGTAATGGTGCTTTCTTATAAGCTGCTAACTGAGAACCCGCTAGAGCATCTGTCATTTTATCATTATCACCGGATGCCATAACTATCCCATCGGACTTAGTATATAGCTCCTCTGACAATTTTAATGAAGTCTCATACCTATCGTATCCACTAATCCTCCTAATCTTTTTAGCAGCCATTTCTAGCTTTCTTTCTAAGTCATTTGACACGGATTTATATCCACCAACTATAATTACTTCATCAGCTTTATTTACCAATGACATATCACTATCAGACAAACTCTTACCATTTGTTAAAATCATATTGTAGTCATTCTGAGCACAATAACCGGACATAGAAATAGCATCCGCATAATTAACTCCATTTACTATAACCAACTTCTTAAGATCTGAGTTTGATTTTTTTGCTAATTCTCTAGCTGTACCATACCTATCCTTACCGTAAATTCTTTCAGTGCTGATACCCATAGTTCTTAATTCATCAGTAACCTGTCTGTTGATAGTATTATATCCACCAACTATGCTCACCTCACTGACCCCTAGTCTTTTTAACTCTCTTATAGTTTCACTTGGCAGATAAGAAGTCTTAGTTAGTAGTATTGGTGCCCCTTTCTTCTTTGCAAACAGTGAAGTTGATAGAGCATCTACAGTTACTTGACCGGATGCCAAGACAGCCTTCTTATTTGTATTTGGGTATAACATTTTACTTATTTTACTAGCAGTATCATACCTGTTTTCACCTTCTAGACTGCTAATTTCAGACTTTGTATTTTCATTCTTTACATTAAGTGTTAGCTTGGCAGTCTTTTCCGTATTCATAGCAGGAATAAACATTTTTATGATTATGATCCTCTCAGGTTTACTATCCCTAGTAAATTTAAAAGTATTTACTCCCTTATCTTCCTTTACAAGATTGGCTTCTTTAAAGTATTCACCATTTTTAACATATAATTTACCTACACTAGGTTTATTCTCATCATACCTTCTGAATGTTAATTCATATGTGGTTTGATCTTTATCCTTGTCATATGTTGTTAGGACCTTATGATCTTTTAAGAAAATATCTGCCATTGATTCCTTATTGTCCTCATCCATTATCTTTGCATCAATACTTTTCTTGTCAGATTTTTCATTTTCCTTTTCTTTCTTTTCATCTGTATTATCTTTTTTTACATCCTCAGATGATTTAAACTTTTCGATTGCTTTTTCTAGTTTTTCTATCTGTTTATTATAGTCGTCATTATTCTCAGATGTGTTTAATATATTTACAGACTCATTTATCACCTTATTAAGTTCATCGTAGGCTTCTTTAGATTTTTTGCCTTGTTCTATTTTCTTAGCCATATTTACCTTGCTCTCCAAGGATTTCCTTGCCTGGCTAGAACCTTTTTCCTTTTTTTCTATTAGAGACTTGATAGCTTTATCTATTGCCTTAATTAGATCAGACCTTTTGTCCTGTCCATTCTTACTCTTAGCCTCTTTAAGATAATTTTTAGCATCAGTCAATTTGTCCTTTAGATACTCCACTGTTTCATCAGTATATTTGTCAGAATTTAATTTTCCTTCTGCTTCGCTTATTACCTTTTCCAATTCACTAGTATCATATCTTAGTCTATCAGGTGAGTGCTGAATATCATACTTGTAATCATCTCTTGCAAGATATTCTTTTAGCTCTTTATATCTATCCTCTGCAAATTTCTTCGCTTCTTTGATGCTATCTTGAGTATACTTCCCAGATTCTGATTCTGATTTTAAATCAGCATCTGCCTGTTTTTTGACTATATCTAATTCTATATACAAATTCGGTTTTTTAATAGAATTAAATAGATTTTTATATGCCTGACTTACTTCATCATTAGTGGCATTATTATTATTTCTAACTGATATTGCATTCTTATAAGCAGACATCAAGTTTTCATAAGATTTTTCAGGTATGATATTCTTATAGACTTCATAATAATCCTTGTTTATTCCATTAATCAAGTTTATTAACTGAGTCTTATCCACTTCATTATCATTGTATCCATCAGTTTTTTTAGCATAATCTATGTCTAAGACTACTGTATGTTCGTGATTTTTATCTCCAAAAACTGGTGTAGCAGAGTCAAGATTCAAATACAGCTGTCGAGTTGAAGCATCTACCGGTATTTCAACTTCTGTTGGATATTCGTATTCCTTGTCCACTGACTGATACTTCATTCTAATTCTAGCTAATTTTTTGTTCTTTCCCTCAAGCTTTTTACCACTCTTTTGATTTCCTTCAAAGTAGTATATTTTTGATATTACTCCTGTAGGGTTTCCACCTTCTCCCAAAAGTGGTCTTAACTTCAGTGTCAATATTTTATCTGAACCCTTAATGCTTAGCTTGGCCCTGTTTATAAGTGCAGATGCAGCATGACTCTCAGAATGACCATTTTCATGTAAAAACTTAACATTTACTGTATAATCCTTAGATTCATTATTACCTGGTATATTTGGCTCTTCATTATTACCATTCCCATTGTCAGGTTTAAGATTTTCATCATCTGTTTTAATCTTTTCATCATAGTTGATGCTTAACTTATTATCAGTAATATAACGTTTTACATCTATATTTCCCTTGGAATCATAATATGTTATATCTATAGGCAGAAGGTCTTGCTTGCCATCTACGTCTAATTCTATTTTTTCTGGACTATACAAGCTTTTTGTTCCGTCTATAAAATCAAATTTAAATTTTTTACTTGTAATTGTGTTAGCTGGTTGAAGTATATTTCTTCTTGAATATTGAAATTCTGTAATTAATTTATCAATTTTATTCCCGTTCATAATAGGTTTTAAATATAAAACTAATTTCTTGTTTTTTCCACCTTCTTTTATAATATACTTTGCATCTTTGTTTATAAATTGAGAAA
>ERZ772957.1781-NODE-1781-length-13265-cov-2.188645_pt1 | contig 13265 bp, 12 predicted proteins | sample MGYA00580682_ERZ772957 | MGnify/ENA primary metagenome ERZ772957 (study PRJEB29015, sample SAMEA2737921) | human oral metagenome | biome: human oral; feature: human-associated habitat; material: dental | place: China | collected 2025 ...
AGTAAATTATCCGTTAGGAAAGAGTATTCGTTCTTTTGCTTCTGTTGACGACCTATACAAACAGCGGATTTCGGAATAGTATATTCATAGTTGTAACTATTACGAAAGATGTTTTCTTTAGTTACTAAATAAAAAGTTAGGGCTGATATGATATACAGAACGAAAACAGTAGAAGATACTATCAACTTTGGTCAGGCTTTAGGCCGCTTACTCAATTCCGGAGATGTACTTGCCTTACAAGGAACGCTTGCCGCAGGTAAAACGCAGCTTACAAAAGGTATTGCGCAAGGCCTCGATGTCTCCGAAGCCGTTACCAGTCCAACCTTCACTATCATATCGGAATATTACGGCCGCCTTCCGCTTTATCATGTTGACGTATATCGGCTAAACTCTCCGGAAGATTTTTTAGACCTCGGCGTCGAAGATATGCTGTACGGTCAAGGCGTTTGTATTATCGAGTGGAGTGAAAAAATTATGTCGGAATTACCGGCATCAACTATCCTTATTCATATCAATACTGAAGAAGATTCAAGCAGAACAATTACTATCACAAACTGGCCGTATCAAACGGACAGCTTAATCGAATATGAGGCGGCACCATGAATATACTTGCAATAGATACCCTCACTCCGACCCTTACAATTGCAGCGCTTGGCTCTAAAGGATTGGTTACTCAATCCTTCGCCGGTAACGGTCCGTCCCATGCTGAACGGTTGCTCCCCCTGATTGATACTGCCGTATCAGCCGCAGGATTTACCGCTGCAAATACGGAAGCGGTATTGGCGCCGGAAGGCCCCGGTTCTTTTACCGGTCTAAGACTTGGGTTTGCAGCGGCAAAAGCATTGCAGCTCAGCAGCAACAGCTCGTTTATCCCCATCCCGGCACTTCCGTGCATCGCATCGCAGTACGAAACGTGGAACGGCAATATCGCCGCCGTGATAGATGCAAAACGAGACCGCTTTTATATTCAGCTGTTTAAAAACGGCGCCGCAATAACCGAGGTTTTTGATAAAACGGCAGCGGAAATGTTTCCGTATTTTTCCGAAGACGGCGCATGGCTCGTAACGGGATACGGAACGGCGGCCTTTAAAAACGCTGCCGAAATAGCTGAAAGCTCCCTGCCCCTTCAATATATTGAATCGGAGCCGCTTTCTTTTGCACGTGCAATGATTACATATCTGCAAAACCACCGTGACACACTGAAAGCGGCAGCGGAGTATGCAGGGCCTCAATATGTTCGGAAAAGCGATGCGGAAAAGGATTAAGGATTAGAAGATGGAAAAAAGTATGGCAGCAGTACAAGAAGCACACACGACAACGAAGAAGGAAACAGAAGATCAGCAAGCGTATTTTGACGAACTTGCACAAATGACAAAGCTCGGCGCTATCCCTACGATGATCGTCGATAACAATTTAACCATACGTTATATGACCGACAGCACGTACAAGCTCTTTGAAAATTATTACACCATGGGAAACAAACCGTTTTTCAATATCTTCGGAAGAATTTTTACGCAAGCGGAGATACAAGAGTTTTTTCACAGCATACGGTCGCAAGAAAAGGGCTGGTCATGGATCGGCAATATGGTACACCGCTCGCGTACATTAAAAACGCTTTATACGCGCGTACGGTTTCATCCGATTTTTGACCGGGAAAACCGGCACCTGCTCGGATATTGGGTCATCTTTGAAGATACGACGGATCAGCATATCGAAACCTATAAGTTCATGCTGAACGGATTGCTCCAGGCCTCAAAACTCAAGGATAACGACACCGGTAATCATGCTGAACGGCTCAATTTTTATTGTAAAGAGTTTACGCAATACCTGTTACAGCTCAATATTTATCCTCAGATTACGCAGGACTTTGTTGACAACATCTCCTTCTTGGCCGCTATCCACGACGTCGGTAAAATCGGTACGCCCGACTACATCTTGCAAAAGCAGAGCAAGCTGTCCGATATAGAATGGGAAGTGATGAAAGAACATACGATAAACGGCGCACTGATTGTTTCTTCCTATCCTATTGCAATGGCGAAAGAGATCACGTTGAGTCACCATGAACGATGGGACGGCAGCGGCTATCCGTTCAAACTAGAAGGAGACATGATTCCGCTTTCGGCACGCATTGTCGCCATCGCCGACGTCTATGATGCGCTGCGCATGAAACGCGCGTATAAAGAAGAACGCACGCACAAAGAAACGGTCAACTATATCATTGAAAATGCCGGAATACATTTCGATCCGCAGCTGGTAGGCTTCTTTGAAAAGATACATCCCTTATTTGACAAGGTTTGGAACACCCTCAAGGATGAACAACAGACAGAACCCGCCATGCAGACCGGTATTCCGACCGCCTCATAATCAACGTAACTCGCATAATCCGTTTGTGAACATTCTGCCGTTTAACTCAGTTTCACCTTGTCCAGTCAGCCCGTGTACACGGCAGCGTGATTACAAATGTTCATTCTTTACAACGCAGCTTTTTATGTCCTGGCCTTATGTTTCCTCTGAGAAGATGCAAAAAACGATTCGGAGCGCATGATATAAATGCAAAAGCCGATAAAAACCAGCAATAAAATGATGCCGAGGATTTTCATTACATGGCTGCCTCTTTTACCGAGAAAATAAACCAGCCAAAATAACACAGAGATATTACCGACTGCCGCAACGGCGTCAAAACATGCAAATTTGTAAAAAGGAAAACCGACAAAGCCTGAGGTCATTGCAAGGATATTGCGAATTCCAAAGGGAATAAAACGGCCGAAGAGAAAGGTTAAAAAGCCGTGCCGATCCAGTGCGTGTGAAATACGCCCGATATTTTTTTCATTAATGAGTTTGGAAAAAAATCGCCCCGGTATTCTGCCGCGGCCTAAAAGCCATCCCCAAAAATACACAAGATAATCACTTAATACCGCTCCTAAATAGAGCGCTATATAAAATGCAGGGATGGATGCATGTTCCTGTTTGCACAACAATGCAGCGGTAATAACGATCAGGTCTTCGGATACCGGAATATTAAAACCGCCAAGGAAAAGGCTGATAAAAATTACCAGCGGGAAATAAGAAATATAACTTCCGATCCATGCGGAAATTGTTTGAAACATTGTGGGAATATATCATATATCAGACAATTTTTCAAGTTCCGCCAGCCACACGTCCCCGCTCATATCGCTCGGCATCTGCCATGACCCGCGAGGGGAGAAGCTGCCGAAACCGACTTGCACACCGTCCGATGCACATGAGCGTTTAAATTGCTGCGAAAAAAAGCGGCGGTAAAAAATGCGCATACAACCGAGTATCTGCTGCCGGTTATATTGCGGCTCGCGATCCGCAGAAAAGCAGTGTTCGGCAAGCAGCAGGATTTTTGCAGGTTGAAAATCGGTATGCAGCAGATAATACAGAAAGAAATCGTGCAGCTCGTAAGGACCGAGAATATCTTCGGTTTTTTGGACGATTGTCTGTTCCTGCGCGGGAAGCAGTTCGGGACTAATCGGCGTATCCAGAATATCCTGTATGATGGTACGGAACTCGCTTTGCGCATTTTGATCGGACAAAAAAACAGCCGGATATGCGGCAGCATACCGGATGCAGTGTTTCAACATGGTTTTGGGAATACCGGCATTCACGTTATACATCGAGATATGATCGCCGTTAAAGGTTTCCCAACCGAGCGCGGATTCGGAAAGATCGCCGGTACCGACCAGCAGCGCGCCGAGCTGGTTTGCTTTATCCATCAAAATCTGCGTGCGTTCGCGCGCCTGTGCATTTTCGTACACGGTGTTGCACAGATCGGCGGGATGCTCGATATCGGCAAAATGCTGCAGCAGCGCGTTTTCTATCGGAATGGTAACGGTCGTGCAGCCGAGTAATTCGGCAAGGCGGAGCGCATTTGATTTGGTGCGTGCCGTCGTACCGAAACCAGGCATTGTAATGGCAACAACCGAACTCATGCGCTGCTGCACCATCCGCGCCGCGATGGCTGCGGCGAGAAGCGCCAGCGTGGAATCCAAGCCGCCGGATATGCCGACAACCGTTCTTTTGCATCCGGTATGGTGCATCCGCTTCGCAAGCCCGCGCGCTTGCAGCTCGATTACCTGAGAAAAAAAAGCTTCCCATGCCGTTTCGTTTTTCTGCACGCTGAGCGGTATAAACGGATAGGGATTGCGCGGGCGGATGAGTAAGCTGCCGCGGCCGGAAAGAGCAGGAATCGAAATGCAGCCGTATCCCGACGGAACGCGGCCGGAAACGGTAGGCGCTTCACAGTCGACATCGGCAAGGATAAAAGAGGCGTCCTCGTCATAACCGGAAAAGGCACCATCGCCCGTTTTATTAAAAGCGGAAAGTTCAAACCCGCTCGCGGCAGCCAGCAGCTCACCGTTTTCGTAAATGCCGCGTTCTCCTGCACAGGCAGTATCGGTTGTCGACTCTCCCCAACCGGCATTCACGAAAAGACAGACGCTTTTTTCCTGCATCGATCTCACGGCGGCGCTGCGGCACAGTGCGGTAAACGAACCGGCGAATGACGCTTGCGCAAGCGGTTCAATCCGGAGCGCTGCACCTAAAGACGCCCCCATTCCGTGCATTTCCATACCGTATTCCGAATCACTGCTAAACGCCGCAGCGCCGCTTTCGGAAACCCGGCCGCTGCCGACCGTAAACGAACAGAAACTTGACTCGATTTCAAATATCAGATCGGAACCGAACGGAATGAATTCACCCGGCAATCCGGCAAGGTTCGCCTCGGCTCCGCCGCCGCGGTACACCGAAAACACCCGGGACTGCGCAGTACCGTCAAGGGGCACAATGCCGTAAATGATACCGCGGCTAAAGACGGCAGCGGCGCTGTATACCTGTCCTGAAAAAAAGAAAGGAAAGCCGACAATTCCGATAACCGGATCCGCTGCCGTTTGCTTCACAATGGATACCAGCTGTTTTTCGGCCGCATTCAGCAGCACCCGTTGCCTGAAAAGATCACCGCAGCTTGCCGATGTTACGGCAAGAGCCGGAAACACGGCAATATCGGCGCCCATTTCGGCGCTTTTACGCAGGAGCCGGATAATCTGTCCGGCATTCTGGGCACAGTCTCCAACCGTACAGGAAGGCACAACCGCTGCAAGCCGGTAGAATCCGTAATCGTGTATATTCATCTCATACTCCTTCAGCCCGGCGCAACGATCCTGCATACCATCCCATTACGGCCGCCGATCGTATCCTTAAAATATCTGAGATAACTTGTATGAAGCCTCTCTCGCATAGGTGAAAGAAGGGCAATTTTCCGCCAGCTTATAATACAGATCACCAGCCTGCACAACAAAGCCCTGCCGGTACAGTAAATCGGCAAATTGAATAAAGACGTTCCAAATCTTCTTCGATTCCGTCCATTGCAACAGCTCATTATTGGCGCCGCTTTTCAGCAATAAATCAGTAAAGGTGCTGTACGTATAGGTAAAATCAACCTTTTTCAAGGTATCGCTTAAATATGTTACGGCAATATCGGCACCAAGCAGCGCGGTTCTAAACGCGCGGTCATATTCTTCCGCCCGTACATACATGTCAGTTAGCTCAATATACGCACGGAGCGCAATATCATTATGATGCCGGTATAAAGAGAAAAATTTCTCAACCGTTTGCTCGTGTTTAATAGTATGAATCATCGCCCGCAATGTCGCGCTTTCGGCATTGGTCGTTCCGTACACGGGATCTTCGGTCAAAATGAGCAAAAGATATTTTTCTTGGTCGTCGTACTGCTTGAGCAGTCCCGAAATTTGAGCAAGCGAATAGATGATTTCAAAACGCATATCGGGGATATACAAAAACTCCCGCGCTTCCCATGCTTCCTGATAAAACCGGCGGGATTGAGAAAGTTCACCTTCAAGTTCATACACTTTCCCGATTAAGTAGTCGCATTCGGGATAGACGCCGCTTCTTCTAAACCAGTCAAGGAGCGCGGAAATCGATTTATTAAAGTAAGCGGGAGGATGCGTCAAAAAGATTTTATCCAAAATGGCGCAGGCCTCATAATCCTGCCGTTTTTCCAAAACACGGTATACATCGGCAATAAGATCGCCTGCAGCCCGCACCTGTTGGGGTTTCAGTGCTGCAAACAGATAGTCGTACTGAGCGGCGATCTGCGTTTTCCGCATCTCACGCGCCTGACCGAATAAAAGCAGCGCTTCGCCGAATTCCCGCGCTTCATACGCGACCTTCCCTTGCTCAAGCAGATGCCAGGGATATTCGGCGGACGAAACGGATGACTGCTGTGCATAGAGCGCAACGCTCAAAAAAACGACAAAACTCACTACCGGTAATTTTTTCATAAACTCTGTAATTCCTTTTCAAAGGCTGCATCGACGGCCGCATTCTTTTCCGCAGTGCTGAGCCCCCGTACATCGATACGCTGTACAATAACACCCCGTTTAAACAGCATCACAATATCTTCCGCTCCGGTGATACCGATGTCGGCAAATCTGCCTTCGCCGGGACCGTTGACAACGCAGCCCATCACGGCAACCGTCAGGTCTTTTTTTTCGGCAAAGAGCCGCCTTTGCCACCGCTCCATGAAACTATGAACATCGAACCCATTGCGCCCGCAGCGCGGACACGATACCAGCCGGATGCCGCCGCGCCGCTTACCGCATTCGGTCAAAATTTCCCGCGCGGCAATTACCTCATGTTCCATTGTATCCGAAAGGCTGACCCGCACGGTAGCCCCGATATTCTGCTGCAACAGTTTTGAAAACGCTAACGTACTTTTAACGATGCCCGATACCAACGGCCCCGCTTCCGTAACGCCCAAATGGAGCGGCGCGGCGGACTGAGCTGCAAACAGTTCATTGGCAATGACGGTTTCCCGCACGGATGATGCTTTCATCGATATTAGGTAGTCCTTAAATCCGTGCGTGTCAAAGAAAGCAGCTTCGCGGCGGGCGCTTTCGACTAATGCAGCCGCACGCGCCTGATCCGGTTCGCGCCCTTCCTCAATTTCTTGTTCCATGCGTTTCCGCAGATCACCGGGCAGCGAACCGCTATTCACCCCGATCCGGAGCGCCGTGCCGGTATCGTGAGCCTTTTTAATCACCGCCGTAACCCGCTCTTCAACGCCGATATTTCCCGGATTGATGCGTATCTTTGCTGCACAGCCGTCCATACAGCGCAGCGCAAGCCGGTAATCAAAGTGAATATCGGCAACAAGCGGCATCGGCGTCATCTCCGTCAGTTTTACAAATGCCTCTGCGCTGTCCGCATCGGGCACGGCAAACCGGAGAATATCGCAGCCCAGCTGTTCCAGTTCGGCAATTTTCCGCACGGTATCTTCCAGCGCATCGCTCCGCAGCGGCTGCTTCCACATCGTCTGAATAGCAATCGGGGCGTCTCCGCCGAGCACGAGGCTCCGAACCTGCCCCTTACCGCCTATCCGCACGTTATCTGCCGTATACATCTCGCCTTCCTTACTGTTTATTCGCCGGAAGCTGGCTTTGGTGTATCCCGGACGCTTTCAAAAAGAGTACCCCGCCCCGCTGCTGTATTTTTCCCAGCACTTCAATCGGACGTTCGGAATCGATTCGTACCGAAAAATTACAGAAAATGGGCACAATACCTTCCAGCTGAATGCGGTCGCCGTACCCGACTAAAAGATCAAAGCTCGTGTTTTCTCCATCGGTTTGCACATTGGTGGCAATACCCGACCAAATAGTCCAGCAATCAAGATAGAGCGGAATATCGGCTCGCACATCACTGTAAGAAGGAATATCCTTCACGGTATCAAAACCCGGAACCGCAAAATAATCCATCAATAAGCGCGCTTTCTGTTTAATTGAATGAGCCGCATTAGAAGATAAAATCCGATTTACCTCAATCTGCGCAAGATTGTCGCGCGAATTTTGAAAATACCGCTGCGCATTTTGATAGGCAGTCAGCACTTCCTTTTCCGAAAGGTTATACCGATAGGTGCCGCCCGTATCGATCGGACGGGCTTTTTCATCCGAAAGCAGCATCAGCGACGAAAGGTCTGCCCGCGTACCCCGTACTCCCAGCGTAAAGGGGAACTTAACAAAAACAAGCGCACCGACAACCGCAGCAAGCGCTACCGCAGCAACTCCGGCAATCGTCACTATCCGCTTCTGTTTATACGCCTGCACGCCGGGCCGGGGATAAAATTTTTTTATCTCGCCGGATTGGACGGCTTCTCCGATTGATTCCGGAGTATTATGAGTGCGGATAAATTCAAGCCCGCTCCGAGCCAAGACATGATTGGGACTATATTCAACTGCTTCAAGATAATAATCGATTGCCCGCGCCGTATCTCCGCGCCGCAAAAACAGCACTGCCTGTGCGCACAGCAAATCGGGATCGGTCATTTTAATCCGCCGTGCACACGTCAGATAATCTACGGCGCCGCCGATATCTCCGGCATGTAAACAAGCAAGCCCCAGATACAAGTAAAACGGAAACGACTTATTGAACGAGGCATTATACAGAGGATCTTTCGTATCGCCTGAGGCAATGTATTGAGTAACATGAGGTTCCAGCAATTGAATAACCTGCTGATAATTCCCTCTTACAAACTGTTTTTTTGCTTGTTCAAGAATAGAGGCCGCCATTATTCTTCCTGCATGGACTTTATTGCCTTATCGACTTCTATGCGCAGCTTGCGTATTTCTTCAGTCGATACGGCATCCGGCGATTTTTCCAACTCTGCAATTTTATCCAAGAGCGTTTGAACAAAACTGTAATCCTTTTCAGGTTCCTGCTCGGCGGCCGGTTCCGCTTCTACTTGAGGAACAACCACTTTTTGAACGGGCGCAGGCGCTGCAGTCTTTTGAACCGGTTCAGACAGTACCGGCTGACTCACCGGTGCGGGAGCTGCCGGAACAGTCGGTTGCGTATAGGCAGTATATCCCGTCGCCGCTTCCTGTGCATTCCGGTAATCATAGAAACCGATACAGTTGGTAACGGAGAGCGTCTCTTTATTTTCGATCTGCCTTTCGGACCATACATAGAGCAGCCCCGGATCAGCGGATGTAAACCGACGGAACGACCGCCCGTTGACATACGACGGCAGCCACCGCTTGGTTATCAGCCGTTCCCAGTTGGCAATATACACGGAAGTCGGCACGGTCATGTATTCGTTCCGTAAAAAGAATAAACACGCATATCCTTTATCCGCAGAGAAAATCACCGAATCTTTTTCCAATACCGGCTGCAGCATCAGTTCAGCGCCGATTTCGCTGCGTAAGTCCGTATATAGCGGGATAAGATTTTTTTCGCCGAGCGATGCATCGAACACCGCTTTTAGCGCGATATTGGCCACATCTCCCGAAATATTTTGAATTTCGGTTACCACTTTTAAAAGCGGACCGGTAGACCGCTGAGATGACGGAACAAATGAAAAGGTCTGCGTCGCCAAAAAATCAAAGCTGAGCTGAAAGGTTACGACGATCTCATTTTTCGTTTGATTGATGATAATTTTTCTGCCGCTTTTATTGTTGAGATGAAATATCTCATTATTAAACAGCACCGAGTAAATATTGACCGACGATTGAGAGCGGTCATCGTACAACGGTTCATACTGCCGCACATCTTCAGCCTTGGTATGATATAAACAGAAATTACCCGTTTTGGCATATACAACCAGCTTTAACGGATCGCTAATCATCTCGACCACGTTTTCCCCAGCCGATAATGACCACAAGCTCCATACTGAAAGACACAGTAAAATAATTTTTTTCTTTAAATGCATTATTTTGCTCCTTTCACACGCTGTTCATATATTTTTTCCAAAGTACGGGTCCGCTGCTGCAGCTCTTTCAGCTCTTTTTGGCGCTTTTCCTGTTCTTGCCGTTTTGCCTCTTCCTGTTTTTGCGTTTCGGTCTCCTGCTGCTCTTGAACCTGACGGTCTTCCTGCTCCGATGACAGGCGCGTCAGCGTTTCCGCAAGCGAATCGAGTTTCTTCTCAAGCGCCGTCAGCCGCCGGGCAATCTCTTCATCCCGTGACCGCTCTTCTTCAGCGCGCGCAGCAGCATCGGCATTGCTTTCCGCCATATCCGCCGCTTCCTTTTTTTGCGCAGCATCCGTTTCGCTGACGATTTGAGCAAGCTCTTTCCGTACCGCCTGTTGATCAATCAGCACGATCTTATACCGCGCCTCATTTACCTTGCCCGAATGCGGATAATTCACGATGATTTCGGCAAACACTGCGCGCGCATCGGCGTATGATCCTGCGGCATAGTAATTTTCCCCGATCCAATAATACGCGGACGGAACCTTAGGATGATAAGGATAGTCTTTGAGAAACCGATAGAGAGTATCCGATGATTCTTGATAGCGACCGTCCAAATGCAATATCCGCCCTTTTTGATAGCTTACCTCGGCGGCGCGTTCATCCGCCGGAGCACTTTCCAAAAAGGCATCGGCATAGTTTAATGCAAATCGATAGTTTTGTGCAGAGGCTTCAGCCATTACCAGCCAATACAGCGATTCGATTCGGTCATCAGGCTTAGTAACCAGCGCTTTTTCAAAAGATTGAATTGCTGCAGACCATTCTCCGCGGCTGTACGCATCCAAGCCGATCAACACATCGTTTTCGGCAGCGCACAGTCGAGCGACGGCAGCGCATATTACACAAATCGCTACGATATTTTTTTTCATTTTTTTATCTCTCCGGAAAAAAAGGATGAGCCGGACACTATGACATCGGCTCCGGCCTCACAGACAGCAGGAAGCGTTTCCGCATTGACGCCGCCGTCCACCGAAATCCTATACTGATAATGCTTTTCTTCACGGATTTTCCGCAAGGCGGTAACTTTCTCAAGGCAGCGCGGGATCATCGCTTGTCCGCCGAATCCGGGATTGACCGTCATAACGAGCACAAGATCAACGAAGGGTAACACTTCATCCAAAAGATGTACAGGGGTTGACGGCACAATACTGATTCCCGGCTTCATTCCCGCGGCGCGAATCTCCGTAATGAGGCGGTGCGCATGAACCGACGCTTCAATATGAAAGGTAAAATAATCGGCTCCGGCAGCTGCAAAGTCCTTCACGTAATTCTCAGGCCGCTCAACCATTAAATGGACATCAAAAGGCAACGCGCTTTTACTCCGTAAACAGCGCACAACGGGAGCGCCGAATGTTAGATTCGGTACAAAGGCTCCATCCATCACATCAAGGTGTATCCATTGCCCGCCGTTTGTTTCAATAAAAGCCAATTCTTCGGCAAGCCGCGAGAAATCCGCACTTAATAAAGACGGCGCCAATATAAACGCTGCTCCCATCGCCTTTAAACCTCCTCATCGTTCCGGTCAAGCGGCTTCGGCTCCATAGAAATGTTTGGAATCAGCCTTCATCTACCGCATCGTTTAAAATATCGGAATTTTTTTCAAAAAGCTAAACGCTAAAGTACATGCGCCTCCAAAAATCGGGCGACGCCGTCCTCATTATTGGTATGTTCCGTTACCGCAAAGGCAATATCTTTAATCGCTTGCAGTCCGTTTTTCATTGCGATGCCGTACCCTGCCAAGCGTATCATTGTTTCGTCGTTCATGCTGTCGCCGAAGGCCATCACCGAACGCATATCAATACCGATCCGTTGAGCCAAGGCCTGCAGAAACTCTCCCTTCCCGGTATGCAGCGGAATAATTTCCAAGAAATAGGGCTTACTGGTAAACAGCACCGTACGCGTCCCGAAGCGCTGCCGGAATTCCGGCTCAACGGCAGCAATCACATCCGGCTCGGCCGGAATCAGCAGCTTATACACCGGCTTTGTCCGCAGCACATCCCGATAATCGTGCGGAATGACGATCTTCATTTTAGTCAGATGTGCATCCCGATCCGAATACACCGTCCGTTTCACGATATAAATCGTGTCGTCAAGGTAAAGATGACACGAAAGGTTCTTCGACTCGATCATGTCGTAAATTTCAAGCGCGAGCTCGGTGTCAAGACGGCGGCTGAGAATTTCCTGCTGCATATCCGAGGTGAGTATCTGCACGCCGTTATTGCACAGCATATAGCTTTGAATACGATCCGAGCCGATCCGCTGCGTATACGAATGCACCGACCGGGGACTTCTACCGGACGCAATCACCGGCAATATGCCCTTTTGCATAGCGGCGTGCAGCACCGATACCGTATAATCGGAGATGGTAAGGTCGTTCCGCAACAGGGTATCATCCAAATCCATCGCGATCAGTTTGATATGTTCGATTTTATCCATTACAGCGGTGCTCCCGTTACAAGTTTGCCGATACGCTCTAGCGCGATCCGTATTTTGGCAATATCGGTCGCATAGCAGCAGCGGACAAAACCTTCACCGCAGGCGCCGAACACCTGTCCCGGCACCACGGCAACCTTGTAGTCGGTGATGAGCTTAACGGCAAAATCTTCCGAGCTGAGTCCTGTACTGCGTATATCGACAAAGAGATAGAACGCACCGTCAGGCTTGATGTAGGGCAGCCCCATCTCATCGAAGCTCTTCATCATTAAGTTGCGGCGCTGCCGATAAGAAACCCGCATCTTTTCCACCTCGCCCCAGCCGTGTTCCAAACCTTCCAACGCCGCATATTGGCTCATAATCGGCGCGCAGATCGCCGCATATTGATGTATTTTATGGATTTGCGCCATCAGCTCCTGCGGACAGGCAATAAAGCCGATCCGCCAGCCGGTCATCGCAAAAGATTTTGAAAATCCGTTGAGGATGATGCTATGCTCCTTCATGCCCGGAAAAGAGCCGATGGAAACATGCGGCGCCTCATAGCGCAGTTCGCTGTACACCTCATCCGAGATCACCCATATCCGGTGCTTTTGCACCACGGCGGCAATTTTTTCCAATTCATCGGCCGGAATCATCGTGCCGGTCGGATTATTCGGCGTGCAGAGAATAAGCGCCTTGGTTTTCGGTGTGATGAGCGCTTCGATTGCCGCCGCAGACGGAATGAACCGGTTGTCCGACGTATCCAGACTCACCGGTTTTGCGCCGCAGAGTGCAATCAGCGGCTGATACGAAACATAGCACGGCTCGGCGACAATCACTTCATCGCCCGGATTTAAAACCGAACGGAACACAATATCCACCGCTTCCGATACGCCAAAGGTGATCAATATCTCATTTTGATGCGAATACGAAAGATGATAGCGGCCGAGATAGTCGGCAATCGCCTGACGCAGCGGCTCCAGTCCCCAGTTGGACGTATACGCCGTATGGCCACATTCAAGGTGATACCAAGCCTCTTCGCGCATTGCCCAGGGCGTTGCAAAATCGGGCT
>ERZ772957.1789-NODE-1789-length-13201-cov-27.329758_pt1 | contig 13201 bp, 9 predicted proteins | sample MGYA00580682_ERZ772957 | MGnify/ENA primary metagenome ERZ772957 (study PRJEB29015, sample SAMEA2737921) | human oral metagenome | biome: human oral; feature: human-associated habitat; material: dental | place: China | collected 2025 ...
GGACGGTCTTGCCGAACATCTGGATGAGGCGGCGGTAGGAGTCCCACGCGAAGCGTTCGTTACCGCTAACGGCGGCGAGGCCGCGAACGGACTCATCGTTGAGCCCGATGTTCAAAACGGTTTCCATCATGCCGGGCATGGAGAACTTCGCGCCGCTTCGCACGGAGACTAGGAGCGGGTCGGAGGGATCGCCCAGCTGGCGACCCATCTGGTCTTCGACGCCGCGCAGCGCGGTGGTGACCTCGGTGGCCAGCGACTCGGGAACCGTCGACTCTTTGAGATATGCGCGGCATGCCTCGGTGGTGATCGTGAACCCGGGGGGAACGGGCAGACCGAGCTTCGTCATCTCTGCGAGGTTCGCTCCCTTGCCTCCGAGCAGGTCCTTCATGGACTTGTCACCCTCGGAGAAGTCGTACACATACTTGACCATCGTGGTCCTCAACTTCCTTGTTTTGCGATGACCGACCCGCGCGCGGGTCGCTACCACAGGCAAGAATACACTGCTCTAGGGACCTAGGTCACCTGATGGCGCGACGACGCCCCATTGTCTTGACAAGGCGTCCTAGGGTGCGCCCGCCGAACGAGTCGGAGCAGAAAGAAACGCGTGGGGCGAGCCACAAGACCCGCCCCACGCGCGAAGCGTCACCGACTTGTCAGCGCACGCGGAACTCGATGGTGGTCCCCTCGCCGACGTCAATCAGGTCACCGTCGTTGAGCGCCAAGGTGACCATGGGGGTCACATCCTGGAAAGAACCGTCCGCGTGACGCAGAACCGTTCCGTTGGCGCTGCCGAGGTCCATGAGCGCCCACGAGCCGGGAGCGGTCATCATCACGGCGCAGTGCGAGCGAGAAATCTCCGTCGCGGGGCTGGGCACACGCAGGACGGTGGCGGGAGGACGACCGGTGAGGGCAGAGGCGTCGGGGTCTCGACCGATGACCACGTCACGCGAGACCTCCACGGGCACCGTTCCGCCGTGGATCAGGAAGGCGACGGGTGCGGCGGGGCCGGAGTTGACGGGGGCCAGGCGCAAGATCGTGGCCTCGGTGTCCGTCTCGGCGTTCAGGCCGGCCAGTCCCACGGCGCTCATCGCCTCGGGAACGGCCGGAGACTCCGCAGCCGGTTCGGGGGTCGGCTCCGGGGCGGACCCCGGGGTCGGTTCCTCGCTGGCCTCCGAGTCCTCGACTCGATCGGAGGAGGCTGCCGTGTCGATCGGGGGCTCCTCCGTGGCAGCGACAACGTAGAGTTCCCCGGAGGGCTGCTCGGCCGACTTCACGGGTTCGTCCTCGGCGCGATCGGCGGCCGACTCCCGGGCATCGGTAGCATCCGCACCGGCCTCGCCTTCGTCGGCCGACGATGCCCTCGAGGAGGACAGGAACACCGGCGCCTTGTTGGTTGCGGCCAGGAACTGCGCCTCAAGGGCCTCGAGATCGACGGAGGCGGTGCGCAGGGTCGGCTCGGGAAGCTCCTCGCGAGCCTCCCGCAGTGCCCGGCGCTCGTGGGTGGAGATGTCGGGATTGATGAGGAAACCCATCGTGTCGACGGGCAGCGAGGACATCGCCTCCACCTCATCAAGCGCGCGACCAATGCGAATCTCGGCAGCCTCAACGCGGTCGGCGGCGGGCACCATCCACGTGACCTCGTCGCCCTCAATGATGGTGGCCTCGAAGGTCTGCCACTCGCCTGGGTTGAAGGGCCACGCCCAGATCGGGTCGGTCCACACCTGTTCCGTGATCTGGCCGGCGGCGCGCATGCGCAGCTGAATGTTGCCCAGAACGGTCAGGTAGGGCTGCTCGCCGGCGCAGTCCAGGAGCAGGGCGTCCCCCTGCTCGGCCTGCACGTGCGCTAGCCACGCCTGCGTATCCGCGCGCCCCCACACGACGTCTGCCGCGGAATCAGCGAAACTCAGCGGAACCAACGCTGCACCGAGAGGGCCGGTGACGAGCATCGCGCCCTGTCCGCGACACAGGAAGCGTCCAATCTGAAGCATCAGTTACTGCCTTTTCTTCGAGGAATCCGGCGAGCTGTCTCGATCGACGCCGGACGTACTGGTTGAATCATGCGACTCATGACATTCGAAGGCAATGTTACTCGCGATTCGGTTCCTGCGTAAACCACAACGGCAGTGGCATTGTCACGCGTTCCCCCCTCGAGGGCAGCCCGGACGAGCGCATCGGCATCACCCTGCGGCCCGTTCCCGGCGGCAACCAGGGCGCACATCTGCGAATCCGACAGGACCCCGTGCACGCCATCCGTGCAAATCACCGCCCGATCGCCCTCTTCCAACGGCATGATCGTGTAGTCAGCCTTCACGCCACCCGACTGTCCGGCTCCCAGCGCCTTCGTCACGACATTCGCCGGTGGGATCACCCTGGGCGCCCCGGAGGTCGCCGCGAGGTCGCGGGCCTCCTGCAGCGCCGAGTGGTCGTGCGTGAGCTGACGGACCCCGCCTCCACCCACGACGTAGGCGCGCGAGTCCCCCACGTTGAAGGACAGCCAGTAGGGGCCCTCGGCGGTGTGCAGCACCATGAGGCCCGACAGCGTCGTGCCCGGCGCGCTCATCGGATTGTCGGCGGGAGCCAACGAGGCCACCGCGGTGGCCGCGGAGTCGATCGCAACGGACAGATCCACCAGATCCACCGGCCGATCCCCGAGCCTGCCCGGGCTGAGGTACTCCTGCAGGATCAGGACCGCCGTCGACGAGGCCTGGGCCCCGCCCAGGTGCCCGCCCATGCCGTCGGCGACCGCAAAGACGGGTGGGACAGCCAGCCACGAGTCCTCGTTTTCTGCTCGGACCGGGCCAATGTCGGTCGAGGCACCCCATCGAACCGCGGGGCGCTCCGCATGTTCATCGAGAGCCATCTGCCTTCATCTTTCCCGCTGCGCAACTCGCGCAGCGTGACGCATTACGTCCACCATTCTACACACGGGGCGCGTGAGGCCCGCAGCATCCGAAAAGCGCGAAAGACAACAAAACGCAGGCGGCGTCATGAGCATCCTCACGGGACCGTGATGCAGGCGCGGACCGGATCGGACATGCGCCCCGACGAGCGAGCGACCGTCGTGATCTCCACGCAGTTGTCTCCGCTGGCGCCGTCGACGCGAACGGTCGTCTCCTTGACGCGCCCGCGGGAGGTTCCTCCCGCGCCCGAGGCCTCGTACGCGTAGGCCGTCTCGGAGTCGGTGGCACCCGCAGGCGCGGTCCACGTCCACTCCACCAGCCCGCCCGCGTAACTCCCCGTCAAATCGGTGACCTGGGGCGGGGCAACCCCCACCGCGTCACCCGGCGTGGCCGACGCCGTGCTCGTCTCGGGTGCCGGCGTGATGCGCGTGAAAGACCCCTGACCGCGCAGCATCGCCACAGCCAAGCCGGCGGCGATGATCGCGGCCAACAGCACGAGGATCATCCCCGTCACGGGGGTCAGGCCCTTGGCGGGCGCCGCCGTCTCCTCAACCTTGCGGCGGGCAGAGACCTCGTCGATGTCGCCGTCCCGGTCGCTCTTCCACGAGTCGGCGACCGCCTCGACGCCGCCGGAGCCGCTTCCCCCCTCGAAGGAGTAGGGGGAGGGACGCATGTGCGTCGCTTCGGGGTCGATCACGGGGGCCGCGCGCAGGCGGGTCTTGTCGTCGGTGCCGACCGCAGGAGCCTGGACCTTCTTCGATCGCTTCTCCTTGATCTCCATCTCCGTGCGCGGGTAGCCGAGCTCCCGTTGAACCCGTTGAAGCCCTTCGCCGAACTCCTTCGCCGACTGTGTGCGCTCCGCCGGGTCCACCGCCATCGCCGCCCGCAACACGCGCTCCAACTCGCAGGGGGCATCCGCCCGTCCCAGGCCGCGCACGCGCCCCCGCTGGACGCGGTTGGCGATCGATGCCGCCGAGTTGTCTCCGATCGGATCCTCGAAGGGGCTGCGCCCGGTCACGAAGGTCCACGTCGTCGATGCCAGGGCCCACACGTCCTGCAGGGGGGAGGCGGGCGAGTTCACGTCCTGCTGCTCCGGGGGCGCCCACAGGACCGAAAAGCCGTCGAAAGCACCGACCTCCAGCGCTCCCACCTTCGACGCGACCCCAAAGTCGGCCAGGACAGGCTTGCCGTAGGCGTCCAGCATGATGTTCGAGGGCTTGATGTCGCGGTGCACGTAGCCCTGCCAGTGGAAGGTCTCGACGACGCCGCAGATCTTGATCATCGTGTCCAGGGCGTCCTCGAGCGACATGGGCCGCGCACGAACCTGCGTGAGGAGGTCGGCAACCGGGCAGTACTCCATGACGAGGTATGCCCGCCCGCCCGCCGTCGTTCCCACGCCGTGCAACTCCACGACGGAGGGGTGACCCGACAGGAGCGTCATCGCGTCGGCTTCGCGATGCAGCTCCTTCGTGCCCCGTTCATCCCCCTGGGCGCGCACCACCTTGATGGCCACGTCCCGGCTCGGCAGCTCCTGACGGTAGAGGAACACGTCGGCGAAACCGCCTTGCCCCAGGGGACGAACCCACCTAAATCCCGGAATCTCCGGCCCCCTCATGCCTGCGACGGCTGGACTCACCGCTCGATCTCCTCTCGCATCGTGCGCTCGATCAGGGCGCTCAGACGCAGCTTGCGGCGCATACGCAGGCTCCGCAGGGACAGCGCCCGGCGCACGCGCGCAAAGAAGCCCGCACGCTTGGACACCTGATCTCGCAGCTGTCCCACCTGGGCCCACGCGGCGCGCGCGCGGTCGCGGGAGGCACCGTTGGAGGCAAAGTTCGCGACGTCGGCGAAGCGAGCGATCACAACGGGAGAAGGAACGTCGCCGCCGAAGCGACTCCACCCGTCAATCACGTAGCGTCCCCTGCCACCGGCGTCGCCGCGATCGGAGGACGAGGTCGACCCGTCCTCGCCGCTGCGCATCTCACCCGTCACCAGGGCGAAGGGGTCGCCCGGGTCCTCCCCCAGCTGCCACTGGGAGGACAGTGCCCACGCGGTCTCCTGGCGAGTGCGTCCCAGCTCGATGCGCAGGCCAGAGTCGGCGGCCAGGTCCACGACCTCGTCCCAGGAGCCCAGCAGGGCGGCGGCGGGCTCGGCCCGTCTGCGTCTGCGCCTGCGCAGGGCCTTGTACACGACCACGCCGATCACGGGGCCGAAGAGCAGTAGGAACAGGCCCGTGCCGCCCAGGATGAGGCCCCACGGCAGCGAGGCGCTGTCGGGTTTGTCGGTGTCCGCGTTCTGGTCGCGGACGTTGGGGGGCAGTTCGACGGGGGGCTTGGGGGGGTCGGGCGGCTGGAGCACTTGCGGGCGCGGGACCGTCTTGGGCTTGGGGACCTGGGTCTGCGGGGTCTTGTCGCGCGGGGGCGTCGGGTCGAAGACCCCCCACATGCCGTCCTTGAACTCGACCTCCACCCACACGTGCAGGTCGGCGCCGAACAGTTTCACGGTGCCGCGCCGGTTGTGGCCGTCCGCCCCCTCGGCCGGGTAGGCGCCCATGACGACGCGGGCGTTGATGCCTTTGGAGTGGAGGATGAGGGCCATGAGCGCGGCGTACTGCTCGTCGTCCCCGATGAGGTCGGGGGCTTTGAGCATGCGCTCGAGGCGGTCGGTGCGCACGCCCGGCCTGGATTGGACGGTGTTCTCCTGGAGGTAGAAACCGTTGCCGGACAGGTAGTGCTCGATGGCGCGCGCGGTGGCCAGGGGCCCGTCCGCGTTCTGGGTGGCCTCCAGGGCCAGGCTCTCGAGGCCCTGGGGGAGGTTCTTGTCCGAGTTGGTGAAGGACGCGGCGGGCAGGCCCTCCAGCTCGTCGTCCGTCGCCGCGTCGGCGAAGGACGTTTCGACGGTGTAGGCCATCTGCGGCGAGGGGCTGGTGGTGAGCGCCGTGTTCGCCCATTGGTCGAAGTGGAGGCCCTCGCGCTGCGCGCCCGCGGCGCCGTCCGTGAAGACGATGTTCTCGGGCCGTCCGAGGACGGGGACCCAGGGGCCGCGGAGCTTGTCGGTGGTGACGCTGATGGACGCGGTGGCGGTTCCCGCCCGCCCGGGGATGGCGGTGCCGACGGGGATGTAGCCCTCGGAGGCGGACTCGCCGGCGACGGACATGCCGAAGGTGGTCCCGTCGTAGACGTCCATCGCCGCGATCCGCACGCGCTGCCCGTCGGGCAGTTCGGAGACGGTGATGAGGGCGTCGTCCTTGAGGTCGGTGGAGTAGTGGCGGAATGCGGACAGCGGCGACGGGTAGGTGCGCACGTCGAGGGGCGGGTCGACCAGCATCTGGCGCACATGGTCGAGGAGCTGCTGGTCTCGGTGGCCTGCGCCCACGGGGACGTCGTTCTCCAGACGCCCCCGGGGGCGGCGCAGCTGATGGCCGCCGCCGTGGACGACGCGATGCTTCCGGGCGTCCTCGGAACCATCGCGGGCGATGACACCATTCTCATCGCCACGTCCGGGGACGCCGCAGGTCTCGCGGTCGCCCGGCACATCGCCTCGCTGTCGAACTCCGCCCACGAAGGGCCCGACGGCGACCCCGACCGCTAAGGATGCCGGGGCTGATAGGGAGGCTGAAGCAGCTAAGGCTGCTGGAGCGACTGGGGCTGAGATGGGGAGGCTGGGGCTGCTAGAGCTGCTGGGGCCGCAGGGCCGACCACCCCGACCGCCCCGCCACCGCACGCCGAGATCGGTCCAGTTCCGCGCCGAGATCGGTCGTACTCCGCCGCGAGATCGGTCCGGTTCCGCGCCGAGATCGCTGATAGCCCAGCAGCGATCCTCCGCATCCGACGCACATGGCGGCAACCACGATATCTTGAGCAACTGCGGGTAACCGGGTAACCCGGGTAACAAGGCCCCGCTATCGCCGCTGCGCTGAGTTCTCGCTTCGGCGGTAGCGCTGGGATTTCTATCAGGGAAGCTGGTGAGCCAGGCGCCGACAGGGACGAGCGTCACCGGCAAAACGGCCCTTAATAAGCTCCGGCGACCCGGCCGGACTTCATGATGCCGTCCTCAGCGAGCTCGAGCGCCTTCCGGGAATGGGCGTGGGAACGGTTGCACACGGGACAGAGGCGGGCTATTCAGAAGAGTGCCGGTTTTCGTTGGAATTCTGGGGTTGCATTCAGGTCGTCAAGGACGGTTGACATGCTCCCATGTGCGCCTAGGGGGCTCTGTGCACATGGGAATGCAGCGATTCGCCTTAATGGAAGTATGAGATCCTTGGAATTACGCGGAGAAATGGCATTCGTCCCAACAGGCCGCTTTTCTCCCATGTGCGCACCTTCTCGGGTACGCGGTATCCGACCGGCCGCGGAAACGATCTTGGCGCCGAGGGAGGCGCGCCCTCTCATGTGCGCAGCGTCCGAGAGTGTCAGAGGCATTGAAGACGCGCAGCACGATCACTTTCAGCCAGCCGATCACGAAGCCGGCCTCACAGAGACGATTGAGACCGCGCCACGACGGCGGCCCAGCCAAGCCCGAAGGCACATGAAAGCAGCAGCCCGCTACGAGATCCGATCGCTCTGGAGCATGAACGAAGCCCCGCAATATCAACGGCAGCCCCCACCGGAAGCCCATCCAGCGTGTCACCGCTGCACACGCACTGCACACGAAGTTCCCCGGCACCCAACTTCTCGTTGAGTACCGGGGACCCTGATGGCGGTAGCGCTGGGATTCGAACCCAGGGTGGCTATGAACCACACAGACTTTCGAGATCTGCACCTTCGGCCGCTCGGACACGCTACCTCAGGGCTCGAGGTTACACGGCGGACAGCAGACGGCCCAATCCGCAGCGGATGCGAGGTCGCTCACGCTCCGGACCAACCTCCTCAACTACCGCAGCCTCAGGTCCGACGACGGCACCCCCTCTCGTAAGACAGCGGGGCGGGCTGGCGTACGGGCAACCTGCAACGACATGGCGAGGGACCCCCAACAGGTCCCCCCCCCTATGTCTCGATCTCGGCGGTGGTTGTGATCATGGCGCTCACCGGAGTGTAGATATCAACATCGTTTTCAGGTGTCTCAATACTAACAATAAGCGAGTAATGCACGCCCTCATCACTCTGATCCAAAGACGGACGAGTTTTCCACCATCCACGGACAGGATGAACCGCAATCACGCCTTTTTCAGCGAGGGCCGCCGCCGTCCCACGCCAGATATCCGTATGCAAAGAGCCCGGCTTAGTCTGAGAATTTGCCCCGAAGAACCAGCCTTCTTCAGTTTCTAGATCAACACTATGATAACTTTCGTTTCTCAAGGCAACATCGATCCGACGGGCGAAAGAAGCACTCGTCTCTTCTGGACGTTTCATGGAGAAGCGCAGGCCATGGGACTGGTAGGCGTAACGGTTATTCCAACCTCGTCGAGACGGATTGGGCTCGATGAAGTAAGAGAGAGTGACGCGTAGCTCAGCCTGCGCCTCACCCAGACTCTCTAGAACATCGCGCGGCCATGGAAGATCGTGGAGCGCCATCTCACGATAGACGTGATCGACATTCACCTGCCTTCCAGGCTTGAATGGATGCAGTTCCCCTTCGCATACGAGTGTCAGAGCATCTGAAGCACTGCGAAGGGCACGGGCGAGATCCGGAACGCCCATGCCGTAACGGCGCCGCATTTTCTGAAGCTCTCCCTTCTGCGGCTTCTTCCTCGAAGACTGGCGAGCGCTCATGGCATCGGTCCACCGAGCAGAGTGGACGACCAACCCGCGCACCGTCTCCGGACGAAGCGCCGGATACTCAGCCTGGACCGATGCGGCAATCGCTGCGACTTGCGCGGAGGCAGCCGAGGTATCGGAGCTGGTTGTCAAGAAGCTACCGGTACCAGAGGGCTGGAATCGGGTCGTGAGAACGGACAGGTGGTCGGACCGGTCCACGTTCCCGCCGTCCGGAGACCGGAGCAGATTCCCGCCGTCGGCGACCACGTCGGGCTTGAAAGGCCAGTCAGCATGAGCGAAAGAGACCGAGGTGCGACTGGTCGGAGCGAGGTCTCCTGCCGGCGCAATTGGCTCATATCCCGTAAAATCCTCAGGCGCGGATCTCATGTTATCGTTGGCGGAGTAAGCGCCGACTATCAGCGCATTCCACGCCTGAGCAGGGTCTTCAATCGGCTCCACATCACAGCGAGCGAGGTAGTCGTCCTCAGCGCGAGGATCACGAATGTTCCCGGCCGAGATGACGAAGAGCCTGGGTCGAGGAGGCTCCTCCCGGTCTAGAAGAAGCCCATGACGCCCCTGGTCGACGGGAAGCACTGAGCGCCCATAGGACAACGCATCGATCGCGGCAGCCCACGACGTGGGCATGCCCGCAGCAGTCGCCTCATCGTCGCGACTCGGCGCGGTCACCGCCATGAGGAAGATGCGGGAGCGCTCCGGCGCCTGCAACTCCGGCATATCAACAGCGGTGGACGTAACCGCTGCATAGAGCCTGGGTTCATTCTCTCCTTGGTCGGGCAGAATCTTCACCGACTCCAGGCAGTGATCCAGACGCACACTGCCAGCCGCACTCAGCGCCTCCTCCACGTCGCCGTACAGCGCTAGTCCGGCCATTTCCGTACCGTGAGGATAAACCGGATCAGGTCGCCATTGCGCATCAACACAATGACAGTCGGCGTCATCGAGACCATCGGCGAGTAAGCGATGCTCATGCTGAACTCCGGTATCCAGGACGCAGACGGCGGGAGCATCACCGGAGATCGAGCCGGCATGAGACAGCAGGTCTTCAATCCACTTGACCTGCTCGGGTCGGTCCATATTGGTGAAGAACTCAGGCTGATGCGACCGCCTCAACTCTGCAATACCGTCGACACGCTCGACGACTTGCACGATATCCTTAACTGTGCCTTGCAGCAGACAAACGGTTCGATCGCCGAACTTCAGAGACTGCTCCGGCGGACAGGAAAGGCCCTGCAGCCTCACCACCCGCAGAAGATGCTCCAATTCTATGTCTTCTATGTCCGAGTTTTTCCGCAGCCAGACCTCCCACCAAACCGGAGCTCCGTCGTCGGGAAAGCATTCTGGAGGATCAGTCCAGAGCAACCGCGCCGTGGCCTTGCGAATCTGCTCGATCGACTCGATGAGATTGCGATGACGCGGACGTTCATCCTTGACTGTGTCGACATAGTCATCAAGCTTCCTCAAGAACCACGATTCCTGCGATTCGGGAATATATACCGACGCCGTGAGAACAGCATCGTCCTTGTCGCCCGTCGCTGTCGCCGACAATAGCTCAATGTGAGGACCTCGCGTCTTCCGCGAATCCAGCTGCGCGAGGATGTCAAGCGCTCCCGGAAAGGTCGTAAAAGTAATGGTGCGGGAATTACGGTCGTCCCACTGCTCGGCGGCAATCGCATCCTCGTACTGCCTCCGCAAGGATGCCGCATGAGGCCGGCGAGAGCCGTCAAAAACCCTACGCTCTCGATTATCTCTATTCTGTCCCGGGGACTTGTAATCCACATTCTCCTCGGGCGGCGGAACGACGAGGTGCTGACGCGAACGTGGATGCCGAGACACGGCTCAGCCTTCCGGCACCGAGCGCTGGCGTTCATTCAAAGCCACGACCAAGTCCTCCGTGAGTACCTTCGACTTCCCGGAGAGAAGGGCCTGTTTGGCGGCATTCTGAGCGGCGATGACGATCTCCGCATGGCTGAGCCCCTGCGCCGCCGCTACGATGCGCGACCACCCCAGGTTGCTGGTGCGCATAAGGGCCAGCCGATCGACAATGAGCTCGCGAACCCCCGCATCGTCCGGAAGATCGAAATCGAGAGTGACATCGAAGCGCCGGAAGAAAGCTCGATCAAGCAGACCGGAGTGATTACTGGCGGCCAGGACGATACTGTCGGAGAGATCCTCCTCCAGGAATTGAAGGAAGGAGTTGATCACCCTGCGGATCTCACCGACGTCGTTCCCCAGAGAGCGCTCCGCAGCCAGCGCATCGACCTCATCGAAGAGGTAGACGCCGCGCACATCGGAGAGCTGGTCGAAAACGAGCCTGAGTTTCGCAGCCGTCTCCCCCATGTACTTCGTCATGAGAGCATCGAGACGCACTGTGAACAGCGGCAGCCCAAGCTCGCCTGCGACGACTCGGGCGGTCGAAGTCTTCCCCGTCCCGGGCGGACCGGTGATGAGCACGCGCCGTGCGGGGACCAGCCCATACTCCCCCAGGAGCGAGCGTTGACGCTGCTCGGCGAGAATCCGCTCAAGCGCACTACGAAGAGGCGGGGCCAGCGTGAGATCGACAAGACGGTCATCCGGATAAGCCACCGACAGCAGGCCCGCCAACTCTCCGCGCGGCTGAGCCACAGGAACGATGGCGGCCACCCGCTGCTGGGCAGCCGTGGAAGCCCGAAGATCACCAACCAGGTCACGCAGCTCCTGAGCGAATCGCGACTGCCCGGCACGCGCTGCCTTCGCGGCCACCTGGATGGCGACGGCGTAGAACTGCGCATCGTCACCATCCCCATGGCTGCGCACGAGCGCACGCACCTGGTCGTTGGTCGCCATACGCCTTCTCCCGACGCCGATCAGAACTACCCCTAATGGTAAGCCCTACATCACCGCCGCTCGGCGAAGAACCTCCGCAGCAGCGCCTCGGACTCTCTCTCGCGCACCCCGGCCACGACCTCGACGCGATGATTGGCACGCGGGTCGCGCAGCACATCGCGCACGCTCCCGCACGCCCCCGTCTTCGGCTCCCAGACGGCGAATACCACCCGCACCAGACGCGCCAACTGGATGGCGCCGGCGCACATGGTGCAGGGCTCGAGAGTCACCACCAGCTCGCAGCCGTCCATATGCGAATCGCCCAGCGCCGCCCCCGCCGCTCGCAGGGCCAGCACCTCAGCGTGGGCCGTGGGATCGCATGCGGCCTGGCGGGCATTGGCCGCCTCCGCCAGGGCCTCGCGCGTCTCGTCGTTGGTGGCCCGGCGCCCCTGCATGCGCAGCAGCGCGGAGACGGTCTGGAGGTTGTTCTTCACCCGGTGGTGGATCTCCCGGATGGTGGCGTCCTTGTTGAGCAGGACCTGCTCGCGGCGCCGGATCTCCGTCACGTCGCGCACCAGCATTACGGCGCCGGCGCGCCGGCCATCGCACCGCAGCGGGATCGAGCGCAGGGCCAGGTACACGCCCCCGACCTCGACCTCCGTCAGCCAGGCCTGGCGCCCCATGAGCACCACCGCCATGGTCTCGTCCACGGGCGTGCGCTCGGGGATGATCGAGGTGACGGCCTCGGCCAGCTGACAGTCCCCCGCGTCCACCTCTATGCCCAGGCGGTGGAAGCAGGAGCGGGCGTTGGGGGTGGCGAAGCGCACGAACCCCTCTTCGTCCAGGTGCAGGACGCCATCGGCCACGCGCGGCGTGCCGTGGCGCATGACCGTCCCGGCGCCCCGGATGGGGAAGTCCCCCCCGGCGATCATGGTGCACAGGGCGTCGGCGAGGTCCTCCAGCGGCTTGTCCACGATGCGCCCGCCGCGGATGAGCCCCACGGAGGTCTCCCGCGTCATAATGGCCACGGCCCGCCCGTCGCGCACCACCGGCACGTACTCCTCGCGCACCGCCGTCGTCCCCGTCCACGCCGGCGCCGTGGACATGAGGATCTGCGCGCTCTCGAAGGCCTCGACGGCCATGGCCTCGCGGGCCGCGGGCATCCTGCGGCCGATGACGTCCTCCAGGTGCACGGTCGAGCCGGTTGAGGGCCGGCAGTGGGCGACGGCGACGAAGCGGTTGGTCGCGGTGCGGGCCCACAGGACCAGGTCGGAGACCGACAGGTCCGCGATGACCTGCCAGTCGGCGATGAGCTGATGGAGCCAGTCGAGATCCGAGGTCGACAGGTCGGCGATCCCGCGCAGCGTGGAGGATAGGAGAATCGGCACACACAGGATCCTACCGAGGCTCTCGGGCCCGACCGCGTGGCAGGATTTGCCCCATGAAGAAGACCATCACCCTCACCTACCCGGCCGGTCCCGAGCGCGTCGCCGCGATGCTCGCCGACCCCGATTATCAGCGCAAGCGCGTGGAGCGCGCGGACCTGTCCGACGCCTCCATCGACGTGGCCGTGCGCGGACGCGGCTTCGTGTCCACCATCTCCGGCTCGGTCCCGCCCGAGCGCCTGCCCTCCGCGGCCAAGCGCTTCATCCGCTCCGCCCCGTCCTTCAGCCTGTCGGAGTCCTGGGGCGAGCCGGCCGACGACGGCTCGCGCACCGGCGATCTGGACGTGGCCCTGCGCGGCGCGCCCGTGAAGGTGGGCGCCACCTCCAGGATGGAGGG
>ERZ772957.1791-NODE-1791-length-13199-cov-6.307973_pt1 | contig 13199 bp, 12 predicted proteins | sample MGYA00580682_ERZ772957 | MGnify/ENA primary metagenome ERZ772957 (study PRJEB29015, sample SAMEA2737921) | human oral metagenome | biome: human oral; feature: human-associated habitat; material: dental | place: China | collected 2025 ...
CCCAGCGGGCACCGCCCAGGTGCACCGGGCCGGTGGGGTTGGCGGAGACGTACTCGAGGTTGATGTGCTGGCCGGCCAGGGTCTCGTTGCGGCCGTAGGCCTCGCCCGCGGTGACGATCGCGCGGGCGAGCTCGCCGGCGGAGGCGGCGTCGAGACGGATGTTGAGGAAGCCGGGACCGGCGATCTCGGCGGAGGCGACGCCGTCGAGGGCCTCGATACGGGGGGCGAGGATCTCGGCGAGGGCACGCGGGTTGGTGCCCGCCTTCTTCGCCAACTGCATGGCGACGTTCGTGGCCCAGTCCCCGTGGTCGCGGTTGCGCGGGCGCTCGACCTTGGGAAGCCCGATGTCCTCCGGCGCCAGGGCCAGGGAGCCGTCATCGACGGCGGAGGTGAGAACGGTGCGGATTGCTGCGGCGAGCTCTTCTGGGGTCACGGCGGCAAGAGTACCGGACCTGGGCGGGGGCTCCGCGGGGGCGCCAGGTCCTGGGCAGGGGCGCGCCGGGGCGCCCCCAGCCGGGTAGACTTTAGGAGAACCGAAACTCCCCCGTCAGCACCATGGACACCCGCACTCCTCCCCCGACCGGCGCCGCGACTGGTCACGCCGACCGCCCCGCGACCGCCACCCTGCCCGACGCCGAGGCCGCCGAGGTCTTCCGCGCCCGCGGCGTCGACCTCATGTTCGCCGCCGTCAAGGCCGAGCTCCACGCCTTCCGCTCCGACTTCGACGTCTTCTTCCACGAGGACTCCCTGCACACCTCCGGCGCCGTCGAGCGCGCCATCGACCGCCTGCGCGAGCGCGGCGTCATCGAGGAGCGCGACGGCGCCACCTGGCTGCGCACCACCGACTTCGGCGACGACAAGGACCGAGTCCTCATCAAGTCCGACGGGAACACCTCCTACTTCGCCGCCGATCTCGCCTACTACCTGGACAAGCGCGAGCGCGGCACCGACTGCGCCATCTTCCTGTTCGGCGCCGACCATCACGGCTACATTGGCCGGATGATGGCCATGTGCGCGGCCTTCGGCGACGAGCCCGGTGTCAATATGCAGATCGTCATCGGCCAGTTCGTCAACCTTGTCAAGGATGGGCAGCCCGTGCGCATGTCCAAGCGCGCCGGCACCATCGTGACACTCGGCGACCTCGTTGACGCCGTCGGCGTGGACGCCGCCCGCTACGCCCTGGCCCGCTCGTCCATGGACTCCGCCATCGATATCGACCTGGACCTGCTGGCCTCCACCTCGAGCGAGAACCCGGTGTACTACGTCCAGTACGCTCATGCCCGAATCTGCAGCGTCGTCCGGGAGTGGACGGCCCGGGGCGGCAGCGCGGACCGTCTAGGATCGGACGGCGTTCCGATCCCAGAGAGCCTGTTCGGGGACGAGGCGGCCCGCGGGCTGGCGGACTGTCTGGCGCTCTTTCCGCGGGAGGTGGAGAACGCGTCGCGGGACCTGGCCCCTCAGATGCTGACGGCCTATGCGGGGCTGCTGGCCGGCGCCTTCCATTCCTTCTACAACACCAACCGCATCCTGGGCGAGGCCGGGGAGGTGGAGCTCGGCCGCCTCAAGCTGGCGAACGCGGTGCGCATCGTCCTGCACACCTGCCTGAGCCTGCTGGGCGTGAGCGCCCCCGAGCGGATGTGACATGCCTCCCCTGCGGAGAATCGTGGTCGTCGCCTTCTTTCTTCTCCTCTTTCTCATCATAGGGACGCATTACTTCTTCGAATGGCGGAGGATCGACCAGCTCAACGCGGCGATCGAGGAACGCGAGGAGCTCCTGCGCAGGAAACAGGACAGCGTGCGGGACTATCGGGAGAAGGTCTCGTTCTACAGATCACGGGAGGGCATCGAGCACATGGCGCGGGAACAGTACAACCTCGTATTCCCCGGAGAGCGCGTCATCCTGATTAAGAGCGGCGACATAGTCTCGGATGATGGGCGCTGACCCCCGGCGGCGCCCATGAGGGCCGGGATAATACACACGAGCTGCAAACGGTCCTTGACGGAGCTTCAAAAAGAGGTACAATAATTTTCCGGCAGAAAGTGGAATCTCAGGGAAACGTTGATTTTCCGCTTCCCTGAGGAAGCACCGGCTTATTTCATAATGAGATCTCTTATCGAGAGAGGTGGAGGGACTGGCCCGATGAAGCCCGGCAACCTGTCGAATCAGGTGCCAATACCAGCAGCCCCGCGAGGCTGGATGATGAGAGGAAGAGCATAAGGTTGTGCGGACACTCTTCCCAGCGGGAAGGGTGTTTTTTTGTCTTTCGTTCATTTATTCTAGGGAGGTAGGACTATGGCAAATACGGAAAAATTCATCTTCTCCTCGGAGTCCGTTACGGAGGGGCACCCCGACAAGGTCGCCGATCAGATCTCGGACGGCATCCTCGACGCGATTCTGAAGGACGACCCCAACGGCCGAGTGGCCTGCGAGGTGCTCTGCACGACGGGCCTGGTGATGGTATCGGGCGAGATCACGACCCGGACCTACGTGGACATCCCCAAGCTGGCGCGCGGGATCGTCCAGGACATCGGCTACACCCGTGCCAAGTACGGGTTCGACGGCGAGACCTGCGCGGTCCTCACGGCCATCGACGAGCAGTCCGGGGACATCGCCCAGGGGGTGGACAACGCCATCGAGGTGCGGGACAAGCAGGATAAGAAGCTCTCCGAGGAGGAAATAGCCAGAATCGGGGCCGGGGACCAGGGCATGATGTTCGGCTATGCCTGCAACGAGACGGAGGAGTTCATGCCGATGCCCATTGCCGTCGCCCACAACCTGGCGCGTCAGCTCAGCAAGGTCCGCCGCGACGGAACGATCCCCTACCTGCGCCCGGACGGCAAGACCCAGGTCTCCCTCCGCTACGAGGGCCGGAAGGCCGTCCACGCCGATACGATCGTCGTCTCCGCTCAGCACCATCCGGAGGCGACCCTCAAGGAGATCCGTGCGGACATCATCGAGAACGTGATCAACCCCATCGTCCCCGGGTACCTGATCGATTCGGAGACCCGCATCTTCGTCAACCCCACCGGACGTTTCGTCAAGGGCGGTCCCATGGCCGACACCGGCCTGACGGGCCGAAAGATCATCGTCGATACCTACGGCGGGTGGGTGCCCCACGGAGGCGGGGCCTTCTCCGGCAAGGACCCCACCAAGGTCGACCGCAGCGGCGCCTATATGACGCGCTACGCAGCAAAGAACATCGTGGCCGCGGGGATCGCCGACGAGTGTCAGATTCAGGTGGCCTATGCCATTGGCGTGGCGGAGCCGGTTTCCCTGAACGTCAACACCTTTGGGACGGGGAAGATCGGGGACGAGAAAATCGTGGAGCTGCTGCGCGCCCATTTCGACTTTCGGCCCGCTGCGATCATCCGCGACCTGGACCTGCGCAAGCCTCAGTACAGGGCGCTGGCCGCCTACGGACACATGGGCCGCATCGACCTTGCCCCCCTGCCGGGGTGGGAGAGGACGGACCGTGCGGAGACGCTTCGCAAGGCCGCCGGGATTTAGGGAAAGAGAAGTGCCGTGAGAACGGAAGAGCCGGAGGGGCCCCCTCGAAGGGGCGTCCTTCCGGCTCTCCTTTCTGCGAGAGGCTACAGAAGCCCCAGGAAATGCTGTACGATCAGGGACGTTCCCGCCAGGACGACCCAACAGACCAGCCCCATGAGAATAGGCCTCAGGCCGTTGGCCAGAAGTTTGCCGATGTGTGTATTGAGTCCGATGGCGGCCATGGCGGCGACGATGAGGAATTTCCCGGACACCGTCAGGGAGCGCGATATCTCGGGGCTCACGATCCCCGACGTGTGCAGCAGGGAAGCGGCTACGAACCCGAGCACGAACCAGGGAAAGGCCTTGGAGAAGCTGAAGTGCGAGGAGCCCTCCCCAGCCCGGGCGGTGTAGAGGGCGAGCACGAAGGTGATAGGCACGATCATCAGGGTACGCGTCAGTTTGACGATGGTCGCCAGCTTGCCGGCGGCGTCGCTGTAGGCGTATCCCGCCGCGAGGACGGACGAGGTATCGTTGACCGCCGTGCCGGCCCATATCCCGAACCCCTGGTCGCCCATCCCCATAAGGTGTCCGAGCGCGGGAAAGATGAAGACGGCCGCGATGTTGAAGAGGAATATCGTGGATATGGAGTGGGCGATGTCCTCCTCCTTCGCACTGATGACGGGGGCGGTCGCCGCGATGGCCGACCCGCCGCAGATGGCCGTCCCGACCCCGATCAGGGTTGCGGTCACGGAGTCGAGCCGCAGGACCCTCTGCATGGCCCAGGCGGAGAGGAACGCCGCAGTCAGGGTGAAGGCCATCACGACGAGGGACTCGCTTCCGACCGCCAGGACGTTCCTCATGTTCATCTCGAACCCCAGCAGGACGACGGAGAGCTGGAGCAGCCTCTTCGAGGCGAAGCGCGTTCCCTCCCTCAGTGCGGGCGAATTGACGAACAGGGCGACGATCATCCCGAAGAGGATGCCGAACACCGGCGCGCCGACGATGGGCACCCGATGCCCACAAAACCATGCGAGCACGGCGAGGATGACGGTGAGGAGCAGTCCGGGAACGAGGCCCTTCCATCGATGAGTTGGATTCTTCTGCGTTGGATTCTTCAAAATCGAATATCCCCTTTCAGACTTCATCTTCAGAAGTTCATTTGAAATTGAAACGCTGCGGTAAAGTGGGCGCATATCCAAATTTTTCCGCACTCTTTAATGATAACCCATGTTGCCTCGTTTTTATTTTATCCCACCCCCTCTGCTACTGTAAATTCGTTATTGAATTTTTGGGCTGGAAACAATGCCTTCAAAGATGGCAGACCTTATGGACGCCGGGATTGTCTGCGTATTCCGTTCGGTGAGGTCTCCGAGGACGAAATACCCCGTCCGGAGGATTGTCCGTGTCCCGAGCAGGAGCCTTCGGCAGCTCATTGACGAAAGCATTTTCGAGTAATAAAATTGCTCGTATGATGATAGATTCTCTGATATCCTCCAAGACCCGTATAAAGCTGCTGATGAAATTTTTCCTGAATCCCGGGGTCACGTCCTACCTTCGCGGCCTGGCGGACGAGTTCGGGGAATCGACCAATGCCGTGCGGGTGGAGCTGAACCGTCTGTGCTCGGCCGGCTTCCTCGAGGAGGTGCCGGAGGGGGGGCGAAAGCGTACCTACCGGGCCTGCAGGAAACACCCCCTCTTTCCCGAGCTCCAGCGCATCGTGCGTAAGGTGTTGGGGATCGATCAGGTTGTAGAGGGGATCGTCGAGCGTCTGGGGACCGTCCGCCTTGCCCTGATCACGGGCGACTACGCCCACGGGATCGACAGCGGGATCATCGACCTGACCCTGGTCGGGGAGATCGACCGGCAGTATTTAGGCGAGCTGGTGGAGAAGGTGGAGGGGATGATTGCCAGGAAGGTCCGGGTGCTCGTCCTGACTCCCGAGGAGTACGAGACGCTTCGGGGGACGCTGCGTCCCGAGGAATCCCTGTTCGTCTGGGGCGAGCAGGACGAGCTGCTGCAGGAGCGAGTGAGGGATGCGGGGTAATATGATGGACAATTCCACGAATGCCGGGTTCGACCTGATCATCGAGCCCAATCGAACGACGGGCGCTTTTTTCCGGGAGCTCCTGCGTTACCGGGAGCTGTTTTATTTTCTGGCCTGGCGCGACATCCTGGTGCGCTACAAGCAGACGGTCATCGGCATCGCCTGGAGCGTGATCCGGCCCCTCCTGACCATGCTGGTGTTCACCGTCGTGTTCGGCCGGCTGGCCAGGCTGCCAAACGAGGGCGTGCCCTATCCCATCCTGGTGTTCTCCGCGATGCTGCCGTGGCAGTACTTTTCCAATGCGATGCAGGAGAGCTCGAATTCCCTTATAGCGGAGTCGCGCCTGATCAGCAAGGTGTACTTTCCGCGCCTGATCGTTCCGGCCAGCTCGGTCATTGTCAGCGCGGTGGACTTCTTGATCTCCCTGGCGCTTCTGGGCCTTCTGATGTTGGGATACAGCTTCGTCCCCTCCTGGACGTTCCTGTTCATGCCGTTTTTCTTTTTGCTCGCGACCCTGGCGGCCTTGGGAGCGGGGTTCTGGCTGTCGGCCCTGAACGTGAAATATCGGGACTTCCGTTATATCGTCCCCTTCCTGGTGCAGTTCGGCCTCTACGTCTCGCCCGTGGGGTTCTCCAGCTCCGTCGTGCCCGAACGCTGGCGCCTGCTCTACAGCCTCAACCCCATGGTTGGGGTGATCGACGGGTTTCGGTGGTGCGTGCAGGGGACGGCAAGCTCGCTCTACCTGCCGGGCTTCCTGATCTCCGCGGCGATTTCCGTCCTGGCCTTTTTCAGCGGAGTATGGTTTTTCCGCCGCACTGAGCGCTTCTTCGCGGACTTCATCTGAGACGGGGTTCGTCGGAGAGCCGGGGGAAGGTGCGGCGACAAACGAGCGAGGTTTGAGTGATGGAACACTTTGATTACGATGGGTTCTGGAAGGACCTGATCGAACGTTTCTTTGGCCCGTTTCTGTCGAGGGCCCTTCCGGAGCTCTATGCCGATGCGGACCTCTCTCAGGACCCGAGGTTTCTGGATAAGGAGTTTCGCGATCTTTTACAGACCTCGGATTTGGAGCTCCACCGTTCTCCTCGTTTTGCCGATTATCTCCTGGACGTTCCCTTGAAAAGTGGCGGCGATGCGTGGGTTTTGCTCCACATAGAGGTCCAGGGGGCGGGAGGCGGTGATCTTCCCTTTCGTATGGCGCACTATCGCAGCATGATTTTCGATCACTACATGAGGGAGCCTGTGGCGCTGGCCATTTTGACGAGCCCCCGTCCGAACGAGAGAATGGGCGTTTACGAGTCATCCCTGTATGGGACGTCGATTCGCTATTGCTATAATTGTCTCGATATAAGCGCGTTGAACGAAGGAGAGCTTTTGGATAGCGACAACCCGTTCGATCTGGCGCTTTGCGCTGCCAAACGGGCAGTTCTCAGCCGGGGGAAAGAACGTCAGAAGTACCGTTATCTTCGGGAGCTGACGCACCTGTTGTTCCGCAAGGGGTGGCCTTTGGGGGATCGAAGGGACCTGCTGCTCTTTCTTGCGCGTATCATTGCGCTGAATGACGAAACGCTGAGATGCGAGTTTACGATGATGTTGAGGGAGATGGGGGGAGAGGACGAAATGCCGGTGGTAACGTTCATTGAGAAATATTATCGGGACCTGTATCTGGACGAGGGGATGAAGAAAGGCCTGGAAGAAGGTATGGAGAGGGGCCTGGAGAAGGGCCTGGAGAGGGGCCGGCACGAGGCCATGTTGGAGGCCGCTCGAAAGATGCGGGAGCACGGCATGTCTATCCAGGACATCCAGGAGTTGACGAATCTCTCCCTCGAGGACCTTGAATCCGTGGCGGGAAATTGATCGTTGCCCGCAAGGGGTTATCCATGACGAACACCGTTATTAGAATCGAGGAATTGGGCAAGAAGTACCTGCTGGCTCACAAGTCGCCGCAGCGCTACATCGCGCTGCGGGACGTGCTGGTCGACCGGGCGAAACGACTGGGCCGCAGGCTGCGTCATCCTTTCGCGAGGAGCGCGAGGGAGGAAAATATGGCCGTCGAGGACTTCTGGGCGCTGTCGGACCTCTCCTTCGAGGTCAAGGAGGGGGAGCGCGTCGGGGTCATCGGGCGCAACGGGGCGGGCAAGTCCACGCTGCTCAAGATCCTGAGCCGCATCACGGAGCCCACGACGGGGCGCGTGTCCCTCAGGGGGCGCGTCGCCAGCCTGCTGGAGGTCGGGACGGGCTTTCATCCCGAGCTGACGGGGCGGGAGAACATCTATCTGAACGGCGCCATCCTGGGGATGAGCAAGGCGGAGATTCGGCGAAACTTCGACGCCATCGTGGACTTCGCGGGGGTGGAGAAGTTTCTGGACACGCCGGTGAAGCGTTACTCCAGCGGTATGTACGTGCGCCTGGCCTTTGCCGTGGCCGCACACCTGGACACGGAGATACTGATGATCGACGAGGTCCTGGCGGTGGGGGACGCGGAGTTTCAGAAGAAGTGCATGGGCAAGATGGACGAGGTGAGCCACAAGCAGGGCCGGACGATCCTGTTCGTCAGCCACAACATGGGGGCCGTCTCGCAGCTCTGCAACCGGGTGGTGTGCCTGGACCGGGGGCGGGTGGCGCTGGACACGCCGGATGTCTCCGCTGGGGTGCGGGAGTACCTGAACGTCTCAAGAGAGGTAAACGCCGTCGCCGAGTGGAGAAATCCCGGCAATCTCTTTGAGAACCCCTGGTTCAAGCCCCTGCGTTTCGGCCTCTATGGGGAGGACGGAAAGGCTATCTCGGGTCCCGTAGAGCGCAAGGACAGGGTTTGGGTCGAAATCGAGGGATTTGTCGAGGTCCCGGACCCGGCGCTCCTTGTTGGGTTTAATGTATATACCGAGGATCAGGTGATGCTTTATGGTTCGGAGCCCACGGACCAATCGGGAGGAGAGAAGGAACTGCCCCCTTTGAAAGGCCATTTTGTCCTGAGGGTCTTTTTCCCCATCGAGTTTTTAAATACAGGAGGGTATCGCCTGGAGCTGCTCTCCAGTTTGAGGGAGAGAGAGTGGATAATCTCCCCGGGTATTAGGGAAATGTCCCTCAGTTTTACGATAGGCGGCTTGGTTTACTCGTCTCCCTATCGCTTTGAGGGTCGGCCTGGGGTGCTGGCCCTGGAGGAGTTGTGGGGCGTCAAATTTTTATAAGCTGATGTTTTAAAACATTTGAGAATGTGATGAAGCGAGGGGTTCATAATGAATTCTCCTGTAGCGAAGATGATACGGCTCTATGAGGAAGAGGGCTATACGATACGGACGGGATTGAATCCCTATCATTTTTCGGGGGACAGAGAGGCACCGTTCGCAATTTTGTTTCATGAGGAGAAGGTTGTATCGCCATGTGGGGGAATCTCCCTGCAGGAGGTATATTTTTTTGAACAGCTGTTCGCCTCGTGGTCGCCTCGAACGATATTGATAATAGGCAATGGGTTCGGGTGGTCCTCATTACTCCTATCGCTTTTGAATCCTCAGGCGCAGGTCGTCGTTTTGGATGCCGCGGTGGAGCTGGATGTTCCTCAGCATCCCTATATAGATGGAATTGCCCTCACTAACAAAATTGCCGTCAAAGAAAAATTGAACCTGAGGGTAGTCAAAGGCTTTTCTCCACAGGCTGTGCCGTCCGTTGTTGAAAAATATCTGAACGGGTCCGTGGATTTTGCCTTTATCGATGGACTGCACACGGAAGCTCAGCAGGCGCTTGATTTTGAGGCCATATTCCCCTATGCGGCGCCGGAAAGCGTCTTCGTCTTCCATGACGTTATCAATTGGGAGATGGAGGCGGGGTTCAAGCGTCTTTTGTCTGACATACCCCCCCCCATAAACGCCTCCTCCCGCGTACATTGGAATGCGGTGTTGCTGCATAGGACGCCCAGTGGAATGGGTATGATTTACTCGGATGAGGCCAGGGAGAAGGTCGCGGATGTATTGACCGTTTTTTGCGAAAGTCCGGAGCATGTCGCGGCCTTTAAGGCGGAGACGGCGCACCAGGAAGGAATGAAGCACCTGCCTTACCGACTTTCTTATTATGCGCAGCGTCTTATATGGCACCTGTGCCACAGCGACGGAGCGACGTTACAGCGCCTGTTGCGGAGGTATTTGCCTTTTGGAAAGAAGTGAGCGACAAGGAGCAAGCCGCCATGAAGATAGGTTTCTATATGGGCTGGAATAAAAATAATCCTAAGGGCGATGTCATAGGAGATGAGCTGCTGGCTGAATCCTTGTGCTGTGAATTGAGAAAAGATGAATCCGTGGAGTCTGCGGAGCTTTATGCGCCAAATTTTCCAGTAATGCGTTTACTCGATGTCATGATTTATCTAGAGGATAAAGTACCTCCAACTCGTCAATGGGCAAGGAAGCATGTTCTTTATTGGCAGTCTGCGGCACATGAAGAGACGGCAGAAGAATTGTTTCAGCGTTTTTATTCGTGGAAATACGACGGTTATCTGTTTTTTTCGGAGTCTCTGTTTTTGCGGCATGTGAGGGCAGGCTTTAAGGGATTGCTCCTGCCGTTCGGCGTCGATGCGGATTTATTTTACCCCCGTGGCGAGGATATTCGTTATCGTTGCGATGTCTCCTATGTGGGGAACGATATCAAGGGTACGGAACGGACAATGCGGTACCTTTACCCTGCGACTGAATTTGATTTCGCCTTATTTGGCAATTGGAAAATTCAGAGACATCGCTTTCGTTTCTGGAAAAATCTTGAATTGGAGAGAAGCCTGCCTCCTTATAAAAAACTCTTTGAAAAACTTTCCAGAGGTCGTATTGCGGAAGAAGAGGTTCCGTTGCTTTACAGCAACGCGAAGGTCAATCTGAATTGTTCCATGCAAAAGGCGGTGGAGTGGGGGGTTGTCTCTCTGAGGGTTTATCAGATCCTTGCATGTAAGGGGTTCCTGATATCCGACCCCATTCCGGCGGCAGAAAAACAACTGCGAGGCAAGGTCGTCTTTTCGGATGGTGAGCATGACCTGACGGAGAAGATAAAGTATTATCTTGTTCATGAAAAGGAACGCCTGGATATCGCCCAAAGGGGCTATGATTACGTCCTGGGTTCAGAGACCGTCGCGATGCGGGCTAAAAAATTGCTGAGCTATTTGGAGGGCCTTTTGTATGAAAACGGTTAAAGTGGTCCTGGCAAATCCTCCCGTCGTCTATTCAAAAACGGGCACGATGGATAACGATTTTAAATGTAAGGAATTTGTATTTCCTGGCAGATTGTGGAAAAATAGATTTTTTAGAAGAATATTTGACTTCTGTGCTGTTCACTTCGGTTTGGGAAAGGGTGTGCGTTATGGGGTGCGGGCTGGTTCACGGTGGCCTTGGACCATAGATCGTCCGCTGTATAACCTTGCCCCTTATCCATTCATGATGGGATATACGGCATCCCTGCTGCGCCGGGAGGGCTATGATGCGGATATCATGGACGCGGTCATCGATGGGGAAAGCAACTACGACAGGTTCTTGAGAAGAGTTGAAAGATCGAACCCTGATATCGTTTTGATGGAATGCTTTGCCTCCACTTTGGATGTGGACCTCTGGTTTGCTAAAAGGCTTTCCGCCTTTACGGAAGTTGCCCTGGGGGGAGCCCACGTGGCTCAAAACGCGGAGGCTTTATCGAAGAAATATCCTTATGTTCGCTATTGGCTGAAAGGTGAGTATATTTTAAGTTCTGTCCGTATGGTTTCGGAGCGGCGTGCCGGTATTTATGACTGTGAGATTCTGGAGAATTTAGACTCCATTCCGTTCCCATTTCGGAATTACCCGGAGGGCACGCTTTATTTTGACTGTACCATGCCGACGCCCCAACCTCAGCTTCAGATTTACGGAAGTAAGGGATGTCCGTTTAAGTGCTCCTACTGTTTATGGCCTCAGACGATGTACAAAGGACGCGTTTCCCTTCGATGCCCCGAAAAGATCGCGGAGGAAATTCGTCAAAGTGTGGCGGAGCAAGGATATAAAAGTATCTTTTTTGATGATGATACCTTTAATATGGGAAGCGAACGTATCAGCGTTTTATGTGATCACCTTAAGGAGATTGGCCTGCCCTGGACAATGATGGGACGATTGGATACCTCGCCTTTGTGGCTTTTTGACAAGATGGTGGATTGTGGTTGTGTTGGAATGCGCTTTGGCGTTGAAACCTTTGATCCCGAGGTCTCCAGAAATATCAGGAAGGGGTTGGAGGTCGATAATATTTATGGAGTTTTAAAGCATCTTGTCGAGAAACATCCTAATCTCTGGCTGTATCTTCTGATGATGAAGAACTTGCCGGGACAGACCAAGGAGATTGAGCAGCGCGATGCGGAGATATTAAAAGAATTGGGCTTTGTGGAAAAAGAAGTAGGGGAGGTTCTGAGAGGGTACAGGGTGGCGAGCTGCGTACCTTTCCCAGGAACTTCGCTGTACGATGATTTTGTCAGTCGTTACGGGGTAGAGAAACTGCAGGGTATGGAAATGTATGACGGCAGTCAGGAAAAATTCAGCGGACTATTGGAGAAACTTTATGACTGATGTGACCGTCGTTGGGGCATCGGGATTTATCGGCAGGTATCTTTACCGTTTCCTATGTACGCGTTCTTCCCTGCGGGTGAAGGGGACTTGTTGCCATTCTCGGACCAGCGGCGAATTCCTGCCAGTGGATATCACCGTATATGGCGATATGGAGAGGCTTGTCAGCTTTTCGAATGGAGTCCTCGTCTGGCTTGCGGGCTGCAAGGATATAAAACGGTGCGAGAAGGACAAAGTCGAGGTCGAACAGCTCAATATTCAACCGGTAAGGGATCTGGTGGAAATTCTGAAACGTCGTCCGGATCCAGGGAAAGTACTTTTTATATCCACGGACTATGTTTTTGATGGCCAAAGGGGAGGCTATACCGTTGATGATAAGGTCGCTCCAGCTACGGTATATGGGCAGACCAACGCCGAAGCTGAAAGGCTCCTGCTTCAATCCGGTCTTGATTGCAAAATTGTCAGGACGGCAGCCGTTATGGGCCGTGGCGGTGTTTTTTTCGATTGGTTGGTGAATGCCCTCAGGACGGAGCAGACTCTGTCTCTTTTTGAGAACACCATCTTTTCTCCAACGCCATTGATGCTTTTGAGTGAAGCGCTGGCGGATATCATTGAGGAATATGACTCCATTCCCGACAGGATCCTGCATCTGGTCGGGGATGTTCCTATGAGTCGTTATTCCTTTGGCAAGATGATCGCCCCGCTCTTAAACAGTAAAACGGAACTTTTAGCAATCCGTGCTGATTTTGTTAATGGCGTTTTTCAAAAGAACCTGTCTCTGTGTCCCTCCCCGTATATGGAGCGATACAACGGTATTGCTCTGGTGGATAGAATGAGACATGAGTTGGAGCGCCGTGATTAAGAGGGGGATGTCGAAGTTTAAAATTGCCTTGCAATTGGGCCATTATGGAAACACTGATTTAATCTATGAAACATCCCGGTGGTACCCTAGCTTGCCTGTTTTGAAGAAAAAACTTGCCGGAGCCGCCGCTATCCCCAGAGGGGAGCCTTCCGGCCATCCGCTCGCTTCGCTTGCGGGCCGCTCAGTCTCAAGATAGCGGCGTAGGGGGCTTTAAGCAGACGACCGGCGAGGTACGAGCCGTGTCGGTCGCTTAGGTTC
>ERZ772957.1794-NODE-1794-length-13172-cov-10.320043_pt1 | contig 13172 bp, 16 predicted proteins | sample MGYA00580682_ERZ772957 | MGnify/ENA primary metagenome ERZ772957 (study PRJEB29015, sample SAMEA2737921) | human oral metagenome | biome: human oral; feature: human-associated habitat; material: dental | place: China | collected 2025 ...
GTGCAGAAATGTGGGAACAGGCAAAGCAGTTTCTGGATTCTCATGAGAAGGACGGGCATCTCACAGCCGAAGATGCCAAGGCATACGAGCAAATGGAGAACGAGGTACTCACGCTCGGCAAGGACATCGAGCGCATGGAGCGTCAGGCGATTCTTGACGCGCAGCTTGCAAAGCCCGTGACGGCGGCAATTACTAACATTCCGGGGGCTGCGCTCAATGCAGAAAAGACAGGGCGTGCAAGCGAGGCATATCGTGCCGCAATGCTCAAGGCACTGCGCACAAATTTCCGGCAGGTGGAGAACGTCCTGCAGGAGGGCGTGGATGCCAACGGCGGCTATCTCGTTCCCGAGGAATACGACCGGCGTCTGATCGACGTTCTGGACGAAGAGAACGTCCTGCGTCCGCTTGCGACGGTCATCACTACGAGCGGAGAGCATAAGATCAACATCGCCGCTACCAAACCTGCGGCATCGTGGATTGAGGAAGGTGCGCCGCTCACCTTCGGGGATGCGACCTTCGACCAGATCGTCCTCGACGCGCACAAACTCCATGTCGCGGTCAAGGTGACGGAGGAGCTTCTCTATGACAACGCCTTCAACCTTGAGAACTACCTCATCGAACAGTTCGGCAAGGCACTCGGCAACGCAGAGGAGGACGCATTCCTGAGTGGCGACGGGATGCACAAGCCGAAGGGACTTCTCGTGTCGGCAAAAACATCCGTCACCACGGCGGCAGCCGACCTCAAGGCGGACGAACTCGTGACACTCGTCTACAGCCTCAAGCGTCCCTACCGCAAGAATGCCTCGTTCATCGTCAATGACCAGACGCTTGCAAGCATCCGCAAACTCAAGGACGCGAACGGTGCGTATTTCTGGCAGCCTTCGTATCAGATGGGCGAACCCGACCGTCTGCTCGGCTATCCCGTGTACTCTTCGGCATATATGCCTGCTGTCGAGGCGGGCAAGACCGTCATCGCATTCGGGGATTACTCCTACTACAACATCGGGGATCGCGGCACGCGCTCTCTGCAGGAACTCAAGGAGCTGTTTGCGGGCAACGGTATGGTCGGCTACGTCATGAAGGAGCGCGTGGACGGCAAACTCGTCCTTGAGGAAGCCGTGCAGACGCTCAAGATGAAGGGGTGATGTATGTTTGCGGCAAAGAGGGGAGGTGGTTTTATGCTTGTGCCGCTTACAGCAGTCAAGCAGTATCTGCGTGTAGATACCGACGATGAGGACGATCTCCTCATGCACTTTACGGAAACGGCAGAACAGATTTGTACGGCTCTCCTGCGTGTGAAGAAACTGTCCAAGGTCGAAGATCAGGCAATTGTGCGTGTCGCGGTGCTCTATGCCGTGTCCTATCTCTACGAGCACCGGGAGGAAGCGGATCACAGGGGGCTTGCGCTGACACTGCGCTCGCTCCTTTTTGGTGTGCGGAAGGAGGTCTTTTAGATGCAGGTGTCTATGAGCGAACTGCGTCATCGAATCTCCATCCTGCGTCCCGTAACGGAGACGGATGATGAGGGGAATATCCTCGCGCAAACAACACAGGAAGTCGGTAAAGCGTGGGCACTCGTTCTGCCGTTTGCGGCGAAAATCTCCGACGGCTATGCGGAGAAGGTGCAGGAGGTGGATTATCGCATTGTCATCCGCTACCGCACGGATGTGCGTGTGACAGACATTGTGCAGTGGAATGGGAAGCGGCTTACACCTGTTGCGCCGCCGTATCCGCTCGGAGGAAAGAAACGGTGGCTTGTCATAGAATGCAGGGAGTTGGTGGAAGATGGCTAGATACCGAGGTTTCGTTTCTGCTGAGAAGATCCTCTCGGAACTCGGCGCGGCAGCGACGGCTGCGGCAAAGGAAGCCCTCGCGCATGGCGCAGATGATTTGGTCGCAGAGGCAAAGAATCTCTGTCCCGTCTATACGGGAACAGATAAGCGTGTAGTGAAGGGCGCACTTCGTGACTCCATCCATAAGCGACTGCGCAGGAAGGACGGTTCTGTTTGGCGCATTGCGGCAGATGCAGCGTCTCAGGATGGCGTATTCTACGGCGTGCTCGTTGAGTTCAGCCCACGCATCAACCGTCCGTTCCTCTATCCCGCGCTTGATGCCAAGAAGGACGGTATCCGCTCTGCCATTGTGGATGCTGTTCGCTCTGCCATTCGGAGGCGAGGGAAATGAGTGTTGCGAGGAAGGTGTATCAGGCACTTGTGCGTTCAAAGGAGCTGACGCAGCTTCTCGTTCACAGGAAGAAGAGCATCTACCACGGGCGCAGCCCTGACGCAGGGACATATCCGATACTCGTTTATTCGGTGATCTCAGATGTTCCCGCACTCTCGGCAGACGGTGTTGAACTGGAACGGCGTGTGACAGTGCGTATCCACATTCTGACGAAGGACGGACGGTTTCGGGAAATTCATAAAGCCGTGCAGAACGCACTTCTGCCGCTCGGCTTTGTCCGTGTGCAGACGCAGGAGATTGTCGAGAAAGATATATTCGTGGAAATTACAGATTATAAAACAGCAATGGAGGGAGAATAAAATGCCAAGTCCAACACCGGCAGCAAAGCCCGCTGGGAATCTTACGAGCGGGCAGTTCATCAACATCCAGAAACTTCATATAGCCAAGATGCTCACCGATGTGGCAGGAGGGGCTGCGACCTATGAGGCTCCGATTCCGCTCGGAAAACTTCTGCGTAAGGTGGACATCAAGCCGCAGACGAATCAGGCGGAGCTTTTCGCGGACGGTCAGTCCGTGGATACGGCATCCAATACCGCATCCTACGATCTGACCTTTGACACTGCCGCGCTTCCTTTGGAATACACAGCTTACCTTCTGGGACACAGTATCGAGAACGGCGTGATGAAGGCGGGCAAGGACGATGTCGCTCCGTACTTCGCTGTGCTCTTCCAGTCGGACAAGCGCAATGGCAAGAAACGGTTCACTAAATTCTACAAGGTTCAATTCACGGAACCCTCCGAGAGCGGCAACTCGAAGCAGGAGAGCATCCAGTTCGACACGCCGACGCTGACGGCAAAGGCGATCTACCGACTCTCGGACGGGCTGTCCTACGCCAAGGCAGACGAGGAGGCGGCGGGCTTTGCCGCAGAGACAGGCTCGAAGTGGTACGAGCAGGTCTGAGGGAGGACATGATGGATACGCCGAAACTGCATATTGCGGGCAGGGAGATCACGCCAAACCCTCCAAAGATGAAGGTCTGGCGCACGTTCCTTGCCTTTTTTGATGCCGACAAACAGGACATGGATCTTGAGGACTTTCTGGACGAGCACGTCCGTCTAATCGTTCTCGGCTTCGGACGTGAGGAAGTGACAAAGGAATCCGTGGAGGAGTATGTCGATGTAGCGGACATTGTACCACTGACACGTGCGCTTTTCCGTTGGATTCAGTCACTGACCTTCTCCAAACTGGTAAACCTCCCAAACGGGGAAGCGGAGAAAGAGGTGTAGTTCTTTCTCCGTACCAGAATTTACTGCGTTACTACGAGCGGCTGCAGTCCACCTATGGATGGACGATGCACGAGGTTGATTCACATGAGATTGGATTCCTGCTCGATCAGCTTGTGGTGACGGCGATCTGCGAAGAAAGATCGTCCGAGCGATTTATTGACGACGTGATGTAGGGAGGGGATAGAGTGGCAAAGCGCGGACAAAAGATTGATGAACTCTATCTCGACATCGGTCTCAACATCGCACAGCTGCAGCTGGACTTCGACACGGCGGGGAAAACTGTCTCGGATTCCATCGCACGGCTCAACAGCAAGGCGAATAACATCCATCTGAAGTTGGATGCCGACCTCGCGAAACTCGATGGCGTGGGGACGGAGCTGGATAAGATCAAGGAGCGCTATCAGGCGATTAACCGAGAACTCGACATTCAGCGGCAGAAGGAACAGATTCTTGCGGCTGTCCTCCAATCCGCAAAGAAAAACGATGGTGTGGACAGCGCGTCTTACCGTAGAGCGGAGAGCAATCTCCTGCGGCAGCAGCGCACTGTTGCGCAGACCGAAGCCGAGGTGCGGAAACTCAATGCACGTCTCAAGGAGAGCGCAGTTCTTTCCGGCACGCTCGGCGGGCGCATCACAGTGGGAATGACGGCGGCACAGGCAGGTGTTCGGAATCTCACGAGCGGATTCAATGTGCTGTCTGCAAAGATGGCTGCCGTTATGGCAGTCGCTGCAACAGGAGCAGGGCTGTTCAATATCACGAAAGATGCGATGCTTGCGGGCGAGAACGTCTATAAACTCACACAGCGCCTTCACGTCTCTGCGGGGGATGCGGCGACACTCAATCGGGTGTTCCAACTTGCGGATACGGACATCAAGAGCGTCATTCCACTGATCGCTCGTCTTGACAAACAGGTATCTGCAGCGGGCAATTCTGGCAATGACACGTCTCGCGCACTCTCGCGCTTTGGTATTGCGCTCAAAGATCAGCAGGGGAATCTCCTGCCGCTCAATGAGCAGCTCGCGCAGCTTGCCAAGGGATATAAGACCGCAAGCGAAGCGGGAATGGAGGAAGCGTATACTGCTGAAGTCCTCGGGGCGCGTGGTGCAGCTCTTATCCCGATTCTCGAACAGTATGATGATCTGATGACCATTTCCTCGCGTGTCAAGACCACGGGACTGCTCGACCCGGAACAGGCGCATGAGACCTATCTCAAGTGGCGTGCGATGGAGATGGAAGCGGGGCAGCTGAAACTTGCCCTTGGCGCGGCTCTCCTTCCTGCCGCCGAAGAACTCATGCCGGAGATCAATGACGGCTTCGAGTCTCTTGTTGAAACGATTCGCGACAACAAGGACGAGATCAAAGATGCCGTGCTCGGATGGGGCGAAGCTCTCAAGACCGTTGCAGAACTTGCGGGCTTTGTTGGGGAACAGATTCATACGGTCAATGAACACGCAGAAGCGAATTCGTGGCTCATGAAGAATCATCCTGTGGCATCTCCGCTGATTGCTGTTCCGTTCCTCGGCGGTACGGTTCTCGACGCTCTCTATGGGGACGAATACAAGCAATATCTGGAACAGCAGAAACTCGCAAAAGAAAAGGCTGCGGCAGAGGAGAAGGCGCGTGCCGAAGCGGAGAAGAACGCCAAAGCGCAGGAGCAGAATGCCAAAGCTGCGAAAATCCGTGCGGCAGCTGAGAAGGATGCCGCAAAGACGGTCAGTGAATCTGCAAAGGCGACCGCACAGCTGACGGACAATTTATATACACTGACACACACGGACATCCAGAACACTCTACACGCTCTGGATCGCGAAGCCTTCGAATCCTTCCAGAAGGGCGCAGATCCGCATCTGATCGACGAATACCGTCTTGCGAAGGAAGCGAAAATCTACGCTGACTTTCAGCGGGACGTTGTGGACAAGGCGGATGCGCTTTACAAGACGGATCTCCAAAACAAGCTGGACTCCATCGTTCGTGAAGCCGATGCCTTTCGCCAGAAGGGCTTGGATGAGGTACACACGCAGAACTGGCTCAGTGAGAGCAAGGCGCGTGTCATGGAGCAGTGGGAGCGTGATGTCGCTTCCAATATTGACTCGATCTGGAAAACGGAACTCGAAAATCGCCTTGCAGAGATTGAGCGCGAGAAGGATGCGTGGGTACAGAAAGGTCTGGATGAGGTCGAGGCGACACGTTGGGCAGAGAAGCAGAAACTCGATGCCAAGCGCAACGCCGCGCTGGAAGTCCTCCGCTCCCAGAAAGAGGAGCTGAAGGTATTCAAGCAGTCCGGGCAAGTCGGGCTGATGGAGTATCTTCGCAAGAAGAATAAGTTCACAGCGGAGGACTTGGGGCTGACACCGGAACTCTTGCAGCAGTTTCAGTCCGGGCGTAAATGGGCGATGGAGAATCTCCTGCCGAATTTCGCTCCCGAGAAGCGTGAGGACAATTCACGCATTCGTGTCAATGGACAGGAGTTCTCCTATGCGGGGATGATGTCGGAACTCGGGCGGCAGGTGCAAGGCGTTTCTTCCGCATCCGACGCGCGGAACAGCGGTCAGACTGCTCCATCCATGACAGACAACCGTCAGATTCACATACAGGTGCAAATCGAGAACGCCGTCACGGAGGACAACGAGGGAATGCGTATGCTCGCCGATCATGTCGCCGACCGCATCCGCCCTGCCGTCGAGAACGCACTTGGAGGTGATTCCAATTCATATTCACATTGGTGAGGTCAAAACGCTGAGTGTCGAGAACTGGCAGATTGTTCCCGACGACCGTCAGCAACTTCTCGAAATTGTTGGCGGCGTGGTCGTGCAGGATTTCGGGCATATCCCAGAGGGCGACCGTATTTCCTGCGCCGTTGTTGTGACTGCTGCTGACTGGGAGAAAATCAAGGGATACTGGGACAGCCGCGCGATGGTGTCCGTAACGGACGAGGGCGGGAATCTCCTGCCCTCTGTGCGTGTTGTGGTGAAGTCCTACGAGTACGTGGCTCATTTCCCGAAGGTATATAAACTGTCTCTGGAATTTTGGAGGGTGTGACAATGGCAGAACTGCTGCATATCTATATGAACAATCCGACGGAGGGCAGCAAGGACGGGACGGAGGTCAGCTCCGGCACGGAACTTGCGCCCATCTCCGTCCTGCTCGATGCGGGCAAGGGTGAGCAGAAAGCCGTCAAGTGCGCCGTGCGCTGCGAGAGCGGCTTCCACATCGACGGAGTTTTGACAATCAAATTCGTCGGAGATCATGCGGATAAGTGGAAAGCGGCAATCAACAACGGATACACTGCCGAAACGGTATTGGAGTCCGCCGAGTGGAAAGATAGTATCTCATTATCCAATGTTGCTGATAAGAATACGATTTTCTGGGTCAAGGCACTCAGCAGTGCAGATGAACAGCCGCAGCAGGATACGAGCGTGGACATTCAGGCAGAGGGGCTTTTGGTGTCGGACTGAGGAGGTTCGTATGGCGTTCAAATACATCAATCCGGGCTATGCGGAGCTGCTTTCGGTCAAAGACGGTGCAACGGTCATAGGGGAGCAGTACAGTAAGACGGGCGTATCCTTCTGGCAGCCGACCTACTACAAGGGACTCAACCTTTCCGAGGTGCCGTCGGAGCTTTACGGCAGATTTGATATGTACATCAAGGACACAGAACAAGGGGGTAATGCCAAACTTTCATTTGCAATCGGTGGCTACAAAATAATTGAAGCAGAGAAATTCTGGAGCAAATGGAAGATTCGCGGGAACAATAACAACGAAATGCTCGTTACAGGCGATGCCGTCCGTGTCAAAGAAATATGTACCGTGTGGTTTCATATCAAGGCGGGAGAGAACAACGACGGTGTCTTTCACGCCATAATTGACGAGCGCGAGGTTTGCAATATGTCGAATGCGTATGTTGGCTATCTCACGAACTCGGATGCAAAAACTATCGCCATTCTCACGAAGAATGATGACATCCTTATCTCAAATCTCATCCTTTCGGACGAGGAAATCAGCCCGAGGGAACAGGTCATTACGCTTCCTGTCAAGGAAACGCAGACAAGCATGACCGATTGCGGGGACGGGAGTTATGAGGCGACGGCTGCGAATCAGGAGATTCTGCAATCTGTGGATGTTGCCGCCCTATCCACGCAGTACGGAGCGGATTCGCGTGTGACGGGGATTTCTTTTATCGGAAATCCTGCCTACCGCACGGCAGAAGGACTGTACGCTTTGACGGCAATTGAAAAGAGCGGGGGCACTGTCACCGAATACGGCAGACACATCGTAGAGCAGAATCCGACATCCATTGTCATGGACGGACGCAAGACCTCGCTGCGCATCTCGGAACTCTCAGATCGGCAGTTCGGATGGAGAGCGGGAACATGAGCATCAAGCTGAAACCAAGCGTCTGCATTGCGTGGCTGCCGTTTGGCAGGATTCACCTCAAACAAATTATATATGCCACGGTGATTCCAGTATTTCGTCAGCCCGTGCAGGTGCGCGGAGATACGTCGCGCAGTCTCAACAGATCCATCGCTACGCATGCGGATACCCTGCGCGATATTCGGATCGTCAAGCAGATCAGTGTAAAGGCAGATATGTTGCGACGTATCGGTCGCTGCGATGTGGCTCTTGGAGATACAAAGCGCAGACTCATTAGGCAGTTGCGGATTCTTGCAGACACGAAAATCGAGATTCCGCACACGCTTACCTATGCAGAATTCCGGGAGCGGGGGATTCGCTCGTTTTCCGTAATGCTTGGGGAACTCAGTCTCTCCGACACCATCCAACTTGAAACCGTTCAACCGCTGTCTGTCGGTGCGAGTGTAGAGGGGCGGGTGATGGATTATGCCTTCCGTTTTCTCGTCGAGGAAACGAGTCAGCGGGGCATTGTGCAGTCCGTCAAGGGAACGTACAGTAAGGACACGCTCCTTTACACGCCCATCCATATCTACGTCGAGCGGGCAAAGGTATCACGGTATGTGGCCGAGATTGCGGCGGCACTTGGTTTGAAATTACATCGTCTGACCGATGATTTCACACCGTCGCAGAACTTTGAGGGCAGCGGAATGACCTACCACGATTTCATCTCTGCGCTCTTTGGGTGGACGGCAAAACTGCCGCAGCGTCAGATCAATGTGTTTATTCGTGGAGATACGCTCCATATCATTCAGCGCGGGATGGAGGAATCCGTCATCGACATCACAAACTGGCCTCACGCACAGCCGACCATCGAACGCAAACTCGTGCGTTCCGTTTGGCACAGTTCTCACAACGATTCCATCGGGGCGCATAACGAGGAGGATACCGCTCCCGTTCCCTTCACCGGAACGATTTCATTCAAAGAAATCAGCAGAACGTATTCCAACGGCTTTCTCGTGCGTGAGACGAATGAGAACGGCTACAGCACCTATACCTACGATGGGGAATACCTCGCCGAGAAGCGCACGCATAATGTGGACGGCTCGACCAGCCGAACGGATTACGCATACGCCTCCACGGGGCGCGACGTGTATCTCTTTAAGGAATGGGAACGTACCACCGAGGCGGTCAATGATGGGAAGAAGCACACGGAATATGAATGGGAGGATTGGAGCCGTGAGAAAGGAACGGAGCGTATCACCTATCACGCGCCGCTCGGCTACGGATGGTATGCGACCACGGTTTATGTCGATGGCGTGCTCGAAGGAAGCTCCCTCTCGCAGGGAAAACCCGGCGGCAAGGCGAGTCAGTTCACCGTCGAGCAGTCGAATCTCAGCCTTGGCGCAAGTTACGCGAGCGATGATGAGCTTCCGTATTCTTCCCTCATCGACACGGAATTCCCCGTTGTGGGCGCAGATTATCTGCGTGTCTTGACACGAGAAATCGAATGGCTCAATCGCAAAACGCAGGAAACGGTCACGGTGGAGATTCGCGCACGGATTCGTAGCGGCGTTCCCGATATTGACCACATCGTCGATTTCACCGAGCGCATCCGCTTCGATGGGTACGAGTATTTCTTACAGTCCAATACGGTGGAACTTACGCCGCGCCTTTTGCGGCAGACGATCAAGATGGTGAGGTGGTGCGGATGAACGGCATTATGGGGCTTGCAGCGGCAATCCGAGCAGGACTGAGAAAAGGAAGTACTCAGGAATCTCGCGCACAGCGCGGAAGGATTCAGAATGGACGTGTTCATATCGGCGAGCGATCCTATCCCTTCCGTGCGGCAGTGGACTGCAATACGTCAGAGGGCAGTTTGGTGTGGGTACAGATTTCAAAGGGCGGCACAGCCGTTATCGTGGGAGCGTGAGACGATGCACAGAGCGAGAGTAACCGAGGTGCGTGGCAATAACGTTCTTGCCGATGGAGCGTGGCTTACCTGCATTGGAAACCGCTCCGTTTATCCGGGCGAATGGATCTGGACGGACGGTCGCTGCGTCTACGGACACGAATCCGAGGGTGGCAGCGGCTATGTTCCGACGAATGCCCTTTCCGGCATACCGCTCCTCCAAATAAAGTGGAAGGATCAAAAAAACCAGATGCTCCATTCGTACTATGCAAAAGGAAAGATTCATCCGCTCGGCTTTTCCCAAGAGGATATATGGATGGTCAACAGCAGCCGCCACTTCGCGTATGTCTCAGGCTATGGAATGCTCGATGCCGAAATGGATGAACGGGGAAATCTCTATACCCTCGAAGCTGTAAATGTTCTCGTGTTCCCGCTCATCGGGGCAGATCAGCGTGACAGTGTTCTCTCTGTCAAACGCAACGGAGAGATTATTGCCTCATACGATCTTGTGCAGATGTTTGGTGCTCCCGCCGTATCCGGTCCCACTGACCTCTATAGCTGTCAAACAGAAGGCGGGCGGGTGGATAAAGCTGGGAACTTCAAAGTGATGATATGGCACTCCATATCAGAGCATGGGGAAAACGGAAGCCATGTCAGCACAGACCGTTATGTGTTCTTCGATGGCAGCAATCTTGAGCCTTGGATGGAGAAAACCAAAACAACGTCAAGAGACTCTGTTACAGGGGAATCCCATACTTCGGAAAGCAGATGGAGCGCACCGGATTACAGCATCCGCTATCCTCTCCATGATGGAATGTATATTCGCTTTCCTGCAAATCTGGATTATCTTATCTCTGGGAAAAAATATATCTCAAAGATTTACAGCGCAAAGGATGAGCTGCTCATGGAACTGGAAACGAATCCGACTGCCCGTACAAGTCTCTGCCCTCTGGGACAGGGGAAATATCTTGTCAGCACAGGCTCGCCCTTATATTTATGGAAAGACGGTCAGTTTACGGAACTGATGCGCGGATGCTACAACTACCGTCTGCGCAGGATGAGCAATCTCAATAAATGGAAAAAGGCAGGAGGTCTTTGATGATGGATCATATTCTTACCATACGTCTTTATGCGGCGGGCATTGGCATCGTGGTCGGGGAGTTTCTTGGCAGCTTCGACGATCTGCTCTATGCCCTTGTCGCGTTTGTGGCGACGGACTACATCACGGGAGTTCTCCGTGCGATTGTGGAAAAGAAACTGTCCAGTGCGATAGGGTTCAAGGGAATCTGCAAGAAAGTCTGCATCTTCACTCTTGTCGGCGTGGCGAATGTGTTAGATGTTCACATTATCGGCAGCGGATGCGTCCTGCGCTCTGCCGTGATCTTCTTCTACATCTCGAACGAAGGAATCTCGATCATCGAGAACGCAGCACGGATGGGGCTTCCCGTTCCGCAGAAATTGCAGGACATGATGTACAGCCTTAAAAATCAGTAGGATACATAACAACCTCAACGCCCGGCGAATGATCGTCGGGTTATTTTTTTACTTTTTGGGTGACCAAAAGTGCCGTTTTTGTCTGCTGTTCCATGAAGGGAGATGGAATGCAATGAGCAAGGAAGAAGGACTTCGGGAAATGACGTATCAGATGGTGATGCGTGCTTCATGGAAAATGCTGCAGAGCGGACTTTTGTCAGAGGACGAGTATCTTGCGTTTGAAGCGAAAATGCGCGAGAAATATCGCCCCGTCATAGGCGTACTATTTTCAGATATTGACTTGCTATCGTGCGGATAGTACGGGAATATGGGAGTGGAAAGGAGGAATTGCCTTGAAGATTCATAGGCTCAAACCTCAAAATACCACGCTCAAGCCGAAACTGCGTGTTGCGGCATACGCCCGCGTCTCTGTGGATACGCTTCACCACTCCCTTGCAGCGCAGGTCAGTTACTACAGCAATCTCATCCAGAAGAATCCTGCATGGGAATACGCCGGCGTGTACGCAGATGAGGGAATCACAGGCACAAGTACCACGCATCGGACGGAGTTCAAACGGCTGATTGCGGACTGCAACGCCGGGAAGATTGATCTGGTACTCGTCAAAAGCATCAGCCGTTTTGCCAGAGATACCGTGGATTGCCTCAATACTGTTCGGAAATTGAAAGAGCAAGGGATTGCCGTCCGATTCGAGCGTGAGAACATTGATTCCATGTCGGAGGACGGAGAACTTCTCTTGACGCTGCTCGCATCCTTCGCCCAAGAAGAGAGCCGGAGCATCGGCGATAACATCCGGTGGGGTGTGCGGCGACGATTCGCCGAGGGGATTCCGAACGGACATAAAGCACCGTATGGCTACACATGGGACGGAGAGATGTTTCGCATTATCCCTGCCGAGGGCAAGGTCGTCAAGGAGATTTACCGAAGATACCTTGCCGGAGAATCCGCATACGCGATCGCAAAGACACTTGCGGGGTGCGGAATCAGAGGTAGGAAGGGGAGACCAATCGAGCAGACCACGGTAAAGGACATCCTCTCCAACATCTCCTACACGGGCACAATGGTGCTGCAGAAGAACTACATCACGGAAGGTCATATCCGCAAACGGAATAGAGGCGAACTTCCAATGTATCTTGTGGATGGAGTGTTTGAGCCTCTGGTGTCAAAGACAGACTTCGACAAGGCGCAGGAGATACGAAAACTGAGGGCCGAACGGGCTGTGAATCGGAATCCTGTGCTGATGCCATTTTCCGGAATGGTGAAATGCGGATGCTGCGGAGGCGGCTTCAGCAGAAGAACCGCCGGGAAGTACAGGCGATGGGGCTGCAACACAAGAGAGCGGAAAGGCAGCACTGCTTGTGACAGCCGTCCAATCAAGGAAGAGGAGCTTGTCGCTGTGGTCAGAACCGTCATGGAAAAAGATGATTTTGATACTGCGGAACTCAGGCGTAAGGTGTCCAAGATTGTCATTCACGGTGATCGAATCGACTTCCATCTCGTCAACGGTCGCATAAAAAAGACTGCCCGCATCTACAACGGGCAGCGAGGAAGCAATCCCTTCACGAACAAAGTGTACTGCGCCTCCTGCGGCAGCAAGTGTGAGCGGGATACATGGACGAAGGGAACTAAGGTGTGGTCTTGCAGTCAGCCACGCACAAAGTGCCAACTGAGGAGATTGCCCGAATCCGAGCTGAGGGAAGCTGCGGCATCCTTCTTTTGCAATGGCTACGAGGGCAAGATTGTGCAGAACGTCGAGCGGATCATCATATCCGACGATGAGGTCATATTTCAACTCAAAGAAGGAGGTGCCTACCGATGGCAAAGACAGTGCGGGTAATCCCGGCAAGCCCTAAAATCTTTCGTTCTGAGGTTACGGCAGAACCAAGGCGGCGCAGAACGGCAGGATATGCCAGAGTTTCGACCGATCATGAAGAACAGGCTTCCAGTTACG
>ERZ772957.1796-NODE-1796-length-13165-cov-4.902365_pt1 | contig 13165 bp, 11 predicted proteins | sample MGYA00580682_ERZ772957 | MGnify/ENA primary metagenome ERZ772957 (study PRJEB29015, sample SAMEA2737921) | human oral metagenome | biome: human oral; feature: human-associated habitat; material: dental | place: China | collected 2025 ...
AAGAATCGGACGTTGTCCGATTCTTGCAAGATGGGTTATGCCGGTTTCTCGTAAGGGGGCAGTGCCGAGGTTGACTGTGCCGTGCCGCAAGCACAAAGCGTCCTTCGCCGTTTTGCATTTTCTGCTTCTGCAGGCTTGGACGCAACAGTACGGGTGCCATTTTTGCAATTATTTCGGCTATTTGCGTAGCTTCTTGGGATGAAATCTCCTCGGATTATGAAAAAACGTCGTTTATAACATTACCGTATCGGGAACGTGTAGCGGAATCCCGCTTTCGCATGAAAGCCGAAACCGCCACCGCCCATTTCCGTATAAAGGCTAAGCCCGACTGGATTTTTTTCAAAAAAATATTCGACGCCTAAAAAGCCGTGACCGCTGACTTTGCCGATCGGTTCGTCCGATTTCATCGGGAAAAGAGCCACTGCGCCTCCTCCGCCGTATAAACGGATGTTTGCAGTTTGCATTATGTGTCCGCCCATAACCGAACAGTCGAGAACGAAAAATCCGTTTTGCTGTTCCGCGTTAGGGAAAAAATACTCCGTATTTGCGCGGAACGCGAACGAATTGGTAAACCACCACGGCGAGGTAAGAGCGGCGGATATGCCGAAATTGTTTTGGCGCCCGACCAAAGCGTAGTCAACTCCGATTCCCGTCATCGATTTTTGCTCCGTGTTTTCTTTTGCAAAAGAAAAGGCGCAAACGGCGCACAACAAAATGCCACAGATAATTTTTTTCATGGAATATATCCTCCGCTATAATTCTAGTACAAATGCAAAAGAAAAATGCCGAAAAGCTGCAGCCGATTACTCCGTTTTTCTCTTTCACGACAAAAGTATAGCGTATCTGCGTTATTTTGTAATGTACTTTATAAAAGTATTGCGGCAGGCTGTTGCTGCACTTTTTATAACCGGAAGAAGGGTCGCTCCCCGTAGGTGCCGGCGAAATCTGCAAGTTAGAAAAAGAATCCTCGTGCATGAAAAGTCCATGTATTTTTCGAAAATCTTTTTCGGTTAGTTTAAATATTTTTTCATCAGGGGAACGCAATCTTTCCGTTTAAGAAATAGATGGTCTTGTAGAAAAATTGCGAGAGGCAGCAAAAATAAAAAACTCGGATTTTTTTTATTTTCCCGGGCGGGCTTGTGCGCAGACGGCAGCAATCAAAAAACGTTTTAGTTTTTAGTTGAATTTGGATGTTTTTAGTCTTATCTTTTAGTAGAACGACTTTAATTTTTTAGTCTTTTATGACTGGGAGCGAATAATGTCTGAAGAGTGTGAGTGCGGTCACGAGTGTTCTTCCTGCGGTCAAAGCTGCGGAGAAAAGGATTTGCATATAAAGCTGATGCCGGGAAGTTCCGTCAAAAAAGTGATAGCGATTGTAAGCGGTAAGGGCGGAGTCGGAAAATCATTGGTAACAAGTATGCTTGCCGTAAAGATGCAAAAGCGGGGATTTTCAGCCGCAATCTTGGACGCGGACATTACAGGTCCGTCCATTCCGGAAAGTTTTGGTGTGGGCGAAAAAAGAGCGGAAGCCGAAGATGAAGCCCTGAATCCTGTCGTAACGGATTTGGGAATCCAGCTTATGTCGATGAATTTTCTTCTTCAGAACGAAAACGATCCTGTAATATGGCGAGGTCCGGTGATTTCGGGGGCGGTACAGCAGTTCTGGACAGACGTAAAATGGAAGGACGTGGATTTTATGTTCGTGGATATGCCTCCCGGAACTGGCGACGTGCCTCTGACAGTGTTCCAGTCGCTTCCAATAGACGGAATAATTGTGGTTTCTTCGCCGCAGCAGCTTGTCCGTGTGATAGTCGAAAAGGCTGTGAAAATGGCTGACATGATGAACATTCCGATTCTTGGGCTTGTCGAAAACATGAGCTACGTTAAATGTCCGGACTGCGGAAAGGAAATTTCTGTGTTCGGAAAGAGCAATATCCAAAAAATAGCGGAAAGTTTTAATGTTCCGGTTCTTGCCCGACTTCCGATGGAAGAGGCGACTTCCGCTTGCGTGGACGCAGGCGATGTGGAAAGTCTTGACTTAAAGGAACTTGATGTTGCGGCAGATACCGTTCAGGCTTTGATGAAACAGGCTTAATTTTTTAGGATTTTGTAGTAAAAGAAGAAAAATTTTTAAAAATCTTCTTTTAATCCATTGACCTTTTTTTTTGATAGGTATATATTAGCCGACATGCGGGTGTAGCGAAGCTGGTTATCGCGCTGGCCTGTCACGCCGGAGATCACGGGTTCGAGCCCCGTCACTCGCGCTAGCCTTCCACCTCATAAGGAAGGCTTTTTTATTGAAAACGGGCATTAGCGCAGTTGGTAGCGCGCGACGTTCGGGACGTTGAGGTCACTGGTTCGAATCCAGCATGCCCGATTTTTTTCCCACACGCATGAAGTTTCGTGCGTAGTTTGCATGCGAATCCGAAAAAAAACGTATGCGTTTATTTTTGAAAAGCGGTTAAAAAAAGTCTTGAATCTGATAAAAAATCAGAAAATCCATTTGCGAACAAAAAAATCTTTTTATCGACATTTAATTTTTTCAAAATCTTTAAAGCATCGTGAAGAACGTGCTTTTGTTTTCGTTCTTGACAACCTTTGTTTACTGATGGAAAATTAGCCCATTATGCGTGGAACTGTTCTTTCTGGGAGCAACAATTATTTTGATGTGGAATGTGATGACGGAAGTGTCCGCATATGCTCGATAAAAGGCAAGGTGCTGAAGCAGGAAAAGTCGTATTACAATCCTTTGGCGCCGGGCGATGTGGTTCAGGTTGAAATTGACGAGATTGACGATGGCAAGGCGCAGATTGTTTCGCTTGTTCCAAGGAAGAATGAATTTGTCCGGTTCAATGTAAAGGGGCGTTGCCCGCAGCTTTTGGCGGCGAACATAGATTTTATGGTTTTGGTTACGACTCCCGCAGAGCCTCCGTTCAGACCTCGCTTTGTTGACAGGGCGTTGGCACAATCTGAAGTTCTTGGGCTTACTCCGCTGATTGTCTGCAACAAATACGACTTGCTGGAAAAAGGAGATTCCGACGTGGAATATCGGCTCAATATTTGGGAGGAATTGGGTTACAAAGTGATGAAGGTTTCGGCAAAGACGGGAGAAGGCATTGCCGAGTTCGCTGAAATTCTGGATGGTCGCTTGAGCGCATTCGTGGGACAGAGTGGAGTCGGGAAATCCAGCCTTGTGAATGTGCTTGACGATTCGTGCGTGCTGAAAACCGGTAGCCTTTCAAGAAAATACGGCAGGGGAAATCACACTACAACCAAGGGAAGCCTTAACAGGATAGAACTGAATACTTCGCTTACAGGCGGAATAAAAGGTCGCATGGCATCTATAATCGATACGCCCGGAATAAGGCGGTTCATTCTTGACGGAATAGATGCCGACGAACTTTCGTTTTACTTCCGGGAATTCCGTCCGCTTTTGGGGCAATGTTCTTTTGGAATGAGCTGCACTCACACTCACGAGGCGGGTTGCAAAATCCTTGAGGCTGTTCATGGCGGCGTAATCGCTGAGGAACGCTACGATTCATGGTTCAGGATAAGAGAGCAGATTAAGAACAAGACTTGGGACGACTGATTTTTCTAGCTTCGAATCAGTTTGTTCGCATAGATAAAGCAGCCGATTTCTACAAGAGCAAGCATCACAAGGTAAACTTTTATGCAGAGTTTTGAGTTCGGGTCTTTAGGACGTATGTCCCTCCATCTGAAGTTCGGGAGTTCTTTCAGGCAGAAAAACGCTATCGTGGCAAAAAATATTTCCATCACAAGCGTCGTAACAAGTATGAAAAGAGTTTCCGCTTCTTCCGGATTGTTTTTGTCGTAGCCGGTGATTATCTGAAGTCCCGCATACATTGCCAATGTTACTATCGCTACGATTTGGGAGTTCCATACGGACTGGGTGTAATTGTTTTTTCCGCCGAACAGCGCCGCCGTTCCGCTGGATATTATCGCAAGCAAAAACGATGTTGTGTAAAGGATTGCGGTGAACAGGAAGAAAATGTTCCATACGACCTGACCTTCGTTTATGATATACATATAAGTCGATGTGTTTACCTGCATCATCTCGACCACGGTTATCATGTTCGCCACAAAAAATATTATTCCTGAGATTCGGAAAATCCACGAGGAATTTCTGCCCATTTCTAAAAATTCAGTGCGTTCCGCTTTTGTATTTCTTTTGTTATTCATAATCAGTCGTCTATTTCAGGAATCCGCCTTTTCAATTCCGCCATGAATTGGTTTCCGGTAACTCCCTGTCTAAGACAGGCGAAAAGGCAGTTGTCGCCCGCCACAGTTCCAAGGAGTTCGTCCATGTTCAGGTTGTCAAGTGCGCTGGAGACAGTGTTCGCATGACCGGGATAGGTTTTTATCACCACGATGTTTCCGCTCCAGTCGATGCTTACGTAGCCTCGTAAAAAATCCTGAATGTATATTTGTTCGGATTCCTGGCGTTCCTCTTCGCCCGTAAGCGAATAGACGTAGCCGGTAGAGCCGTCCGAAACTTTGCCCACTTTAAGAAGTTTCAAGTCCCGTGAAAGGGTCGCCTGCGTAACTTCGTAGCCTTCCTTTTCAAGATAGGCAAGAAGCGTGTCCTGGCTTTCTATTCTGTAGTTTTTTATGAGTTTTCGGATTGTTTTTAGCCGAGTAAGCCTTTCTTTCACAGACACCTTCTTTTAGTTCTGAATAAATATACTATGAATATAAATAATTATTCATAGTTTTTCAACCTTGGGTTGTCAAATAAAACAATCTCGCCGGATTTTTCCGAATCTTTTTGAACCTTTCGCTATGTTGTAAATGAGACTTAAAATCTCTATAATTCGCTTATATTTTTTCTTGGAGATTTACGGAATGGCAAATTACAAAGATTCTGGCGTTGATGTTGAGGAAGGCTACCGTGCGGTTAAAAAGTACAAGGCTCATGCGAAAAGAACTGCGATTCCGGGGCTTCTGACCGGTCTTGGAAGTTTCAACGGAATGTTCGAGCTTCCAAAAGGGATAAAAAATCCTGTGATGGTAAGCGGAACGGACGGGGTAGGCACAAAACTGGACATTGCGTTCCACATGAAAAAATACGACACGGTGGGAATCGATTGCGTCGCGATGAGCGTGAACGACATTCTTTGTTCCGGCGTGAAAACTTTGTTTTTTTTGGATTATCTTGCAACCGGAAAACTTGATTCTGAAGTCGCTTCCGAAATAGTTAAGGGAGTTTCAGACGGCTGCGTGATGGCAGGCTGTGCGCTGCTTGGCGGCGAGACTGCCGAAATGCCCGGATTTTACGACGAAGGAAAATACGACCTTGCAGGCTTTGGGGTGGGCGTCGGCGAAAAGGACAATCTTGTTACAGGCGAAAACATTCGCGAGGGGGACGTTCTTGTGGGTCTTTCTTCCACAGGAGTTCATTCCAACGGATTCAGTCTTGTAAGAAAACTTATCTCAAATTTGGACGAAAAATTCGTTGCGGAAGGAAAAGACACCGGAAAGACAATCGGCGAGGTTCTTCTTTCTCCGACCCGCATATATGTAAAACCCGTGATGGAAGTCCTTGAAAAATTCAGGGATTCCGTGCATGGAATGGTTCATATCACGGGCGGAGGATTTTACGAAAACATTCCAAGAATGTTCGCAAAATCCAACAACCAAAAGGAAACATTGGTTTCTATTATTCATAAAGGTTCGTGGGAAGTGCCGCCTATCTTCGATTTCCTTGCGGAACGCGGTGCGGATAAAACTTCGATGTTCAACACTTTCAACATGGGGATAGGATTTGTGCTTGCCGTAAAAAACGAGGATTCATCTTTCATAATAGAAATGTTCAACTCGAACGCAAAGAAATATCATGTGGACGGCTTACCCGACATGAAGGCGTACGAGATTGGGCGAGTTTCAAAAGCTTCGGTCAGTTCCGAAAACCGAGACGAACTTGTGATTTTTGAAGATTAGAATATGCCTAAAAGAATTGCGGTGCTTGTGAGCGGAGGCGGAACAAACCTTCAGGCTTTGATGGATTACCAGAAATCTCATGAATCTTGCCCCTATTCTGTGGCTTTGGTGATAAGCGACAGAAAGGATGCGTTTGCCTTGGAAAGGGCAAAAAACGCCGGGATTCCGTATTTTGTTGCAAGTCCGTATGCGGTCTTGGGCGAAAAAATAGCGAAGGAAGCATCTCGTGAAAAAAAACGCATTGCCGTAAGCGACAGGGTTCTTTCCCTTTGCGTTGAACACAAAATCGACGGAATCGTTCAGGCAGGATGGCTTACGCTTCTTTCGGGGAAGATAATTTCTTCGTATTCGCAAAGGATAATAAATCTTCACCCGTCCCTTCTTCCGAAATTCGGCGGAATTGGAATGTGGGGTCATCATGTGCATGAGGCTGTTCTTTCTTCGGGGGATACGGAAAGCGGCTGCACGGTGCATTTTGTAACTTCCGAATGTGACGGCGGAAAAATCATCGTTCAGAAAAAAGTTCCTGTCGTAAAAGGCGATACGCCTGAAAGCCTTGCTTCCCGTGTAGCGGTCGAGGAACACAAGGCGATAGTGGAAGGTGCTTTAATCCTTTCGGAAAGCATCTGATTCTGTTTTGCAAGGCAAAGACAGCTCGTTCTTGCTTTCCGAAAAACAATCCGACGGAAAAGGGGAATGCCTACTTATTGCCGTAATTTTTTCAAGTGTGGGAGACTTCAAAATATGTGTGAATTGTTAGCACCTGCCGGAAACATTGAATCTTTGGACGCAGCGATTGCCGAAGGTGCGGATGCCGTTTATCTTGGGCTAAAGACTTTTAATGCCAGAATGAGGTCATCGAATTTTGCGTGGAATCAATTCGAGGCGGCTGTTCAGTCTGTTCATCGACAGGGGAAAAAGATTTATGTAACCGTCAACACCGTCTGCGAGGAGCGTGAGACCGAACGTCTTTACAGGCTTCTTTCATATTTGGACAAGGTTTCCCCGGACGGGCTTATCGTTCAGGATTTCGGCGTTATTCGTATGTGCCAGGAATTTTTCCCGAATCTTGAGCTTCATGCGTCTACGCAGATGAACGTTTCGAGTGCGGCGGCGGCGAATCTTCTTGGAAAAGAAGGTCTGAAGCGGGTGGTCGTGGCAAGAGAACTCGGATTCGACGAAATAAGAAGCATAAAAAACGGAACTAATGTTCAGCTTGAAATGTTCGTGCATGGCGCTTTGTGCGTAAGCGAATCGGGGCTTTGTATGTTTTCAAGTTTTCTTGGCGGAAAATCTGCGAACAGGGGAATGTGCGCCCAGGCTTGCAGACGTTTTTACACGGCGGAATATCCTGAAGGCGTGAAGCAGGGATATTATTTTTCTCCGTGCGACCTCCAGCTCATAGAGCATATCCCAGAATTGATGGAAATCGGCGTGGATTCCTTTAAAATCGAAGGAAGAATGAAAAGCGCGGAATACGTCGGAAGCGTGGTTTCCGCCTACAGGTATGTAATCGACCACTGGAAAGAAGACAAAAAAGGTGCGATAGCCACAGGAAAACGCATGCTTTCAAGCGATTTTGCAAGATCCAAGACCGATTATTGGTACGGCTTCAAAAACATCGACGAAGGCGTAAAAGAAGCGGGCGAAAAAATTCTAAATCCCGATCAGGCAGGAGGAACAGGAATATATCTCGGAAAAATATCGAAAGTCCGGAAGCCTGACGACGCTCTTATCGAAGAGATAATGAAATCCGTTCCCGAAGGCGCTGACCCAAGGGATTATCACATAAAGATGGCGCAGCTTTCCGGCGGTTCGTACAATCCGGATCCGGGGGATTCGATTCGGCTTCATGCAAGCAACGACACGGGACGTGTAAGCCATAAAGTACGGACGGTCGAGATAGATGCGGACGGCTCACGGTGGATTGACGTTCCCAAAGCGTTTGATGTGGGCGATAGCGTTTATCTTCTGCAGATAAAATCCATGTCCAAGCATTATCCGCACGTTCTTCCAAAGGAACTTGGGAAATTCAGGCGCCAGCCGCTTGACGAACTTCTTCCCACGTTGGACCTTACGCCCGTTGAACAGAACGGACCGGCTTTTTTCCCTGAAGGACTATACGTTCAGGTCTCTACGATTTCGGATGTTTTCAAGGCGCAGGCGTTCAATCCCGTTCGGATTATAATAGAACTGAACAGCGAGACTTCCTACGACCTTTTGAACTCAAAGACAGTTATTCCGTTCAGCAAGAAAGCAACGTTCATTTCGCTTGATCCGTTCTGTGCGGAGGGTAATGTTCCGGCGTTGCAGGAAAATTTGGAAAAACTCCTTGAACTTGGCTACAAGAATTTTGTGGTGAACAACATCGCCCACATACAGATGCTAAAAGGTAAGCCTTGTAATCTAGTGGCAGGTCCGTACCTTTATACATTCAACCGATGGGCGGTTTCGTTCCTTGAGAATCAGAACATAGACGCGTTCATAATGCCGTATGAAAATTCAAGACGCAATCTTGAGGCGACTTTTGAGCGGAACGTCAGGGCAAAGGTTCTTATTCCGATATTCGCATACCCTTCGCTTTTCAGGATACGGTTCAGGCTTCCCGATTCTTACGATTTTGCCTCTTTTTCAGACAAGGCTGAAGAAAGATTCAAACTTGTCTCTTCGATGGACGGTTCTTTTGTTGTCCCGGATATTCCGTTTTCCCTTCTTGACAAGAGCGATTTTCTTGCGCAGGCAGGATTCAGGCGTATGCTGATAGATTTTTCGAAAATTTCTATCAACAAAAACGAAGCGAAAGTCATAAACTCCGCCATGTACAAAAAACAGTTCCTTCCCGATTCATCAAGGTTCAACTGGAAGGACGGATTTTATTCTCCTGAAAAAATCGAGGAATACAAGGCGTCCAACGAAAGAGCCGCCGCTCTCAAAAAAGAATCGCAGGGAAAGAAGTCTTTTCAAAACGATGGAAGGCAAAAATCCCGCAAAAACTCTTCGGCGCACGGCGGCTCAAGAGGAAATGATTACGGCTCCAAAGGAAAAAGAATTTCCAAAAAAGCGACTAAACGTGGCGGCTAAAATATCGTCTCTTCAAGTTCTTTTTCCTCCTCTGTTTCCATCATGATTTCCTGTTCCAATGCCGCCTGGTTTGCGTCCGCAATCGCTTCCATGTCTTCGGCGGATTCAGGTTTCGAGAATTTTCTCTTGAATTCCACGTGTTCGGCGATTATGCAGATTTTGCTGGAACTTTTTCCGTCCTTGGTCTTCCATCTGTCCTGTTTCAGGCGACCTACAACCCTAAGACCGCGACCTTTCTCGCATTTTTCCATGCAGACTTCAGCCATTTTTCCGTATGTTTCCACGTTGAAGTAGGAAACTTCGTTTATGCCTTCTCCCGCCTTATTTTTGTAGAAGCGGTTTACGGCTAGCGGTATGGTGCAGACCTTGAAGCCTGCGGACGGTTCTCTTAGTTCGGGAGCGCGGGTTACGTTCCCTTCGATAATCAAAGAATTTAGTTGATTCATTTTTACCTCATTGCTTTCAGTAAATAGTTTTATCCGGCCGGAATGGAGAGCAAAAAACCCTTCGACTATTTATAGTGAAAACTTAAAAAAAACTGAGGTGTTTCAGGAAAAAATCAACTTCCTACAAGTTTTAGTATGTAAAGCTGAACATACATGTAAAGGGATTCCTCTTCCCGGATTTTCTGCATGTTCGGAGTTTTTACCAAAGTTCTTGCAAGGCTTTGGACTCGTTCGAGCGTGAACGTTCCCGACGATATGGTCTTTATGATTTTTCGCATATAGTCCCTTATCAGAGAGTTCACGTCGTCGGTGAGTTGGATTCTTGCTTCTTTTGTGATCATTTTGTTCCAAAGGCTTTCATACGAAGAAAGTTCCCGCTCGACGGTTGAACCGGACGGAATGAGTTCCTGCGAAAGTTTTTTTGCCTGAGCCTGAAGCATAGCTTTTTTAGAGGGATTTTTTCCGCCTTGGCTTTCCTGTCCCATCGGAACTTCTTCGATTGCAAGTGCTGACGTTTGTTTGGGTTCTTTTTTGCGGGCGGGCTTTTTCTTTCCTAATAAAAATCCTATAAAAGAGGAAAGAACCGGAATTGTGTACCAGAACGGAAGCAGTCCTTTTGCCCTTGAAAGAATCGAGGAATTTCTTAACATAAGAAGTTCGCTGTACGAATGAAGTTTTCCGCCTGAAAAAATGTTGAATGAGTTTCCGTCGGGCGAATTGTTCAGTTCTATGTTCACAAGCGGAAGAAAATTGGAGTTCAGAAGGGTGCAAAGGACGGGCGAGTTTTCCTCGACTTCCTTTTTTAGAACATTATCGAATTTTTTGCTGTCCTTCATTTCAGGAAGTTTATTGAAATTCAAAAGAACCTTTTGCCATTTATCGATAAGATTTTTTTCGATTGTTGTTCGAGCTTCGTTCGCAAGCCTTAAAATCAGCGGAAGCACATTCGTTTTGTAGATAAAATATCTTGTATCCATGTCGATTTTGAACACAAGAAGCTTTGGAAGATCGGTTCCTTCCGTTTCCGTTGTAAGTTTTTGAAGATGCGCTGTAAGGTCGTCTTCGTTAAACTGACCGTAAAGAGGAGCTCCCTTTGCGTCCTTGAATTTAAGGATTGAATCCAGCGTGAAAAAATAGGGCGGGCGGGCAAGATTTTCCTGCAAAACTTTCAAAGCCTGCTGCTTTTTCTGCTCCATGCTTTCTTTGTCTTTTAAATATGAAAGCCAGATTTCTGAAACCGCTATGGATTGAAGAATATTCGTGTCCTCTGCAGTGCGATCCTTCACTTTTTCAAAATCAAGCCTTATAAAATAGCACAGCTGGTTCCAGTAATAGAACGCCTCGCTTTTTACATCAAGGAATTCCTGCATTTCAGGGTGCTGAACAAAGCGCTCAAAAAATCCCCTTGCACCGATTTCCTTGTTCGGATTTGCAACCCTCATTTTTTTCAAGAAATAATCGTGGTATTCCTCTTTTTTAAGAAGCAGCCTGATTTTTGATATGGATGCGTTAAGAAGATGTTCTATAGGAACTGCCGAAGGAAAAAGGAGCGGCGTTATGTCCCTCGGCAAAAGAAGGCTGAAAAGAGCCATGCCGCCTGAAGTCTGTTTGGAAAGAGCCTCGGAAATAAAATCCGTTGCATCTCTTTGTTCAGCGGCATTGCTTGGAACAAGTTTGGGAAGATCCGAGACCACAGGAAACGGAATAGACGGACTCGACTGGATTTCCTTGTATCTGTTCGTGAAATAGAGCGAATAATAAGTAAGGACAATTATTACGACTTTTCCGGTATTTTGGTTCAGTATCGAAACTTCGTGCTTTGAGGAAAGCTCTTCGATTTCCTTAAGAAGCATAGAGTCGGAAATTTCGATATATTGTATAAGATTAGCCTGCTCTTCAAGGTGATGAGCCGCGTAACGCTTCACATAGCTCAGAAAATCCTTGAAACTCACAAATGCGCTTTGCTGTTTTTTCGCAAAATGCCTTAGCAAAGAGCCAATACTTACATTGCCTGCCATAGGCTGTATTCTAGCGTTTAATACGGCTTTTCACAAGTACGCGTAAAGTCCATAGTGCATAGCCGGAAATCAACTTTTGGGATTTCTTTCATCCCCCGCCAATACGCTCTTAATCTTCCGCTATTCTTCAAGTGCCTGAACGATTGATTTCATGCGGCGGGCGTTCTTTCTTTCCTTGTTCTGCACAAGCCTTGAGTTCGCTTTGTCTTCCTTGCGCGGCTGCGGAAACCTCTGCTCAAGTATTCCGAGGACGCCCCACGTAACAAGACTTGATATAAGACAGATTCCGCTTATGAGAAGAACCGAAAGCCGTCCGAGGTTTGCAAGCGGAAGTTGAATGTTCATGCCCCAAAAACCCGTTATGAAAGTCGGAACCATCATTATTATGTTCAGAATCGAAAGGCGTTTCATGTGTATGTTCAGGTTGTTGTTTATCACCGAATTGAACGCATCCGTTATACCTATAAGGACGTTTCTGTACGTGTCGGACATTTCAATTGCCTGCCTGTTGTCAATTTCAACGTCGTCAAGCCAGTCTATGTCGTCAAGGTCAAGTTTTATCATCTTTGTCTTCCGGAACTTTTCAAGGAGCATCTGATTGCTTTTTAAGGAAGTGGTGAAAAAGACCAGGGATTTTTCAAGGCTCAGAAGAAGAAGGATTTCTTTATTCTCGATAGAAAGCTGCAGTTCGCTTTGAATAGCTGTGGATCTTCTGTTGATAGCCTTCAGGTAACGCAAAAAAGTTGTGTCGGCACGGCTTAGAATCCGCATTATGAATGCGGGGAAATCGTTCAGGCTTACACCCTTTATTCGCCCTGCCGTAAAATCTTTAAGAACCTCGCAGTCAGTCCAGCAGATTGTGATTATAAAATTATCCTTGATGATTATTCCGAGCGGGCAGGTAAAGTATTGAGTTTCCGCGGACGGGTCGAATATCGGAAGGCGAAGAATTGTAAGAAGGTAATCGTCCGCATCCTCAAGGCGGGACTGTTCGTCAGGGTCAAGAATGTCAAGGATATGCTCGGGGTCTATTCCGTAGACATTTTGCAGAAGTTCCACGTCGTCCCTTGTTACAACCCTTGCGTCTATCCATGTGCGCTTGGAGGAATCTACCTCGTTTGCCTTAAGTTTTTCCAGATTGTTTTCTTCGTTGTGCTGCCAGTAATTGATCATTATAAATATCCTGAAAATAGAAAATTACCCGCAGGACAGAAATCTTTACAAGCAAAACATCCTGACGGGAGATGGCACGTATGACATACGTTTTATATGATACGCCGAATCGTTGGGATCCATGGCGGCACCTCCATAAAATAGAATCAGAACGTTTAACAAACCGAGTGGAACTATAGCATAAAGGAAGATTATAGGCAAACCGATTTCAAAGATAAAATACTTTTTATATTCAGTTTTAAGTTCCTAAAGAGGAAAAACCGCGGCGCCTGACATCAAGACAGGCAGGTTTATAAAACCACTCATCTGCAGTACAGAAGGGACGGACATTGTAAGGCTTCGTTCATCTGATTGTCGGCTGTATGTCCGTCCCAAGAATCAGGACGGGCATAGTAAAGTAGCCGTTCATTTGATTATTGACTGTATGCTCGTCTCAAGAATCGGACAAGTCCGATTCTTGCAAGATGGGTTATACTAGTTTTGTTGTAA
>ERZ772957.1797-NODE-1797-length-13164-cov-16.207872_pt1 | contig 13164 bp, 11 predicted proteins | sample MGYA00580682_ERZ772957 | MGnify/ENA primary metagenome ERZ772957 (study PRJEB29015, sample SAMEA2737921) | human oral metagenome | biome: human oral; feature: human-associated habitat; material: dental | place: China | collected 2025 ...
ACATCGCCAACCACTCACGCGCCATCTTGGACTTGCTCTACCGCTCCCTCCATCGTTGGGGACGCGTTCTCAACCTAACTGGTGCCACCACCGACTGGCTCGACACCAAGGAGCAAGGCGAGCGGCTTCTCGAGCAGGCCACTTTGCTTGAGCCTTCTTTCCATCCAGCAGCGCAGGACGAGCTACGCCGCTGGATCGCCGATGAAGCCAATGCGCTGAGGGCGGTGTATGGGTGATGAACCACCAATACCATCACGCCAGCGCACGCCAGAAGCCCACCTACCGGGGCCGTTTGAGCGCCACCCTTTCACGCCAGAGCAGGCACGCCACGTCGCCCTGATGCGGGCCATCGCCCAGGAGCTGACCAGCCGCACCGGTGACGCCTTCGTCCTCAAAGGCGGCACCGCATTGCTCCTGGCCTACGACCTGCCACGCTTCTCGATTGATCTCGACTTCGATGGCCGTAGCCCCTCCATCGACTTGACTGATTCCATCCAAGCCGGTGCCGCGGCTGCCCAGCTGCCCGTCCACAGCCTGCGCGACGCCAAGCACACGCCCACCGTGCACCGCCAGATGCTGCACTACCGAGACGACGTCATGCGCCCTCTCAAGATAGAGGTCTCCTACCGCCAGGCGCAGCAGATCGACGAAGACGACGTCACCACCATCAACGGCATCCGCACCTACCGTCTGGAGAGGCTGGCCTCACTCAAGATCGACGCCCTGGTCAACCGCACCAAGGCCCGCGACATCTTCGACACCAGCTTCCTGCTCCACCGCTACCCCGAGGCCATCAGCGACGACGACCTGACCCGCATCGACCAACTCATCGACCTCATCGGCCTCAACGACCTGGAAGCCATCATGCAGGACGACGACATCCTCAACCGCTTCGACCTCACCCACATCGCCGTCAGCCTCGTCGAGAACGTCCTGAGGATGAGACGAGAGCGAGAGCGATAGCAAGAACGAGCCTGATCCCGACAAGACGATGATGCAGTTCCGTGAATGTGTAGCCGATAAGCAACTTTAGTCTGAATAGCCGACAATAGTCGGACCGTTTAAGCAGACTTGCGCTCCTTGAGCTGCTCCTCAATCGTCTTGATCTCCTCACGGTAGGCTTCACGGGCCGCAGCTTGTTGCTCTTCTAGCCGCCGACTGGCATTTAGAACTTCTTCTTCCGCACGTTTGGTCTCTCGCTCGTAGGTCTGCACACTTTCTTTGTGCCGCCGTGATCGACGAACCCAATGAACGATCCCCAGAACGGGGAGCGGCACCATGAGAAGCCCAGGGAGGTACGGTGCGAATATGCCTCCCAACACCATAAATACTGCAACGTAAATGTAGAATGCTAAGGGAATCCAGTGTGGCTTTCTGAGTGGCTTGTCGGGCCTCTGGATTGTCGGCTCCTCTACCGGCATAGCGTAGATTGCCTGCATGCGCTTGCGAATCAACTCAAGTCGCGTGATATGAAGGTTGATGTAGTCAGACAGCCTTGTGTGTGCCTCATCAACAATTCGCCACGCATCAAGCGTCGTAAGTTGCTTGTTTAGGAGCCTCAGAGACTCGTCGATCTTCTCTTCATTTATCTTGTCGTTCTCGATCCAACTGCTAAGCTGATACTCCTGCAAGTCGAACGTGAGACACAGGTGATCGATTGCAACGAAATACGGTTTGCTCACGCCTTGAATTGTAGACGCCGCAATGTCTGGATCCTTCTCAAGAGCGGTTAAGCATAGTTCGACGGCTTCATCGTATCTGCGCATTTTGATGTATGCCCAGGCAGCTGACCACACGACGATGGGAAAGTATGAGTCTGTTGCTATGTCGAGCGCACGACGATAGTTATTGAGCGCCTTTTCGTTCTCATTGAGGATGAGAAACGCGTCTCCCCGTGCTTGACTAACATCAATCACATTTTCTTGATTGAGATCTAGAATGTAGGCCTGATTTGCGTACTCAAGAGCTTGCTTTGCGTCACCATGGAAAGTTTCGATCTGCGACGAGATCACATAACTACGAGGATTTCTGTCATCGAAACTGCGTGCCTGCTGCGCGGCGGCGCGAGCGGCGTCATAGTCATCTGCGAAGTAGTACTTCCACGCTTCGTCAATCCAGTCAATCTCTTGGGAGTCCGCTGCTGGTGCGAAGGTGAGCATCGCATCGTAGTTTTGACGGGTTTCGTCATCGCGAAATACTTCGATGGCCGCGTTAGCTATCTTTAGCTTCTCGGCCGCTTCTTGCCCATTGCGGCCGCTCAATGAGGCACGTTGCCGCCATTGACGTGCTATGTGGTTCGCTTTCCTGTGTAGTTCTTCTGTGCTCTCATCTTGTCCCAGCCCAAGTTCTTGATAGAAGTTGATGTTTCCTTGATTCGACACGATGATCGATTCCTTGCTCGTTGTGCTTCCAATGAGAAGAGTGATTAACCAACGACTAATGATGTGCGGCTACGTCAATTGGCGCTGGAGTGCGGTGATGTTAACTGTCTGGACAGGACTAATGCCTCAAGATGCAAGTCAAGCCAAGTTGAACCGACCATAAGGTACCTTCACGATTGAAGCGAAATACGATGAACTTCCCGTGATCTAGTCTGTATTGCATATTCTTACGTCCTGCGAGTCCTCCTTCAAAGTCAGGAGCTCCAAATATGTTGGTAACCTCCTGTATCTTGGCTGTATTCGGCAGTGAATCTAGTAACTGATGAGAAAGCGGAGTAAAGGGAGCTTTGTAGAAATTGTCTTTCTGCAGGTATAGAGAAACAACGACGAGGATATCATCACGTAACTGCAGCTCGAGGCCTGAGTTGTAGTACAGCCAGTACGATTCAGTCGAATCGACTGGTAGGAAGTCTGGTTCAGTATCCTTGATGATCGGGTCAGTTGCTAGTCCGTTTGTAGCAGCGCTAACTGCCGTATCAATTTCTGCTATGCTTTTTCCGACTAGTTCGAAATACTTTGTGATTGCGCCAGCTAGCTGAGTTTCCATATTTCCTCCGGGAAGACACTTAATTGATTTACTAATTTAGTTTTTAACACACTAATATGGCTGCTGTCAATATCGTAATATTCAAGATCTTTTGTTACGGCGTCGACTATGTTTAGTGAATCCTCAACAACCTGTTTAGCAGTGTTTCTACCTCCGATCGTGCGACTGTTCTTTCGATGCATATTCTTTGGCACCGCAATTGCTCCTCCATGTCGTTCCACAACCTTTTTAATCATTTGTTTCTCTTCGTCAGTGATTGGATTTTCGGTTAGTATTTCGATGTATCGACAAGCTGCTTCACATAGTGCCGCTTTCGAGGGGATGTGATCAATTTCCATCCCGTTTCTTGGTCGGGATTTGAGGTCTCCATACGTTCCAACTTCGAAAAGTTGAAGTTCGGCTTCGGGGTCGGAAACGTGTGTTGGCTGTCCCTGAATGATCAACGCTTCGATGTGAGTCCGGATTGAATCGTGGTTGCGTCCCGCCGCTTTGTAGTCGCCTAAAGCGCCATGAGTGGAGACTTGGTTCTCGGACGTTCCGCCCTTGTTTATATTTCGAAACTCCATCTCAGCTTTAAGGTAGCTGCGTATAGCACTTGCGGCATTCTTTGCTGCTTCCAATGCCTTTTCTATTTCGTCGACGGCTTTGTCTTTACTGCCTTTTTCGGCTTCGGAGTATCGATTGATACTAGGTTTGAGATCTTTCTCAAGCATCTCTATGATGCGACTCGCCGCTTTGAGGGGGCCTTTGTCATCGCAGGCTAAGTTAACGCAATTGCGGAGTTCTTTGAGAACGTCGCCAAGATTGTCTGTCATGGCATCCTTTGTGTCAACTGAATTTATTTCTAATTTGACGGCTATGAACTAAATCAAATGCTTTTGTTAGAGCTTCTACGCAAGTTTCATAGTCTTTTGTGGCTTGCTTTGAGCTTCGACTCATTGTCTCGCCTAGTTTGGAGCCTGAGCCTCGCATGATCGAACTGGTGGATCTGCTGATATTCTGGCAGGCTCTAAGTGCGTCTGCAGCTATTTCATAAGCGTTTCCCAGTCCGTTTATTAATGGCTGATGTGACGGTGGTGCGTTACTTCCCTTGTGGGTGTAGTACATTATCGTGTTGCTGCCTGTATAAACTGGTCAACAGCCTTGCCAAGCTCTGCAAGTGCGGCGCTGCTGTCTTGAAGGCTGCGTTGGGCGGTGGTGACGGCTCTGGCGGCCGCAGCGCCGCTCTTGGACGGGTGGGAGACGGCGGCGAGCTTCTGCCCCTTTTTGCCGAGGGTGGTGGAGGCAGCGCTGGTGCGTTGGCTGAGTTGTGCGGCGCTGGAGCCGATCTGACGGGCGGCGGTGATGACTGCGTTGAGGTCGTCGCCGGCGTTGTCTGGTGCCATGGGCCTGTTCTTTCGTGGAAATTGGGTGGTTTAGATTCCTGCGGTGTGCACGGCCGCTAAATGGTGGTGACTTTCTTGGCGGACTGCTCGGCCTGGCGCAGAGCCTGCTGGGCTTTGTTGAGGCTGTCGTCGGCGCGGCGGAGGGCGGCGAGCATGGCTTGCTCGTGGCCGGCTTGACCGCCTTGGAGGGTGCTGGTGACGAGGGTCATGTTGTCGCGGTTGGTGGATTTGAAGTCGTTGATCAGGCCGTTCTGCTCGTTGATCTGGCTGATGACGGCGTTGATGGCGGCTTTGACTTGGGCAAGTGAGGTCACGGTGTACCTTCGTTCTGGAGCGATGGGTGTGGGAGCTGGGCGTAGGGGATGACGAGCTGCGGCCTACTCATCTCGGCTGCGTCCCAGACGAGCATGCGATTGTCGGCACCGCGCCAGCGCAGCAGGGCGTCGTCGAAGAAGTCGACGGCCGACGAGGCGTCGAGTTGCATGGCCGCTTTGATGTCGAAGTAGGTGCTGCCGTTGTAGCCAACGCAGTTCTCGAACGATGTCTGCTTCTTCCACCAGAGCAGGAAGTGGATGTGGCTGACGGGCGCGGCCTTGAACAGCTCCTGGACGACTTCCTCTCGTTCATCGGAGCTGGCACGCCACCGCTCCAGGCCAAACCCGATGATGTAGGCCGGTGGGGCACTGGCGTCATCGGCGCGGTCAGCGACCTGCTCGGCCAGCTCATCGACGAGGGCATCGGCCTGGTGCTTGTCGACAACTCGGTAAGTGCCACCGATCTTGGTGAGCTGCTGCTCGAAGGCGGCGCGCACGGCGTCGCGGGCCGGTAGGTGCCAGTCGCCGATCAGGTCGAGCAGAATGAGCTCGGCAGCGGGCGTACTGTGCAGGAGGGAGAGCGCAGTGTTGAGCAGGACGGCGTGGCCCGGGCCGGTGCCGAGAAGCGCCAGGTTGCGGCCGACGTCGGTCGTGAAGTCGACCGTGAGCGGCGCGGCACCGACGCTGATGCGTCTGCCGAGCATCGCCTGGCCGGCGTGGAGCGACGGCAAGATGCGTGCGTCGTCGTGGAGACTGAGGCGGCGCTCACCCTCGAAGACCTCTGGTGGGGTGACGGTGCCTCGGGCCTGCTGCCACCAGGCGGTGCGCAGCTCGCCCAGGATTCTGTCATCGGCGTAGGCGATGGTGGTCTTGCGGTTGGAGGACAGCTCGCCGTAGTCGAGGTTGACAATGGCCTCCCGGGAGCGCAGGTGGCTGGCAGCGTCGTTCTTGAACCCCAGCGTGGCGTGGGACTCCGCCAAGGAGTTCTTCAGAGCGATGCGCACCGGCACCTGGCCGAAGAGCCCTTCGCCTGCGGTGCCACCCAAAAGGTAGCCGCTGCTGATCGTCTGGGAGGCCAGGATGAAGTGGATGCCGCAGGCGCGGAACAACCGGGCACCCTTAACCAGCAGATCGACCGCGCTCTCGGCGGTGTCGTCGTCCTCGCCGAAGAGCATCTGGAACTCGTCGATAACCACCACGATGCGGGGCATGACGGCCTCAGGATCCGCCAGGCGGTACTGGCGGATGTTCTGTACGCCGGCGGCCTTGAAGGTGGCCATGCGCTGGCGGTAGATGGCGAAGAGATGCCGCAGAACGTTGACGCCATACTCCCTGTCCGCGTCCAGCCCCAGCACGCGGGCGTGCGGCAGGAATGAGCCAGTGCTCGGGTCTGGAGCGAAAGCTTGGAGGGTGACACCCTCCTTGAAGTCAAGCATGTAGAACTCGACCTCGCTGGGGGAGTAGCGCTGGCACAAGGAGTGCACCACCACTGAGATCAAGTTGGACTTGCCCTGTCCGACCGCACCGGTGATCAGGGCGTTGTGGCGCTGGTTGAGCTCGTCGCCGAGGGTGACCTCGATAGTGGACATCCCGTAGGTGCCGACTGCAAAGCTGATGCCGTCCCGACTGGACTGCGACCAGGGGGCATCCAACGGCTGCACCTCACTGAAGGCCACTGGCTCCACCTGCGCCGACGCGACGGCGGACGCCACGCGGCGGCTAACTGAGATGAGGTCATCGGCACTTTGCGGGTCGAAGCGGCCCCGTACGCCACTGCGTTCGTCTAGAACCGTGCTTCCGTCGACCTGGCACTGCTGGCTCAGGCCAAGAACAAGCTCGTTGACCCCCAACGTCATGGAGTGGATGAGGAAAGTGACACCGGCGGCTGAGCCGGCCTTGAGTAGGACGGTGAGTTTGTCCTTGATCTCATCGCTGAGCAGCTCATAGTCGGTGGACAGGACGACCAGCTTGAAGCCCTCTACCTTGGGTGAGAGCTGACGGCGGAAGTCCAGCAGGCTCTCCGTGCGCCCCTGGATGACGTTGAGGACGGCCTGGATGTGCTCGTGCAGGTGGTGGATGGTCTCGGTGAGCTCCTGCGTGTCGTTGATGTGGCGCAGGATCTTCTCCCCACCGCTGTTGACCTCCTGGAACGGCGCTGCCATACCCTTGAGCGCATCATCGAAGACCAGCATCTCTAGCTGTCCTGGCGCAGTCTCCTCCAGCGCTTTGGCCATCAAGAACTGGGTGAAGCGCACCGAGTCACGATTCACCAAGGAATCCTCGACCCATATGTTGCTCCGCCCGATGAAGCCCAGGATGTCATTGCCAAGAGAGATCGTGTCGACTACCTGACTTTGCATTGTCGATCCAATCGCGATTAGAAGGCTGTGACCCTAGGATCACTTCTCCAGGATGTCCAGGATGGCTCGCAGCTCAGCCTGCACTTTTTTGTGCTCAACGACTGATCGTTCGTATGCCTCCTTCATGCGTTTGTACTCAGCGTGGCGGACAAAGAAGAAGCCGACCCAGGCGCTTGGCACCACGAAGATCAGTAGCGTCCCAATATGGGGGTATGAGATGAATGCGATGATGCCAAGGACGGCGATCCCAACTGCCTTGAGTGGGAAATCCGGGACTCGGTTCGGGTCGGCGGGTGGAACCTGCAGTAACTCGATGCGCTTGATGTAGAGATCGATGAACTTGATGATGGTTGCCGTGAGATGTTGTGGCACGTTAAGTTCGGTGAACTTGTCTCGCATGTTGCGGAACCAGTTCTTCGACTTCTCGAGCTCATTTGCGTCGAAACAGTGCTCTTCAAGGGCGACGCAGCAGTAGTGAGTGACGGCGTCACAGGTGTCAGGGCCCATCTCGGCATCCGCTTTGAGTCCCTCAACACAGATGTCTATCGCCCGTGTATACTGTTCCATCCTGATGTAGCAGGCGGCCATACGGAATGCGATGTCAGGAACCATTTCGCGTGGTGCCTTGGTCAGCGCGCGTTGGAAGCACTCAATGCCTTTTTCGTACTTCTTCGTAAAGTAGAATGTGACGCCGCGCACGCGATATACGTCGACGGTGTCTTCGCCGAGCTCATCAAGAACATAGGCCTCGTCTGCGTAGCCTTTTGCTTCTCGCCAGTTTTCCTCCGCTAGCTCGATCCACGCGGAGATCACGTGAGCGTTTGGGTCGTCGCCATGCTCGCTCCGTGCTTTACGTGCCGCAACGCTGGCGGCTCCGGGGTCGTCAGCGAAGTAGTACGTCCAAGCTCGGCCGATCCAGTCGATATCCTGCTCAGCCACTTCAGGGAGTGCTCGCAGAGAGCGGTCGTATGCATCGCGCGAGTCTTCATTTGAGAACACGTTCGAGGCGTTCTCAATCATCTTGAGCTTTGCTCTTGCCTCTTCACCGCGATTACCGTTCAGTGACGCGCGTTGCCGCCACTGCATGCGGATCTTATTCAACTGCACCTGAATGTCAGGGGTGGCGTCGTCCTTGTCCAGGTTCAGTTCCTGGTAGTAATCGACCACGGCGACAGTCTGCTCATATGCCATCTTGGGGGTTCCTAACTCAACGATTCGGGATTCGGAGAGGAAAGCGAAGCGAGTGGTAGACGCATCGTTGCGCGCAGGCGCTGGTGCTGCGTCTGATTTGTATTCGCTTGGCGGAACCGAGATTAGTGAGACCGTGGCGTAATCGACCAGTCTGAGTAGTTAGACAGTGATTTGCGGTGCGGGATTAAAGCGGTTTGTGGGATACATGAGAGCCAGCTGGCGCACTCTGTGTGGAAGTCTCAGGCTGGGTGTCGTGGAAACTGTAAGTTGTTAGACAAATGGTGGGAAGGTCTGGCGCAGTGCGGTCTCGTAATTTTGATTCGTAGTCTTTATCGATCTGCTCGCAACGGCGAGAGTCATGTATGTATGTCGGCGGCATGTGTGTGTGCTGGCGGCCGAGAGCTCGAGAGCGCCTACAGCGTGTACGCCGTCTGGTGAGTCGTGGGAGCGGCGCTGGACGCCTCTGCTGGGGCTCGTGGGCTGTCTGGGTGCCTCAATCGCTGATGCCAACGTCAACTCGCGCGCCGAATCCGCTCTAGTGCGATCGCCCCCGCTGCGCTGTGAGATTGGATGGTGGCGGCGTACGGCGAGTGCTGCGGGCAGAGGCGAAGGACGACTGACTCGCCGTTCTTCGCGCGGCGCAGTATGTGGGTGGCGGTGTCGACCAGTGTGGTGGGGAGTGGTGGCGCGGTGGCTAGGTCTGAGTCCTGTTGGGAGTCGTCGAGCTGGATGACGTCGACGCCTCGATCGCGCGCCTGCCGAACGGCAGCGACGAGAGCAGGCTGGCTGGCCAGGCGCGGCACGCGGATGAGATCGCGCAGCTCGGCTTCGACCCGCTGGGCCAGTTGCACCAAGGCGTCGCTTGGGGCGTCGGTGAGTGAACGCAGTTGCTCAAGCACTGGGCGTGAACGTTGGCTGACGTCGGCCAGTAGGGTGGTTTCGGCTTCGAGGCGGGCTTGCCGGGCGGTGCGGAGCACCTGTGCTTGGTGGGCTTGGCGCTGCATGGCGGTGATGCGTGGCTCGATCGAGCGCACTAGAGCAATCACGGTGGCGACCGTCAGGATGTTGATGCACTGAAATCCGAACGAGCGAACGAATGGGGCTGTTGGTGCACCGATCGCGACGACGGGCAAAAGGTGGGCGGCTCCCACGACTCCGAGGTTGACTAAGGCCAGTTTCAATCGTCGTTGGTGGAGTAAGAGCACGGTGAAGATGGCGCTATACCCTTGGGGCCATGACGCCAGCTCGAGTGTTGGTGTGAGGGTGCCCCAGGTGAGGAACGGAATTGTGCTCAGTGTTGAGGTGGAGAGTATGCCCCAGCGCTGAAGTGCTCGCGCTAGGCCCCGTGGTGGCCAGGCCAAGGCAAGAAAGGAGCATGTGACGCCGACGGCGCTGGGGATGGAAGCCAACACGTGGGCGGGCGTGCCGCTGCTGCGCATGACGTGGGCCCAGGCGGTGAGGACGATGCAGCCGAGCCCGATGCGGCCCCAGTGGCCGTGTACCGTGGCTGACAAGCCGTCACCGGTTAGTGGGAGAGCGTCTGCGGTGTGAGCCTTGGGAGTGGCTTTCCTGAGCCCGAGCTGGACGGTGGTACCACGCCCGATTTTCGACGATACGCTGGCGTGCCCGCCTGGTAAGTGGCGCATCCGTCCAATGATTGATTGGCGTAGCCCGAGGCGCAGCGGGCTCAAGCGGCTGGTGTCGAAGCCGACGCCGTCGTCAGTGATCGTGACGGTGAGGGTGCTAGCGGACTGCTGGGTGGATACCGTGCAGTGGACGTGGCGCTGCGGCTCGCCGCCGCTGCTGTGCGCTGCGACGTTTCGCAGTGCCTCTAGGCTCGCGGCGAGAACTTCAACGAACTCGTCCTCAGACAGACTGAGCTCTGCCTCAGTCCCCAGCTCAGGATCGGCAGCAGAAGCGAAGCTGTAATCAACCTGCGGGTGCGTGTGCTGCTGGCACCATGAGCGCAGTTGGTCGACGAGGTCGGTAGTGGTGTGGTGGTCATCGCTGTGTGTTGGCTGCTTGAGGAGCTCGAGTGCATCGGCTGCGGCGGCGCGGAGTCGTTCTGCCGGCATCCCGCGTTCCGGAAAGGACGAGACGAGCGCGGCCAGGACATGATCGTGGACGAGGTTGCGGGCATGGCGGCTGCCGGCCAGCTGGGCGCTCAGCCGCGTGGCGAGGTCTTCCTCGTGGCTGTTGCGCTGGCTCTCAGTGTCGATCTGCCTGGCGCAGCCGATCAGCCAGTTGATCGGCAGGCAGTAGCAGCCCGCGAAGGTCGTGCTGTAGCCAGCTCGGGTCAGCGCTTCGAGCAGCCCCTCGCTTCCGGCATAGAGACGAACGATGAACTCGAGCAAGAACAGCACCGCCAGGCCAATCACCGCCGTCCGCCAGCTCGCCACCGCTGCAAGCAGTGCCGCGGCGATCACCATCCCAAAGGCTGGTAGCGGGTGGATGCCTGATGCCAGATGTGGCTGATCGGGATTGAGATTGTGCAGCGTCAGTATGGCGGCACATGCCCAGCCATGAAGCGCAAGATAAACCCATGCCCCCAGTCGTGCCCCAGCGGCAGCAGCCGACGCGCGGGACGTATGCTGGCGCGAAATAGTGAATGCCGCCAGCGGGCACAGCACTGGCGGGATCAGCAAGCCAAAGAGATACGGGTATCCAGCTGCCCAGCGATACCATCGGGGTGCCTCGGCAACTTGTTGAAACAGCGATGGCTCCTGATGGAACAGCTCGAAGAGCATCCCAAACAGGCTTGCCCCCATAATCAGGATGATCTGATACGCGTCCTGGTTGGTGCCATCGAGCAGCATCCGGTTGACTAAGCCGGTTCGCTTCTGCTGGGAAGCACTGGTCAAGCCGGTGTCGGCGGCGAACGGAGCGGCGGAGGCTGCCATAGCGCTCAGAACGCGTGCTGGAGATCCAGTGTGGGAACGAGTCCTTCGGCCTGGGCCCGTACCAACAAGTCGACGCGGCTACCAGCGGGGACGCCAGCGTCCATGAACTTGCGGCGGATGCGTGAGACGTAGGTGTTGACGGTGTGGATCGACAGGCTGAGCTGACGGGCGACGAAGCTCGCCTCAGCGCCGGTGGCGTAGAGCGAGAGCACCTCCTGCTCGCTGGGCGTGAGCGCAGAAGTGACGAATGCGCTGTCTGCATCCAGAGCACTTGCCCAGTCCAGTGATGGCGTCAGCTCACCACGCAGCGCAGCCCAGATTGTGCTGATCAGGACATCCGGCGTCTCGGACTTGCGGACGACACCCAGGACGCCGCCCTCACAGGCACGTCGGATCAGGTAGGGGTCATCCCCGCTGGTGTAAGCGATCACCGCTGCGCCTCGGGTACGCAGGGTGCGGGCGTTGTGTGAGGGGTCGGAGTTGTCCGGTAGGCGCAGGTCGAGCAGTACCACATCGGGCAAGCGATCCTTCGTCGCAGCCGTCTCCTCCAGCAGCTGCGCAACACTGGGATACCCGCCCCGAAAGTGAAGGCTGGCGGTCATCGCCAGCATGGTCGTCACACCCAGGGCGATGACATCGTGGTCATCGACCAGGGCAACGGTGCCGACTTGTGGCATCTCGCCGGCGGGTGCCTGCTGGGCGATGGGATTGGGATGATGCGGGGCGACTCCGGCTACCGAGCCGCCACCGTTGACAGGTGGCTGTGTCATCTCTGCGTCCTCACGAACCGTCGGGGAAAGGAGCGTGGATCAGGCGGTGTTGACGCTAGCAACCTGGTAGCGCGCATCACCATTGACGATTGCCAGAGTTGACCGACTGGCAGTTAGCGCAACCCTCCAACGGCGAGGCCCACTTTTGGGTACATCACCCCTCACCACTCCCACCCGAATCCGCCGAACAGCCCACCATGGGCGTCGCGCTGGGTGAGGGTGGCGCGTTGCTGGGCGTCCAGGTGGGTGCGGTTGTACTGGTTGGCGGCTTGGGGGCGGGCGTAAGGCAGGTGCAGACTGGCTTCCTCATGTGAGGGTGTGGCTCGTCTGGGTGGGTGGAGATGTGGCGAAGCGGCTCGAGAGAGTTTTCTAGCCTGCCCTGCCACACGTCATTGAGGATTGGTGCCCACCGGTGGCCGCGCGGCGGTGAGGTCATCTCGCTTGGGCGCTCATGTCGATTTAAGGTCCCGAAATAGATGTCGGTGCCGCGGAATATCCTCGTTTCGAGGCGTCCTCCCGAGCAGTTCTCGGGGGAGGGGTGCTACAAAGCGACTAGCCAGTTAATTTGTGGTGCCCCTCTGAGTGTCTGATGCCTCGTGTTCTGGTATTTTGCCAGGAAGGAGAAAATATGGCCAGATCTATTAACCGTAGTGCGGTCAATGGGCGCATCGTTCCGGCCAGGGCGGTGCGGCTCAACCCGCGGGAGACGGTCACGCAGCGTACTGGTTCGTCCGGCTCGAAGCCATCGGGTGGTTCGTACCGGTCGGCAATCACTGGGCGTTACGTCACTGAGGCGACCGCTCGGCGTCACCCGAACACCACTATTCATGAGGGAGCGTGAGCCTGAGTGTCGGTGCGTGTGAAGATCAATCCGGATGCGGAGCGCCAGATTGCCGCAATGGCGCAGAAGGCCTTCAAGCGTTTTGAGGGCGATCTGAACCGTCGTCGGTCTCGGTTGCAGGGGCGGCCTGTTGCCGAAGTTCGGCGTGCTGTTGACAGCGCGTTACGCAAGTACGGGCTCGACCTGCCCGACGCGATGGTAGCCGGCCTTGCTCAGGACTTGGCTGAGGGGCGTCAGATTCAAGTCAGTACCCGTTAGCGGAGCTGCCGTGCGGGTGGGGTAGCAGGTGTACGGAGGTCGCCTGCTGCCCCACCCGTCTTGTATGACGTGGTGGGTGTTGTTTCACTCCTCATCCCTAGCTACCTCCACCATCACGATGGTGCGGTAGGTGGTCATGCGGGTGTGGAGGCCGGGG
>ERZ772957.1804-NODE-1804-length-13105-cov-8.049195_pt1 | contig 13105 bp, 11 predicted proteins | sample MGYA00580682_ERZ772957 | MGnify/ENA primary metagenome ERZ772957 (study PRJEB29015, sample SAMEA2737921) | human oral metagenome | biome: human oral; feature: human-associated habitat; material: dental | place: China | collected 2025 ...
AGATTTATGATATGAACGGGCGCGTAAACGGGATATTTGGCAGAGGCCTGGGGGCATTTGCCGGCAAGCACGCCGTAAATTCCTTAGATTTGCCGGGGCTTGTTATTACTCCAAAGATTTTAGACGACAGTAAAGCTCGCCTACTTTCGGTAGAAGCCGACCGCAAGAAATGCGAAAGCACGCCGATGGATGATGTGTTTAGGTAGGATGAAATTTAAAATTTGGAGGAAAAAATGAAAATTTTAAGAGTATTTTTACTGGCTTTTTGCGCATTTCTTGCTTGTGCAAACGCTAACGACACACAAAAATGGGCGAGTGAGATCACAGCGGGTAAGCAGATTCCAGCGGATAAGTTTTTGGCTTTTTACTTAAATAAAGACGATCCGAAAACCGTCGTTTTCTCGGAAACGGTCGAAAATATAAATTTAAATTTCGCTTACGACAAGTTCCACAAAATACCTTCCGAAAAATTTATCGCCTATTGGGTCGGGAATTTCGACTTCAAGCAGGATGTGCAACAGATGATTTTGGCGGATTTTAGTTGGGCGAATTTACGTATTGCGATAGACGGCGAGCAGATATACGACTCCGAAAATGCTAGAAACAAAGCCGTCGTACATAAATTTAGTAAAGGGCGCCACAAGATCGAGGTTTGGTTCGCCAACAATTGGCATACCACTAGCCTTTTGGTGGATTTTAAGGATGAGCCAAATTTTTATAAACAAAGCGAGGTAGCTGCTAAGCTAAAAGGTCAAAATTTTGATATATGGCTAGCTGCCATTTACGAAAGTGATGCGAATGATAATAAAGTAGTCGTCGCGCTAGAAAAATCGAAAAAGCCGCTTGTAGTGATGCTAAGTTCATATCGTGCCGTACGCTGGGAGGTATCAAATCCGCATAATAATAAAATTCTAGCCGTACTCGTTTTTAATCCGGTAAGTAGCATAAATTTGAAAGAAAATATCTATTTTATGGATGAACGCGGATATAGTGGAGATACGGAGATGAAGTGCTATTGTGTTGGCGGCGGATCGGATTTTCATTGCGAGGGTGGTTATATAAGTAACAAAAATGAGCGCATCAAAAAAGAGTTTGGACAAAATTTAAGCGGCTTTGGCGGTTCGTATAGCTCGGCTGTAATAAATTTGCCAAGTATTTTGATAGATGAAAACGTGTTTGCCAAGGACGCTGAGACTAAAAAACAAATCGAAGCTGATCGTGAAAAGTGCCTAAAAGGCGGTAAAATAAACGATATTTTTAATTAATTTTAGGAGTAAGAATGTCTAAAGAATTTAAAACGATAGAGGAGTTGGATGAGCTTATACAGGGCGTGCGAGCAGCTAAAGGCTATCGCGATCCGATGATGTGGGCGATCGGGCGCGTATTTAAGGGGCGCGCGGAGGAGCATAAAAGCCTAAGCGTGAATTACGCGCACGTAAATTTTAAAGATGGGCTAGTAAGCGCAGCAGTGCTAATCCATGCTCTAGCCGAATGCGGTGAGGTCGTGGATTTTAGCGGTAGTGAGTGCGTCCTTCCGCTAACGCACAAAGCCCTAAAAAAGGCGATCGAGGCTTTAAAATTTCTACAGCCAGACGCCAAAGAGGGCGCGCACAAAAATCTGCAGGTGCTGCTTGCGGTTAAAGAGGCGATGAAATCGGACGAGCACGCGAGCTTTTGCGCCAGCTTCGTCTTCGAGGATGCCGCGCCAAAAAGCGTCGAGAGCGTCTATCTCAAGCTTTACGCGCTTTCGCTAAATCTCTGCGAGCCGCGCACGCTCAATCTAGACGGCGCATTTAGCGTGCTTCCGAATGTCGCATGGGACGAAAACGCTCGCCCGATCGAGCTTTGGTGGCTGCGTGAAAACGAAATCCATTTAAAAATGCAAGGCCGCTATCCGCGCATCATTAGCGTCGATAAATTTCCGCGCTACTTAAGCCACGTCGCACCGCCGCAAAACGTTCGGATTTTAGACGACGCGAAGGTGCGTTTGGGTGCGCATATCGCCGCAGGTACGACCGTGATGCCGGGTGCTGCGTATGTGAATTTCAACGCAGGCACGACCGGCAGCGTTATGATCGAAGGGCGCGTCAGCAGCTCGGTCGTCGTGGGCGAGGGCAGCGACATAGGCGGCGGCGCATCGATTTTGGGCGTGCTAAGCGGCACCAACGGCAATGCCGTGAGCATCGGCAAGCACTGCCTGCTGGGCGCAAACTCCGTAACGGGCATTCCGCTCGGCGACCGCTGCATCGTGGATGCCGGTATTGCGGTACTTGAGGGCACGAAGGTTTTTATCGAGCAAAAGGATCGCGAGGCGCTAGCGGCGCTAAATCCAAGCTTTGCGTTTGATCGTGAAATTTATAAAGGGCTTGAGCTTGCTGGGCTTAGCGGTCTGCACTTCCGCCAAAACAGCCAAAGCGGGCAGATTACGGCAAGCGTTAGCAAACGCGCGATCAAACTCAACGCGGAACTGCATTAAATTTATAAATTTAAACGGCGGGCGCGGATTGGCTGGAGCTTTTCAAAACTGCGTTAAATCTATAACTTAAACGGCGAGTTAAAAAAGATACGGACGGATCTCGTCGCGCGCCGCTTTGAGCGATAGCATGTGATGATCCATCACAAAAATTTCCGCTCATAGAATTTTACGCGGAATTTAAAGAATTTTTGCCGCGATTTAGAAAATTTCTAGCGGTGATTTATGGAATTTACGCCGCTATTTTAACGTAAGTAATTTTGGCGGCTAGCGGATTTGCGTCGCGCAAATAGGTCTTTAAATTTCAAAAAATAGATTGGATTTAAAATTTGAATATGATAAATTTCAAATCAAATAAGGAGATGAAAATGAAAAAATTTATACTCGCCTTATTCGGCGTATTTATCTGCAGCGCAGCGCTTGCGGGAGATGCCGAGCGCTGCAAGGCTTTGGCGGACGCCGTAAATGGGCACAGTCACCCCGCGACTAAAAATATAGAGTTGAGCGCGGCTACATGCGAGGGCGATAAATTTGTAATTCCCACGATTCTAAAAAATGAAATTTGGGACAAAGTAGATCCCAAAATCAAGCAAAATTTTGAAAGCATTTTGCGCGTCAACAGGCAAAAGGACGTATGCGCGATGATGAAAGCGGGCGGTCTAAATCGCATAGGCGTGCGAGAATTTCTGCAAAGCGGCGAAAAAATCGCCGATCTGACCTACACGCGCAGCGATTGCGGCTTAGAGTAAAATTTCAAAGGAGAGATAATGGAAGTGCCTCAAGCGGCGTATAGCAGGGATAAAATCATCATTCGCACCGGTGCGATCGGTATCATTTCAAATGTAATTTTAGCGGCATTTAAGGGCGTCGTGGGGCTGATCTCAGGCTCGATCGCGATCGTACTTGATGCAGTAAATAACCTAAGCGACGCACTTTCGTCCGTCATTACGATCGTGGGCGTGCATCTTGCTAGCAAGCAGCCCGATCGCGCGCACCCCTTCGGACACGGCAGGATCGAGTATCTAAGCGCGATCGTAATCGCCGTCATTATCCTCTACACCGGCGGCGTCTCGCTCGTTGAATCGATCAAAAAGATCATTCACCCGCAAGCGGCGAATTATAATGCGGTTTCGCTCGCTATCATCGCCGTAGCGGTCGCGGCGAAATTTAGCCTAGGGCTTTATACGCAAAAGACGGGCGAGTGCGTAAATTCTGACTCGCTCATCGCAAGCGGCGTGGACGCCAAATACGACGCGCTCGTATCGCTAGCCACCCTCGTAGCGGCTTTGATTTCGCTTATTTTTGGGCTGAGCTTGGAAGCGTATCTGGGCGCGATAATTTCGGCGCTTTTGATCAAAACGGCGTATGAAATTCTACGCGATACCATCAGCAAGCTTTTGGGTTCGCGTCCGAGCCTGGAGCTGACGAATGAAATTTACGACGTCGTGCGGGGCTTTGAGGGCGTCATCGGCGCATACGATCTGATGTTTCATGACTACGGACCCGATAAAATGGTCGGCAGCATCCACATCGAAGTCGCAGAGGACACGACCGCAGCGCAGATCGACGCTCTTACGCGCCGCATCCAAAATGCCGTTTTTGCGAAATTTAATATCATCCTGGATACCGTAGGAATTTACGCGTTTAACAGGAACGATCCGCGCGCCGCCGAGATCTACGAGCATATCAAGCAGATGGCGTTTTCGCATGAGTTCGTCTCGCAGATACATGGGTTTTATCTCGACGAGGAAAAGCGCTCGATCAGCTTCGACGTCATCGTCGATTTCGCAGCGCCCGATATGGAGGCGACGTTTCGCGCGGTCTGCAAGCAGGTGCGCGCGGCGTATCCGAACTACACGCTCATCATCACTCGCGATAGCGATTACAGCGGCTAAAATTTAAATTGCTCTAGCGGTTTAAATTTAATCGCGCCGGCTCGCGCCTCTTCGGCGAAATTTCAGAATTTTAAGCTACAATAGGAGAAATTTATCGCGGTTCGGCGCGGCGCAAAAGCCGCAATAAACCGCGAGATGAAATTTGGGTGCAAAACCTGGCAGAAGCCCGCACGTAAGGCAACGCAAAGAGAAATTTAAAAGGAAAAATATGGTTGAAATCAAAGATCTAACGATGCGCTTTGGCAAACAGCTACTTTTTGAAAACGTAAATTTAAGCCTCGATAAGGGCAGGCGCTACGGTCTCATCGGCGCAAACGGCGCGGGCAAATCGACGCTACTTAAAATTTTAAGCGGGCAGATCGAAGCAAGCAGCGGCGAAATTTTGATCGAAAGCGGGCTTAAAATCGGCGTTTTGGGGCAGGATCAATTCGCCTTTGAAAGCTTCAGCGTCAAAGACGCCGTGCTATATGGCAACAAGCGCCTCTATGACGCCGTGCGCGAAAAGACGCAGCTTTACGAAGCGGGCGAGTTTAACGATGAGATAAACGAGCGCCTAGGCGAGCTTGAGATGATCTGTGCGGAGGAGGATCCCGCTTACGAGTACGAAACGCGGATCGAGAAAATTTTAAGTTCGCTGGGGCTGAACGACTTTGATAAAAAGATGAGCGAGATCGAGACGAGCGATAAATTTAAGGTTCTTCTAGCGCAGGTGCTCTTCCCTCGCCCCGACGTGCTGTTTTTGGACGAGCCTACGAACAATCTCGATATCGACGCCATTTCGTGGCTCGAGTTTGAGCTAAATCGCCACGCCGGCACGCTCGTAGTCATCAGCCACGACCGCCACTTTTTAAACCGCGTCTGCACGGACATCCTCGACGTTGATTTTAGGCGGGTGCGCGAATTTAGCGGCAATTACGACGACTGGTTCATAGCGTCCAATCTCACCCTCAAACAGGCGCAGTTCGAGCGCGAGAAAAAGCTCAAAGAGAAGGCGGAGCTTGAAAAATTTATCGCTCGCTTCAGCGCCAACGCAAGCAAGGCAAAGCAGGCCACGAGCCGTCAAAAACAGCTCGATAAACTCGATCTTAGCGAGCTTGCGACCTCTTCGCGCAGGGAGCCTAGCATTTTATTCAAGCCTGCGCGCGAGATCGGTAATGAAATTTTAGAGCTAAGCGGCGTAGATATGAGCTTCGGCGAGGTTCAAATTCTGAAAAATTTTAATCTCAAGCTCGCTCACGGCGATAAGATCGCGATTATCGGGCGAAACGGCGTGGGCAAAAGCACGCTTTGCAAGATCATCATGGGCGAGCTCGCGCCGCAGCGCGGCAAGGTTCACATGGGCGCCACGATCGAGCCTGGGTACTTCGCGCAGGATACGAATAATAAAATTTCAGGCGAGCTCAAGCTCTACGAATATCTACAAAGCCCGCAAAATAGGGATCTGGATGAAATTCGCAAATGCCTTGGACGTATGCTTTTTAGCGGCGCGGAGCAGGAGAAAAGCGTAGGCAGCCTAAGCGGCGGCGAGAAACACCGCGTAATGCTAAGCAAGCTAATGCTGCAACGCCCGAACCTACTAGTGCTCGATGAGCCCAACAACCACCTTGATCTTGAGGCGATCATCGCGCTTGGCGAGGCGCTGTATAACTTCGCGGGCTGCGCGATCTGCGTGAGCCACGACCGTGAGCTCATCGACGCGTTTGCAAATAGAATTTTGCATCTCAAAGGAGACGGCGAAATTGTCGATTTTAGGGGTACTTACGAGGAGTATCGCGAGAGCTTGGGGGCGAGCGATGATTGAGATCTGCGTAAACGGCGAGCCTCTGCAGCTGGCGCAGGATATGAGCGTGATCGAGTTTTTGCGCTGGCGCGGACACGATCTGCGCCTAGTAGCGCTCGAGCGCGACGGCGAAATTTTAAAAAAGCAGGAGTGGGAGCGCACGCAGATATCAAGCGGCAAAAAATATGAGATCGTCGAGTTCGTAGGCGGCGGCTAAGGTCGGAGCTTCGGGTTATGTTAAATTACGGCAGCCTAGGTTTAAATCTGCGCGAAGGTCACTAAGGAAGCCGTTAAATTTTAAGCGGCATGGCGACACAGCGGCTGGGGCTTAAAATTTGCGCGGGCATCGTTAAAATTTTAAGCGCGTAGCGTCGCAGCTGCATAAATAGATGCAGCGGAGAGATAGCGGCGTTTGGGTTTTTAAATTTATTAGAAGGACAGGGCGGTTTGGCGCCTGAGGTGAGCCTTTAAATTTTGAAAGCGAGCTAGGCCGCAGCGGCCGAACGCAGGAGTTTTAAAATTCGCTCCGCGGCGATAGAGTTTAAATTTTATTGCGGCGGTGGAACGCCAATTTGCGTTGCCAGCTGCGGTGGCATGATATGGGCTTTAAAACCGCATCGGCGCTATAGGCTTGAGCGCATGGCTTTAAAATTTATGCCGAAGTTGTGAGATTTGGGCGTGGGGTTTTAAAATTTACCCCGAGATCTCTGCCGCTATGTACGCTACGACGTACGCTACAACGTACCGCTTTTTTCGTCGGTTCGGCTTGAAATTTTAAATTTAGCCGCAGCGCGGATTTGTTCGGGCGTTTAGTAGCTTTTAAATTCGGCGGATCGCTCTAGCGCTTCGCGGCTTTAAATTTAACCGATAAGTTGGGTTAATGCGCTAAAATTTAACGGATTTAGTGTGCATTGCGCTGCCGTACGGGACCTCTACGACGCGCCGTATTAGCTGAATACAATGCGCGCAGTAGGCTTGAAACATGACGCGTTAAAGCAAGATGAAATTTTTAGATCAAAATCGCGTGCGATGCGCCAGGTACGTCCGCTTGCGCCGTAATTCACGCGAGCGTTTGCGCGGTGCGTAGTAGCCGCGCAGATTTCTGCCGCAACCGCGCCGCAATACCGCATCAATGCGCGCTATGTTCGCGCAGATGCAAGGCGCCGCGCGCTTAAATTTGCGCGATAAATTTAAACGGCAAAAAGATAAAATTTAGGATCAAAATGCAGATAAAATTAAACGGCAAAGCTTACGAAACGGGCGCGAGCGATCTTGACGGGCTGAAGCGCGAGGTTAAATTTAGCGGCGAGATCGCCGTGATAAACGGCTATGCGAGCACGCAGAACTGCGAGCTAAAGGCGGGCGATGAGCTCTTTTTGCTTGCCCGCGGAGCGGAGCTGGCGCCTCAGGAGCTTCGCGAGCTGATGCTTGCTCGCAACGCTCCTTCAGTAAACGAGGCGCTGCAAGGCTCGCGCGTGGCGATCTGCGGGCTCGGCGGGCTCGGCTCAAACGTCGCGATCCTGCTTGCGCGCGCGGGCGTGGGCGAGCTCTTTTTGATCGACTTTGACGTCGTCGAACCGACCAACCTTAATCGCCAGCAGTACGAGATCGGCGATCTTTACAAGCCCAAAACGGCCGCTTTGAGCGAAAAAATCGCGCGCATAAACCCGTTCGTGCGCGTGCGAACTTTAAACGAGCGACTTACCGCGCAGAACGTAGCCGAAATTTTAAAAAACGATCGTATAATTTGCGAGTGCTTCGACGACGCGGCGGCGAAAGCGATGATTTTTGGCGCATTCGGCGGCACGGATCGCTTTTTGATCTGCGCTAGCGGCATGGCGGGCAGCGGCGACGCCAACGAGATCCGCACGACGCGGCTCGGCAAAAACGTCTTCGTCTGCGGTGACCGCAAAAGCGCCGCGGCTCAGGGCGTGGGGCTGCTCGCGCCGCGCGTGGCGATCTGCGCCGCACATCAGGCAAACGTCGCGCTTAGACTGATTTTGGGCGAGGAGGGCTAAGCCTGGCCGCCCATCGCGCGTCTGCATTTCTAAATTTACGTGCCTTTGTGCATTGCCGCTAAATTTAGCTTTGCGCGATTATTTTTGAGAAGCGGCGAGCGTTTCGGCGGGTATACGGCGCGCGTTTTTAAAACGGCGTAAAATTTACTGCGCGCTGTGCAAATTTGGCCGCGAAATTTAGCCGTGAGATCTAAATTTAAACGACGAAATTTAAACCATTTGTCGTGCGCAGCTCGCGTGTAAGTAGAATTTTAAAATTTATTCGGCGCGAGCGAGCTGCTTTTGAACGTAGGATTTAAAATTCCGCGCAGCGAAGCGAGCCGCAGTCTGCGCGTGAAATTTTAAAATTTTGTGTCGTGGCGTAAAATTTGACGAGAAATTTTAAAGCTTGGACGCGGCGTCGTGCGGCGCATTAAAATAGAGATAGAAGCAAGGCGCACAATCTGTGCCGCAATTTCGCGCTGTGTATAATGCGCCGCGCAAGCGCTGATATTGCGCTATCTGCGCCGTATGTGAAAACAAAATTTAAACTAAAGAGGATAGAATGGACGATAAACTGATCTTAGGCGGCAAGGAGTTTAGATCGCGCCTGATAATGGGCTCTGGCAAGTTCGATCACGCGATGATCGACGCCTGCGTGCGGCACGCGGGCTGCGAGATCGTCACGCTTGCGCTGCGCCGCGTGAACGAAAGCAAGAGCCGCAATATCTTGGATTTCATCCCTCGCGGCGTCACGCTGCTGCCAAACACCAGCGGCGCACGAAATGCCGCCGAGGCGCTGCGGATCGCACGGCTAGCGCGTGAGCTGGGCTGCGGCGACTTTGTAAAGATCGAGATCATAGGCGACAGCAAATACCTTCTGCCCGACAACGCCGAGACGATCAAGGCCTGCGAGGCCCTGGCGCGCGAGGATTTCGTGCCGCTTGCCTACATGCACGCCGATCTGTGCGTTGCGCGCGATCTGGTAAGCGCGGGGGCCGCCGCCGTGATGCCGCTTGCAGCGCCGATCGGCTCCAACCGCGGGCTGATGATGCGCGGGATGATCGAAATTTTGCTAGACGAAATCGACGTGCCGATCATCGTAGATGCGGGGCTCGGCGCGCCTAGCGAGGCCTGCGAGGCGATGCAGATGGGCTGCGCTGCGGTGATGGTAAATACGGCGATCGCCACGAGCGGGGATCTGGCGCTGATGGCGCGGGCGTTTGCGCTCGGCGTGCAGGCGGGGCGCGATGCCTATCTGGCGGGGCTCGGCGCCGTTTGTAAAACGGCCTGCGCAAGCTCGCCGCTAACGGGATTTTTGCGCTAGCGGTTAAAATTTTAAATGCGCTTGGTTGCGCGAGCCGTGTTTTTTTGCGCGGAATTTGCATTTTTGAGCCATACATATCGCACAAGGTTTTTGCGCCATGTGAGTTAAATCCCAGCGCGCTTTGTTAAGCCCTATGCCGAACGACGTAAATTCCGCACTTCGCTAGGCGTCTTAAAGCACTGCGGCGAAAAGTAATTTGGTAGCGGTACAATGCGCGGCAAGCTCGGCGATGAAATTTTAAAATTTAATCGGGCTGAAAGTAGCCCGATTAAGAGAAGCTGGATCGATCGGCAGACTATTTTAGTATGTCGTATTTATCGCAGTATTCTCGTAAATAGTCTTTTTCATAGTCTAATAGCGCCGGGTCTTTTTTACCCATTTCGCAGGCTTTTTGATAGTATTGTGTCGCCATTGCTCTGTCGTTATTGGCTTCGAGACCTGAAGCAAAATTCCCGCAAGCTACCCAGCTCCCCGCATCGCAGGCTCTTCTGGCATATCCCATAGCCCGCGTCATATCCATTTTAACTCCTTTGCCATTTGCATACATATGACCTAAATTGTTGCAGCCGTCTGCGATTCCGCCGTCGCAAGCTTTATCGAATAGTTCGACAGCCTTTTTATAATCCTTTTTTACCCCTATGCCATTATCATACATTGCTCCCAAATCCGAGCAAGCTGCATAATCGTTTCCATCGCAAGCTTTTTTAAAGTAGTAAAGCACTTTTTTATAGTCTCTATCGGATGCGTTTCCCCCGAATACGGTCGGATTTTGATAAAGAGCGCCGGCGTCACCGCAAGCTTCAATATTGCCTGCTTCGCAATTTTGCTCAAATTGTTTAACTTGCTCTTTGCTAAAAGTTATGCCAAAAGCCAAAGAGCCCAACAGGGCTAAACCTAAAATGATTTTTTTCATCGCTTCTCCTTAAAATTTTACGAAAGTATATTCTTTCGTCTTTTAATAATCACTAAAATTTAAAATGCGAACGGGGCGCTCCGTTTTAAAATTTTTTACCGAAATCCTGCTAAAATGTGCTTCTAAACCAAACGAAAAGAAACTTTGCGGCGCGTAAATTTACACGCAAAAGCGTGCCGCGTGGAATTTAAATAAAAATTTAAAAGGAAAATTTTAAAGATGAACGAAACCGGCTATCTAGCGGGCATGGAGGATATCGGAAGCGAGACAATGGAGCGTACGCTTGCCCTGCGCGAGGGCTTTTGCGAGGAGGCGAGCGAGGCTGACGTGCAAAGGGCGATCGGTGCGAAAAATAGAAGTCTGCGCGATTTTGCCGCGCTACTAAGCGTGCGTGCGGGCGAGCATTTGGAGCAGATCGCGCAGGTCGCAGCGCGCGAAAAGGCGGCGCATTTCGGTAGCAACGTTGCCGTTTTCACGCCGATTTACATCTCCAATTACTGTGACAATCTCTGTGTTTACTGCGGCTTTAACTGCAAAAATAAAATTGCGCGCGCAAGGCTTGATGAGGCGCAGCTAAAGGCGGAGTTTGAGGCGATCGCGGCGAGCGGGCTGGAGGAAATTTTAATCCTCACGGGCGAGAGCGAGAAAAACAGCCCCGTGCGCTACATCGGGCGCGCCTGCGAGCTCGCGCGGCAGTATTTTAAGGTAATCGGCGTCGAAATTTATCCGATAAACTCCGCCGATTATGCCTATCTGCATGCTTGCGGCGTCGATTTCGTCACCGTTTTTCAAGAAACCTACGATCCCGCGCGCTACGCACAGCTGCATCTTGCGGGCAACAAGCGCGTTTTTGCGTATCGCTTCGCAGCCCAAGAGCGCGCGATTAGAGGCGGTATGCGCGGCGTAGGCTTTGCAGCGCTTTTGGGGCTTGGGGACTTCCGCCGTGATGCCTTTGCTACGGGCGTGCACGCGTGGCTGCTTCAGCGCAAGTACCCGCGCGCCGAGATTGCCTTTTCGGTACCGCGCCTCCGCCCGATTATCAACAACGACAAAATAAACCCGAAAGACGTCGGCGAGCGCGAGCTGTTGCAGGTGATGTGCGCGTATCGGCTGCTGCTGCCAAGTGCACAGATCACGATCTCCACGCGCGAGAGGGCGGGCTTCCGCGATAACGCGATCAGGATCGCGGCGAGCAAAATTTCGGCTGGCGTGAGCGTCGGTATCGGCGGGCACAGCGAGCAGAGGGGCGACGAGCAGTTCGAGATCAGCGATGCGCGCAGCGTAAGCGAGGTCTGCGAGGCGATCCGCGGCGGCGGGCTGCAGCCGCTGATGAGCGAGTATATCTATGTGTGAGGCGCGAAATTTCGCCGCGTGCACGGATGAAATTTGCGGCGCCGGACGCGAGATTTGGGGCGCTAGGCTCGAGGGTGAATTTCGTGCTACCCGGCGCAGAAGTAAAATTTGTAGCGTAAAATACGACGCGAAATTTTACGTTGCCGCACGCGGCGATAAAATTGATGGCGCCATGATGGATGATAAAATTTTTGGCGCCGCGCTAGTTCGCGCGGGAAATTTTGAGATACAAAATGCGCGTGTAAATTTAAGACCTCGGAACACATACGCGGATTTAAAATTTAAGGGTAGCGCAAATTCCAAGCCCGCGGGTGACGTAAATTTTAAATTTAAAAACGGCGCGAGCTTCGGGTTCTTATGCTGCGGCAACGCAAGGCCGATAAAATCTAATGGTTCGGCAGATGCTTTAAACTCTAGCGGCGCGAACAAAATTTTAGCCTCCATCTGGACGGGCAGAATTTTAAGATCTGGCATCTCGGCTATGGATTTAGCTTTCGATGCGGCGGCGAAGAATTTTATTTCTAGCGGCGCTACGAGAATTTTAAGCTCTAGCGCGGAGGTGGGAATTTTGGATTCAATCCTGGCGAATAAAATTTTAAACCCTAGCGCTGCAGGTGAAATTTCAAAACCAAATGCTGCGGGCAAAATTTTAAGCCCCTGTGCTGTGCCATCCACGGGCGCGGATTTTGGGCTTAAAGGAGCAAGCGGATGCTAGATTTTGAGCTTGCTTCGCGCATTACGATCATCACAAATCGCGCGCTCTGCGGCGGCGATGCGGCACTGCTTGTGCGTATAGCAGATTTTGCCACGGCGGGCGTAGGCGAGATCGTCGTGCGCGAAAAAGACCTGAGCGAGAAAGCTTACGCAGCGCTGTTTGGTAAAATTTTACTCGCTTGTGAGAACGGATTTTGTGCGGATACGGTCCGCGCGGACGAAATTTTTGCAAATGAAGCTCGTACCGCTAAATTTGGCGAAACCCATGCTTTCACGAGTGAATTAGACGCGAGCGCGGCCTACGCGGATAAAATTTTGCTCTGCGAGCGCGACGAGGACGAAGTTTCTCCAAAAAAGCTCCATTTGGGCGGCGGCAGGAGCGGGCTTTGCGCGGATGCGGCCCGTAGGCACGGTGCCGCTACAGATGAGATACGGTCTAAAAATTCCGCTCGTGTTTTAGATGAAATTCTGTCTGAAAATTTTACAGGCACTGCAAACTGCGCGAATGATAGCGCACCGGGCGAGATTTCGCTTCGCGGCGCCGTATGCGAAACGAAACCTGCGGATGAGATCGCGCAGAGCGTAGTAAATGCGGAAGGTATGCAGGGTGCGCAAAGTACAGAAAATGCGAATGATGTGCATAGTGCAAAAAA
>ERZ772957.1812-NODE-1812-length-13066-cov-8.702329_pt1 | contig 13066 bp, 18 predicted proteins | sample MGYA00580682_ERZ772957 | MGnify/ENA primary metagenome ERZ772957 (study PRJEB29015, sample SAMEA2737921) | human oral metagenome | biome: human oral; feature: human-associated habitat; material: dental | place: China | collected 2025 ...
GATGCACAGTGAGACGAGCAGCGCCGTCACGGGGACGATGACCGCGTCGGCGGACGAGACCGCCCCGGCGAGGGCGTCGGCGTCGCCGAGGGGCTGGGCGGAGTCGAACAGCGTGAGGCTGCCCCAACCGGGGACCGCGTGGTCGAGGTGGGCGGCGGTGTCGATGAAACAACGCAGTGCACCCGGGTAGTGGGTGATCGCGACGATCCTCATGGTGCTCCTTCCGTTTCCCGGTTCTCCGGCGGTGCCGCGTTCACCCGGTGCCGCGGGACGATCACCGGATGGCCGGCGCTGGGGTCGGTGGTGACCCAGGCGTTCACGGCGAAGTTTCGTTCGATCTGACCGGCGGACAGCGCCTCGGCCGGGACGCCGTCCGTCCGGACCCGGCCCTCGCCCATCACGACGCAGCGGTCGCAGTAGCGGGCGGCCTGGGCCAGGTCGTGCAGTACCGTGATGACGGTGAGACCGCTGCGCTGGTTCAGGTCGCGGATCAGCTCCAGCACATCGAGCTGGTGGGCGATGTCGAGGTAGGTGGTGGGTTCGTCCAGCAGCAGCACCTTCGGCTGCTGGGCCAGGGCCATGGCAATCCAGACGCGTTGCCGTTCGCCGCCCGACAGGGACGCCACCAGCCGGTGGGACAGGTGGGCAACCCCGGTGACGGCCATGGCCTCCTCGATCGCGGGGTCGCGCCCGGAGGGGTTCAGCCGCCACCAGGGCAGATAGGCGTAGCGTCCGTAGCCGATGAGGCGCCGCACCGTGACGTCGCCGCTGACCTGGCCGCCCTGCCACACGACCGCCATCACCCGGGCGAGACCCGCGGGGGACAGCGCCCGGATGGGAGCGTCGTCGAGGCGCACCTCCCCCGCGTCGGGACGCAACGCGCCGCTGAGGGCCCGGATGAGGGTGGTCTTGCCGCAGCCGTTGGGCCCGAGAATGCCGTGCACCCGGCCCGGTGCGAAGTCGAGGTCGATGCCGTCCAGGATGCGCCTGCCGCCCAGGCTGAGCCGCAGCCCGCGGGCGCTGATCCGCGCCGTCATCACAGGGCCCTTCGCAGCAGGAACAGGAAGAAGGGGACGCCCAGCACCGCCATCATGATCCCGACGGGGATCTCGACCGGGCTGAACAACGTCCGGGAGACCGTGTCGCTGATGGTGACCAGGGCGGCCCCGAGGACGATCGAGCCGGGGATCAGCAGGGCGTGGCTGGTGCCGACGACCAGGCGCACGATGTGGGGCACGATCAGGCCGACGAAGCCCAGCAGGCCCACGGCGCTGACGGCGCTCGCCGCGAGCAGGGCCGCGACCGCCGTCAGTGCCAGGCGGTTGGCCTGCACGTTCATGCCGAGGCCGCGGGCGACGTCGTCGCCGAGCACGATGACGTCCAGCCGCCGCACGGTGAACAGCGCCACCGTGAGCATGGCCACCGAATAGGGCCACAGCTGCTGCCACTCGGACCAACCCTTGAGGGTCATGGCGCCGTTCATGAACATCAGCGCCCCCTGGATCCGGTCGGAGAACAGCACCATGACGGCGCTGATCCCGGCCGCGCACAGCGCCGAGACCGCGACCCCGGCGAGGATCACCCGGATCGGCTGGATGCCGCCACGCCAGGCCAGCACATAGATGACGATCGCGGCCGCCATGGCGCCGAGGAAGGCGACCAGCGGAACCAGCCCCTGATACTGCGGGAAGACCAACAGCACCGAGATCCCGGCCAGCCCAGCCCCGGACGACACCCCGATGATCCCGGGGTCGGCCAGCGGGTTGCCCATCACCGCCTGCAGGATCGCCCCGGAGGTGGCCAGGTTCATGCCGACCAAGGTGCTCACCAGCATGCGGGGCAACCGGATGTCCCACACCACCCGCTGCCACTGCACGTCCCCGGAGCCGGTCAGCGCGGCGGCGACCTGGCCCGGGCTGAGGCTCAGGGTGCCGCTGCCGATCGCGAACAGCATCCCGGCCAGCAGCAGGACGCCGAGACCGGCGAAGACCAGGGCCCGGTACCAGGTGCGTTCCCGCAGGCCCGGCTGGGCATGGACGGCCGCGACCGCCATCAGGGCTCCACCGGGGCGCCGAAAACCTCCGGGTGGACCGTGGCGGCCAGGTAGGCGAGCGCGTCGTCGTAGTAGGGCCCGGCGTTGAACAGGAAGTACTGCTGTGGGAGATAGCTGATGCGTCCCTCCCGGATGGCATCGATGGCCTTCCAAGCGGGGTTCTGGTCAAGCTGGGTCTGGAGGGTCTGCCGGGCGAGGTCGTTGTTGCCGACCATGGACGTGACCAGCACGTGGTCAGGCTGCCGGGCGACGATGAACTCGATGTCGAGCGGGGTGGTCTCCGACCCGGGGTTGTCGGGGGTCGCGCCCGAGGCGATGTTGGTGAGGCCGAGGTCGTTGGCCATCTGCCCGGCGATGCTGTTGTCGAGTTTCACCGAGATGGTGTCGGCGGTGACGAACAGGATGGCCACCGACATTGGTTTCTTCGGGGCCTTGGCCAGGATCTCGTCGTAGCGCGCGTCGATGGCGGCGAGGCGCTGCCCCGCGAGTTCCGGGTTGCCGCCGAGCACCCCGAAGGCGCGGTAGACCTGCTGCAGGTCGCGGTGGGAACGGACCCGCAGCAGCACGGTGGCGATCCCCAGGTTCTGGTAGGCCGCGGCGGCCGAGTCGTGGACTCCTTCGATGCCGACCACCAGGTCGGGGTTGAGTGCCGCCACGGCCTCGGTGTCCGTGGCGTAGGGCAAGCCGACCGAGGGCAGCGCCATGATCTTCTCGGCGTGTTCGCTGGCGAGGCGGAGGTTGCCGGTGAGCTCGGGGCGTCCGACCGCGGTGCCGCCCGCGTCGTACCAGATGTTGAGGGGCGTACCGGAGAGGAAGACCACCCGTTCGGGACGTTTCTCCAGTTTCACGCTCCGCTTGGCGGTATCGGTCACGGTGAGGGGGAAGGAGTCCCCGGACAGGCTGATCGAACCCGCCTCGGCCGGGCTGGCCGAGGGCATCTCGGGCGCGCTGGACGCGGAACTGCACGCGGCGGCCAGGCTCAGCACGGCGAGCAACAAGAGACTCAGGCAGCGTCGCAGCACGGGGCTGGTCCTTTCCGGAACCGGTTTGGTCCAAGTTTTGGGCAACAAATCGCGGAGAGTGTGTTGGTAGGTGGATCTTCACGAGGATCGTCGTGGTGGCCCGGCGAGACGGACGCGGGTGATCGCGCTGGATCGTGCGGTCTCGATGGGACGGCGAAGCCAGAGCTTCACCGGGACGAGCGCAGCAGATTCCACCCATCCGAATACTCTTTTAGGCAAGACTAATCTATCTTCGGGTTGGCGGGTGCGGGCCAGCAGCTCGGTCTCACCATGCGTAGAACGGCGCAGGGGTCTGCCCGCCAGGCCCGGTGAGCGCCCTGCGGGCCGGCCCACAGCGACTGACCCGGCTTGAAGCCCCGTCCTGGTCGACGAGCGGCAGAACGTGCCCCCCGTGTGGGACGTCGTGCGGCGCGAGGTGGACCTCATAGTGCAGGGCTCCGCGGGTGAGCCGGTGGGTCCTGGCGGCCTCACCGCAGGTGTGACGCCAGCAATGCTCATCGACCCCCAGCACGGTGACCCCGTAGAACCGAGCAGGGTAATCGATCAACACCCGCTTGCCTTCAGCGATGATCGCATCGTTGGCGGTGTCTCATGCGACACCGAGCCCCTCGGCGGCCTGAAGTCACGTGTTAACCGGTCACCTTCAACCCGAGTCCGTCAAGCCGGCAGAACATGGTCAGATCAGGCGCGCTGAAGGTAGCGTTGGACACGTCGAGGTCTTCCAGATGAGTGGTGTGAGAGCTTCCATCCTCGGGAGGCCTCGACCCCCTCACCCAGCAGCCACGCCGGAACCCCTACCCACACCCTCGTTTGGGAAGAGCCCCATATGCCTGCCATCACGCCCGTCCCCCCACGCGTTTCAGCAGGAGTCACGGGGCTTGGTTCGGATGCCCCTCGACCTCCTGGAGTTTCCGGCGCTGCAGTCGGCGGACGCGAATGACCTGGACGATGAGGTCGACGGCCACGAACCCCACAGCGAGGGCGGCGGCCCCGATGAAACGGGAACGCGGATACAGAAAAACGCAGATCAGGAATACCCCGATCCCCTGGAACAGATACAGCTTCACCGAGGTTTTGTTCCACAGATGGCCCTTGATGGAACCATCCCAGTACTTCCATCTCCTTCCCATCATGCGATGATACCTGCTCCGGCAACAAGGATCACTCCACCGGGGACCCAGAACTCCGGCCACGATCGGCCGGTAACGCGTGCAGCTCCCCTCACACGGCATTCATTTATCAGCACCCGAGAGGAAACGAATGTGGAGCCGAATCCGAATTCTGCCCCATAGGACCGCATTGCGGTTTGCTGATCCCGCATCCCACCATGCCTCATGTAAATCGTATATCTTTTCTTCGTTCGTTGACAGAGGAAGCCACCTGCCGCATCTGCCGTCGCTGTAGAGGTATCGCGGCGCCGCGATACCTCTACGCGCGGGCGAGAATGATGCCTTGCGGCACCATTCTTCACCGATGCGGGCGGTTCGGATACTTGCGACGCAGTCGACGAAGATGGATTGCCCAGACGATCTGATAGACGACACATTCCACGACCACCATCGCAATCCCCACGATTGCGGCCCCGAGGAACCGGGCAGGCGGGAACAGCACAGCAACGACCACGAACGTCCCAATTCCTCGAAACAGGTAGGCACCCACCGACGGCGTGTATATTCGAAGATGGTCTTCGACGGATCCGAACCAGCTCTTCGTTTTCCTTGTCATTGTGATCTCATTCCGCCATCGGCAGCCGAAACGCTACCACTGTTACCAGAATGTTATCACCGAAGTGACCAAAGTCGCGACAGTTCCCCACGGATTCAGTCTGACGACCTATTTGATGCCGATCTTGGCGGCGTGTTTAGAGACTTCCTTGCCGAGGTAACGCGCGAGCGCTCCCCGGTTCCACTGGGAGACCCATGTGCGGAACAACTTCCAGTCAAAATCAATGAATCCGATGAATGGATTGACTCCCTTAACCACGCACGAGGCGTACTCCTGAACTCCTTCTACCCCGGGGCTGCAGGGAGGCGTGGCGTTGCCTTTGGCAGCTTCGTAGTCGATGCGCAGTTTGCCTTTGGCGTCTCGAATCACCACCTGATTTAACAAAGTGGTCAGGTCCTGCCTCAATTCCTGCGCCTAGGCGTCGGTGAACTCGCCGTTCTCGCCGCAGGATGCTGTTGAGGTGCCGTGGTCCGCGCTGGCCTCGGTCATGGGCGCCGCGAGCATGTTGCACTCCCGAGCAACGCCAGAATGTATTTGATGATGTTCTTCATACCAGCTCCATTTTCGTTGGCTGTCTTCCCCTGCACTTCCCGGCGATCCGGTCAGTATGCGGGGGCGCCACATCAAGTAGCTGACAGGATTTCCTCGGCTCCGGGGTTCGATAACGGCTCCCCGACACGTGGCGGATGAGAGCTGAACCCTGGGCTGGTCGCAGTTCCCGTGCTCCTGGGGTGGTCGGGTGAGTGCTCGGGCAGTCCATGGCGACACTCCACCAGCGGAAGCCTTCACCTACACCGTTAATCGGTTGGCCCCGTCGTTCATGCGGAACATGCCAGAGGTATAAGGCAGACTGGTGCACGGAGCCGAACGCAGAGGAGGGGCCGTGACGACCGTCCGTGTTGACATCGCTCCCAACCTGTTGCGCTGGGCCGTGAGACGGGCGTGCTGGGACGAGGAAGCTGTCCGTAAACGTGCGCCCAAGCTTGACGCGTGGATCGACGGGACTGCACGTCCCACTCTCAAGCAGGTGGAGAAGTTCGCTGCCGCCACCCACGCACCCTTCGGGATGCTCTTCCTGCCCGAGCCGCCGGTTGAGGACATCCCCATCCCAGACATGCGGACCATTCGCGACGCCGGAGTCCGCGAGCCGTCTGCCGACCTGCTGGAGACGATCTATCTGTGCCAGAGACGCCAGGACTGGTACCGTGACGACGCCCTCGACTCCGGGGCGACCCCGCTCAGCTTCGTGGGATCGACAACCCTCTCCACTCCGGCGGAGGAGGCCGCCGCTCGTATTCGTGCCGCGCTCCGTCTCGACGAGCGGTCTGTGTCCAACTGGTCCACTGCGTTGACAGATCTCATCGAGCGCACCGAAACCATGGGTGTCCTGGTCATGGTCAACGGGATCGTCGGCTCGGACACCCACCGCAAGCTCGATCCGGAGGAGTTCCGGGGGTTCGCCCTGGCCGATGACATCGCCCCGCTTGTCTTCGTCAACGGGGCGGACACCAAGGCCGCGCAGATCTTCACCCTCGTTCACGAGCTCGCCCACCTGTGGCTGGGGTGCACTGCGCTCTCCGACGCAGCTGCGGGCGCTGCGCAAGGAACGAAAGAGGAGGAGCGCTGGTGCAACCAGGTTGCCGCGGAGGTCTTGGTACCTCTCGACTCGCTCCGGTCGGAACGGCCAAGGAGCTGTGCTGAAGACGAGCTGGACCGTCTGGCGTCCCGCTACACAGTCAGCACCCTCGTCGTGCTCGCCAGACTCCGGGATGCTGGGTATCTCACGCGGGACGAGTACAAGACCCGATACGAGACCGAGCGTCAGCGCGTCATGGATCTCATGGATTCCCAGGAGAATCACGGTGGGGGCGGGAACTACTACCACACCCAGCTGCGACGCCTTGGGCTCCCCTTCACCCGAGCTGTGATCTCCGCAGCCCTGGAGGGACGAACGACCTACCAGGATGCCTACCGGCTGCTCGGGACCGTTAAGCACTCGACCTTCGAGGGGCTGGCGGAGAGAGCAGGACTAGCGTGAAATACCTCGTAGACGCCAACGTCCTCATCGAGGCAAAGAACCGCTACTACGCCTTTGACATCGCTCCCGGCTTCTGGAAATGGCTCAACCAAGCACACGCTCAAGGCACGGTATCCAGCCGGGTCAAGATCCCTGACGCCTGCCAAGGACTTGAAGTCCATTGGGTCAACACCTTTGAAATGCTACGTAGCACCGGTGTCACCCTTGACCTTCCCGGCGCTGCCCACTAAGTCGAAGAGAGGAACATCGGATCATCCAACCACCAATGCTTCCATCCGTTTAGAAATGCAGCACAGTCCCACTCCCACAGCCCACGAATCACACACCATGACGCCTCAGACATCTCCCGCGCCCACCAACGCCCGCAGCATTCCAGCACCCCCGGAGCCCGGCCAGGTTGTCCAGGTTCGTGGCGCGGTCTGGGCGGTCACGAACGTCGCCGTTCAGGGACTACCCCGCAGCTCCGCCGATGACGGCGTGCCCCGCCTCGAGCACGTCGTCTACCTTCCAGCGTAGCGATATCGGTAGCGTTGAGGCTGTAGTGGAACTCGCTGTTGTTGTCGCCGTCGTCGTTGCCGAGCAGATCGATCTCGATCAACCCGGGTCGGGTGTCGTTCCAGGCGGCCCAGGTTTTCATCGGGATCGAGGACTTCAGCAGGCTGCTCGGTTTGGTATGGATGGTCCTTGCCGGGACGAGCAGGCCTTGCAGGTAGGGCTTGAGGTGGCGGTCCATGGTGGTTGGTGACATGGTCAGTAGCAGAGGGCCTTGGTGTCCTCGGTCATGCCGAGCTGGTCGAGGCCTTCCAGCGCGGCTAATAGCCGGGGCCAAGCACTTCGAGGCGATGCCGTCGAGTAGCACCCAGCACCGCACTAACGCGTCGGTGACCTCCGGGCCGTAGCGCAGCACGCGTTCACGGGGCGCGTGTGGGCCGGGCAGCTCACCAGCCGCTGCCCGGCGCAGCATCTTGCGGGCATGGTCACGATGCCAGCCCGTGACCGTCACCACCGCATCCACTCAGGGGCCCCAGTGCGGGCATCTAGCTTGAGTCAACTCGGAAGCTGGCGTCAGGGTGGGATAGTGATACGCTGGGAGTCCTATTAAGACTTCTTTGAACTGTCTGACATCGAACTCGACGAGACCAGCGGTGCGGCTGGCAGTGGCTTGGTCGGCACCTTCGGCTGCTGATGCGTCCCGTGGTATTCGGGCTGGACAGTCTGTGCTTTTGTTTCTCCCCCACCCGGGCTGCAAGAGCTGACCCCTGATGGGGGAGAGTGGCACCCTCCCCCATCTTCGCCCCCACAGAATCGGAGTCATTGATGAGCAACAGAGCTAGTGTTGCCGCACTCATCCTGATCGCACTGTTCGGAATTTTTTCCTTTGTCTTTCTCGGCAACAGAGCGTTCGCCATCGGGGCCGTTGTGGCGATTTCGCTTGTGGCAATCGCGCGGATCGTCAGGATCTGGGCGTTCAAACCCTGACCTCACGGATTTCACCCACCCCCTCGCCGCAGCAAACTGAAGCGACCTGGCATACCCGTCCCCCGTCTTCCTTGGTGGCTCGCCTCTGGCCTCTTGGAGCGCCTCGGTGAACCCACCGAAATTGATGCCGCTCTCGGCGCACAGCGCTGAACTCGCTGGATGCAACTGCCTTCTCTCCGCGGCGCGGACGACGTGGACGCCGTCCTTGCCCCCTTGGGGGTCACTTCCACATTTCTCTGCGCTCTTCTGGGTGAAACTCCGGCATCCTTGGCGCGTCGCCTGCTGCAAGGACCCGCGCCCAAGTGGTATCTGCATTTCAACAGCTCTGGGAGCAGGGTGAGCGCTGCCCCGGCATCGTCTCGGGAGCGGCCGGATCATTGCTGCTCGCTCGTTCCTCACCTCCCAGCAACGCAGCCGAGGACTTGGCTCACGCGGCCGCCACCCGACTGAAGGCACTCGCATTGTGGGACCACGATCGCGCGTCGTGGGCGAGCGACTTGGCACAGGGAGAACTCTTGGTCGGCTTCTCACACGGAACCTCGGGTATCGCTGTCGGCTTCCGCGAACAGATACAGCTTCACCAAGGTTTTGTTCCACAGTCGGCCCTTGATGGAGCCATCCCAGAGACTTATCCACGGCGACGTATTGGCCAGCGAAACCCTTGGTCAGAGCACATTTGAGGACGGCTGCGAATAAGCCTCCCAGCGCTTCCATCTCCTTCCCGTCATGCGATGCCACCTGCCGGAGCAGCGACGGTCGCTCCGCCGAGAATCCAGCGCTCCAGTAGCGGCCGGCCGGTAGCATGTGCCCATGGCTGTGGAGATCGAGCCGCTCTTCCCCACCGATCGGTGTGACTGGGACGAGTTCACACGGTTCATGCTGGAAAACACCTTTCCCTTCCATGTGAATCCGTCCCCGACCCGGGAAGAAATCGAATCACGAAAAGCGGACGGGGGTTTCGCCCCTCCCGAGCACGCGCTTCTCGCCGTGCGGGTCGGGGGCGGTCTCGTCGGGGTCGTGGGGCTCGATGATCTCGACGGCGATGCACCATTGTTCGACATCCGTCTCGCCGACGGGATGCGCGGAAGGGGTTGGGGGAGGAAAACGGTCCGCGAACTCGTTCGCCATCTGTTCGACACCTATCCACGGATCACGCGAGTCGAGGCACAGACACGCGACGACAACATCGCGATGCGCCGGGTCCTGCTCCACAACGGTTTCGTCAAGGAGGCGCATTATCGAAGGACGTGGCCGGTGGCGGGCGGTTCGCCGCGGGATTCCGTCGCCTACGGATTGCTCCGGTCGGACTTCGAGACCGGCCGGACCACACCGCTGGTGTGGGACGACCTCCAGGCGTAATTTCCCACCGCAGAGACCACGTCCCGGCTCCGGCTCCACCCCGGAATCCCGCTTACGCTCCCACGGTTCGCTTGCCTTACGGTCATACGCCTGCGCTGTAGCGCAAGCATTCGCCCGCAAGACAAGCATTCCCGCCGGGAAGACAAGCGGACGCCGGGAAGACTGGCAGGCGACGAGAAGGCCAGCACACCACAAGAAGGCAAGCATTTCCACTAGGGGCAGCTACCTCCCGCACCTTCCCTGCTGATTCGCTTGCCTTACGGTCATACGCCTGCGCTGTAGCGCAAGCATTCGTCCGCAAGGCAAGCGTTCCCGTCGGGAAGACAAGCGGACGACCGTAAAGCTGGCGTTCCCGCCGGGGAGACCGGCGGACGACGGGAAGGCTGGCGGACCTGTGATGGGGTGCGGGTGAATGCCGTGCGGACGAACGCCCCGGCAAAGTAGAAACCCCCGGTGCGGGCACCGGGGGTTCGAGCAATGCGACTGTGGCGGTGACGGTGGGATTTGAACCCACGGTGGCTTGCACCACACTCGCTTTCGAGGCGAGCTCTTTCGGCCGCTCAGACACGTCACCGCCGATGAGCGTATCCCAGCCCGGCCCTGCGGACAAATCCGCTCTTCCCTCAGCCGACCACGACCTCGAAGGTTCCGACCCGGTCCGCGATCCCCGCCGCCAGGTCCTCGATCATCCCGACATCGTGGAGACGATCCCGCCAGTTTTCCGGGATTCCGCTGCGCCCGTACAGCGCCCCCGCCAGCTGCCCGTAGATGGCCCCGACGGTGTCGGCGTCGTCGCCCAGGTTCACTGCCAGCAGCGCCCCTTCGAGGAAGTCGTCGGTCCTGGCGAGGGCCCACAGCGCCGCCTCCAGGCTGTGCAGCACGTATCCCGACGACGAGATCTCGTCGCGTTCCTTGACCCGATAGGAGCCGCGCAGGATCGTCGCCAGGTCGGGGTTGGTCACCTGCTCGGCCAGGTCGGCGGCCAGCACGTACAGCTCCGTGCGCGACGCCCCCTCGATGGCGGCCGCGATCAATCTGCCGTAGGCCCCGCACGCCTCGACACACTCGACGGCGGGATGGGTGGTGCGGGAACTGTCGGCGGAGAACCGTCCCGCGGCATCGGGGTCGTCGCAGAAGGCCATCGCGACCGGCGCCAGGCGCATCAACGACCCGTTGCCCGCGCTCATCCCACCGACCGACTCGCGGTAGGGCTCCCCGGTTGCCTCGAACTCCTCCAGGGCGGCGCGGGTCTGGTTGCCGATGTCGAAGCACCGGCCCGTGCTGCTGAGGTACCCGTCTCGGTACCAGCGGACGAACCGGGCCAGCTGGTCGCGGGGATCGTAGGCCCCGGTCTCGGTCAGGCTCGCTGCGATGCACAGCGCCATCGACGTGTCGTCGGTCCACTGCCCGGGCGCGAGATCGAACACCCCTCCGCCCACCATGTCGGTAACGGGCGGGAAGGAGTCGCGGGCCTGGAACTCGACGGCGGTACCCAGGGCATCACCCACCGCCAGCCCCAGGAGACTGCCCAGAAGTCGGTCACGCCATGTGTCGCTGATCGCCATGACCTCACCCTAGGGGACCCGCGGGTTATGGCGACTACGTCTCACGCATCCCGCAGTCATCCCCGCAGGGGCCATCGCCTCCCCTGCCCAGGGCGGCCGCGGATGTGGCGCAGCAGGCGTCTCCGCGCCAGGCCTCGACGCCCTCGCGAACAGCGAATCCGGCGATGACCAGGGCCGCCACGGGATCGGCCCAGGTCCAGTCGAGCAGGCTGTTCAGCACGAGACCGACCAGCAGTGCTGCGGAGAGGTAGGAACACACGAGGGTCTGTTTCGAGTCGGCGACCGCGGAGGCCGAGCCGAGCTCACGTCCGCAGCGTCGTTCGAACCAGCTCAGGAACGGCATCACCACCAGGCTCAGTGCGGCGAGCACAATTCCGACGGTCGAATGCTCCGGTTCGCGCACACCGGTCAGCGAGAGGATGGCCTCCGTGGTGACGTAGACCGCCAGGGCGAAGAAGGAGATCGCGATCACCCGCAGTGCCGTTTTCTCCCGGCGTTCGGGATCGGACGAGGCGAACTGCCAGGCAACCGCCACCGCGGAGAGCACCTCCACGACCGAATCCAGGCCGAATCCGATCAGGGCGGCGGACGACGCCTCACCCCCCGCCGCGAGGGCGACGAAGGCCTCGATGACGTTCCAGGTGATCGTGAGCGCGACGACGATCCTGATCCGTCGCTGCAGGGTCGCTTTCCTACCGGGCTCCAAGGCTTCCGCCGTCACCGGGAAACCCCCGCGACGCGGCAGCAGGGTGATTCCGCGCAGGCAACGTCATCGACGATCAGGGGGAGCTCCGCCCGCGAAGCAATGGTCAGCATACGCCGACCCTACAGCGACCACCGACCCGAGGGCGCTGCGCTACAGCCGGGCCGGCTTGTCGGATCGTGTTCCAGGACCGCTCCGTCCACCCCAATGACCAACCATCGGGGTCGTGGACCACGAACTACCTCACTCCCAGTTCGACCCGAACTGCTCCGGTGCGATGAGCGCGCAACGACATGTGGTGTTTCACGTTGCGAGCTGTAGATCCGTGTGGCCGAAATCGTCTCCCTTGTACAGCAGGGCCTCACCCAGATCCTTTGCCAGCGCATAGGTGATGCAGTCGCCGAAGTTCAACTTCGCAGGATGTCCGCTGCCTCGTCCGAATCTCTGGTGGGCTTCCTGGGCCAGCCGGGCCTGGTGAGGCGTGAACGGCACGACGTCGACACCAAGACCCGATAGAACAGCATCCAGCGTTGGACCTGCGTTGGATACGCCTTTGCTCGCCAGTACTGTCGCCAGCTCCAGATAACTCGGGGCAGACATGAGCGCACCGTGTTTCTCGAGCACTGCGCGGAAATGCTCTCCTTCCGGCTCTCTCAGGAGGATTGCCGCGATGGCCGACGGATCCACGATCATCGGGGAAGTCCCGTGCTCGGGTCGTACAGGGAATCGAAGTCCAAAGGCCCCTCCGTCGCGCTCAGCTCCAGGTACACCCGCTCCAGCAGTTCATCCAGCCCAGAGTGAGCACCTTCGGCATCCAGTTTCCCGAGCAGATCCGTAATCGCCTTCTCCACCACCCGCGTCTGGCTGAGGCCAGTCCTGGAAGCGGCCTCGCGCACCAAGTCATGGATGCGCTCATCCTTGATGTTGAGACTCATGGCATGATTCTACCTTTGCGCGCACACTTTCTACCATTTGCTTCCAGGTGCCAGCCCTGTCCTCCACGGCGCCGGAACAAGACGCCCAGGGCCACCCGCACACACCTGCGCCCCGCCCACACTCCCGCGATTCGCCTGCCTTACGGTCATTCGCTTGCGCTGTAGCGCTGGCGTTCGACCACAAGAC
>ERZ772957.1815-NODE-1815-length-13057-cov-15.704892_pt1 | contig 13057 bp, 12 predicted proteins | sample MGYA00580682_ERZ772957 | MGnify/ENA primary metagenome ERZ772957 (study PRJEB29015, sample SAMEA2737921) | human oral metagenome | biome: human oral; feature: human-associated habitat; material: dental | place: China | collected 2025 ...
GCTTTTCGGCGACGATGCCGATGATGCTGCGCGTGCCGATGTCGAGCGCGAAGATGGGCTCGCCGTGCGGCTTTTTCTTCGCGCTCGGCGCCGTGTCGGCTGTGGGGTCGGCGTCGTCTTCGCGGGCGGGGCGCTTCGTCGTCTTGGCGGCGGCTTTCGTGCTCTTGCCGCGCGTCGTTTTGGTGCTGCCTTTGGCGCCCGTTTTCGTGCTGCTCTTCGTGCCGGGCTTTCTGCCGCGCTTCTTTGGAGCGGGCGCTGCCGCCTCGATCACTGTTTCGTCAGACTCTGCTGTCGTCTGCGTTTCTTTCGGCGCTGCCTCCTGCATCTCTTTGGCGGGCACGGCGGAGGTCGGTTCTTTGGCAGCCTCTTCGCCGCCCGGAACGGCGCTTTCCGTGGACGCGTCTGCAGTAGCGATGACTTCCGCTTTTTTCTGCTTCACTTCTTCTGCTTTTGCCGAGGTCTTTCTTGTTCTAGGCATCGAATGGCTCCTTTGCTTTTCTTTTCCGCAAATACAGGAAACTTCCTTAAATTTAACTTGCGAAAATAGGTTTATCGAGGTTTTTAGAAGGTTAATTCTTTTATTTCGCGAATACTATAAAGGAATCCTGTTTTTGACAGGAAAATTTATATAAATTTTCGCATAGGGAGAAGGGATTTATATGACAGGCAACAGGGAGGTCATCACCGGCAGCGACTTCAAACGCATGTTGAGCGGCGCTTACGGGGAGTTCCTTCTGGAATACGAGGGGATCGATGCGCTGTCGAGGCAGAAGTTCAAAGAGAAGTCGGCGCTTCCGGGCACGCATGTGCTGCGCACGATGGGGGCGGCGGTCATGCCGCTCGTCGATACGAAGGACGAGAGCATCGGTGGTCTTTCGCGGCGCGTCGCGAGCGCGGCGGTGCTCGGTGCGCGCAGTACGGCGGGCGTCGTGCTTGCACAGCTCCTGCGCGGCATCGCGAAGGGGCTGTCGGGAAAGAACGACGCGACTTCGTCGGAATTCGGCAAGGCGTTCCAGTACGGCATTCTCTACGCGCAGCGCGTGCTGCCGCCGACGGTGGAAACGGTGCTCGTCGCCGCTGCCAAGGCGGTGGCGAAGGGCGCGTACCATGCGGTGCGCGCGAATCTTCCGATATCGGAGATCCTGCAGGCAGCGATCGACGAAGGCAGGAAAGCTCTGGCGGAGGAAAAGCGCGAAGAGCCGGGGGCGCTCGTCATGCAGACGTTTTTGCAGGGCTGTATGAAGGGGCTCGACGGGCACTTCGTCTCGCCGGCCGTGAGCCTGTCTCTCGGCGTGGGCGAAGATCGGCTCTCGATTCCCGACCCGCGCCGCGACCTCGTGCGCCCGTACTGCGTGACGTTCCGCATCGTCGGAAGCAAGGCGCGTGCGCGTGATGTCGAGCATCGCCTGCAGGAGGAGTGCCGCTTCGTCGCCGTCGTGCACGATGAGCGATCTCTGCTCGTTCATGTGCACACCGATCATCCGGGCGCCGTCGTCGAGCAGGCGATCGGCTGGGGCAAGCTGCAGTCGTTCCGCGTGACGGATATGGCGGAGGCGCATGCTCTGACGGCAGACTACGAATCACTGCTTCCCGTCGCGCTCCTCGCCGTCGCGTCGGATGCGGCGCGCGGCCTGCGCCTGACGGAACTCGGCGCGAACGTCATCGTGCCGGGCAGCCGTGAGGAATGCCCGTCGGTAGCAGAACTCCTGCATGCGGCGCACAGCGACCTCGCGCGAACGTATGTGATCGTTGCGAGCGATTCTTCAATGGAGCTTGTGCTGCGCCAGGCGAAGCGCATCCTCGGCGAGCGTGTCGAGCTTGTGCTCGCCAAGGATGAGGCAGAGCAGGACAAGGCGGTCGCCCTCTACGACAAGAAGCGCACCGCCAAGGAGAATGCCAAGGCGATGCGCAAATTGCTGGAATGAAAGCCGTATGATTTAGGTAGTGAGAATGTGCCGGGATGCAGCTTGGCTGAGGTGAGCGAGCTATTTGATAGAGGCGAAGAGCTTCATCAGTGCGTAGGTCATGCCGCCCGCGATCAGAGGCCCGACGGCGACGCCCTTGAAGAAGCACACGCCGATGATCGTGCCGATGATGAGTGCGGCGACGATGTGCGGATCGTTCTTCAGCAGCTCGACGCCGCCGCCGCCCGCCATGGCGGCGAGAACGCCGCAGACGATGGCGGCGACGCCCAAGGGACTCTTGAAGGCGTCGATCATGTTGGCGATGGTCACGTCGCCCGTTGCAATCGGCACGAGGATGGCAGCCAAAAGAAGCACGATGCCCCAGTTCAGCCCATTGACGGAAAGGATGTCGAGCATTGCCGTCAGTCCGAGAAGCTTCAGAACGAGCACGATGATGACGGCATAGGCGACCGTCGTATTGTGACCGATGATGCCGAGGGCGAGGATCAGGAGCAGCATGAGGTATTCGGAATACATGAAGAGCACCTTCTTTGTGTTGATGGAGAGAACATTGCCGTTGAGCCGGCGGATTTTCTATCGTATATATAGTATAGCGGAAAAACGAAGATAAGGAAAGGTGATAAAGCGTGTCAACGACTTACAGCGTAGCGATTCAGTACAAGAAGGAGCTCGGCTACATCGAATACGATGCGGAAAAGAAGGCGGCGACCGTCGTCTTGGATGATGAGGACGGCCGTTGCGCCGTGGAAAAATATCTGGCCGAGAAGCATGAGATCGGCGTGCCGCACGAGAATCTGCGCGACTTCAGCAAGGAAATGATCGACCCGACGGCCGATGTCGAGAGCTTCAAGACAGCTCTGACGCGTCTTTGGGAAGCTACGGACGTCCACGTCGATTGGAGCCGTCCCGTCGACTATGTGAAGGAACATCGCAAGTATTGAGGAATGAAGGGAAATTTTTCTTCGGGGGGACGCTGCTGCGTCCTCTTTTTATTGCCTGTGGACGATTATTGTATTATAATCGTGTTATATGATCGGCAAGGCTTCTGAAATTCCATACGGAGGGAAGGATTTTGGTTTCTCCGATCAAGGCTGTTTGGGAAGGCGTCTTCTTGCACCGCTCCCGTGGAATTTTAGGAGGAATCTTTATGGAAATGGTTCTCGGCTTTCTCGTAATGCTCGGCTGTCTGCTCTTTGGCGTGCATCACGGCGGCATCGGGCTTGCCGTCATCAGCGGCATCGGACTTGCCGTCTACACCTTCGTCTTCGGCTATCAGCCGGGCGTGCCGCCGATCTCCGTCATGTTGACGATCCTCGCGGTTGTCACCTGCGCGGGCTTTTTGCAGACTTCGGGCGGACTCACGGTCATGCTCAAGTATGCGGAGAAGCTTTTGCGCAACAACCCGAAGCAGGTCACGATCTTCGCGCCTGTCACGACGTGGCTCCTGACGGTGCTCTGCGGCACAGGGCACGTCGTCTACACGATGTTCCCTATCATCTACGACGTGGCGATTAAGCAGGGCATCCGCCCTGAGCGCCCCATGGCGGTGTCTTCCGTCGCGGCGCAGATGGGAATATGCGGTTCGCCCGTATCCGTTGCGGTTGTTTCCATCATCGCCTTTATGGCGCAGGCGGGACATCACGTTTCCGTGCTGCAGGTGCTCGGCGTGACGATTCCGGCGACTTTGACGGGCGTCGTCTGCGCGGCGCTCTGGAGCTACCGCCGCGGCAAGGATTTGGAAAAGGATGAGGCGTTCCAAGAGTTCATCAAGGATCCGAAGAACAAGGAGTATGTCTACGGAGAATCGGAGAGCCTGCAGGGGCAGGAATTGCCGCGCTCGTATTACCATGCGATGTTCATCTTCTTCGTCGGCATCCTCGTCATCGCTATCCTTGGCAACGATCCCGACCTTTTGCCGCATTTCCCTGACAAGCTCGGGCAGATGAAGGCGATCGACATGACCGAGGTCATCCAGATGATCATGCTCCTGATTGCAGCCGCCATCCTCCTTTTCTGCAAGGTGAAGGCGAAGGAAGTCGGCAACAGCCAAGTCTTCCGCTCGGGCATGGTCGCTCTGCTCTCCGTCTATGGCGTCGCTTGGATGGCGAACACCTACTTCAGCGCACACATGGCGATTCTCAAGGACTTTCTTGGTGCGACGGTGCAGGCGTATCCGTGGGCTTATGCCATCATCGCCTTCTTCACGTCGAAGCTCGTCAATTCGCAGGCGGCGGCCATCGCCATCGTCGTGCCGATGGCGCTCAACGTCGGCGTCGATCCCGTGCTCATCATGTCGTTCATCTCTGCGTGCTATGGCTACTTCTTCCTGCCCACGTATCCGTCGGATCTTGCGTGCATCGGCTTCGACCGCTCGGGTACGACGCGCATCGGCAAGTATCTGCTGAACCACAGCTTCATGATCCCCGGCCTCATCGGCGTCATCTCCGGCTGCTGCGTAGGCTATGTAGTCGCGCATATGATCTTTTGATTGCCGCAATATTGATGAAAACGCCCCCGCGATACCGCTTAAAATGGTATCGCGGGGGCGTTTCTTATCGGTGGGTTCTTCTTACGAATGCTTAATCCTTGCGTGGCGCTTGACATATTCCATGTAGAGCTTCGTTTCGCGCACGATGACGCCCGATAAGAGTAGCAGGGCGATAAGGTTCGGAATCGCCATGAGGCCGTTCACGATGTCGGCGAGGATCCAGATCGCTTCGAGCTTCAAGAACGCGCCCGAGGCGACGAGGGCAATGAAGATCAGGCGATAGGGCAGGACGCCCTTGCGCTCGAAGAGGTAGATAATTGCGCGTTCGCCGTAGTAGTTCCAGCCGAGGATCGTCGTGAATGCGAAGAGCACGAGGGCGATCGTCAGAAGGTGGCTGCCGATTGCGCCGTAGTTTGCCGAGAAGGCGGCGCTCGTCATGGCGGCGCCCGCCGTATCCCCCGACCAAGCGCCCGTCAGGACGAGGGCGAGCCCCGTCATCGTGCAGATGATGATCGTGTCGATGAAGGTGCCCGTCATGGAGATCAGGCCTTGCTCTGCCGGACGCTTCGTCTTCGATGCGGCCGACGCAATGGGCGCGGAGCCGAGTCCCGATTCGTTCGAGAAGACGCCGCGTGCGATGCCGTTCTGCATTGCCATCATGATGGTCGAGCCGGCGAAGCCGCCGACGGCCGCCTCGCCCGTGAAAGCGCTCTGCAGGATGAGGGCGACGGCGTGCGGCAAGGCGTCGATGTTCATGACGATGAGGATGAGGGAAAGCGCGATGTAGGAAAGCGCCATGAAGGGGACGATGGCGGCGGCGACGCGCGCGATGCTCTTGAGGCCGCCGAGCGTGATGGCGGCGATGAGCGCCGTGATGGCGAAGTCCGTCGCCCAGCGCGGCACGCCGAACGAGATTTCTACGCTGTCGACGATGGCGTTGACCTGCGGGAAGGTGCCGATGCCGAAAAAGGCGACGAGCACGCAGGCGCACGCGAAGAAGATCGCCATGGGACGCCACGCGCGCCCGAGCCCCTTTTCGATGTAGAACATCGGGCCGCCCGCGATGTCGCCGTGGCTGTCCGTCGTGCGGTACTTGATGGCGAGCAGTCCTTCGGCATACTTCGTCGCCATGCCGAAGAAGGCCGCCATCCACATCCAGAAGATGGCGCCCGGGCCGCCCGCCTTGACCGCCGTCGCGACGCCGACGATGTTGCCCGTGCCGACGGTAGCGGCGAGCGCGACGCACAGAGCCTTGAAGCTCGACACGTCGCCTTCGCCGCGGTTTCTCGCGCGGAAGATCAGGGCGAGGGCAAGCGGCAGGTGCACGACCTGCAGCAGGCGCAGGCGCACGGTCAGGATGATGCCCGTGCCCACGAGCAGGGTGATGAGCGGCGGCCCCCAGAGCACGGAATCGATGGAATTGAGAAGTGGTATAAGATTTTCCATAAGTTAACCTCCATTGTCAAAGGACAATAGTGCATAAAAATAACAGAACTTATGTTACCATAAATTGGGGTGACTTGTAAAGGTGCAGAAAGAAAAATGGGGCGTCCGCCCCGCTGCTGCGCGAGTGCGGCGCCCCGAAGGACAGTTGGCTATCGTATGACGAGGTGACAAAGAGCAGCTTTTTCGAACATCGTCGTCTTTTCAGGCGATCGTGCCGTGCTGCTCGGCGCCGCGTGTCTCTTGCAGGCGATTCTTCTCGTCGACCATGACGACGGTGGGCGTATGGGCGCGCGCTTCTTCCTCCGTCATCATGGCGTAGGACATGATGATGACGATGTCGCCGGGCTGCACGCAGCGCGCGGCGGCGCCGTTCAGGCAGATGACGCCCGAGCCGCGCTCGCCCGCGATCACATACGTCTCAAGGCGCGCGCCGTTGTTGTTGTCGACGACCTGCACGCGCTCGTGCGCCACGATGTGCGCCGCCTCCATGAGCACCTCATCGATGGTGATGCTGCCCATGTAGGCGAGGTTCGCTTCCGTGACGGTCGCGCAGTGGATTTTTGATTTCATCAGATTCAGCAGCATGTTTCTTCCCCCAGAATGATATTGTCGATGAGTCGCGTCCTGCCGATGAAGACGGCGACGGCGAGGAGCGCGGGGCGGTCGATCTTCTCGATCTCCGCGAGCTCCGGAAAGGAATAGATCTCCACATAGTCGATGTTTGCCAGCGGCTCGTCCGCCAGCTGGGCTGCGGTGATCTCCTTGAGCACCTTCGCGCGCTTTTCGCCCGTCTCGTAGACCTCGCGCGCTTCCTGCAGGCTGCGCGAGAGGACGAGGGCGGCGGTGCGCTCTTCGTCCGCGAGGTAGGTGTTGCGCGAGGAGAGCGCGAGTCCCGACGCTTCGCGCACGATCGGGCACATGACGATCTCGGTCGGAACGCCGAGGTCGAGAACCATGCGCGTGAGTACGGCGACCTGCTGCGCGTCCTTCTGCCCGAAGAACGCCTTCGTCGCGCCTGAGAGCAGGAGGAGCTTCAAGACGACGGTCGCCACGCCGCGGAAGTGACCGGGGCGCCTTGCGCCGCAGAGCTTGTCTGTGAGCGCACCCGTGACTTCGACGTAGGTCGCGTAGCCCGCGGGGTACATCGCCTCGGGCGCGGGGTGGAAGACGGCGTCGACGCCCGCTTCTTCGAGCTTTGCCACGTCTTCCTCGAAGGTGCGCGGGTAGGCGTCGAAATCCTCGGTTGGGCCGAACTGCACGGGATTGACGAAGACGGAGACGATGACGCGGTTCGCGCTTTCTCGCGCCGCGCGGACGAGCGAGAGGTGGCCGGCGTGCAGCGCGCCCATCGTCGGCACGAGGGCGATCGTCTCGCCTGCATCCTTGATGCCTTTGGCGTAGTCCTGCAATTCTTTCGGCGTGGTCAGTATTTTCATCACATTGCCTCCTGTATTCATCGTAGGGAAACGTCGGCGGAGAGGGCGGCTTCCTCCACGTCATGGCGCGTGAAGTAGTTTGCCGCTAGCGAGCCGGAGATGTTGTGCCAGACGCTGAAAAGCGCGGCAGGAATGGCGGCGGCGGGGTTGAAGTAAAGGAGCGCGAGCGATGCCGCCATGCCCGAGTTCTGCATGCCGACCTCGATGCTCACGGCGCGCCGCTTCGCCGCCGTGAGTCCGAAGAGCGCGGCGAGCGCGTAGCCGAGCACGAGACCGATGACGTTGTGCAGGACGACGGCGAGGGCGACGAGCGGCCCGACTTCGGTGAGGCGCGGCGCGCTCATGGAGACGACGACGCCGACCAAAAGCGCGATGGTCAGGGTGGAGACGGCGGGCAGATACGTCATAGCGCGCCGGACTCTCGCGCGGAAGAAGTGGTTGACCGTCGCGCCCAAAAGGACGGGCAGGAGCACCATCTCGGCGATGGACAGCATCATCGCGGATGCGTTGACAGCGATCTCTTCCCCCGCCAGAAGGAGCGTCAGAAACGGCGTGACGAAGGGGGCGAGGAGTGTCGTCGCCATCGTCATGATGACCGAGAGTGTCACGTCGCCTTTTGCGAGATAGGTGATGACGTTCGATGCCGTGCCGCCGGGGCAGGTGCCGACGAGGATGACGCCGATCGCGAGGTCGGGCGGTAGGGAAAGCGCCTCGACGAGGAGCCAGGCAGCGAGCGGCATGATGGTGAATTGTGCCGCTGCGCCGATCGCCACTTCCCACGGACGCTGCGCGAGGAGCCGGAAGTTCTTGAACTCGAGCGTCATGCCCATGCCGAACATGACGAGTCCGAGGAGATACGGCACCTGCGGCGCGAGTCGGGAGAGTGTCGAAGGAAAGACGGCACCGAGGGCGCCGACGAGCACGACGAGCCAGACCATGTGCCGGACGAGGTGCTGACAGATGTTTTGCAAGAGGATTCCTCCCATCAAAAAAGCCTTCCTGCCAAAAGACAGAAAGGCATCAAAAGCATGAAAAGCCGCCGCGGCCATACCGCTCGTGCTCCGCTCCTGCGCGCGTCCTCGCTGTCTCGGTCCCGAAGGATCCAAGCAGATGTACCGCTTCGGTATTCATTTGTGGCAGGATGAAAGCAGGACGGGCACTTCCCGCCTGCACGATGCGTGAGCGAAGTACGATTCCTCGCGGATATCATCTTCGCTGAGCTTAAGATAGCACAGGGTAGGGGAAAAAGCAAGGGTTTAGTATACTTTTAAGGGAGGATTTCACGCTCGTTTGCAGAATAAGGCATAAAGGAACCACTGATAAATTCAGCCACCCATCTTCACGCAGCTGCGCTGTCCTCTCGTCGTCGATAAATCCTCGATAGAACCAGCGCATCTGTGCAAATCTGGGCGGCTTCATTTTATCAGTGTTTCCTAAAGGCAGATTTCATTGCATTTTATCGCATCAAAAAAGAAGATCGTAAGGAGGAACTTCCATGGTCTTGAAAAAAATCATGAGTACGGCTCTTTGCGCCGCGCTCCTCGTGACGCAGGTCGGCGTGGTCAGCGCGGCGGAAGAAACGGTGCAGGGTAAGCTCACTGCTGTAGAAGAGGAGACGTGGGGGGGAGAGCAGACCGGCGCGCTTCTCGACCGCATCAACCGATTGGAGAAGGACTACCTTGGCACGCACAATCGCGGCTCCATGCTCGACCGCGTCAACATCGTCTACGATGATCTTTACGACAACACGATGGGGCCGGGGCTTCTGACGCAGCTCAATGCCATCGAGTGGGGTCTCATGCATGAGGTCAGCCCCAAGGCGGTGGATAAGCGCGTGACGGAGATGGAGATGACGGTCTCGGGCAAGACGAGTGCCGGCACATACAAGAAGCGCATACAGGATCTCGGGACGGCGGCTTTCGGTGGCTACAGCGTACCGCTTGAGCAGGTGACGGTGCCGAAGAACACCGTGATCAAGATCGCTCTGACGCAGGAGGTCAACGCGAAGAAGGTCAAGGCGGGCGATACCATTCGCTACAAGGTGGCGGAGGATGTCATCGTGGGCGGCATGCTCGTTTTCGCCAAGGGGCAGCCGGGCGAGGGCACGGTGAAGAAGGTCGATCAGGCGCGCAACTTCGGCCGCGATGCGAGTATTGATACCGATTTCCATACGACGAAGGCGATGGACGGCACCGATGTCAAGACCTTCGTCGGAGAGGAGTCGAAGCAGCAGATGAAGAGCTATGCCATGGCGGCGGGAGCCAGTGTCGCGGGCATGCTTCTTTTAGGTCCGATCGGTATCATCGGCGGCGCCTTCGTCAAGGGGAAGAATATCGAATTGCCGGAGGGAACGGAGCTCTTCATCCAGACGCAGGATGATACCGTTCTCTATGCGGTGCCGACGACGGAAAGGTGAGATACGATTTCATGAAGATCAAGCATCGGCGCTTTTCTCTTGAGAGGAGCGTCGCCTGCGTCGCCTTCCTCGCGGCGTCCTTCCTGCCCACGGCAGCATTTGCAGAGTACAGCTCTTCGAGCGATACGGAGGCGGGCGTGCTCGACTATATCGAGAACGAGCGGCGTGCGGCGAGGGAGAACCGCCTGACGGAGGCACAGGAAGAGCTCATCAAAGATACGGCAGATATGCAGGCGCATCTGCGCCAGCCTATGGAAGCGCATCTGAAGCCCCTGCCGACGGCGTTCGAGGGAGATGAGCTGTTCTACGATCAGGTGACGGGCGAGTTTTTCGCGCGCGGCAGCGTGAGGATCACGGAGATCGACAACCGCCGCATCTTGTCCGATGAAATCAAGGGAAATGCCGTCACGCAGGACGTCTCCGTTGAGAACGAGGCGCACATCCTGCAGTTGACGCCCGGCATGACGAGCGTGGACATCCGCGGCTGGAAGCTATCGTACAACTACGGCACGGGCATCGGCAAGGTCGAGGATGCTTCGGGCAAAGTCAATCGTCAGTATATTTCGGGTAAGCGCATCGAGGTGTATCCCGATAAGGTCATTCTTTATGAGGGACGCGCGACGAAGTGCTCGGCGAAGACACCGGATTACAGCGTGAGCGCTAAGCGCATCGAATATTATCCGAACGACAAGATCGTCTTCTACGACTGCGACCTCTGGCTCAAGAAGACACGCGTCGGACATCGCGAGAAGTATACGGCGGACATTCGCCCGGGGCAGGAGGATACGCCGCCCTTTCCGTCCGTGCGGTATACGAAAGACGATGGACTTCTCATCACGCAGGATTTCACGCTTCCCATAGCAAAACAGATCGATTTCATCCCGGCACTCCTTCTGTCTACGAAGGACGGCGTGCACGGCAGAGCGGAGATCCGCCATAGCGGCGCCTATGGGACGCTGAGCCTCCAGTACGGCTACTGGCAGGACAGCGACGACTGCTGGATCCGCCGTGCGCCGAGCCTGCACTATGAGTTTGGCCACCACTTCAAAGAGGCGCCGATCGGCTGGGGTGTCGAGATGGATCGCGGACAGTGGTACAACGCGGGCGTCAAGAGTACGCATACGTATGGCAAGGTCAATATCTATCACGATCCGATTCCTCTGGGCGGCGGCGCGTCCATTTCCTTTGCGACGGATTATTCCGTGACGAAGGAGTCGTACAACCGCTCCAAGGTTTCCGGTCTCAGCTGGTCGGCGACGCTTCTGAAGAAGTTCAACGATCGCCTGACCGTCTACGGCAAGTACAGCTACGCGCAGCTCTACGCGGGAAATTCGCTCTTCGACTACAATGTCGCAGACTACAACCGCGCGCTCTACACGGGGCTCAGCTACCAGCTGACGGAGCATGACCGCGTCGTCTGCGGCACAGCGTATGATTTGGATCGCCGCACCCTGGGCGATGTCGATTACTATTGGTATCACGACATGCACTGCGTGCAGCTCATCACGCGCTATCGTGCGAAGCGTGACAGCTGGAGCGTCCGGCTGAACTTTACGCCGTGGTGAGCGGGAAAAGGAGCAAGGAAATGGTATCAGAACGAGACGCTTTGGTATCAGCGGCGGACTGCATGAAGGGCACGCGCGTCGTGGTTCTCGGCGATATGGTCGCCGATATCTACCTCGACGGGCGCATCTCGCGCATATCGAGGGAAGCGCCCGTGCTCGTCCTGGAGGAGATGGCAGAGCGCGTCGTCGCGGGCGGCGCGGCGAATGTTGCGCACAACGCCGCGACCCTGGGCGGCGCGGTGCATGCTTTCGGCGTGCTGGGCAAGGATGCGGGCGGCACAGGGATCGCGGCGGTGCTCTCCGAGGCAGGCGTCGATACGGCAGGGCTGATCGAGACGGCAGAGAGGCCGACGATCTCGAAGACGCGCGTCATCGCGGGCGGCAGGGCGACGGTCAGTCAGCAGATCGTGCGCATCGACAAGGAGAGCCGCGAGCCTCTGTCGGAAGCGCTTGCAGCAGATTTAAAAGCGCAGCTTCTTACGGCATTGGCGCATGTCGACGCCGTCGTCCTCAGCGACTACGGTTCGGGTACGATTACGCAGGAGATTCGTGAGCGGCTTCTGGCAGCCTGCCGCGAGCGCGGCATCCCGACGATCGTCGATTCGCGCTACGACGTGCGCGCCTTCGTCGGCGTCGACTATGTGAAGCAGAACGACGCGGAGCTTGCCGCTGCTTTTGAACGTCATCTTGATACGGAAGAGGCAATCGAGGGCGCGGCGCGCGAACTTCTTGCCGAGCTCGGGGCGAAGGGCGCGCTCATCACGCGCGGCGAGAAGGGCATGCTGCTCTTTCTCGCCGACGGTGCACGGCATGAGATTCCCGTCTCGGACAAGAGCGAGGTCTACGATGTCTCGGGCGCGGGCGATACATGCGTCGCGGCGTTCATTCTCGCACTCGCGGGCGGTGCCACACCGCCTACGGCGGCGCGGCTCTCGAACATCGCCTCGGGCATCGCTGTCCGCAAGTTCGGTACGGCGACGGTCAGCGCGGCGGAGCTTGCGAAGAAGGTGCACGAGCTCGCGCAATGAGCTTTGCGAAAGGAGATACGATGCTGATACCGAAGGAAAAGATCGAAAACTTCTGCGCGACCCTGCGTGCGGCGGGGCTGCGCATCGTCTTCACGAACGGCTGCTTTGACATCCTGCACGCGGGGCATGTGCGCTACTTGGCGGAAGCGCGCGCCCTTGGCGACTGTCTCGTGCTCGGGCTCAACACCGACGCTTCCGTGCGCCGCCTCAAGGGCGAGTCGCGCCCCGTCAACACGGAGCTGGATCGTGCAGCGGTTGCGGGCGCGCTCGCTGCCGTCGATTACGTCGTCCTCTTCGACGAGCCGACGGCGGAAGCGCTCATCGAGAAGGTGCGTCCCGCCGTCTACGTCAAGGGCGGTGACTATACGCGCGAGACGCTGCCAGAAGCGAAGATCGTCGAGAAGTACGGCGGCGAGGTGCACTTCATCGATCTCGTGCCCGGCCGCTCCACGACGAAGATCATCGAGAAGATCAACCGAAAGTAAGAAGATGGAAAGGAAGGGAGCGCTATGGAAAACATCCTGGTCGTCAAGCTCAGCGCTATCGGCGACGTCATCCATGCGCTTCCCGTTTCCTATGCGATCAAGGAGACGTATCCAGAAGCGTATCTGACGTGGGTCGTCGAGCCGACCGCCTACGACATCCTCGCGGGCAATCCTTACATCGACGACATCATCCTCTTTGAGAAGAAGCGCTTTCGCACCGTGCGCGGCTTCCTCGAAGAGTTTCGCCCCTTTCGCCATGAGCTTCGCG
>ERZ772957.1816-NODE-1816-length-13053-cov-12.125481_pt1 | contig 13053 bp, 11 predicted proteins | sample MGYA00580682_ERZ772957 | MGnify/ENA primary metagenome ERZ772957 (study PRJEB29015, sample SAMEA2737921) | human oral metagenome | biome: human oral; feature: human-associated habitat; material: dental | place: China | collected 2025 ...
GCTATGCGTCCGGTTTGTCTCCTTGATAGGACAAAAAATCTACACCAATCTGACGAACTTCATTTTATCAGTGATTCCTGAAAACGCCATTCCGTTTGGAATGGCGTTTTTTGTTGTCTGCTTGCCGCGTTCCGGTCAGAGCATCTTCCGAAACACATAAAGGCCAACGATTGCCTGAAGGATACCGAGTACGACAAGCATCCCGAATGCGGTCATGAGATTCGTCACGGAGGAAACGAAGCCGATTGCGGCAGGACCGGCGAGAATGCCGAGGTACCCCATCGTACTCACGGCAGAGACCGCCGTGCCAACCGGCATCACAGACTGCCGCCCCATGAGGGAAAAGAAGACAGGGACGATGTTTGCACTGCCGACACCGATGGCAAAAAAACCGAGATAAAGAAGTGCATCCACAGGGGCAAACATGATGAGCAGCAGACCGACAACACTGAGGAGCGCACCGCCGACGGCAATGGGACACGCTCCGAAACGCTGTACCGTACGATCTCCGAGAAAGCGCATGAGGAGCATCGCCGCAGAGAATACGGAAAATCCCATGCCTGCAAGAGAGAGATCCATCCCGCGCACCGTCGTCAGATAGACACCGCCCCAATCCATGACCGCTCCTTCGCTGAGAAATGCGATAAAGGTCGCGACACCGATAAAGACGACAATCCCCCGAGGAACGGCGATGAGCGTCCCGCCGCCCCCACCGTAGGGAATAAGATTTCTTCCAAAAACCGCGGTAAGTACGAGCATGAGCAGTGCCGCGATCACAGTGGACTGAAACGCCGTCAGTCCAAAAAGAGCGACCCATACACCGTAGAGCCCTGCGCCAACAAACCCGCCCAGACTCCAAAAGGCGTGCATTCCGCTCATGATCCGCCGCCCAAGTCCCTGCTCGACGACGACCGCCGCGATGTTCATGACGACATCAACACATCCCATCAGCCCGCCAAAGAACAGGATCACCGGCACTGCAACCCAAAAGGAATCCACCATGCAGACGGAGAGCAGCGCCGCCGCATAGAGGACAGCCGCCACGATGAGCACGCGTCGGCAGCCGACACGCTCGGCAAGTACGCCCGCAAGCGGCATCGCCAAGAGCGAGCCGATGCCGATGCACAGAAGCAGAATCCCGAGCAGATCATCCCCGATTGCCAGCCGCTCACGCAGCACCGGAACGAGCGGCGCCCACGTCGCTGCGCCAAACCCACTGACAAAGAAGATCGCACGCGTTGCATTTGCCTCACGTACGCCGATCTCCTGCGATTTTTCCCCTAGCTCTTCCATGTTTCGTTTCTCCACAAGCACCCCCCATTAATCCTTATCGCCGTCCTCCGGACGACTTTTTTTTTGCAGTTTTTCGCGAATTTCCTTCTCGCGCTCCGCACGCGCCTTCTCCTGTTCCTTCATTCTCTTTGTATAGGCACGCCGATCCACGGCTTCGAGGTATTCGTCCGGGATGCGTCCGAGTGCCTTCGGCTCAACGCCGTAGAGCTTCTTAAAATACTCCTGCGCCTCCCCGATGCTCCCCATCTCATCGAGAAGCTCCGCTGCAATCAGATACCCATACGGGTTCTTTGCATCCGTCTCGATTGCCTTGCGTGCATCGGAAAGAGCCCCCGTACGGTCACCCATCATGCGCCTCACATCGCTGCGGTTCAGCCATGTGAGGACATCCTTCGGGTCGTCCGCAACGCCCCGATCCGCATCCGCACGCGCCTTTTCCCATTCCCCCCGTACGGCATAGGCACGCGCACGTATCACATAACTCTGCGCACGACTGTCATCGTTGGGAGAGGCAAAGACACGCTCCATCAGTAGGAGCGCACGCGCACTGTCGCCATAGTCGCTGTAGGCATCGCTGTTCTCACGCATCTTTTGGATCGCCTTCGCATCGGCGTTCTCCACCTCCGCACGCGCCGCCTCCTGCGCCTGCGCACGCTTTTCTTCCATGGCACGCAGCTGTTCCCGTGCGCCGCTTGCCGCCTCACCTGCATAGGCATTGCGAACGAGCGTAAGCAGCCTCTCCCCCGCCTTCTCCCGTGCGAGAAAATGTACAAGAAGCTCATTCACACGCGGGTCGCCGGCAAGCGTCACACTGCCCCCATCGGTGATACCGATGTGCCAGTCCTCCGCACGATCATAGTCATGAAAGGCACGGGCGAGCGCTCCCGCGACAAGGTACGCATTCTCGGGGCTGTTGTCATAGTCCTCGTCCGTCCATGTCACCGTCAGGAGCGGTGTCCCGTCAATGCAGACCGTCTTTCGGTCGCGTACGGTTACATGACCCGCACTGTAGTCCGTCATGAACCCCGCGAGCTTTGCCTCGCGCCGCTCCGTCGCGGGATGATCGGAGAAGTCGTCCTGCGGCAGATCCTTCTCCTTCGGATTCTGATACTCCGTGAGCTCCTGCGTCACATAGGTCAGATAGTAGCCCATGCGTGCCATCGCAGCCGCTCCGCCGCCCGGGTTGAAGCCCGCGCTCGTCATGATATAAAATCCGCCCTCATCCGCCTCGTACTCTGTGGGCAGTGTAACATTTTTCGCGACAGAATAATCCACAAGCGCATTGAGCTTGTTCCAGTCCATCAGTCCGAAATTCATGTTGAGAAAGCTCATCCCATAGAACTGTGCCGCCGCCTGTGCGTAGTTGTGTGCGCTATGCTGACGGATGCCGTGCGTCATCTCGTGCCCGAGCACCGCAGCAAGCTCATCCACGTTCCCGTTCAATCCGCGCACGAGCCCGCGGTTGATCGTCACATAGTCCGTCGGATAGCAGGCGGCATTAAAGACAGGGCTGTCCGTGAGCGCCCATGTGAAGGGCAGCGAGTTCACACGGAGCACATAGTCACCATCGCGCACGAGACGTTCCATGATCCCATCTATGAGCTGAATATCCCGCGCGTTGCGTGCGCGTCCATTTTCTGCAAGATCCTGCCGCTCACTTTCCACCTGCGCATGGACATCGTTGCCGAGCGCGAGCACCGCGCCAAGTGCAGAGTGATATGCCCCCAACACGCCGAGTGCCTGCGCCGCGATCCCCCATGCGTCGATTGCCTCGGCACGCGCGGGCGGAAAGAAAAGTCCCAGTGCCATCACGATCAGCACGAACAGCGTGCTCCCTGTTTTCCGCATCATCTACCTCACATCCAATCCAATATGATATCGGTTCAGTATAGCACAATTTTCCTAAAAGGGACTGAAAATCGCACCCGTCCGCACCGATCTGTGCTATACTTGTGATGCATCATCAAAGGAGGAACTGCCATGGAATTTAATGAACTCATACAGGATCGATTCTCCTGCCGCGCCCTCTCGGACAGCGAGATCCCGCACGAGGTGCTCGGGCGCATCTTCGAGGCGGCACGCGTCGCACCGACCGCTGTCAACAAGCAGCCGTTCAAGGTCTGGGTGGTCGAGAGCCCCGAGGCACGGGCAACGCTCGCAGCGGCGACGAACTACACCTTCGGTGCAGGCGTTTTCCTTGTCGTCGGTGGAAAGGACGAGGACGCATGGGTACGGCAGTACGACGGCCGCAACTTCGCCGATGTGGATGCCTCCATCGTCGCAACCTACATTATGCTTGCCATTCACAACGAGGGGCTGCGCTCGACATGGGTCGGACATTTCGACGCGCCGAAACTCAAAGAGGCGTTCCCGCAGATGGCGGACTACGACCTCATTGCCATCTTTCCCATCGGCTACGCCACGGAGAAGGGCGTTCCCTCGGCACGTCACACGCAGCGAAAACCTGCGGTGGAGCTTGTCGAAGTCCTGTAATGCAAAAATCCCCCGCCGCAGCGGGGGATTTTTCATCCGTAATGGAATATCTTACTTCATGAAGCTGAACGCACGCTTGCCCGGATAGACCGCGCTGCCGCCGAGCTGCTCCTCGATGCGGAGAAGCTGGTTGTACTTGGCGACGCGCTCGGAACGGGACGGTGCACCCGTCTTGATCTGCGCCGTGTTGAGTGCGACCGCAAGATCCGCGATCGTCGTGTCCTCGGTCTCGCCCGAACGGTGCGACGTAACTGCCGTGTAGCCCGCCTTGTGCGCCATCTTGATCGCCTCAAGGGTCTCGGAGACCGAGCCGATCTGGTTGAGCTTGATGAGGATGGAGTTGCCTGCGCCGAGCTCGATGCCCTTCTTCAGACGCTCCGTGTTCGTGACGAAGAGATCGTCGCCGACGAGCTGGACCTTGTGACCGAGTGCTGCCGTCATCGCCTTCCAGCCGTCCCAGTCCTCCTCATCGAGACCGTCCTCGATGGAGTAGATCGGATACTTGTCAACGAGGGACTCCCAATGCTTGATGAGCTCATCGGACGTGAACTTCTTGCCGGACTTCGGCTGATGGTAGAAGCCCTTGCCCTTCTCCTTGTCCTTCCACTCGGAGGAAGCTGCATCCATCGCAAGGACGAAATCCTCACCGGGCTTGTAGCCGGCATTCTCAATCGCCTTGAGGATGTGCTCGATCGTGTCCTCATCGGAGTCGAGGTCAGGCGCAAAGCCGCCCTCGTCGCCGACCGCCGTCGTCTTGCCTTCCTTCTTGAGGAGGGACTGGAGGGAGTGGAACACCTCGGTCGACCAGCGCAGAGCCTCGCGGAACGTCGGCGCACCTGCGGGCATAATCATGAACTCCTGCGTATCCACGGAGTTCGATGCGTGGGCACCGCCGTTGAGGATGTTCATCATCGGAACAGGCAGAACGTTCGCCTGCAGTCCGCCGAAGAAGCGATAGAGAGGAATATCCTCGGACTTTGCCGCCGCATCCGATGCCGCAATCGAAACCGCGAGAATCGCGTTTGCGCCGAGCTTGGACTTATCCTTCGTGCCGTCCACGTCGAACATCGCCTGATCGACCGCATAGATATCGCTCGCCTCAATACCGATGAGTGCGGGTGCAATCTTCGCGTTCACATTCTCGACAGCCTTCGAGACACCCTTGCCGCCGAACTTCGACTTGTCGCCGTCACGCAGCTCCAGCGCTTCAAACTCGCCCGTCGACGCGCCCGAGGGTGAGGCACCGCGGCCAATTGTGCCGTCCTCGAGAACGACCTCCGCCTCGACCGTCGGATTGCCGCGCGAGTCGATGATCTCACGACCGATAACCTGAGCGATTCTTAAGTAATCACGCATGAATATTCCTCCTCATCATCAAACAAAGGGAGCATCCCTTCCGAATACGCAAATTCCATCCGCGTATTCTCCTTCTCAATATTATACGTTTTTTCACGCAAAAAAGCAATGCGCGAACCGAACACATTGCCATTTATTAGTGACTTTTCTAAGATTTTTTTCAAGGACACACTCATCGGACATAATTACGAAAAACAGCAAAGTTTATTATTACTACATCTTTTTTTCTATTGTGTGACCTGGGTTACAAAATTTTCAATAATAATATGATATAATACAAATGTCAACGGGGAACAAGAAACGTCCTCCCCGACATTTTCCCCCGTTGGCCATCCCTCTAAAGGAACGTCTCCCTGCGTTCCTCTTGTAAGGCAAATACCCTTACATCCCATTTCTCAAGCCGTAGGTTTTTCCCGACCTGCGCGCATCCCTTTCCAGGAAAAAGAGCCGTTTGGCAATGCCAACGGCTCTTTTTCTGTTCATCCGAGTGCTACATCGAGCATCATCATCAGTGAGAATCCGGCTGCAAATGAGACGACCCCCACATCGGAGTGCTCCCCTTCACTCATCTCCGGAATCAGCTCCTCCACCACGACATAGAGCATCGCGCCCGCCGCAAACGCAAGCGCATAGGGCAGGATCGGCACAATGAATGCGGTCGCAAGGATCGTGAGCGCACCGCCGATCGGCTCGACCGCGCCCGAGAGCACGCCGCCGCCGAACGCGCGCCACTTCCCCATCCCCGCCGCACGCAGCGGCATGGAGATGATCGCGCCCTCGGGAAAGTTCTGGATCGCAATCCCGAGTGAGAGCGCGAGCGCGGCACCGAGCGTAATCCCCTCGCTGCCGCTCAGCCAGCCCGCATAGATCGCGCCGACCGCCATCCCCTCGGGAATGTTGTGAAGCGTCACCGCAAGCACGAGCATTGTCGTGCGCGAGAGTCGGCTGTGCGGCCCCTCTGCCTTCTCCGCATTCATGTGCAGATGTGGGATGATATGGTCAAGCGCAAGCAGGAAAAGTGTTCCCGCCCAAAAGCCGACGACCGCAGGGACAAAGGCATACTGCCCCATGTCAGCCGCTCCCTCCATCGCCGGGATCAGCAGGCTCCAGATCGATGCCGCCACCATCACACCCGCAGCAAACCCCGTCAGACCACGCTGCACATTGCGGTTGAGCGCCCCCTTCAGGAAGAAGACGCAGCCGGCACCGAGTGCTGTGCCGATGAACGGTATCATCAAGCCTTGGAAAATATCCAACATAAAATTCACCTCATGCCGAATATTATAGCACGTTCCAAAGCCAGCAACAAATGATAGTTTTTTTCAATAATATCACAAAGAAAAAGAGCGGCTCTTCTCCCAAAAGAGAGGAGCCGCTTCGCATTGCTATTCCAACGTAACAATCTTGTTCTTGAGCACGTAGACAAGTGCCTGAGTGCGGTCATTGACCTTGAGCTTGTGGAAGATGCTCGTAAGGTGGTTCTTGACGGTCTTTTCACTCAGCCCGAGTGCCTTGCCGATGTCCTGATTCGACAGCCCCTTCGCAATGCAGCCGAGCACGTCCATCTCACGCGGGGTGAGGCGTTCGCCGCGGCTCTCGTCCCAGATCTCCTTTGCCATGCGGCTGACATCGCCGCAGATCGCCGAAGAGCCGAACAAGCGCTCCGCGAGTTTCGGATAGACGAACGGGTTGCCCTCGTTGACCATGTGGATCGCCTTGATGAGGACGTTCGGCTCCACATCCTTAAGCAGGTAGCCGAGTGCGCCGTTCTTGAGGAGTTCGAGAACGTAGTTGTCGCTGTCATGAATGGTGAGCGCGATGATCTTCGTCCGCGAACGCGCCTGCTTGAGCTGCTTTGTAACCTCCAGCCCCGTCAGCCCCGGCATATTGATGTCGAGAAGGAGGATGTCGGGCTTTAACATAAGCGTGCGTGCGAGGGCTTCCTGCCCATCTTCCGCTTCACCGACGACCTCGAGATCGTCCTCGAAGTTCAGCACGCGCTTGATTCCCTGCCGCAGCAGTGCGTGATCGTCTGCAAGTAATATCCTGATTGCCACTGACATCTCCTCTTTTCCATTGCATCCTGCAATTATGGGAAACACTGAGATACTTCATGTATCCGCGCTTCCTTTATCCTTCATCCAACACATGCGCTGTGAGAAAAATCATGAGTTCGGTCTCGGTCTTGCTCGTCCGCACAGAGCGGAAGAACGCACCGAGAACGGGTATGTCGCCGAGGAATGGGATCTTCGCGAGAGAACGCGACTCATCGCTGTCGATGAGCCCGCCGATCACCATGGTCTCGCCATTCCTGAGACGAACGGTGGTGTCCGCGCTCCGTTTCTGAAAGCGGTACGCCTTGAGATCATCGACGTAGACGGGCGTACTGACCTCCGTATGCACACGCGCAACGATGCTGCCGTCTGCGGTAACACGCGGCGTATAGCGCAGGATGATCCCCGCCTCGCGGTACTCGATGCCGCTCGTTGTCACACTGTTCGATGTCGACACGCGCGGCACGGGCACCTCCGCACCGATGTTGATGAGTGCCTCATGCCCCTGTACCGTCGTGATGTTCGGACGTGCGAGCATCTTTGCCCTGCCGTCCGTGATAAGTGCACGAATCGCCGCCGTGTAGTAGAACTCGTAGGGCACACCCTCGGGGCCTCTGCCAAAGCGGATGATGCCGCCCGTAGCTGCACCCGCATTGCGTTCCCTGACCTGCCAGTCTCCCGCTGCATCGCGTCCGACCTTTGGGTACTGCGGCAGTGCCGACCACGTCCAATCAACGCCGAGTTCCTTTGCCGCCTGCTTGGAGACGGCGACAACCCGTGCCTCGAGAGATACCTGTTTGGGGACGACATCGAGTGCCGAGATAATTTCGCGCACGGAAAGAGCCTCAGACTCCGTCCCATAAAAGAGAAGCGTATTCGTTGCCCGATCGACGAGAACGCGCCGCTGTGTGTCGGAGTCTGAGCCCTCATTCCATCTCTCTTCGTTAGTTTTCGACACTACTGCCCGTTTTCCTTCACCCGTGAGGGATAAATTTGCAGCGTGCGCGAGTTCCTCGGGGTCACCATTGCGGACGCTATAGGTATACACGCGCCGATTCTCCGCGCGTGTATCGGGTGCGAGCGCGAGGAACACCGCACCATGCCGCTCAATCTGAATGCCGCGCGCAGCGGCGACGAGGCGCAGCACCTCCTCGCCCTCTCCCGTCACATGCGCTGTCACCGCCCCCGTCACGCTGTCATCGACAATGAGCGCAAGATCGCCCATGCGTGCCACAGCGAGCAGGACAGCACGCACATCTCCGCCCGTCACATCGATCGTCACGGGCGCAGCGGCTGCGGGAACAGGCAGGTGCAGAAGTCCCGCAAGCAGAGCTGTCATCATCCAACGCATCATACGGTCTACTCCCTTGTCAGCGTGATTGTACCCGATGCAGAATCGAGTGTCGCGGATCGGTCCGAAAGTGCGCGAAGCGTATATCCCTGCCACACCTCACCGATGCCGAGTGCCGCGCCCTCCGCGCCGCGTGCGAGAATCGCAATGCGTACGCCATCCGCGCCCGTCACCACACCACGCAGAACGAGAGGCGCGGGCGGCTGCGAGGGAGGGACAGCAGTAGTTGGAGGAGTCGGCGGCACAGGCGAAGTGTTGGGCGGCAGCGTTTGTCCTTTTTGCTCCACTGCCGTTGTCGCGGAGGGCATCTCATGCGCGCGCTCATGTGCATCCGAGAACGGATTGCGCAGAGGACTTCGTTTTGCCGCCGCCGAGAGTCCCGTGATCTCCGTTGCGGACGACACTTTTGTTTCACTATGCTGCACGATGGTGGCAGGTTGTGGCGAATCTGCCTGCAAAAGATACACGCCGCTCAATGCGCACAGAAGCAGCGCACCGACGAGTGCCCGCTGCCGTGCCGACAATGCAGCCCAATACCTCCGCCACGTTTCGATCACAAGAACCTCCCAGACACGCAGAAAGGGACTGCCGCAGCAGTCCCTCCCCTCATGGAGACATACGTCTCCCCCAACAGCAAACTCAGCCCTTCAGTGCCTGGAGTTTCGGTCCCATGATGCGTTTGTACGCCTCCACGCCCGGCTGATCGAATGCGTCCACATCCGCGAGTTCGCCCTCGTAGGCAATGGACATCGCGAGCAGATAGAGCAGCTCGCCGAGATGGTACGGCGTCAGCTCCGGCAGCGCAAAGACCGCACTGTAACGCTTGTTCGATGCAAGTGCGTCCGCGTTCGACTGACGTGCAACCTCCAGTGCCGCTCCCATCGTTACGCCCGCAATATCCGCAAGTTTCTTCACCTCGGGGAACGCGTTCGGGATCACGAGGTCATCCGCCCACTTGTCGATGCGGATAAACTGCACGACCTTGTTGAGCTTGCCCTCCTGGTGCTGCTGCGTCTGGGCGTGCATATCGGTCGTACCGACGGCGACCACAGGAGTGCGCCCGTAGCAGACCTCCTTGCCCTCCTTGTTGAACTGTTTGCCGAGCGACTCGGCGAGTAGCTGGATGTACCACTCGGAGACGGATTTCAGATAGTCGCCGTAGGGCATCATGATCTCAATATCGCGCCCGTGCTTTTCCGATGCCGCGAATTTCAGCGCAGCATTGAGCATGGCGGGGTTCTGCCAGAGGTCGTCGTTCTGACACGCCTGATCCATATCGCGCGCACCCGCGAGGAAGCTCTCAATGTCAAAGCCAATGCACGCGGCGAGTGTCAGCCCGACCTCGGTGAACACGGTGAAGCGTCCGCCCACACCGTCCGGTACGGCGAACTGCTTCCAGCCCTTGTCGATTGCAAGCTTCTTGAGCAGGGTCGGCTTCTCCTCGTTCGGATCGGTGACTGCGACCACCTCGATCTCAATGTTATCCGCCTTCGTGAACGCATCATACATCACCATGAAGTTCGACATCGTGTCGAGTGTACCGCCCGACTTCGAGATGACGAGGAGCATGATGCGCAGCGGTCCCGCCCCGTTCTTCTTCTTGATCTGCGCGACATCCTTCAGATGGCTCACGATGTCGCCCGTGCGGCGCGGGTCGATGTTGTTGCCGCTGAAATAGATACGCGGATAGTGATCGCGCTGCTCGTTCGAGAGGGAGTTCCAGAGCTCGCCGCAGTGCACATCGAAGAGCACCTTGTTCCCGAGGAACGAGCCGCCGATGCCAAGCGAGATCACGACATCCGTGTTCTCCTGCGCGTGCTTGCCGAGCTCCTTGAGCCGTGCAATCGACGCGGGCGAGTTGATATGCCCCTCCTCGATGTAGGGAGTCTGCGAGAAGAGCACCTTCTCCGGCTCGCCGTCCTTCGAGAGATGCGCACGGATAAAGCCCTTCTCGCGCATGACCTTCATCGCCTCATGCGCCTTCTTGAGATCATCCGCATAGAATGCGAGGTCGGCATCCGTCACCTTGCCCTCGCCATAGAGATTGTCATAGTCAAACGTAAAACCGGATTTCAGTACAAGACTCATCAAAACACTCCTTCCTGTACCAATGCGTTGTCAAGCACGAATCTCTGCGAGCAGCTCCTCCGTCTTCTCCTTGAGCAGTGCCTTATCCTGACGCGTCTCGACGTTCAGGCGGATGACCGGCTCCGTGTTGGACATACGCAGGTTGAACCGCCAGTTGTCGAACTCAATGGACACGCCGTCCACCTTCGTCACCTTGCCGGATGCGCCGTACTTCGCCTCGATGCGGTCCATGATCGCCTTTGCATCCGTGACCTTGCTGTTGATTTCGCCCGAGGTCGGGAAGCGATCCATGCGCGCCTTCATCAGCTCGGAGAGTGTCTTGCCACCCGACGCACTCATCAGCTCCGCCACGAGCAGCCACGGAATCTGACCGCTGTCGCAGTAGGAGAAATCACGGAAATAGTGATGTGCGCTCATCTCGCCGCCGTAAATCGCATTGACCTCACGCATCTTGTCCTTGATGAACGCGTGCCCGCTCTTGCACATGACGGGCTTACCGCCGAGCTGCTCGGCAATCTCGATCGTGTTCCAGACGAGGCGTGGATCGTAAATGACGCTTGCGCCCTTGTTCTTCTTGAGGAACGCCTCCGAGAGGAAGCCGACCATGTAGTACCCCTCGATGAAGCCGCCCTTCTCGTCAAAGAGGAAGCAGCGGTCGAAGTCGCCGTCCCATGCCACGCCGAAGTCTGCGCCCGTCTCGCGCACGACCTTCGCCGTCGCCTCGCGGTTCTCCTGCAGGATCGGGTTCGGCACACCGTTCGGGAAGTTGCCGTCCGGCTCATTGTAGACCTTGACCAGCTCGAACGGGAGGAACTTCTCCATCGCGTTGATGATGGGCCCCGCCGCGCCGTTGCCCGTGTTGACGACGATCTTGTAGGGCTTGAGCTTGCTCACATCGACATAGGTGAGGATGTGCTTGACATATTCATCGAGAATATCCACCTTCTCGATCTTGCCGGGTACGGCTGCAGGCGCAGGGTACGTCTCGCCGACCGCCATCGCCGCAATGTCCTTCAGCCCCGTATCGCTCGAGATCGGACGCGACTCCTCACGCACGAACTTCATGCCGTTGTACTGCTTCGGGTTGTGGCTCGCCGTAATCATGATACCGCCGCCGAGCCCGAGGTGTGCCGTCGCGAAGTAGATCATCTCCGTACCGCACTGCCCGATGTCCACCACATCGCAGCCCGCTTCCGTCAGCCCCCGGACGAGTGCGCGGCTGATCGCGGGGCCAGACAGCCGGATGTCGTGTCCCACCGCCACGCGCCGCGCCCCAAAGAGCGCCACAAACGCGCGTCCGACGCGGTAGGCCAATTCCTCATTCACTTCCCCCGGGTAGACCCCCCGGATGTCATACGCGCCAAAGCCTTTGCCGCTGATCTCCATGCCGCTGCCCCCATTTCCTTGACCCACTCTACTGACCTACGACCTTACGCCTAAATATTTTATGGTATTCTTCGATACACAAAACAAAAATCCTCCCTCATTTAGGAGAAATTCCTTAAAATTTACCAAAAGAAAGATAAGCAATCCCTTATCATAAGGGTCATCCAGACGGCGCATCGTAGAGCGTGCGCCGTACCCAAAAATAGGAGATCGCGAGGGGGAGACATGCGCCCGCCCACGCCAACGGATTCGCCAAGCACGCCCCCAAATAGCCGCACCGATCAATCAAGAAGAAGGCCGCCCCCGCCCGCATGAACAGCTCCATGAATCCCGCCGCCGTAGGACTCATGGACTCACCCAGCCCCTGCAGGGTGAAGCGGAAAATAAAGAGCAGGGACAGGAGGAAATAGCATGCGCCGTTGACGATCAAATAGAGGTGGCCGTAAGCGATCACCTGCGTTTCCTCCGGCGGGACAAAGAGCGCGATGAGTGCGCCGCCGCCAACATACAGCACGAGTCCCACGGCGATGCTGAACGCGCCCGACATCAAGATGCAGGCACGCACCCCGGCACGGATGCGGTCGAGCTTTCTCGCGCCGTAGTTTTGCGCCGTGTAGGCCGCCATGGCCATGCCGAAGGACATCATGGGCATGACGCCGATGGTGTCCACTTTCTGCGCCGCCGAATAGGCCGCAACCGCCACGGCGCCCAGCTGATTGAGCGGCACTTGGAGGAGGATCGCCCCAAGGGCGATGACCGAGCCCTGAAACCCCATGGGCAGCCCGAGCCGCAAGTGTGCCAAAAGGAGCGCGCGGGAAGGGGTCAGATCTTCCCTCCTCGGCCAGAGAATCGGCACGCGGCGGCGAAGGTAAAGCAAGCTGACCACATTCGCGACGACTTGGGAGGCCGCCGTCGCGAGTGCCGCGCCCGGCACCCCAAGCTCCAGCCCCAAAAGGAAAAGCGGCTCAAACAAAATGTTCAGCGTCAGCCCAAACGCCAGCATACAGGTGGGCGTCCGGCTGTCCCCCAAAG